>Ga0315902_10004480_pt1 | contig 20189 bp, 17 predicted proteins | sample LakEriMetagenome_9_FD_203523 | JGI IMG/M metagenome (GOLD analysis project Ga0315902, IMG submission 203523) | Freshwater fungal communities from buoy surface, Lake Erie, Ohio, United States - Buoy 12 MA117 | ecosystem: Environmental > Aquatic > Freshwater > Lake > Lake biofilm | place: USA... | reverse complement strand
AGGCCACGCACGGCTTCCTGCGCGAGGTGCAGGACAGCCGCCATGCCGGCCGCCTGCGTATCGGGCTGGTGGCGATGCGCCTGCGCGAGCACACCAGTGCCAGCGACCGCCTGCACGATTACCTGGGCTCGCTGAAGCTGCCCGTGGTGGCCTGGCTGCGTGACACCCACAACTACGTGCACCTGGCCGCACACGGCCTGACGCTGTGGGACGTGGCCCCGAGCCGCGTGGAAAAGGACCTGGAGCAGTGGCTGTCACTGCGCAGCTGGCTGTCGTCCTGATCGCTTTTCAAGGGCCGTGCCGGCGCGGGCGCGACCCTGTCCGACAGGCCGGATGGCGGCACGCGCACCGCCACAGGGAGGAGGCCAAGACGATGAAGGTGTTGCTGATCGATGATCACCCGCTGATCCTGTCGGCGCTGCAGGGGGTGATCCGGCTGCTGGGTGACGACGTGACCGTGGTGGGCGTGGACGGCGCCCGCGCGGCGCGTTCTGCGCTGCGGTCCGACCCCGACTTCGACCTGGTGCTGCTGGACCTGACGCTGGGCGATGCCGACGGCTTCGAGGTGCTGGCCGAGTTGCGCGAGGGCTACCCCGCGGTGCCGGTGGTGGTTCTGTCGGCCTCGGAGCGCCCCACCGACGTGATGCGGGCGCTGGACGGCGGGGCCATGGGCTTCGTGCCCAAGAAGGCCTCCAATGCGGCGCTGTTCGAGGCCCTGCGCATCGTGATGTCGGGCGGTGTCTACGTGCCCCGGCAGATGCTCGGCGCAGGCCCGGCCGGCTCGTCCGACAAGCCCGAGGGGGACACCATCCCCGCGGTGATGCGCCTGTCGTCGATCACCGCCTCGCCGCCGATGCGCTCGGAGCCGCCCGCGCCCCCGGCGGGCGCCTCGCCGCTGGAGCGCTTCGGCCTCACGCCGCGGCAGACCGACGTGCTGGCGCTGCTGCTGCAGGGCAAGCCCAACAAGCTGATCGCACGCGAGCTGAAGCTGTCGGTGGAGACCGTGAAGGACCACGTCGCGGCGGTGCTGCGCGCGCTGAACGTCACCTCGCGCACCCAGGCGGTGCTGGTGGTCAGCCGCCTCACGCAGGGTCTGGACGGCCCGGGCGACTACCGGGGGAGATGAGGCGGTGGCCGTATCGGCCGACCATCTGCGCGCACTGTTCGTGCAGACGCCGGTCGTGCTGGCCGGCAATGCCGTGGGCGTGGCCCTCACCGCAGCCATCTTCTGGGGCCCGGCCGGGCCCAGGCAGGTGCTCACCTGGGTGGCCGTGTTCGCCGTGCTGTGGACGGCGCGCTTCGCGCACTGGTGGCGCTTCCGCAGCGCAAACGAGACCTCCGACGTGGTGCTGGAGGGCTGGCGTTCCAGCTGGAGCGTGCTCGCGGTGGGCCTGGGCGCCGGCTGGGGCCTGGCGGTCTGGACCTTCTGGCCCTATGGCGAGCCCTACCGCAAGATCGCGCTGATCCTGGTCGTCTACAGCTACTGCCTGGGCTCGGTGCAGCTGCTGTCCACGCAGCCGCGGGTGTTCCTGGCTTTCCTTGGGGCCGTGCTGGCGCCCACCATCGTGCGCATCGCGACTGACGACACCCAGCCCTGGCACACCGAGCTGGCGGCCATCCTGGCGCTGCTGTTCGCCGTCACCTGGATGATGGGCCGCACCTACGCCGGTGCCTTGAACCAGGCCATCGAGCTCAAGGCCCGCACCGACACCCTCGCGGCCCAATTGCAGGTGGAGACGGCGCAGGCCGAGGCCGCCCGCCGCGAGGCCGAGGCCGCCAACCGGTCCAAGACGCAGTTCTTTGCCGCGGCCAGCCACGACCTGCGCCAGCCGCTGCACGCCATGGGCTTGTTCGCCGAGGCGCTGCGCCAGCGCAGCAAGGATCCGGAGGTCGCGGGGCTGGTGAACAGCATCAACGAGTCGGTGGATGCGCTGGAGGGGCTGTTCGGCGAGCTGCTGGACATCACCCGCCTGGACGCCGGCACCGTGCCGGTGAACCCGGCTCCGGTGCTGCTGGGCGACCTCTTCGCCCGCCTGCGGCTGCACTTCGAGCCCACGGCCTTCGAGAAGGGCCTGGCGCTTACGTTCCACGGTGCCCGGCACGTGGCGCACGCCGACCCGGTGGCCCTGGAGCGCATCCTGCGCAACCTGCTCAGCAACGCCATCCGCTACACGCAGGACGGCGGCGTCCTGGTGAGCTGCCGGCCGCGGGGCGGAGAGTTGCTGCTGCAGGTCTGGGACAGCGGCGCGGGCATCGCCGAGGCAGACCTGCCGCGCATCTTCGAGGAGTTCTTCCAGGTGCAGGGCTCGCGCCCGCTGGAGGCGCGGCAGCGCAAGGGGCTGGGCCTGGGCCTGTCCATCGTGCGCCGGCTGGCCGGCCTGATCGGCACCGAGGTGCGGGTGCGCTCGCGCCCCGGTGCGGGCACCGTCTTCTCGTTCAATGTGCCGGTGGGCGTCATGCCTGCGCAGGGCGCCGTGTCGGAGTCGGCCGCCGTGCCGGTGCCGGCCTGGTCGCTGCAGGGACGCCGCATCGTGGTGGTGGAGGATGAGCCCGCGGTGCGCGAGGGCCTGGCCGTGCTGCTGCAGGCCTGGGGTGCCCAGGTCGTCGACTTCGAGTCGCTGGCGGCCCTGCAGGCCTGGTTGGACGGGCCCGAAGCGCAAGCCCCCGATGTCGCCATCGCCGACTACCGGCTGGGCGACGGCACCGACGGCTTGCAGGCGCTGGCCTTGCTGCGGGCGCGGTTTGCAGGGCGGCAGGTCTCGGCCATCGTCATCAGCGGCAGCACGATGGGGGGGCTGGAGCGCGAGGCGCAGGCCCACGACTTCCACCTGCTGCTCAAGCCGGTGCTGCCCAACAAGCTGCGGGCGATGCTCGGCTTCAAGCTGAAGATGCGCTGAACAGGGCGCTGAAAAGGGCGCTGAAGAGGCCGGACTCAGGCCGCCGTGTAGGCCAGCCGCACGTAGATCGGCGCGAAGGGCTCGGCCTGGGTGATCTCGATGAGCTGCTCGCGGCTGAGCTCGAGCATGGCGATGAAGGTCACCACCACCCAGGCCGTGCCGCGTCCCGTGTCGAACAGGTCCTGGAACTCCAGGAAGCGCCGGCCCTGCAGGCGGCGCAGCACCCCGCTCATGAACTCGCGCACCGACAGCTGCTCGCGGGTGATGCGGTGGTGCTGGTTGAGGTTGGCGCGCTTGAGGATGTCGGCCCAGGCCGAGCGCAGGTCGGCCAGGTCGACGTCCGGGAAGCGCGGCGCCATGGCCTGCTCGATGACCACCTGCGCGCGCAGGAAGTCGCGGCCCAGCAGGGGCAGTTCATCCAGGCGGGCGGCGGCGAGTTTCATTTGCTCGTACTCCAGCAGGCGGCGCACCAGCTCGGCCCGCGGGTCCTCCACCTCCTTGCCGTCCTCGGTCTTGCGCGAGGGCAGCAGCATGCGCGACTTGATCTCGATGAGCATGGCCGCCATCAGCAGGTACTCGCTGGCCAGCTCCAGGTTGCGCTGGCGGATCTGGTCCACGTATTCGAGGTACTGCCGCGTCACATCCGCCATCGGGATGTCCAGCACATTGAAGTTCTGCTTGCGGATCAGATACAGCAGCAGGTCCAGCGGACCCTCGAAGGCCTCGAGGAAGACCTCCAGCGCGTCGGGCGGTATGTACAGGTCCTGCGGCAGCGCAAAGAGGGGCTCGCCGTACAGGCGCGCCAGCGCCACCGCATCGACCGGTGCCTGGCCTTGCGCCTCGGTGGCGGGCTCGGGCGCAGGCGGCAGTTCGGTGGGCGGCAGCGCCGCCGGCTCAGCGGGGCTCACGGCGCAGGGCGGTCAGCCGTGCGTCTGGTAGACGTAGGGCTGCTGCGGCACCCGGGCCTCGCTCCACGCGGCCTGCGCCTCGCGGTCCACGGCCTTGTCCCACAGCAGGGCGCGGCCGCGCCGCTGCTCGTCCTCCAGCGTCGGCCGCTGGGCCTTGAGCTGCTGGATGAACTGCGTGGTGTCGGAGGTGTAGGGCTTCCAGAACAGGGGCATGGTGCAAGGTTCGCAACAGATTCGCAGCAGAGGCTGAACGGCAGGGATGTTATCGCCTCGCCCCGGCGCCGGACTTACGATCAGCGCCTTGCAGGCGGCAACCTTGTCACAGGAGAACCGAACCATGGCTGTGGCGCCGATCACCGACGCGAACCCCACCGTGCAGGAGATGCAGGCGAGGGTCGCCCGCTTCGCCCACCTGAAGCCCACCGACGACTACGTCGACGCCACCATCCCCGGCTGCGAGCGCACCACCTGGCGCGTGATCGGCGAGGCGCCGCAGGCGCCTCTGCAGGCCGAGAACTTCCACATGAACATCGTTCGCTGCGAACCGGGCAAGTCTGCGCCGCTGCACAACCACCTGACGCAGGAGGTCTTCGTTGCGCTCAGCGGGCGCTGGGAGGTGTTCTGGGGCCCGCAGGGCGAGCGCTGCCTGGTGCTGGAGCCGCTGGACGTGGTCAGCATCCCGCCCGGGGTGTCGCGCGGCTTTCGCAATGTGGCTGCCGAGCCGGCCCTGCTGATGGGCATGGCCGGCGGCCGCGACCCGGGCATGATCAACTGGCCCGAGCCGGTGCGGGCCGCGGCCAGGGCCGTGGGCGTCACGCTGCCCTGACCTCCTGCTGCCCCAGCGCCTGCGCGAAGCCGGCGTGCTCCTTCGCGTTCAGCGCACCCGCATGCCGGGTTGCGCGCCGGGCCCCGGTTCGAGCACGAAGATGCCGGGGTGGGCCTTGCCGTCGGCGTGGCTGGCCGCCAGCACCATGCCCTCTGACACCCCGAATTTCATCTTGCGCGGCGCCAGGTTGGCCACCATCACCGTCAGCTTGCCCTGCAGGTCTTCGGGTTTGTAGGCGCTGCGGATGCCGGAGAAGACATTGCGCAGCCGCCCCTCGCCCACGTCCAGCGTGAGGCGCAGCAGCTTGTCGCTGCCTTCCACGAGTTCGGCCTTCTCGATACGGGCGATGCGCAGGTCGACCTTGGCGAAATCGTCGATGCCGATCTCGGCTGCGATGGCCTCGCCGCCGGGGGGCTCGGCCGCGGCGGGCTCGGGCGCATCGAACAGCTTCATGACCTGGGCCGCGTCGGCGCGCTGCATGAGGTGCTGGTAGGGCGCGATGACGTGTCGGCCCAGCGAGCGCTGGGCGTCGGTCCAGTGCAGCGGCTCGATCTGCAGGAAGCGCTCCACCTGCGCCGCCAGCGCCGGCATCACCGGCTTGAGGTAGACCGTCAGCACCCGGAAGGCCTCGATGCACACCGAGCACACGTCGTGCAGCGCGGCCTCCTGGCCAGCCTGCTTGGCGATCTCCCAGGGCTTGTGCTGGTCCACGTACTCGTTCACGCGGTCGGCCAGCGCCATGATCTCGCGCAAGGCCTTGCCGCTCTCGCGCTCTTCGTACAGAGTGGCGATCGCCTCGGCCTGGGCGCGCAGGCCATCGAGCAGGGCGCGGCCTTCCACACCCAGGTCGGCCGACAGCGCGCCGCCGAAACGCTTGCCGATGAAGCCCGCGGCGCGGCTGGCGATGTTGACGTACTTGCCCACCAGGTCGGCATTGACCCGGGCCACGAAGTCCTCGGGGTTGAAGTCGATGTCCTCGACCCGGGCGTTGAGCTTGGCGTTGAGGTAGTAGCGCAGCCACTCGGCGTTCAGGCCCAGCTCCAGGTAGCGCAGCGGCGAGATGCCCGTGCCGCGGCTCTTGCTCATCTTCTCGCCGCTGACGGTGATGAAGCCGTGCACGAAGATGTGGTCGGGCACCTTGCGGCCGCTGAAGTGCAGCATGGTCGGCCAGAACAGCGTGTGGAAGGTGACGATGTCCTTGCCGATGAAGTGCACCTGCTCCACCGCCGGGTCGGCCACGTAGGCGTCGAAGCCCGCGCCCAGCAGGGCCTTGAGCGAGGCGAGGTAGCCCACCGGCGCGTCCAGCCAGACGTAGAAGTACTTGTCCTCGGTGCCCGGGATGCGGATGCCGAAGTACGGCGCGTCGCGGCTGATGTCCCAGTCGGCGAGCTTGGGCGTACCGTCGGACTCCTCGCCGAACCATTCGGAGATCTTGTTCAGCACCTCGCCCTGCAGCCGGCCGGGGGTTTGAGTCCAGTCCTTGAGGAATTCGATACAGCGCTGCGACGACAGCCTGAAGAAGAAGTGCGAGCTCGACTTCAGCACCGGTGCGGCGCCCGACAGCGCCGAGTACGGGTTCTTCAGCTCAGTGGGCGAGTACACCGCGCCGCAGGCCTCGCAGTTGTCGCCGTACTGGTCCTTCGCGCCGCACTTCGGGCACTCGCCCTTGATGAAGCGGTCGGGCAGGAACATGCCCTTGGCGGGGTCGAAGAACTGCTCGATCGTTCGCTCGGCGATGAGGTCCTGCTCGCGCAGCGCCAGATAGATGGACTGGGCGAGCTCGTGGTTCTCGGGGGCGTCGGTGGAGTGCCAGTGGTCGAAGGCGATGTGAAAGCCGTCCAGGTAGGCCTTTCGCCCGGCGGCCACCTCGGCCACGAAGGCCTGCGGCGTCTTGCCCGCCTTCTCCGCGGCGATCATGATGGGCGCGCCGTGGGCGTCGTCCGCGCACACGAACTTCACGTCATGGCCGCGCATGCGCTGGAACCTGACCCAGGTGTCGGCCTGGATGTACTCCATGATGTGGCCGATGTGGAACGGCCCGTTCGCATAGGGCAGGGCGGTGGTGACGAACAACTGGCGACTCATGCGTCGATTCTAGGGAAGCCCCCGCACGGGCCTTGGGCGTGGCGCAAGGCTTGGGCAATGCCTGGGCAAGGCCCCTGCGGGGCGCTGTCCGGCCCGCAGCCGATAGACTGACCGCCTTCGCAAGCAACGCCTCCCGCGCCCCATGAGCCCCACCGAAAGCGCCGTCTCCCAGGCCCTGCAGGCCGTCATCGACCCCAACACCGGCAAGGACCTGGTCAGCACGCGGCTGCTGCGCAACCTGAAGGTCGAGGGCGGTGACGTGTCTTTCGACGTCGAGCTGGGCTACCCCGCCAAGAGCCAGGTGCCCGTGCTGCGCAAGGCCCTCATCGCGGCGGCGCGTACCGTGCCGGGGGTGGAGAACGTCAGCGTCAACATCGGCTGGAAGGTCATCGCCCACTCGGTGCAGCGCGGCGTGCAGCTGCTGCCTCGGGTGAAGAACGTGATCGCCGTGGCCTCGGGCAAGGGCGGTGTGGGAAAGAGCACCACCACCACCAACCTGGCGCTGGCCTTGGCCGCCGAGGGTGCGCGCGTGGGCATCCTGGACGCCGACATCTACGGCCCCAGCCAGCCCATGATGATGGGCATCAGCGGCCGCCCCGAGAGCGAGGACGGCAAGACGATGGAGCCGATGCACAACCACGGCGTGCAGGTGATGTCCATCGGGTTCCTGGTCGACGATGACCAGGCCATGATCTGGCGCGGCCCCATGGCCACCCAGGCGCTGGACCAACTGCTGCGCCAGACCAACTGGGACGACCTGGACTACCTGCTGGTGGACATGCCCCCGGGCACCGGCGACATCGCGCTCACCCTCTCGCAGCGCGTGCCCCTGACCGGCGCCGTGATCGTGACCACGCCCCAGGACATCGCCCTCATCGACGCGAAGAAGGGCCTGACGATGTTTGAGAAGGTGGGGGTACCCATCCTGGGCATCGTCGAGAACATGGCGGTGTACTGCTGCCCGAACTGCGGCCACACCGAGCACATCTTCGGCGCCGACGGCGGAAAGCGCATGGCCGAGCAGTACAAGGTGGATCATCTCGGCTCGCTGCCGCTGAACGCCTCGATCCGCGCCCAGGCCGACGCCGGCCGGCCCACCGTGGTGGCCGACCCCGACGGCGAAGTCGCCACGCTGTACAAGACCGTGGCCCGCACGGTGGCGGTGAAGGTGGCGCAGAAGGCGCGGGACTTCAGCGCGAAGTTCCCCAAGATCACGGTGTCCAAAGACACCTGAGGGTGCGGGGCGTGGCGCGCACGGGCCAAGGCGGTAGCCGATGAACCTGATCGACGCCTACCGTTACCTCGACGCGCTGGCCCAGCACCGCCACTTTGGCCGGGCGGCTGCCGCCTGCCACATCACCCAGCCCGCGCTGTCCAACGCGCTGAGGGCGCTGGAGGAGCACTTCGGCCTGGCCATCGTGCGCCGGGGCCGCGTCTACGAGGGGCTGACGGCCGAGGGCGAGCAGGTGCTGACGACGGCGCGACGCGTGCTGCACGAGCAGGAGCTGCTCGGCCAGGCCCTGGCCGGTACACGCGAGCAGCCTCGCGGCCGCCTGCTGCTGGGCACGGTGCCCACGGCGTTGCCGGTGGCCGCCCGTTTCGCGGCACAGCTGGTCGAGCGCCACCCGGGGCTCATGCCGCAGCTGCGCAGCATGTCCTCCGACGACATCGAGCAGGGCCTGGACTCGCTGTCGCTGGACATGGCACTGGGCTACACCGACCGCGTGGCCAGGCAGCCGCGGGTGCAGACGTGGCCGCAGTACGTGGAGCACTACTACCTGCTGCATCGGCGCCCAGCGCGGGCGGGTTCGCGCTCGCGGCCCATCGGCGCGCCGATGGCCTGGCGCGATGCCGCCGCGCTGCCCCTGTGCCTGCTCACCCCGGAGATGCACAACCGGGTGCTGCTGGAAGGGGTGTTCCGCGAGCTGTCGCTGCAGGTCAAGCCGGCACTGGAGACCGACTCGGTCATGGCGCTGGTGGTGGCGGTGCAGTCTGGTGGGCTCGCCGCGGTGCTGCCCGGCGCACTGGCCGACACCGTCATCGGCCAGCCCGGCCTGCAGGCCCGGCCGCTGGTCAAGCCTGACCTGCGCACGCCCATCGGCTTCATGACGGCGGCCGGCACCCGGCCGTCGCAGGCCTTGCAGGCCGCGCTGGCCCTGGCGCAGGACGCGGCCTGGCAGGCGCACGCCCAGGCCCACAGCGGGCCGCTCGATCACTGACCCGAATCAGTCCGTTTCCAGAACCCATTGGACAGCGCGAGGTGGGGCGCACCATGATGGCGCTCTCTACGCACCCCCGCGCCTCATGTCCGCCGTCATCGCCCCCCCGCGCCGCACGATTCCCATCACGCCGGTCCCCGCCGGCCAGGGCCTGACGCCCGTTGAGCAGCGTCGCCGCGAGCACCGTCGTGCCAGCGGCCGCGGGCGCGTCGTGGACCCGCAGGCCCTGGAGCAGGTGCAGGCCCTGGTGGGCCCGCTGCCCCTGCGCCGCGACCTGCTGATCGAGTACCTGCACCGCATCCAGGACGCGCACTGCCAGCTGTCCACCCAGCACCTGGCGGCGCTGGCCGGCCTGATGGGCCTGTCGCAGGCCGAGGTCTACGAGGTGGCGAGCTTCTATCACCACTTCGACATCGTGCGCGAGGGAGAGCCCGGCGTCGCCCCGCTGACCGTGCGCGTGTGCGACGGCCTGGCCTGCGAGCTGGTCGGCAGCGCCGCGCTGGACGAGCGCCTGGCCGCGCTTCTGGGCCCGCAGGTGCGGGTCATCTCCGCGCCGTGCATCGGGCGCTGCGAGCAGGCACCGGCGGTGCTGGTGCACCAGCACCCGGTGCTGCGCGCCGATGCCGAGGCCGTGGTGCAGGCGGTACGGGAGGGCCTGCGCACCGAGGACGCGCGAGCCGAGGTGGACCGCGTGGCCTACCGCGACCGAGGCGGCTACGCCCTGCTGCGCGACTGCGTGGAAGGTCGCCGCGATGCCGAGTCGGTGATCACCGCGCTTGAGCACTCCGGGTTGCGTGGCCTGGGCGGGGCGGGCTTTCCAGCCGGCCGCAAATGGCGCATCGTGCGCGCGCAGCCCGCGCCGCGCCTGATGGCGGTCAATATCGACGAGGGCGAGCCCGGCACCTTCAAGGACCGCTTCTACCTGCAGCACGACCCGCACCGCTTCCTGGAGGGTCTGCTGATCGCCGCCTGGGCGGTAGGCACCGAGGCGGTCTACATCTACCTGCGCGACGAGTACCACGGCCTGCGCACACTGCTGCAGGCCGAGCTGGACGCGCTGCGCGACGACCCGCCGGTGCCCGGCTGGGAGCTGCCGCCCATCGAGCTGCGCCGCGGCGCTGGGGCCTACATCTGCGGCGAGGAGTCCGCGATGATCAAGTCCATCGAGGGCAAGCGCGGCATGCCGCGGCTGCGGCCGCCCTACGTGGCCGAGGTGGGGCTGTTCGGCCGGCCCACGCTGGAGCACAACTTCGAGACCCTGTACTGGGTGCGCGAGATCGTCGAGCGCGGCCCTCAGGGGTTCGCCTCGCAGGGGCGCCACGGCCGCAAGGGCCTGCGCTCGTTCAGCGTCAGCGGCCGGGTCCGCGAGCCCGGCGTGAAGCTTGCGCCTGCCGGCATCACCCTGCACGAATTGATCGACGAGCACTGCGGCGGCATGCTGCCCGGGCACGAGCTCTACGGCTTCCTGCCCGGCGGCGCCTCGGGCGGCATCCTGCCGGCCAGCCTGGCCGACGTGCCGCTGGACTTCGACACCCTGCAGCCCCACGGCGCTTTCATCGGCTCGGCTGCGGTGATGGTGCTGTCGCGCAGCGACGGCCATGTCGACCGGGCAACCGACGCGGCGCGCAACGTGATGCGTTTCTTCGAGGACGAGTCCTGCGGCCAGTGCACGCCCTGCCGCTCGGGTACGGCCCGGGCGCGCGAGCTGATGCAGGGCGAGCGCTGGGACGCGCCGCTGCTGGGCGAGCTGTCGCAGGTGATGCGCGACGCCTCGATCTGCGGCCTGGGGCAGGCTGCGCCCAACGCCTTCGACAGCGTGATCCGCCACTTCCCGCACGAGATCGACGGAGGGCCCGCCGCATGAACGCCGCCACCCACCCCGAGACGCAGGCCCTGGCCGCCCGCACGGTGAGCTTCACCCTGGACGGCCGCGAGGTCAGCGCCCGCCCTGACGAGACCCTCATCGAGGTGGCCCGCCGCGAGGGCATCGAGGTGCCCCACCTGTGCTGGACCCCGGGTCTTGCGCCGGCCGGCAACTGCCGCGCCTGCGTGGTGGAGGTGGCCGGCGAGCGCACGTTGGCGGCTTCATGCTGCCGCCTGGCCGCGCCCGGCCTGCAGGTGTCCACGGCCAGCGAGCGCGCACGCTCGGCGCAGAAGATGGTGATCGAGCTGCTGCAGGCCGATGTGCAGGCATCGGCCGACGCCGACCACCGCGAGCTCGACGATTGGAGCGACCGCCTCGGCGTGGGCGCGCCGCGCTTTGCCCCCAAGCCCGCGGCCCCGGCAGCGGACGCTTCGCACCCGGCGATTGCGGTCAATCTGGACGCCTGCATCCAGTGCACCCGCTGCCTGCGCGCCTGCCGCGACGAGCAGGTCAACGACGTCATCGGCCTGGCGCTGCGCGGCCCGCACGCGCGCATCGTCTTCGACCAGGACGACCCCATGGGGTCGTCCAGCTGCGTGGCCTGCGGCGAATGCGTGAGCGCCTGCCCGACCGGCGCCCTGTCCACCCGGGTGCGGGTGCACGACACCCAGGCCCCGGATGCGGTGGTGGCCGACCGGGCGGTGGACTCTCTGTGCCCCTACTGCGGCGTGGGCTGCCAGGTGAGCTACCACGTCAAGGACGACCGCATCCTCTTCGTCGAAGGGCGCGACGGTCCGGCCAACGAAGGCCGCCTGTGCGTGAAGGGCCGCTACGGCGCCGACTACGCCCGCCACCCGCAGCGCCTGACCACGCCGCTGGTGCGCCTGCCCGACGCGCCGAAGGACCCGCACGGCGCCATCGATCCGCAGGTGGCCCGGCAGTGGTTCCGCGAGGCCAGCTGGGAGGAGGCGCTGGAGATCGCCGGCCGCGGTCTGCGTGGCGTGCGCGACACCCACGGCCGCAAGGCCTTGGCCGGCTTCGGCTCGGCCAAGGGCAGCAACGAGGAGGCCTACCTCTTCCAGAAGCTGGTGCGCACGGGTTTCGGCAGCAACAACGTGGACCACTGCACCCGCCTGTGCCACGCCTCCAGCGTGGCTGCGCTGCTGGAGGGCCTCGGTTCGGGGGCCGTCAGCAACCCGGTGCGCGATGTGATGAAGGCCGAGGTGGTGCTGGTCATCGGCGCCAACCCCACGGTCAACCACCCGGTGGCCGCCACCTGGATCAAGAACGCCGTGCAGCAGGGCACGAAGCTGCTGGTGCTGGACCCGCGGGGCAGCGACCTCGTGCGCCACGCCCACCGCCACCTGGCCTTCCGCCCCGACACCGACGTCGCGCTGCTGAACGCGATGATGCACGTCATCGTCGAGGAGGGGTTGGTCGACGCCGATTTCATCGCCCGTCGCACCGAGGGCTACGAGGCCCTGCGCGAGCACCTGCGCGCCTTCCCGCCCGAGGCCATGTCCGCGGTGTGCGGCATCGACGCCGGCACGATCCGCGAGGTGGCCCGCCTGTACGCCACCAGCCGCGCGTCCATGATCCTTTGGGGCATGGGCGTGAGCCAGCATGTGCACGGCACCGACAACGCGCGCTGCCTGATCGCGCTGGCGATGATCACCGGCCAGATCGGACGGCCCGGCACGGGGCTGCACCCGCTGCGCGGGCAGAACAATGTGCAGGGGGCGTCGGATGCGGGCCTGATACCGATGATGTACCCCGACTACCACCGCGTGGGCGATCTCGCCTCCCGCGAACTGGCGGCCCGGGTGTGGGGCGTGGACGCGGCCACGCTGGACCCGACGCCGGGGCTGACGGTGGTGGAGATCCTGGGCGGCATCCACGCCGGGCACGTGCGCGGCATGTTCATCATGGGCGAGAACCCGGCCATGAGCGACCCTGACGCCAACCATGCCCGCGAGGCGCTGGCGGCGTTGGACATCCTGGTGGTGCAGGACATCTTCCTCACCGAGACCGCCTGCCTGGCGGACGTGGTGTTGCCCGCATCGGCCTTTGCCGAGAAGACCGGCAGCTTCACCAACACCGACCGCACGGTGCAGATCGGCCGTCAGGCGCTGGCCCTGCCGGGCGATGCCCGCCAGGACCTGTGGATCGTCACCGCCCTGGCCGAGCAGATGGGCCTGGACTGGTCGCACTACGGCGCGCAGCCCGCCGACTGCCGCAGCGCGGTGGCAGCAGTGTTCGAGGAGATGCGGCAGATGATGCCCAGCATTGCCGGCATCAGCTGGCAGCGGCTGGAGCGCGACGGCGCTGTCACCTACCCCTGCGCGCACGAGGGCGACCCGGGCGAGGAGGTGGTCTTCACCGACCACTTCCCCACGCCGTCCGGGCGGGCGCGGTTGGTGCCGGCGGGCCTGGTGAATGCCGACGAGCGGCCCGACGCGCAGTACCCGCTGGTGCTGATCACCGGCCGGCAGCTCGAGCACTGGCACACCGGCAGCATGACCCGCCGCAGCGCGGTGCTCGACGCGCTGGAGCCCGAGCCGGTGGTGATGGTGCACCCGCGCGACCTGGCCCGCTGGGGCATACAGCCCGGCGAGCAGGTGACCGTGCAGACCCGCCGCGGCGAGGTGAGCCTGTACGCGCGCGCCGATGCCTACACCCCGGAAGGCTCGGTCTTCGCCGCCTTCTGCTGGACCGAGGCCGCCACCAACCGGCTGACCAACCCGGCGCTCGACCCGGTGGCCCGCATCCCCGAGTTCAAGTACTGCGCCGCCCGTCTGGTGCGCGGCGGGCCGACCGCCGTCGACGGCAGCTTTGGCCGCGGCCACGTCATGGCCGACACCGTGCCCTGAGGCCCGCCGGCGGCGTGCCGATACCATCGGCCACATGCAAGACCGCGGCATCCGCCTGCAGTACACCTTCGGCCGCACCGCGCAGCGCGGCGCGGACGTGGCCAACCCCCTGTTCGAGCTGCTCACCGCGGTGCACGAGCACGGCTCCATCCAGCAGGCGGCCCGTGCGATGGGGGCGTCGTACCGCCATGTGTGGGGCCAGCTGCGCCACTGGGAGCAGGTGCTCGGCCAGCCGCTCGTGGCCTGGGCGCAGGGCCAGCCGGCGCGGCTGACCCCGTTCGCGCAACGCCTGCGCTGGGCCGAGGCCAGCGCCCGCACCCGCCTGACGCCGCATATCGAGGCGCTGCGCGTGGAGCTCGAGCGCGTGCTTGACGAGGCCCTGGACGGCACGCAGCAGGTGCTGACGGTTTTTGCCAGCCACGATCTGGCGCTGCCCCATCTGCGCGATCTGGCACAGGCCACGCAGCGGCTGCACCTGGACCTGCGCTTCACCGGCAGCCTGGACGCGCTGCGCGCGCTGGCCGAGGGGCGTTGCGCGGTCGCGGGCTTCCACGTGCCGCCCCTGGCCGATGCGCGGCACCTCTTCGCCCGGCAGCTCAAGCCCCTGCTCAAGCCGGGGCGGCACAAGGTGATGTCGGCGCTGCGGCGCACCCAGGGGCTGGTCGTGGCCCCAGGCAACCCGCTGGCGCTGGCCTCGCTGGCCGATGTGGCCGAGCGCCGCGCGCGCTTCGTTCAGCGGCAGCCCGGCTCGGGCACGCGGTTGCTGACCGAGCACCTCCTGCAGCAGGGCCAGGTCGATGCAGTGGCCTGGACGGCACCCGATTCGCTCGTGGAAGACAGCCATGTCGCCGTGGCCGCGGCAGTGGCTGCCGGCCGCGCCGATGCCGGTCTTGCCGTGGCGGCTGCTGCAGCCCCGTTCGGCCTGGACTTCGTGCCGCTGGTGGAAGAGGACTACTTCCTGGTCTGCCTGCACGACGTGCTGGACACCCCGGCGGTGCAGGCGCTGCGCGCCACGCTGGCCAGCACCGCGTGGCAGGCCGCGGTGTCGGACCTGGCGGGCTACGCGCCCCGGGACGACAGCGGGCAGGTCCTGTCGCTCACCCGGGCGCTGCCCTGGTGGCGGTTCCGGGCGCCGCGCGGGGGCTGAGTCGCGCGCCTTTGGCAGGCGCTGAAGCCCGGGTGCGGCCGCCCGCTCAGCCCCGGGACTGCAGCGACTGCAACTCGCTCAGGGTGTTGGCGTTGAAGAAGGCCCGCTCGTCGTCGAAGACCACGGTGGCGCAGCGGTGGCGCGCCGTCCAGCGGTCGATCTTGCGCTGCCCTTCGTCGAGGAAGGCCGACAGGCTCTCCAGCAGGTCGGCGCGCAGCAGGCAGAACACCGGGTGCGTTTGCATGGACCCATCGGGCGAGCGCGTGGCCGCGATCGCGACCTCGGCGTCCTCGTGCGCCACCGCCTGCGACAAGCGCTCGGCCAGGTCCTCGGGAAAGTCCGGCGAGTCGCAGGGCACGGTCAGCATCCACGGCGTGTCGCAATGCTCCAGGCCGGTCAGGATGCCGGCCAGCGGGCCGGCGAAATCGGGCACGCTGTCGGGCCACACCGGCACGCCCAGCGACTCGTAGGCGCCGAGGTTGCGGTTGGCGTTGACCATCGCCTGCCCCACCTGCGGCGACAGGCGCATCAGCGCGTGCAGGGCCAGGGGCATGCCGCGGTGGTTCTGCAGGCCCTTGTCCACGCCGCCCATGCGCGTGCCACGGCCGCCGGCCAGCACCAGCCCGGTGATGTCGTCGCGGGTCGGTGCCGCCATCGCCTTCAGGTCTCCAACATGTCGAAAGCCTGGGTCTCCACCTGCACGAAGACGCGGGTGAAGGCGGCCACCGCCTTCCAGGTGCGTGCGGCAGGGTGGGCGTCGACCGCGTCGCACAGCGCCTCCACCCAGGGCTGCAGGTGGGCGCGGAAGAAGCGGCGCTGCTGCTCGAGGTTGCACACGGCCGCGTCGTCGCCGGCGATCAGGTAGCGCATGACCTCCAGCACATAGGCCACGTGGTCCTCGGTCTCGCCGCGCTGGGTGTCGCGCGTCAGCCCTAGGGCGGCCAGGTCGGTGCGCAGCGCGGCCAGCGGCTTCTCGTTGAGAAAGCCGCTGAGGTGGAAGGAGCCGTAGACGAAGATCTCCGGCCGGCCCACGCCCTGGAACAGCGCGTCGAACTCGTGCGCGGCGTCCTTCCCCGTGGTCTGCCGCATGGCCGAGACCAGCGACTCCCAGGCCTGCTCGAGCAGGCCGCCTGGCTGAGGCGCCTGCGTGACAGCCACGCCGAAGGCCTGCAGCAGTTCATCATCGGGCGGCGCCAGCCACAGGCGCGACAGCAGGCCGTAGAGCTCGGCGCGCTGCAGTTCCTCTTCCTGGCTGGAGCCGGAGAAGGCGATCGGGGCGGTTTCGGTCATCGCGGGCTCGTCGGTCGGTTTCACAGGTCCGTGATGCGCACTTCGCCGGGCCCGCTGTACATGTCGATCACGCGGCAGTCGCTGCACATCTTCAGGCGCTCGGCGGCGGCACCCTGGAAGGCGGCGTGGCCGCTGAGCTTGTCGATCATCGCCTCGATGGCGCGCAGCGTGCCGAAGGGCTTGCTGCAGCGCACGCAGCGCCAGGGCTCGGCCTCGTGCAGCACGCGCGCGGCCTTGCGGGCCTTGCCCTGGTCGGCCAGCCACAGCCGCGGCTGCAGGGTGATGGCGTTCTCGGGGCAGGTGGTCTCGCACAGCCCGCACTGCACGCAGTTCTTCTCGATGAAGCGCAGCTGCGGTGCCTCGGGGTTGTCGGCCAGCGCGCCCGCGGGGCAGGCGCCCACGCAGGACAGGCACAGGGTGCAGGCGGACGCGTTCACCTGCAGGCTGCCGAAGGGTGCGCCCGCTGCGGGCAGGGCGATGGCCTCGGGTACTGCGGGGGCCTGCGCCATGAGGTGGTCGATGGCGAGGTCCAGCGTCGCGCGCTTGTCGGCCTGCGCCGCGAAGGACCCGCCGCGGGCCACGGTCTGCGCCGGCGCCGCGCGCAACTGGGCATCCAGCGCTTCCAGCCCGCCCGGGGCCTGCAGGTCGCCTGCCTCCACCACGCGCAGGTGCTCCCCGCGGTAGCCCAGGCCGGTGAGGATGGCCTGGCCCACCGCCATCTGTTCGCGCAGCGCCCGGCGGTAGTCGGGCGCTTCCTCCTCGGTGAGCAGCACCCACACCTGGCTGGCGCCCTGGGCGATGGCCGACAGCCACAGGTCCAGGCCCAGGCTGGCGGTGTGCCACACGGCCACCGGGATCACGCGCGGCGCCAGGCCCTGCACGGCGCGGCGCGAGCGGGCCGCGCGGCCCAGAGCCTGCATGGCCTTCTCGCCCGCGCCCTGGCTGTGCAGCAGCAGCGCGGCGTCGCGCCCGCCGGCCGCGGCGTAGGCCTGCAGCAGCGTGCGCAGGCGCCGGCCCTGGTCGGCCGGGTCGGGGTAGGCAAAGCCCATCGCCCCGCTGGGGCAGACGGTGCTGCAGGCCCCGCAGCCCACGCACAGGTGAGGCTCGACGACGACGCTGCCGCCCACCGGCGCCACCGGCAACGCGCCGCCGGCCATGGCCGCGGCGTGGCGCGACACCTTGGGCGCGGCCTTGCCCTTGCGCGAGGAGTCGCTGCGGATGGCCTGTGCCGAGCACACGTCGATGCAGGCCCGGCACCCGATCTGCTCGTTGCGGCTGTGGGCGCACAGGCGCTGCTGGTAGCGGAAGAATTTCGGCTTGTCGAACTCGCCGGTCAGCTCGCGCAGTGCGGAAGCCGCCTTCCACAGGGCCTCACCCTGGCCGCCGGGCACGTGGAAGTAGCCCTGAGGCGGCTGGTGCTGGGTGAAGGCGGGTTGCTCGCGCAGGTCGAGCACCAGGTCGAAGGTCTCCTCCACCGGCTCGGCGGTGCGCGCGAATTCGATGGCGCCGGCGGCCTCGCACACGCGCACGCAATCGCGGTGGCTGCGGCAGGCCTGCAGGTCGATGCGGTAGTCGGCGCCGATGGCGCCTTCGGGGCAGGCAGCCACGCAGGCGTTGCAGCGGGTGCACAGGTCCAGGTCGATCGGGTTGTCACCCACCCAGGTGGCCTGGAAGGCGCCCAGCCAGCCGCTCAGTTGGGTGAGCTGCGCATGGTGGGCCGCGTGCTCGTGGGCCTGGGGCAGGGTGCCGCCGGGGCGGTCGATCAGCAGGCTCAGCTCCAGCCGGCCGTCCAGCAGAGAAGCCGCCCGCACGGCGTCGTCGGCGCCGCCGATGACCAGGCAGCGGCCTGCCGACTTGTAGGTGACGGTGGGCACCGGCTCCGGGGCCGGCAGCTGCGCCGCGGCGATCAGCGCGGCGAGCTTGGGTGTGGCCTGGGCCGCATCGCGCGACCAGCCGCCGGTCTCGCGCACATTGACGAAGCGGATGGGCCGCTCCAGCACGCTGGCGGCGCCTTCGGTCTGCTCGTTGAGCTCGAGGAACAGGCGCTGCTCCTGTGTGCAGGCCACCAGCAGCTCATCGCCGCTGCGCCCGGTCTGCACTGCGGCGCGCTGGAACGCAGCGGCCTCGCGCCGGCACAGCACGTGGTGGACGTGTTCCAGGCCCTCAGGGCTCGCGCCCGGGGTCCGCGCCAGCGCCTGGCTCAGGGCCGGGGCGTCCAGCGGCATCGTCCCGTTGCAGTCGCAGATCAGGGTCTTCATCGGGTGCGGGCGTGAGGGCGTCGGGTGGGGTGGGTTCGGTGGCCTGCGCGTCGGCCGGGGCGGAGGGTGCTGCCTCCTCGTCCTGGAACAGGCCGAGCGCCCGGGATTGAACCATCTCCCGCAGCATCGCGTGGGGCAAGGGGTCGGGCTTGCCGTAGTCGTCGATGTAGACGTCCAGGCCGTCCATCACATTGAAGTGCGGGTCGGTGAACAGCTTCTTCAGCGCCGCATTGCGCACTGTGGGGTCCACGTCCGGCGCCACGAAGCGCGAGTAGTCCGACTCCCGGCCAAGGGCCTGCACGTCGTGCAGCGTCGGCGGGGGCGCAGTGGGGACGGGGGTCGGGTTCGGGGTGAAATCGACTGCCTGAGCGGGCGAGGAGGGCGCGCCAGCGACAGCCGCCGCGCTGGCCGCAGACCCGGCGGATGTCGCTGAGGCCCCGGCAAGAGTCGCTTGGGCGCTTGGCGAGGGCGCAGCGGGCGGCGTTTCATCGCGCACCGCAGACGCGGTGCCGGTTGGGGTGCCCGTTCGCGCTTGTGACTTGCGGCGGGACCAGCGCGACAGGAAGCCGTCGTCTTCAGGGCCAGAGTCGTTCGGGGCCATGGCGGACCGGGACGTTGTCAGAGACCGCGCGTGCGGGGCTGGGCGGGCAGACGTCCCACGCCGCTTAGCGCCGTCCGCCGGGCTGGCGGAATGACGCCGGCCGGCGGCGCTCCTTGGGCTGGGGCTTGTAGTGCAGGGCTGTCCACTGGCCGAGCCATGTCACCACCTCCTCGTCCATCGGCACCGTGTCCACGCGTTCCTGCGCGTCCAGCAGCCGGCCGGCCACGTGGTAGGACATCGACACCAACTCCGGCGCGGCCTGCGACGGGTCCTGCGGATGGGTGCGCCACATGACGAACCAGGCGGGCGAGCCCGAGCTGAGGTTGAGCCAGTAGCCCTCGCCCTCGTCACGATGCAGGTCGACCACCAGACCCGAGTGCAGCGTGCGCCGCACCCGACCATCATCGAAGACCACCTGAGGCGACGTCGGGGCGTCGGGATCGTCGGGCAGCACCTGCACCGGGCGGTGGTTCCATGCCTCCCAGGCATTGGGCTCGCGAACCCGCTCGAAGACCACGGTGACCTTGAGGGCATCGGGGGCGATGTCAGCCGGCTGCAACGCGGTGTCGGCGGGGTCAGGGGACTCGACGGACATGGCGACAGGCAGTGCGGTGATCGGCCAAGGTGCGGTGACGGGTTCGGCGGATTCTAGGAGTGCACTCTGGTCACGGCAGGACCCGCGCGCGATACCTGGGGGATGGCGGGGGCCCTGACGAGCTGCAAGCTGCGCGATGTCAACCTGACTTGACGTCGATCTGCGTCAACTTCAGTGATACAGGGTTTGCAGGGGTGCCGACTCGGCTGCAACTTATGCACTATGCGGCAGACCTTGCGTCCCTACGCTGAGGAGAGAACCGTATGAGCCAAGCTTCCCGTCCCCCTTCACCCGCCCTGTCCCGCCGTACGCTGTTCGCCGGCGCCAGCGCCGCGGGAGCCTTGGCGGCTGTGGCCGTCGTCGCCCCCCGCATCGAGCAGGCGGCGCCCGAGGCCGTGGCGTCGGCGCAGCCTGCGCCTGAGGCCGATGGCCGCTACCAGCTCACCGAGCACGTGAACCGCTACTACCAGACCGCCCGCGTCTGATGCGCGCTGTCCGTCGAACTGTCCGTCGAACGTCTGCGAACCCTTCCCGCTGAAGGACCCTTCCATGCTGCTCACCCGCAAGTCCGCCGGCAGCACCGGCACCTCCCACGGCCTGGTCTCCAGCCTGGCGCGAGGCGTGTCCCG
>Ga0315902_10004479_pt1 | contig 20190 bp, 18 predicted proteins | sample LakEriMetagenome_9_FD_203523 | JGI IMG/M metagenome (GOLD analysis project Ga0315902, IMG submission 203523) | Freshwater fungal communities from buoy surface, Lake Erie, Ohio, United States - Buoy 12 MA117 | ecosystem: Environmental > Aquatic > Freshwater > Lake > Lake biofilm | place: USA... | reverse complement strand
CGCTCAGGTTGTCGCCTTCCTCAACCAATTGCAGCAGTGCGAACATTGCCGCCAGGATCACAGCGATCGAGAGCCAGCCCCGCAGAAGCTCCTGTCCCAGGTATCTTCGCAGTATCACCAGCGCCACCATTGCGCCTGCCGGCGGGGAGTCCAGAGCAGCCAGGCGGCGAGCAGCGTCGCCGGGAGGTAGGCCATGATCAGACCCGGTGAAGCAGGTATGTCGCCGTTCTCGATCCAGTTCCGGACGACACCGCTCGCGATGAAGATGAGAAGGTACGCCAGCAGAGCGACGATAAAGATCCCGAAGCGGGATTGGCGCGGCGCTGAACGCGCCAACGGGACGGCAAGCACAGCGAGGAGAAGTGTCGCCAGGGGGGTCGTGGTGCGCCACTGATACTCGGCGATGTCCTTGGGTTCATCCGAGGCCCCGAGTGTCGGCGTGTCGATGGCTTTGCGGCGGAACTTCTGCATTCGCTCCTCGGGTGGGAAACGCAGCAGGAAGGTGCCGAAACGCATACTGATGTCCTGATTCCCCTCGACATCGAGCATATAACTGTAACCGTCGAGAAATTCGACGCTCCGCGCACCCTCTGCATCCAGGTCCAGCACCCTCGCCTTTTCTGCCGAGATCAGTTGGGTGTGTCGCCCCCGGCTCACTTGCACGAATACCGAGTGGAGTTCGGACGCGGCGGCATCCACTTCCTGTGCCTGCAACACGTACCCGCCCTGTCCCAGGTCGACAAAACTGCCGGGACGAATATTGGCGAGATCAAAGCGGCTCATCGCCTGCTGCTCGATGGTGTAACTGCGTGCGTACGCCCATGGCCGCAACTGGACCGACAACACCCAGACTACCGCTGCCGCACAGGCACCCACCATGAGGACTGCACGCAGGATGCGACGCTCGCTCACACCTGCGGCCGCGAGGGCGATCATCTCGGAGTCGCGGTGGAGTCTGCCCAGCGCGAAGAGGATGGCGAGGTACAGTGTCGAGGGCACCAGGACTTCCAGCGCGACCAGCGTGCTCAGCGCGACCAATTGCATGACAGCGGTGGGGGCAATGGCCCCCGAGGCAGCGTCGGAGAGCTTGATCGCGGTGGTGAATGCCACGAAGACGGCGACGAGTATTCCCAGACCTGCAGCGAAGGGCCGGGCGATCTCCGCCGTGACGTAACGTTCAATAAGCATGGGCTGGTATTGTAATGCAGTATCGATGCCCCGCCATCGAACGAGGAGTGATGTCCACGGTGTCCGAAGCCTTTCAGCAGCGAGCTCCCGCCACCCGGGTGTGGGTGTTGCTGGGTCGAAAAGCCGGCGATAACACGCAAGTGCTTGCGCTTGCAGAGCGCCTTGGCTGGCCCTGCGAGCGCAAGCACATCGTCCATCGCTCCTGGGAGCTTCTGGCAAACCGCTTGCTGGGGGTGACCCTTGCCGGCATCGACGGCAGGCGCTCGAGCCCCTTGGTGGCGCCGTGGCCCGATCTCGTCATCAGCTCGGGTCGGCGTAATGAGCCGGTGGCCCGATGGATACAGCGTCAGTCCGGAGGCCTCTGCCGCATCGTGCATGTGGGTCGCCCCTGGGCGGATCCCGGATGCTTCGACCTGCTCGTTGCAACGCCGCAGTATCCAATCGCTGACTACCCCAACGTGCTGATGAATGCCTTGCCTATGCATCGTCTGGATGCGGGCTCGCTGTCAGAGGCTCGCGCGCGATGGGATTCGCTCTTCGAGGGTTTGCCGAGGCCCCGCACGGTTGTATTGCTGGGTGGCAACAGTGGCGCGTTTGTCTTCACCGAAGCGAAAGCCAGGCGTCTCGGTGCAATGGTGAATGGTCTGGCGCGCTCCCTCGGAGGATCCGTGCTTGTTACCGACAGCGCCCGCACGCCCGCCGGTGTGCTGGAGGCTTTCGTGACTGAAGTGGATGTTCCGGTGCATGCCCATCGGTGGGGGGGCGCTCGCGAGCTGAACCCCTACCTCGGCTATCTGGCCATCGCAGACCAATTCGTCGTCACGGCTGACAGCGTCTCGATGGTGGCGGAAGCGGAATTCACGGGGAAGCCGGTGTATCTGTTCAGTCTCGATGATGGCGGAGACTGGTGGCGGCGCGCATACAACTACCGTTTCGATGCCCTGATGCACAGACTTGCTGCCACCTTCGGGCCGGTGCGCCTGCGGCGCGATGCAGAGGCCATGATGCGTAGACTGGTCGCAGAGGGCAGAGCCGCCTGGCTGGGTCAGGGAGAGCCCGTGGGCAGCACCACCAGGTCAGATGACACCGGGGTCGCCGCAAGGGCTGTCGAGGCCCTTTTCACATCACATGACTAACACGCCCCATTGACGTCCCTCAGGCTGCTCGGGGCACCGTGTTTGCCAGCGGATGCAACGGGGCAGGGGGCAAGTCAGGCGTACGCGCCAGCACCTCGAACGCGTCGTGGCGCACGTAGTTGCGCGACATTTCTTCGCGCAGGAACGACTCCGTTACTGCGCCGTTAGCCAGGCATTCTTTCAGCAGACCGAAGAACAGGTTCTGCTGGTTGATGTCGGGGTGCTGCTTGTAACTGCCCATCAGACCGTACTCACCGAAGAAATGCCGTCTGGCCCGCATCAGCCATGCCGCAGGCGGAAACAGACGAAAGCGTTCCGCGATGCGGAAATCGACGGGAAGCCCCGTCTTCCAGGGCTGCGTGCGCCGGCGCGTGGTGTGGAGCATGCGGGTTGCAGGGCTCAGCTTGTCGAAATCGTTCCACTCGTTCTCGAAGAACCCCACAGTGCCTGCAGCTTCGGTCTTCAGGCAGATCCAGTCCATGTAGTCGAAGCTGAAGTCGAACATGCGCTGGAATCGCTCCTCGACTTTCCAGTCACGCAGTTTCTCGCAATCGAGCAGCATGACGCTGGTGGCAAAGCATTTGTCGATGAGCCCTTTGGTGCCGGAGCGCGGGCGGCAGAGAATTGACTTGCCATCCATGTCTCGGGAGAACAGGTCCCACACGTCCGCGCAGGCGAAGACGTCCGGATCGATCACGATGGCACGCCCCTGGAATCCCATCAGTTCCGGCGGCATGAAGCGTGTGAGCGTGAACGACTGCAGGTCGTCGTTCAGCCAGACGCGCTTCACGCCGTCGCGCAGGTAGTTCTGTCCTTCGCGCGCCTGGAAATAGGAGTAGTCACGCGCATCAATGATGCGGATGTCGAATTTGTCGTTGTGGGCCGAGTACCGGCGCAGCGCATGTTGTGCGACGAGGGCGCCGGTGTACTGCTTGTGGTTTGTCTGGATGAATACGCAGTTCTGCATGGTGCGGTCCTCCTGTTCTCGCGCGCCGCCCGGGCGGGGCGCGCAGTGTTGGTTCATCCGGCCTGCGGGCCCGTACTCCGGTCGCCATCCAGGGGGAAAGCGTAAAAAGGCGAAAGGTCACGCGCCATGATCTGTTCGAGGTCCGCGGCTTCTGTATCGCTGAAGTAATCGCGATAGCCGCCCACCTTGGCCTTGCGCACCTTGAAGGAGTTCGGATTGTCCTTGTCCTTGGCGACCATCCGGCTGCCCGACAGCCAGAAGGTGCGCTTGAGTTCCATGTTGCGCATGTTCTCGACGGAGGCGAACTCGACGGCAGCCTGCAACTCCTCGGCAGTGCCGGGCGTGCCGATGAATTCCACGATGCGTGCGAGAGTGCCCGCCGTGTCGGCGCGCATGTCTTCGTAGCGCACGAGCAGGAAATCCTTGCACTTGGGCGCTTCACGCGCCCACAGGTTCAGCCAGTCGATGACTTTGGGAAGGCCGGCCGAGGGCTCCTTCATGAACGGGTAGAGCTCCACGTCCGCGCCGTGCTCGGGGTAGGCATTCAGCGATTTCTTCCCGGGGCGCATCCGGAATTTCCACTGGAAAAACTGCGATACGGTGGTGTCGAGCGGGTTACGTGCCAGCAGGATCACTTTCTTCCCGTAGTAGTCCTGCTTGTCGTCGGCGTGACCGGTGTAGTCCTTCAGGTAGTTGTCGTGCGTGAAGAAAATCCGCGGTATGGCGCCGTTGCGGTTGTGCAGGTTGTCAAAGCCGATCAGGTGGCGCTCCGAGAGCCCGTGGCGCACCTGATAGAACCGGGAGAGAAGCACCCTGAGCCAGGTGCGCCCGCTCTTGCCGAAGGAGACGATGACGCAATCCGCGAGTTCGAGCTTGCGGAACTCTTCCTTGCCACGAAGCCAACGCTCGAGGCGGATCTTTCGCTCGCGCGGCAGCCAGAAGCACAGGCCGAGGATCGCGAAGCGGGTTATTTTCTTTACCAAGAGCTGCATAAACACAACCACGGTGAACATTTTGCGGAATCCTAGCAAAACCGGCATGGGCCTTCACGGCAACCCTGCGGTATTTTCCTCGTGTTCCCGCACCTGACTCGGGGCAGCCAGACCGCTCTAACCGGAGATATGACTGCATGGGCTACATCGACCAAAGCGCGATGCGCGCGATCGACGCGCAAGCTTTCCGCGCGACCCTCCCGTTCCCGTGGAGCAATCCTGTGGGTTTCCTACGTTCGGAGGCATTTAAACGCCTGATCGAGGAACTCCCCCCATTGGAGCGCTTCACCTCGCGTATCGACGGCGAGCGCAAGCGCAAGTATGGGCAGCCCAACCACGACCGATATGTACTTGAATACCTAGAGGACATGGATCTGTCGGCGTCTTGGAGGGCTTTCATCGACGAGTTGCGCGGCGACGAGTACCGCGCGTTCATCGCCTCGATGCTGGGGCACGACCACTTCCGTTTCCGCTTCCACTGGCACTACACGCCGAACGGCTGCAGCGTCTCGCCGCATTGCGATTCCCGCACCAAGCTCGGCTCGCACATCTTCTACCTCAACACCGAGGCGGAGTGGAACCCGGCCTGGGGCGGCGAGACCGTTATCCTCGACGACCGCGGCCGCTTCGACACCGAGGCGCATCCCGAATTCGCCGACTTCGACGCCGCGTGGCCGGCCGTGACGATGCCGAACCGCAGCCTGATCTTCGGCCGCCGCGGCAATTCCTGGCACGGCGTGCGAGCTATCGACTGCCCGGACGATCGCCTGCGCAAGGTCTTCATCGTGGTGTTCGAGGACTACCGCGTCACGCAGATGTTGCGAAAGCGCGTGGTGCGGCTGCTCAAGGGCAAGCCGCTGGTTGCCGAGAAAGAGCGGGGGATGTATTGATGGATACTCCGCGCATCCTCGATTGCACCCTGCGCGACGGCGGGTACTACAATCACTGGTGCTACTCGCGCGACCTGGTCGAGAGCTACCTGCGCGCAGTCGACGATGCGGGAGTCGACATCATCGAGATGGGCTTTCGTAATTTTCCCCAGGCCGCGTTCCTTGGGCCCTACGCCTACTCCACCGATGCATTCCTGCGCTCGCTGCCGTTGCCGGCCCGGGCGGAGATCGCGGTGATGGTCGATGGGAAGGCCCTTTTGCGCACCGGCGCGCAGCCGGCTGCCGCGGTGGACGCACTGTTTGCGCCACGCAGCGAATCGCCGGTCGGCTGGGTGCGCGTGGCGGCGCATTTCGAGGAGATACCGCGCTGCGCGCCGGTGGCGGCAAGGTTGCGAGAGCTCGGGTATCGCGTCGGCCTGAATCTGATGCAGTCCGCGGGCAAGGTGGCCGCAGAGATTGCGGCGCTGGCGGCCCTGGTACAGTCCTGGGGTACGGTCGATGTGCTTTATTTCGCCGATTCGCTCGGTTCGATGGACGCAGACGAGGTGCGCCGGGTCTACGCCGCGATTGCCTCGCGCTGGAGCGGGCCGGTCGGGATGCATGCCCACAACAACAAATCACTCGCGGTACAGAATACGCTGGTGGCACTGGACGCCGGAGCGGGTTATGCCGATGCGACGGTGCTCGGCATGGGCCGTGGTGCCGGCAACGCCGAGCTGGAAATCCTGTTGTGCGAGCTGGAAGCCCGCGGCATGCGCGCTGCGCGGCTCGATGCGCTGGCGGCTCTCTGCGAGGAGCATTTCCGGCCGTTGCACGAGCGCTACAAGTGGGGCGCCAGCTTCTTCTACCACTATTCCGCGCTGCACGAAATCCATCCGATGTTTGCACAGACCCTGATCGCCGACCGGCGCTACAGCGCCCGGGAGAAGCTTGCCGCGCTGCGCGCGCTGGCCGACAAGGAGTCGACCAGCTTCAGCCGCCTCGAGATCGAGCGCTCCCTCAACTCCTTTGCCGATGACCGGCCGCTCGATGCGAACGCGCCCGCGGCAGATCTCGGCGTGTTCGACGGCGCCGAGGTGATGCTGGTGGGCGCGGGGCCGAGCGTGCGCCAGTACGCGCCGGACATCGAGATGTTCATCCGTGAGCACGCCCCACTGGTGCTCACGCTCAATCACCAGGCAGCGATTGACTCGTCCCTGGTGGACGGGATCATCTGTGTCGACCGCTATCGCCTGATTTCGGAGTGCGCGTACCTCGCGACCTGCGGCAAGCCGATATATTCCTCGCGCCGCTTCCAGGATGACCTCACGCGCGAGCGACTCACTGGTGCCGACCTGCGCGAATACGACTGCCGACTCGAGCTGGGCCGGTTCAGCGCCCTTGCGAATGGTTGCGTGATACCGGTTCCGCTGGCGTTTGCCTATGCGCTGGGCCTGTGCCTTGCGGGCGGCGTGCGGCGCATCTTCCTTGTTGGCTTCGACGGCTTCGACTCTGACGACTCGCGCCAGGGCGAGATGCTGCAATTGCTGCGTGCGGTGGAGTCGGAGTTCAGGCAAATCGCGATGACGGCACTCACGCCGACCAGCTATCCGGTTGCGCAGGGATCGATCTATGCCAGCTATCGTTGAGCCGGATTTCGCGATCGTCATTCCGGCGCGATTCGCCTCCTCGCGGTTCCCCGGCAAGCCGCTCGCGCCGATACTCGGCAAGCCGATGATCCGCCGCGTGTGGGAACGCTGTGTCGAGGCGGTTCCCCCGGAACGCGTCTACGTCGCCACCGATGACGAGCGCATCCGCGCGGCCTGCATGGAATTCGGAGCGCGGGTGCTGATGACTTCGAGCGACTGCCTGACCGGAACCGATCGGGTCGCCGCGGCCGCGCTCGCTCTCCGGCACGCATTCATCGTGAACGTCCAGGGCGACGAACCGATGCTGGATCCCACCGACATCATCTCGGTGGCGCGCGCGCACAGCGAGCACCCCTCGGCCGTGACCAATGCGATGTCACCGATCGACAACGAAGCCGACTACCTCTCGAGAAACGTTCCCAAGGTGGTGGCAGCACCGGACGGGCGACTGCTGTATATGAGCCGTGCACCGCTGCCGGCGGACAAGTCCGGCGCGTTCCGCGGTGCGCACCGGCAGGTGTGCATCTATGCCTTCGCGCGCGAGCATCTGGTCCGCTTCGCTGCGTGCCCGTCGAAGACACCGATCGAGGCAATCGAGGACATCGAGATACTGCGCTTCCTGGAACTCGGCATCGAGGTGCGCATGGTGATGTTGCGTAGTGGTAGCCTTTCGGTTGACACGCCACAAGATCTAGAGAGGGTAGAGCATGCGCTTCGCGGTGGCTGACTATCCCACCTACGTCTTCGATTGCGATGGTGTGATACTCGATTCGAACAGCCTGAAAAGCGAGGCGTTTCGTGCGCTTGCCTCGCCATTCGGCGCCGCCGCAGCCGATGCTCTGCTCGAGTACCACCATCGCCACGGCGGCGTGAGTCGCCAGCAAAAGCTTGCCTGGTTCCTCGACTCCGTGCTTGGTCTGCGCGGCACGGAGCGCGAGTTGCTTGAAGCGCGTATGCTGGGAGATTTCGGGCGGATATGCTCGGAGCGGCTCGCGGACTGCCCGACGGTGCCCGGCGTCGAGGCGTTCCTGCGCTCGCTGCCGCGCGCGGCGCGTGCATTCGTCGTGAGCGGCGGTGCCCAGTCGGAGGTGGAGGCGGCACTGCAGGCGCGCGACCTGGCACGGCATTTCGTGTCGATCCTCGGCAACCCTTCGAGCAAGCGGCAGAACATGCAACAGTTGCGCGCTGCCGGTCTTTTCGCGCGCGGGGGTCTGTACTTCGGCGATGCCGAGCTCGACATGGAGCTGGCGGGGGAGTTCGCGCTGGACTTCGTCTTGGTCTACGGCGTTTCCGAGTGGCGGGACGGGTGTGAGCGCTGCCCGCATCGGCAGGTCGCGGATTTCACCGAACTGCAGGCAGCATGATGCGCCAGCAGACAGAGGCGGCAAAAAGGCAAGCGATGGAGCTGAATGTGTTCGTGCTCAGCACGGGATTCCACTATTACTTCTCCACGCTTCTGATCGGTTTTCTCGGGCTCGAGAACGTCGCCTACATCATGTTCCAGCCGCGCGAGGGCATAGAGCGGCGGGCCGGGGAGCGCTACCCGGTTGCTTATGCCGATGCCCGCGATCCCGCGACGCGCTTTTTCGGCAAGAAAGCCGGTAAGCTGCGATTCGCCTTACGCGCCTTTGGGGAACTCGGCCTGGCTGGGCGGCACGTGCGTGTGTTCTCGCCCTATTTCAATGACTCGATGCTGTATGCCCTGCGCCGCCAGCTTGCGCGGCGCGCGGCGAGCGTGGAGTACAACATGGTCCCCGATGGCGCGGCCTTGCTGCGCCATCTGCCCGGGAAATCGCCAAAGGCTTCCGTGCTGCGGTCGCTGGCGGAGCGCGTTTTCGGAATAGAGGCGGCAGACACCCGCCACAAGTCCGGTTCCTACAGCAGCTTCCTCAGCCACGTCTACCATTTTCCCGCAAGGGAGGTCCACGCCGATGCGGCGAAGCTGGTGATCGTCGGAGTCCCGGACAGCGCGCAGTGCAACAACGGTCAGGTGCTGGTGCTCGGCGGTCTCGGTGGAATCAGCCAGGGATTCGTGCGTGCGGCCCGGGCCGCGAGCGCGGGTTTGCCGGTGCGTTATCGCATGCATCCGAAGAATCGCAGCGGGGAGCAGTTCATTGTCGAGCAGGCGCCGGAGTGGCGGGAACTGCAGCTACGGGGAATTCTGGAGGAGCATCTTCTGGCCGATCCATACGAATTGGTGCTCGGTCACTATTCATCCGCCGTGATGTTCAATCAGCTGTTCGTGCCGAGCAGCCGTTCGCGATTCATCATCGATCGTGCACAGGAAGACCCTGATTACCACGACACGGCGGATGCCTGCGGCATACCGGTGGATCTGGTGTGAGAAGCCGCCTGCGCGGGTGGCGTAAGACGGCTTCTTTGCTTTAGGGAACCTGTCCGCTGTTTTCGTTACATGTATGCCGACCGGAGTGAAACTGCCGTGAAGAAGATCGGACGATGGGTGGTGGAATGGGCCCTGCGGCGCAGGGGCTACGTGAAACGCGATGGTGCCGTGCTGTTCTCGATGCGCAACTACAGCCGCAGCACCTCGATGCGCATCCGGCGCTTCTTCAACAAGGAGCCCGAGACGCTGCGCTGGATGGACAGCTTCGCGCCGGTCAGCCTGATGCTCGATATCGGCGCCAATGTAGGCTCCTTTTCGCTGTACGCGGCATCCCGGGGGCACCGGGTGCTGGCGCTGGAGCCCGATGCGCTCAATTTCGCGCTGCTCAATCTGAACATCAGCGACAACGCGATGAACGACCGTATCACCGCCTATCCGTTCGCGATCCACAACCAGTCGATGATTGCCGAGCTCAATATGGCCGAGCTCAACTGGGGCGGAGCGCACAAGTCGTTCGACAGGCAGTTCGACTGGAAGGGCGAGCGCATGAATGTGCGTTTCAGGCAGGGCAGCGCGGGCATCAGCGTTGACGACTTCACGGCGCAGACGCGCACGCAGCCCGACTATATCAAGATCGATGTCGACGGCAACGAGTTGTGCGTGCTGCAGGGTGCGGGCAGGACGCTCTCGGCGCCGGCGCTGAAGGGTGTGCTGGTTGAACTCAGCGAGGGACACGAGGAATACGCGTCCTGCATGAAGATCCTGCAGGATGCGGGGCTGGTGCTGGTCGAACGCGCTCCCACCGCGAAGCGGACGGCAGCCAGTTGTGAGATGAGTTCCGAGAATCACGTCTTCGCGCGGTCAGCCCGCTGAGGGGCGCCGAAACCGCGGGCGCTCAATCCGACTTGATGTTGATTATCAGGTTCCTGCGCATGCACTCCTTGCTCGGCGCCTGCATGGGCCGCACGGAATGCCAGGAATTGAACGTCTTTATGAAGATGATGCCGACGTTCGGCGCAAATTCGATCGTGCGCGCGACCTCCATGTCGTCGAAATCCGCCTGCCGATTCAACTGGTTGTAGGCATGGCGTACGCTCTTCGGGCGATTGACATCGATTCCTCCGCCCCACCGCGGATCCCATTCCCCCTCGCTCAGCACGGAGAGCGTCATCGTCACGATCTTGCTCGGCGTATCGCTGTGCGGGAGGATGTGCCCGCCCTGCCCCGGCATCATCTGGAATTCCCAGGTCGCGGTGAAGCGCGCGCCCCTGTGGGAGGGACGCCCGCGCAGCACGGCCTGTATGTTCTTCAGCGTCTGGCGCGGCCACGAAACGCCGGCGCGGTAGCCGAGGTCGATGTGGTGCTGCAACAGCGTCTGCATGATCTCGGGAACGAATTCGGGCCCCCTGATCCACCGGTCGAAACGTGACCAGACAGGCGTGTCGCGGACGAATGCGCGGTACTGGTTCGCGTGGCATTTTTCCGACAGCGAGTACTTGTCGCCCAGACGGGGGAGGTAATCGAACAATTCCTGCGCCGGCCAGTTGGCGGTCATTTCCGCGTATGCGGACCGTTCGACCATCGGCGAGACTTGCCCGATCGGGAACGGCTCGTAGCTGAATGCCAGGTTGCGATTGATCAGGAATTCGGACATGCGAGGGCCGACGCTCGTGCTTGTTGCGCGTATGGTTTTATAAACGGGAGCAGTTTTCAAGCGCTTCGAGGCGTTGCGCGCATGGCAAGCCTTCCTGACGCGGAAGTCGTGCCTGCCCTGGCCTCAATTCCCGACCGCCGGCGGGAGTTCGCGATACACGTGCAGCTCGGACCCGCGCTCGTCGCTAAAGGCAGTGACCGGTGACAGGCGATCCTGGAGCGCCTTCAGCCCATCTGCCAGCGCCGTTTGTCGTGACTGCACGTGGATTATCCACAACCTGCCGGGTACCTCGGGCACTTGGCGCTGCTCGATCATCCATGTCGCGGATTCGATTTCACGCAGGTCCCAGTCATTGCCGAGCGCCACCGCCGCGAATTGCCGGTCATTGGTGAACACGCGGGTGTCTGGCCCGACATGTTCGCGGATCCAGCGGTAGCTCTCGAGCATGTAGGGTTTGCTCTTGTCGAGGCCGAGCGTGAAGTCGGTGGCTAATGCCGCGAACAGCAACAGCATGCCCGTCGTACGCACCACGGCTGCGCGGGTGCCGAGCCATTCGCCCAGCACCTGTAACACGCGTGCGGTAGGTATCAGCAGCAGCAGACAGGTCGGCATCAGGTAGCGGGTGTCGAGAAAACGCTGGTAGGCGAGGAACGAGGCTGGCAGCAGCGCGGCGGTAACCAGCAGAATCAAATAGGCGGCACGACGGCCCGGCGCCGGGGAGAGTGTGCCGGCACGCCAGCCGCCCAACAACAGCAGCGCTTGGAGCACGCCGAGCGTGTTCAGGATCCTGGCCACGAGCAGGGTCGCCAGGCCGCCGGCCAGCGACAATGCGGCGAAGTTGCGTGACTCGGGATGGAGGGCGCTGCTCGCAAACTCTTCTGCGCTCGCAAGAAAACTCTGCGGTATGCCCTGCAACGAAGCCAGGGGGCGCTCGTGCAGGCAGCACATAACTTGGCCGAACGGTAGCTCGCGCTGCAGCAACATCGCCAGCACAGGCGCGAGCAGCAGCATCCCGTAGGCTGTGAGCGTGCGCGCTAGGCGGGAACGCAGGCTGTGCCGGTCGAACACAATGGCAAGCGGCAACACCAGGCCGAACGCGAGGCCTTCCGGCTTAAATAACGCCGCCGCCAGCGACAGCGCGGCCCAGCCGGCGAGCCAGCGCAGCCGTGCATCGTGCAGGTGGCGCAGGAACAGGCTCCACGAACCGAGCAGCAGTCCCCAGTAGCCGATATCCCGGACGACGAAAGAAAAATAGTTGTCGAGCTTGGGGTGTGCCAGCACTACCAGCGCCGCCCACGGAACGATGCGCCTGTCATCGTACAACTGCCGGCAAAGATCCGTGAATGCCAGCGCAATCGTCACGACGAACGCGGCGTTCAGCAGGTACGCGCTCGCCTGCAGGGACAGGCCGGTTACGGCGTGCGTCGCCGCAATCAGCGCCGAGTAGAACGGGCTGTCGAACAGGGACATGCCGCTGGCGAGACCGTCGATGCTGATGCGCTGCGCGATCATGAGATACAGCGCGCCATCCTCATTGACGAAGGGACGGCGCAGCACCGAGAACAGCAGCAGCGCCAGCGCCGCGGCGCTCAGGATCAGGCAGAATCGCCTGCCGTGCGTCATGCGGTGGAGCCACGCCTCGCCCCCCGACGGCCCCGTAATCGTGCTCCTGGGGCGGGGGGCGGTCGATTCCGGGTTCATGTGCCCATCTTCGCTGCGGCGTTCGCGTTCGCCGTGACGGCGCTCTCGATGACCGCGCGGGCTCGCAGGCGTGCAGATTCCAGGTCCTGCTCCGGAAGGTAGCGGTAGGATGCGAGGAATCCCTGGTCGAGATCAGATGCGCAGCCGCTGCGGTAGAGATAGGCATAGAACGCATCGAAGCTGCGGGGCAGCCGCAACAGGCGCGCGTCTACCAGACGACGCAGGAAGCGCGAGAAAGCCGTTGGCGCGTTCGCGACATCCTGTGCCGGGGCGACGCGGAGCAGGCTGTCATGCCAGCGCGCGACAATCGAGCTGCGGAAGGGCAGGCGGAATATCGCGAGCGGTCGGCCCTGGCGCACCACGTCGCAGACCATCGAGATGCTGTCACCGGTCACGATGAAATGGCTGCATTGCCGCAGTGCATCCGCGTAGTCGCTCGTGGTTGCGCCGCCGGGCTGCCAGGCGTGCAGCACTGCTGAGGGAGGCAGCGCGGCTTGCAGCGCGGTGACGACCGCGGGCGGCGTGCGGCGACTGGTGAGTATACGCAGCGGTGCAGACGCGCATGCATCCTTCACCCGACACAGCATGGCTGTCGCATCCCCCGCGTTAAGGCGAAAGGTGCGCGTCGGCCCGCCGACTAGCAACGCCAGTTCGTCGCCGCGCGCGGCATCTGGAGGGCCGGTGTGAAGCGGTGCTGTCGCCGCCGGTGCCGATGCGCTGTCGTCCAGCGGCAGCGCGATGCGCATCATCCGTGGGTCGTTGGCGGTGAGGTACTGGCAGGAGGCGATCACCAGTGCAAATTCCTCGAGGTATCGCGGCTGACGACCGATCAGGATGATGCGCGTATGGCCCTTCGAACGTCGCCTCACCCACAGGGCCGCCATGGACGGGCGTCGTCCCACGGTGATGATCACATCGGGCCAGGGCGGCTGCAGCGGGTCGGAGCGACGCGCGTCGAGATGCCGGATCGAAGGCCTGAACCACGGCTTGCCGAGCACGTAGCGCGCGCGCGGAATGACATTGCGACGCTCGCACGGCCACGGCAGGCCCTGGGCAAGGCTCAGCACTTGGCGATTGTCGCCCTGCTTGTCGGAAAGCAGCAACCAGATAGACGCCTGGCGCGCCGGGCCGGCGGTTGGCAACGCGCTGGCGCTCACCGGAACACCCCGTCGCGGTATAGTTTCCACATGAGCCCCCAGATGAAGATCAGCGGGAAGCGGCGCACACGTTCAGGTATATCCACCATGCGCCCGGTATGCCGCTCGAGCTTCCAGGCGATGTAGTCCAGGCCGTCCTCGAAGGTAGACAGTGCTTTCAGCAGGCGCAGCACCGACAGCGGCTTGCCCAGCATGCGTCGCCTCGCCCAGTCGCGCCGCGCAGCCACGCAGGCAGTCTCGGGGATGCTGCAGGAATAGAACTCACCGCCGCTGTTGAACGACCAGCGAAGTGCGTCTGCCACTGCATTGGTTGCGGCCAACACGTAGACGGAGGATGCCTCCACGATCGCGGCGGCCCGGTCCACGTCCTCGCTGCGCAGTTCGGTGGCGTAGCTGCAGGCGAGTCCGGCACTCCATACATCGACGATATAGCCCTTGGATGCGGCGAGTGGCAGCGCGTTGTCCAGGAAGCTGATGGTCGCTTGCCGCAGCGCAGCGCGGGCCGCGGTAAGCGCGCGCTCATCCATCGCCCAGGCAATGGCCGCGTGCTGGCAGAGACGGCCCCACAGGTAGCTTTCGAAGCGGCTCGGGGATACGCCGCGCGCTAGGTCTGCCTCCGAGAGCACGGCGTACTTGCAGCGCACCGTCTGGCCTCCGGACTCAACCTGCAGGTAGTAGACGTTGGGCGCGAGCAGGCGGTTGCCGATCGCTGCCAGCACCGAGCGGTGCGCGTGACGGTAACTGTCGACGATCACGTAGAGATCCACGAGGCCGTCGCGCAGATCGCCGCTCCGCAGGCAGGAGCCGTAAAAAATCAGGCTGCGTACGGCGCCGCGATGACGCTCCTGCAGCGCAATACGCAGCTTTTCCATGGCGAGTCTGGCGGTGTCGTCGCCTGCGAATGACGGGCCGAAAATCTCCATGCTCAGATCCGCAGGAAGCGGGTCTGGCCCGCGTGGAAGATCTCGAGCGGCGAATCGGTCGCCGCCAGTGCGTGCAGTTCGCCGTCCAGAGTGTAGCTGCCCGTCAAGCCTAGCCGAAGTTGCGGGATCCGGGCGCTGTGATAGCCGCTGCCCGCGGCCTGTGCTGGCTCTCTCCCGCGCAGTATCGCCGGCAACGCCAGCGCGAAGCCCCGGGCGCCGCGTTCTATGGCCGTGTAGCGCAGCGCCCCATCGCCATTTCCCCAGAAGGGATGAATGCCGAGGAAGAGCCGTTCCAGCGTACTCACCGCCAGCAGCATGAAGTCGGCATCAACGGCCGTGCTGTCGGGCAGTTCGATGCGCATGGGGTTGGGGCCTGCGAAGCGCTCATGCCCGCGCAGCATGCCCCAGACGGTGCGCACCATCGCCACGCCTGAGCTGTACTCGCTGCGCATGCCGCGGGCGCGCACGGATTCCTGCCAGTACTCGATTCCGGTGACCACCGCACCCGCACCGAATACCAGGCCGCATCCCAGCACCTCGCCCCCGGCCCCGCGCACGCCGATCACGGCCCGCTCGCGTATTTCGGCCTGCCCGGAGCCCCGACGCCAGGCGAGCAGTTTCAGGATGGCGCGGTCCAGTGCCCCCGCGATGCCTACATCGCCCGCCGTGACGTTGGTTGTTCCGCCCGGCAGCACGCAAAGGAGGGGTTGGCGGGCAAAGGGGTTGCCGGCCGCAAGCAACGCACCCAAGACCAGCGCCACGCTCCCGTCGCCGCCGTTCACGGCGACCACCTCGACGCCCGTGGCTGCCATGCGCGAGAGCGCGGGGGCAATGTCCTCGAGGCTGGGGGTGATCTCGTGGTGCACGCCGCCTGCGGCATCGAGCATATTTCCCAGATGACCGAGCAGCCGCCGATTGCGCCCGCTGTGTGGATTGCTGAGAACGCCGATGTGCGCGCGCATCATGGGCAGTTTCCGCGCAGCCGTGCGCTGGAGAGATTGACCGTCACTTTGCCCACTCGGAGCCAGTTGCCCCGGATCTGCACCGGCAGGCCGGTCGCGCGGTCGATCATCAGGGCGGTTTCACCCTCGAGTTCCAGCAGGCTGAACGGTTCTTCTTCGGCGTTGTCACCAAGCAGATGCGGGCGCAGGTCGACGCGGCGCACCGAGCGCGTGCCGTTTACGGCCTCCTGACCGTGCCCGCGATCGAGGCTGAAGCTCGCGTTCATCGCCTCCTCGCTGCGTGACTCCAGCACCACGCGGTAAGTCTGTGTATCCGTGAACACGATGTAGTCCACCTTGCCCGGCTGTGGCCGCATCGCCAGCGCCGCGGCCCGCGACAGCAACATCAATGGCGTGATCACCGCGCGCCCGCCAACGTCGGGCGGTAAAGGGATTTCGGACGCTGACTTGAGCGGCCAGGTCTCCGGCGCGCCGGAGGCGTCGGCGGCATCAGGCGCGCGGCGCTCCCGCCGTACTGCTCCTGCCAGAAAGCGGTGTGATTTGAGTCGACTTTCTTTGCCGAAACCCACGCGGCGGCTCTGCAGCGCAGCTCCCGAGATCTGATCGAACCAGATCTGCAGTTCGCCGCGGCTTCGCATCGCGCTTAACTCGGCCTCGAGCAGCCCCACGGACTCGCGTCCCGGTAGCAGGTCGCGGCCGCCGGCAGCGGTGACGAGTGCCGCCTGACTGCTCGGGATAGTGGAAAAACGCAGGGTGGTGGTGGCGGTAGCCCAGCCTTGGCCTGCACTGAAGCGCAGTTCCTCCCAGCAGGCACTGGTATCTGCCAGCACCGATGCGGACCATGCGAGTATGGCAATCAAGACAAGAAACACTTTCATCAGTGGGCGATGGTGCTGCCGGTGGTGGGTGATGACTCCAGACATCGTGTCGGGGCCAGTCGTGCCGCGCCACCCGCAAAAGTACCTAAAGCCGCCTCACCACGCCGCTGTCGCCATCGAGTTCGATGCGCTCCCCGATCTTGAAGAAACGCGTGCCATTCCGTGTGTTGACCACGCACGGCAGACCGTATTCGCGAGCGATCACGGCCCCGTGGGAGACCGAGCTGCCGAGGTCTGTGACCAGGCCGCCGATAAGGCTGAAGTAGGGCGTCCAGCCGATGTCGGTGATCGGTGTGACGAGTATCTCGCCGGGTTGCAGTGCTGCGGCTTCGGCAAGGGTGTGAGCCACGCGAGCGAGGCCCTGCACGCGGCCGCGTGATGCCGGGCGCCCGAGCAGCTGCCCCTCGGTGGTGTCGAGCTGTGGGGTTCCAGCGGCTGCGGCCGGCCCACCGAGATTTCCGGGAATTCCAGGCGCTGCTGGTAGGCGAATGCATGGCGTCGCGCCACGGCCTGCGCCACCGACGCCGCATCTGCTGAGGCCACAAAAGCGGGCAGCTCCTGCATGCTGAAAAAAACAGCAGGTCCGGGTCGGGCAATTTGCCCTCGGCAGCGAGCAGATTGCCGAGGTGCCGGAATCCCCGTTTGAAGCGGTGCGCTGCATAGACCAGTTGCGACTTGGTGTGCTCCCAATGCCGGATCGCGTCATGCGCGCGCGGCAGCAGTCAGCGCAGTGCGCGCGGCAGCGACTGCCAGTCGATCTCCGCGTGGTGGCGCGCGCGGTGTCCGCCGGTGGCGAGATGTGCCTGGACGGCCGCCTGCATGCTCTGCACGAGCGGGGAGGGGGCATCCGCCCATGCGGGATCGCGCATGCAGAGCTCCCGTTAGCTGCGATGCCCGTGATCGCCGAGAAAAAAACAGTGAATTCGTGTGCCAGCGGGGCTGTAGCGCGCCGCGTACGCTGAGCAGTTGCGACAGAACCTCGACGCATCCACGATCGTACCCTGCTGGAGCATCAGGCCCTTGCGCACCAGCAGCTTGTTCACGGTCTCGAGGATGCGCTCGGCAAGTGAGTGCTTCTTGAGCAGGTGGCGAAAGTTGAGGATCGTGGTCTCGTCCGGAATCGAGCCCCGAGCCAGCGAGAGACGGGCGAAGCGGCGCATCGAAGCAATTTCGCAAAGCGACTCTTCCCTCGCGGGGTCCGAGAGCGCGTAGCACTGCTGCATCAGGTGGATCCGCAGCATCTTGGACAGGGGGTACGGGTGCCGGTCTTTGCCGGCACGGGGATAAAGTGGGGCTCGATCACGGTTTCCAGTGCAGCCTAGGGAACCACCTTTTCCATCTCGTAGAGGAAAACCTCGCGGCGCGTTTTCTTGCGCTTGGTATCCTGTTTGGCGTCGGAGAAGCTCAGCTGGTCGGATATCGGTGGGCTCCGCGAATCACTGTGCCAACAGTAGCGGATGGGGTGGCGTGGGTGATGGCTTAATCATAGGATCCCCAAGGCGTCGACAGGCGCACGGTGCCGTCGTATCCATCGAGCCTCAGGTAGTCTCCGGTTTTGAGGACGCGCGTGCCGCTGCGTGTGTTCACGACGCAAGGAAGCCCATATTCGCGCGCAATGACCGCGCCATGGGAAACGGAGCTCCCCAGATCTGTGACAAGGCCGGCAATCACACTGAAATAGGGCGTCCAGCCGATGTCGGTGATGGGTGTCACCAGGATTTCACCCGGCTGCAGCAGTGCAGCTTCTTCCAGCGTGTGTGCCACCCGGGCCTTACCCTCCACGATTCCGCCTGAGGCGGGCCGTCCCTGCAGTACGCCGTTCGAGACGTGTGCGGGCATCTCTTCCAGCGGGCTCGGAGAGCCCGTGCAGATTTCCGGGAACTCGAGCCTTTGCTGGTATCCGAAGGCAGCGCGCCGTGCTTGTGCGATGGAGACCAGCTCCGGGCGGGCTGTGCTGACCACGGCCTCCAACTCGTCCATCGTGAAGAAAAACAGAAGATCGGCGTCCGGCAGCGTGCCTTCCTGCACAAGGAGCTCCGCCAGTCGGCGGAAGGCGACCTTGAATCGATGGGCGCTGCGTACGAGATGGGATTTGGTGTGCTCCCTGCGACGAATGGCGTCGTGTGCACGCGGCAACAGCCAGCCAAGAACGCCGTTTATACCGGGCAGGGCCGCGTGACGTCGACTTCCTTCGTGATGCCTGTGCCCGGCAATGCGCGAGCGTACGGCCGCCTGTAGGCTGTGTACCAGTTGGGCAGGTTCATCGGCCCATGACGGGTCTCGCATGCAGAGTTCGCGGTAGCCGCGGTGACCGTGCGTGCGCAGGAACTCCGAGAGAGCACTGGCCGTTTCAGGCCTGCTTCTCATCCATGCAAGGGCCTGCTCGGGCGTCGCATCCACGAATCCGGCAGTTGCACCCGGTTCATCGGCCACGCGATCGGCGAGCGCATCGAGTTGCTGGAGCATCACGGCGCTCTCCACACCCGTCGCGCCGCCGAGCAGTGCGGCGGCCCTGCCTTGCTCCGCGCCGGTGCTGTCATTGGGTGTGCGCGAGACGATGTTCTCCACCAGCGCACACAAGAAGCCAGAGAGTGCGGATGAGCGGATATGTACGGCCATCGCATGCTCGAAAAAGCCCGCCTTGGAAGCGATCTCGCGCCACGCATCCCTGCTGTTAAGGGCGGATTGGAGGCGGAATGACTCCATCTCCGCGTCGAACTTTCGCACCGCCGCGGGTGCGCCCAGACAATAGCGAAGCAGGCGGATCGTGTTCAGCATCCGCCGCTGCAATGGCATGGGCGCGGGCGCGCGCAACTCCGGCACCACGCGGCCACAGAGGCTTTGTGCCGTCTGCTCCACGGACGAGCCGAGCACGCCCGCCACCATCGCAGTGTTTCCCGTAAGGTTCAGGAACAGATGTCCGTGCGACCACGCGGTGATCTGCCAGGCCGGATCGATCGCGTGACGTACGCCCACGCTCCTCTGCATGTGCTGCAGCCCGTAATCGATACCCCATCCTGTGAACGAGCCGGTGAGCGGGCATACCGCCCCAGGCATCATCTCGCTTACGTTGCAGGTGGTGAGGACGTCATCGGGCCTGGGCAATGGAGTATCGAGTTCGTTCAGATCCGCCGGAAGCGTGGTGATGGGGCGCGCCTGCAGCCAGAAGAGCTCGCCTTGATGATCGATGGCCCATTCGAGATCGAGCGGCTCACCTTGCAGGCGTGCCGCTCGACGGGCTTGCTCGGCGATCCGGGCTATCTCTGCGTCGCTGAGGACGGGTGTGTCGTGAACCGGGAGCCTGCGTACGATCCTGCCGCCCGTGTCGAGGGCGTAATGGTCGGGTGTGGCACTTCCGCTGACGAGGGAATCGCCAAGGCCTTCCACGGCGTCGATGACCAGCAGATCGCGTCTGGCGCTCGCGGGGTCTGCAGTGAAGACCACGCCGGCACACCGTGCGTTCACCATTCGCTGCACCACGAGGTGCATGGCCGCTGCCCGCTCACCTTCCTGCTGGCGGCGGTACTCTCCGGCGTGCCCCGTGTCCAGTGAGGCCACGCAGGCCCGAATGGCGTCACGCACTGCGTCTGTACCTGTCACGTCGAGCACACTGAGATACTGCCCTGCGAAGGATGCTGTTGCTCCATCCTCTGAATCTGCTGAAGAGCGTACCGCGAGAGGTGTATTGCCAAGGCGCGCGCAGTTCAGCTCCAGGTCCAACGGGAAAATGGTGCGGCTTGCATTGCGGATGGCAAAGGCAGGCGGGACGC
>Ga0315902_10004478_pt1 | contig 20192 bp, 14 predicted proteins | sample LakEriMetagenome_9_FD_203523 | JGI IMG/M metagenome (GOLD analysis project Ga0315902, IMG submission 203523) | Freshwater fungal communities from buoy surface, Lake Erie, Ohio, United States - Buoy 12 MA117 | ecosystem: Environmental > Aquatic > Freshwater > Lake > Lake biofilm | place: USA... | reverse complement strand
GCGACGGGAAGCGGAAAAACAGGTCATAGACGCCCAGCAGCTTCCCGCCGAACCAACGACCCACCAGCCCGCCGATGACGGTGCCGATGACGACGATCACGAGCGCGTAGCCGAGGTAATGACGCCCCACCTGCCAGGAGGTGTAGCCGAGCGCCTTCATCTGCGCGATCTGCTCGCGCTGCAGCCGCACGAGGCGGGAGAGCACCGCATTCACCATGAAGGCGGCGACGCTCAAAAAGACCACCGGATAGGCCAGCGAGAGCACGCGGATCACTTTCAGCTCATCATCGAGCCGTTTCGCGCTGGCATGATCCGCGCGCGTGTAGCTGCCCTGGCCGCCAAAGGGCTCCAGCATGCGATCCAGCTCCTCGATCACCGGTTCCGCCGCCGCGCCGGGCGAGAGGTCGATGCACAGATCATTGAAAGCACCGTCGAGATTGAAGGGCACGGCGATGGAGCGCTCGTTCATCCAGAAGATGCCAAAGCGCTTGTTATCCGGCAGCGTTTCGCCGCGGCGTGCCTCAAACACGAATTCCGGCGAAAGCGCGATGCCGCAGAGCCGCAATTCTTCGCGCCGTCCATTGATCACCGCGACGAGGCGGTCACCCACGCTGAGCTTGTTCGCGATGGCGAAGGATTCGCTCACCACGGCCTCATCGCGCGCGTCTGGCCGGGGCAGGCCGCCTTTGCGGATGAAAAGCTGGTTCAACTGCACCGGCCGGTCCTCCGGCAGGGAGAGGATGCGTGCGGTGGCGGGCTCGTCCACGCCGGGGATGTCCAGCATGGCGTTCACGACCACGCGGGCCTCCACCGCGGCCACGCCCGGCAGCAGGGCGATGCGTTCGGCGAGCGATTTCGGCGCGCGCTTCAGCATCCCAAACACATCTGCCATGCGGTTTCTCTGATAATAGGCGTCCCGCGTGGTCTCCAGCGTCAGGATGATGCTGCGCGTCATGATCATCATCGCCAGACCGCAGGCCATCACGAGGCTCACGGCCACGATTTGGCCCTTCATGCGACCGAGGTCGCGAAAGAGCTTCAGATCGAGCGGGGTGAGCATGAGGGGCGGTGAGGAGCGGCCACCCATGGAGCAAAAACTCACGCACCGGTATCAAAAAAGCGCATTCAGACACCCGCAGCGGGCCGGGCAGGGGAGGGAGCGACCTCCGGCCGGCGTCTGCTTGCGGGCTTGCACGCCCGCGTGACCGCTCCATCTTCCGCGCCCTTTCCCCACCCCCTCATGTTCAACTGGTTCATCAAGAAAATCCTCGGCTCGAAAAATCAGCGCACTGTGAAGCGCCTGCAGCCCGTGTTGGTCGAGATCAACCGCATCGAGCAGCAACTCCAGCAGGAGTCCGAAGATGCGCTGCGGGAGCGCGTGGCGAAATGGCAGGCGCAGTTCCGCGCGTTTCACACGCCGCCCTTCCTTGGCGGCGTCAGCCTGCGCATCGCGGATGAAAATGCGGTCAATGCCTCGCTGGAGGGCATCGCGCCTTACTTTGCGGCCTTGAAGAAGCACTTCCCTGCGCTGGAGGCGGACGAGCTCGCACCCTCGGCTTGGGCGAATGCCTCGCTGGAGGACAAAAAGGGCCTCATCGATGGCGCTCGCGAAGCTTGGAACCAAATCCAGCCCCAGTTCGCCGCCATCGAGCAGAAGATGCTCGAAGACGTCCTGCCAGAAGCTTACGCCGTGGTGAAAAACGCCGCGCGCCGCCTCAGCGGCCAGGAAATCATGGTCTGCGATACGCCGCTGAAGTGGAACATGGTCCACTTTGATGTGCAGCTCATCGGCGGCATCGCCCTGCATCGCGGCATGATCGCCGAGATGGCCACCGGCGAAGGTAAAACGCTCGTCGGCACGCTGCCGGTGTTCCTGAACGCGCTCACCGGCCGCGGCGTGCATGTCATCACCGTGAACGATTACCTCGCCCGCCGTGATAGCGAGTGGATGGGCTATCTCTACAAATTCCTCGGCCTCACCGTCGGCTGCATCCAGAACGACCAGCCCAGCCAGATCCGCGCGGAGCAATATCGCTGCGACATCACCTACGGCACGAACAGCGAGTTCGGCTTCGACTACCTGCGTGACAACGGCATGGCCTCCAACAAGGAGCAGCAGGTGCAGCGCGGCCATTACTTCGCCATCGTGGATGAGGTGGACTCCGTCCTCATCGATGAGGCGCGCACGCCTTTGATCATCAGCGGCCCCGTCGCCGTCTCCGAGTCCTCCCACCACTATGAGCGCTACAAGCCCCTCGTGGACCAGCTCGTGCGCCGCCAGAGCACACTCTGCAACAAGATCGTCTCCGAGGCGAAGGACCTCGTCGCCACCGAGCCAGAACTGGCAGGCAAAAAGCTCTTCCAAGTCCATCTCGGCCAGCCGAAGAATCGTGCGCTCCTGCGCTGCAAAGAAGATCCGGAACTGCGCCGCCTCATCGAAAAAGCCGAACTGGCCCTCTATCAAGACACGCAGAAGGTGGAGTACTTCAAACTCAAGGAGGAGCTCTACTACTCCATCGAGGAAAAGAGCCACGAGGCCGACCTCAGCGAGCAGGGCCGCACTTTCCTCAATCCCGATGATCCAGACGCCTTCGTGCTGCCGGACATCGCCACCATTTTCAGCGAGATCGATGGCGATTCGTCTCTCACCGACGAGCAGAAGAAGCAGAAGAAGGTGGAGACTCAGGAGCGCCTCTCCCAGCAGGGCCAGCGCATGCACCAGATCAGCCAGCTCCTGCGCGCCTACACGCTTTATGAAAAGGACGTCGAATACGTCGTCGAAGAGAACAAGGTCATGATCATCGACCCGCAGACCGGCCGCAAAATGGCCGGCCGCCGCTGGTCCGATGGCCTGCATCAGGCCGTGGAGGCCAAGGAAGGCGTCCACATCGATGACGAGACGCAGACGCTCGCCACGATCACGATTCAGAACTACTTCCGCCTCTACCAAAAGCTCGGCGGCATGACCGGCACCGCGGAAAGCGACGCGGCCGAATTCAACGACATTTACGGCCTCGATGTGCTCACGATCCCGACCAACCGTCCGATCAAGCGCCTCGACCAGAACGACAGCATCTACAAAACGCGCCGCGAGAAATTCAACGCCGTCATCGAGCTCATCAAGCAACTCCATGCCAAAGGGCAGCCCGTGCTCGTCGGCACTGCCAGCGTCGAGGCCTCCGAGATGGTCTCCCGCATGCTGAAGCTGCAAAAAATCCCGCACAACGTCCTCAATGCCAAATATCACCGCCAGGAGGCCGAAATCGTCGCCCGCGCCGGTTTGAAGGGCACCGTGACCATCTCCACCAACATGGCCGGCCGTGGCACGGACATCAAACTGGGCGAAGGCGTGTCCGAACTCGGCGGTTTGTTCGTTTTGGGCACGGAGCGGCATGAATCCAGCCGCGTGGACCGCCAGCTTCGCGGTCGTAGCGCGCGTCAGGGCGATCCGGGCGAGAGCAAATTCTTCCTCAGCTTCGAAGACGACCTCATGCGCAATTTCGGCGCCGCGGAGAAGATGACGAAGATGATGGAGCGCTTCGGCATGAAGGAAGGCGAGGAGCTTCAGCATCCCTGGCTCAATCACAGCGTCCGCACCGCCCAAAAGCGCGTCGAGCAGCGCAACTACGTCTGGCGCAAGCGCGTCCTCGAATACGATGACGTCATGAACCAGCAGCGCGAAGTCGTCTATGAATGGCGCAACGACGTGCTCAACAGCAACGACACCCGCATCCTCATCAATGAGGCCGTGGAGAAAGGCGTGCGCGACCGCCTGGCCGAATTCATCCCGCAGGAAAAAGGTGCCACGCCGAATTACGAAGGCCTCATCCACTGGATCAACATCACCTTCCCCGTCGGCCTCCGCGCGGACGAGGCGGCCTTTGAGACACGCGATTTCGAAGGCAACGTGCAATACGTCAAAGACCGCATCCTCGGCGCTTACGACGTGAAGGTGCAGGGTGGCAATCCCACCGCGCTGCAGGAGATCGAAAAGATGATCCTCCTCAACGCCATCGACCGCCTGTGGCAGGAGCATCTGTATGCGCTCGATGCGCTCAAGGAAGGCGTCAGCCTTCGCTCGCACGGCCAGAAGGATCCGCTCATCGAGTTCAAGCAGGAGGCCTTTGGTGCCTTCGCTAGCCTCATGACGAACATCAATGGCGAAGTGCTCGGCAATCTCTTCCGCAGCACGCAGCAACTCGCTGCCTTCGAGGCCTTCCTCGCCCAGATGGCCATGCAGGCCGCCGGACAGCACCTGGAAAACGAAGCGGCCGCCAAAAAAGCGGAGAAACCGGAGCCCGAAGCTCCCTCTGATCCCGCCGTGACCGGTCCGCGCCTCATCATTCCATCGCGCACACCTTCCGCCCAGCAGCAGCGCTTCCAAAACGTCGGCCGCAACGACCCCTGCCCCTGCGGCAGCGGCAAAAAGTACAAGCAGTGCTGCGGCCGCACCGCGTAATCACATCGCTCAGGCTTGAAGACAGGAGTGACGGCATCTTGCCGTCACTCAGACATTGCTGATCACCTCTAGGCGTGATTTGGCGAAGCAAAGTAGTCATCTCGCTCCGCGAGATGAACGAGGCGCTTTCGCCAGCAGCAATGATTCCCATGACTCGTAAACCGGACGAGGTTTGAGAGCACCGAGCTCATCTCGACGGAGCGAGATCTACTTTGCTAGCGCCTGATTCGATGCGGACAGCCCAAATCAAGCCGTCAGCGCCGCCACAGCCGCGTCGAGACTCGCCACATCCTTGATGCTCAGCACCTGCACGGATTTGTCGATCTTGCCCATGAGACCGGCGAGGGTCGCGTCCGGGCCGCATTCGATGAAACGAGTGTGTCCGGCGGCGATGAGGCTCTGCATGCACTCGACCCAGCGGACGCTGCCGGTCACCTGGCTGGTCAACGTGGAGCGAATTTCTTCTGCGGAGCTCACGGCGCGCGCGGCGAAATTGCTCACGACCGTGCAGCGCGGCGTTTGCAGCGCGGTTTCGGCCAAAACGGCCGCCAGCTTGTCCTGTGCGGACTGCATGAGGCGGCTGTGATACGCGCCAGCGACCGGCAGCGGAATGGCGCGCTTGATGCCCTTGTCCTTGGCCTTCGCGGCGGCGGCCTCGATGCCTGCGGCACTTCCGCTGAGCACGATCTGGCCTGGAGCATTCAAATTGGCCACATCGACATCGCATTCCGCGGCGAGTTCGCGGATGGCGGCTTCCTCACCGCCCAGCATGGCCAGCATCGCGCCTTGAGTGGCGGCGCAGGCCTCTTCCATGAAGCTGCCGCGCTGAAACACGAGCTTCAGGCCGGTGGCGAAATCAAACGTGCCGGCCGCGGCATGCGCGGTGAACTCCCCGAGCGACAATCCGGCCGTGGCGGCGATCTGGAGCTGCGGCACCTTCGATTTCAGCACTTCCAGGATAGCAATGCCGTGCGCGTAGAGCGCAGGCTGGCAGCGGCTGGTCTTCGTCAGCTCCTCCATCGGGCCTTCAAACATCACTTTCGTCAAAGAGAAGCCCAGCGCGGCATCCGCCTGCGAAAACAACTCCGCGACGCCTGGATGCGCGGCGGCCAGATCCTGGCCCATGCCGACTTTTTGCGCGCCTTGGCCGGAAAAGAGAAGAACTGCGTTCATGAGGGAAAAAGAGTGATGATGCGGGTTGGACGGCCTGACGTGGCGAGAGTTCGCCGCCGGGCAAGGGACAATTCCACGCCGTGAATCTTGTGCTTGCGCCGTGGTTCAGTCCCAAGTCATAACTGGCGCCTCTGTGAATCCCGCGCTCAACGAACCTGACTCGCCCTTTGACCTCGCACTCCGCCCTGCGGACTTTGCGGAGTTTCACGGCCAGACGAAGGTGAAGGAACAACTGCTCGTCATGGTCGAGGCGGCCAAAATGCGCGGTGAGGCGCTGGATCACGTGCTGCTCTGCGGCCCGCCCGGCCTCGGCAAGACCACGCTGGCCAATCTCATCGCCAGCGCCATCGGGACCAAAATGCATACCACCAGCGGCCCGCAGATCGAGCGCGCTGGCGACCTCGCAGGCATCCTCACCAATCTGCAGGAGCGCGACATCCTCTTCATCGACGAAATCCACCGCCTGCATCCCAGCGTGGAAGAGTATCTGTATCCGGCGATTGAGGATTTCCGGCTCGACATCATCATCGATCAGGGACCCAAAGCGCGCACGATCCGCCTCGATCTGCCGCCGTTCACGCTGGTGGGCGCGACCACGCGCGCAGGCATGCTCACCGCGCCGATGCGCAGCCGTTTTGGCATCCCGAACCGCCTCGATTACTACACCACCGACGAGCTCGCCCACATCCTGCTGCGCAGCGCGCGGCTGCTGAATGTGCCGGTGGAAAAAGAAGGCGCGCAGGAGATCGCCCGCCGCTCCCGCGGCACGCCGCGCATCGCGAATCACCTGCTGCGCTGGGTGCGCGACTACGCGCAGGTGAAGGCGCAGAGCATTGTCACTGCCGAGGTGGCCCAGGCCGCGCTCACCATGCGCGACATCGATGAAACCGGCCTCGATGACATGGACAAACGTTTCCTGGAAGCCGTGATCGGCAAGTTCGACGGCGGTCCCGTCGGCCTGAACAGCGTGGCCGTCGCCGTGGGTGAAGACGCGAGCACTTTGGAGGATGTGCATGAGCCTTTCCTCGTCATGCAGGGCTTCATCAAGCGCACACCGCGCGGTCGCGTGGCCATGCCAGCCGCGTATCGCAAACTAGGCCTCATTCCGCCGACCACGGCGCAGAGCGAGCTGTTTGGCGCGTGAGGGCTCAGCGCCGCCACTGATACATCCAGCGTTCCGAGATGACCTTCGGGCCGTTTTTCAGCTCGCACATGATTTCGAGCAGGTTGGTCTTCTCCGGCACGTCGAGTTTGAAAAAGGCACGCCAGCCGCCGGTCTCGCTGTTTTTCATCACGCGCTTGTCGAGCACCTTCACCTCGCCGACGGTGGCTTCGAGGCCGATTTCGGGCACCCAATCCTTCTCCGCAGGCAGCACCGCGGTGCCGGGGGCAAAGTCGATGACGTAAAGATGATCGTCCGTGTCCATCGCAAAGCCGCGGCGCGTGTTGAGCACCTTGCAGAGTTCCGCGGGCTCATGTTGGTCCAGCCAGTTCAGATTGTAGGCCACTTTCAGCGGCTCGGACGGCGTCGCGGGCAGGTTTTTCGGGCTCCACATCGCCACGATGTTGTCCCAGGTCTCCTCGCCGGTGGAAAGCTCGACAAGAGTCACCGAGCCCGCGCCAAATCCGCTCACCGGCTCCACCCACACGGCTGGACGGCGATGATAGTTCGCCTCCAGGTCCTCGAAGTTTTTGAAGTCGCGATCCCGCTCCGCCAGGCCGAATCCCTTGAGCTTGTCGGTCTCGAAAAGGCTCAGGCGCATGTCCCGGCTCACATCGAGCGGGCGCCAGATCGTCGGTCCGCCCTCGATTTCGATCTGCAGACCGTCGGAGTCATGCACCTCGGGGCGGAAGTCGTAGGGCTTCGGGTGCGAGTTCTCCCCAAACCAGAACATGCTCGAGAAAGGCGCGATCCCGAGCATTTTCACCGCCTTGCGCAGGTGCAGCGTGGCCTTGATTTTCATCTGCGTCGTTTTTCCGGGGCTGGAATCGAACTCATAAGCACCGGTGATGCTCGGCCCGTTCAGCAGCGCGAGTATTTTGAGCGACGCGTCCCCTTTTTTCGGCCGCACGAGCCAGAAGTGCGTGAAGTCCGGAAACTCCTCCGCCTCCCCGCCGATCGTGTTCACCGCGATGCCGCGAGCGGAGATGCCAAACGAAAGCTCTGTCGTCACCGCGCGGAAATAACTCGCCCCCATGAAGACCATGAACTCAAACGGGCTCGCCGCCACGCCGTCCGGTGTGATGACCTTGAAGCCAGCGAAGCCCTCCGGATTCTTCACGCCCGCAGGCACATCCAGACCGAAGTAGTCAAACATGCCGCGGTCAAACAGCACTGGGCTGGTCTTTTCCCCGTCGATGAGATGAAAGCCGACCGCCTTTTTAAACATCCAGCCGAGGTGGAAGAACTCGACGCGGAAGCCCTTTTCCGCCGCGAAAAGCGCTTCGTGATGCTTGAACTGGATGCGGCGGTGATCGTCGTATTTCAGCCCCTCAAAAAAAGGGTCGAGCGCCTGGCTGGGAGCCGCATACGGCTGCAAAGCGAGCTGTGCGGCGACTTTTTCCAGGTCCGCGTGCGAGCGCACGTCCTCCAGTTTCATCTGGGCATGCGCGGCAGGGGAAAGCAGGGCCGCGCCGAGGATCAAAGTCGTCCGGAGCATCATCATGGGATGCTGCCCATGGCAGCAGAGCCCGTGCCAGTCAACTCAGTAGCCCGGTTGCGCCTGCTCCCGGCCTGCCTACAGGCTCTCCGCACATGTCCGAACGGCTCTTCCTCCTCGATGCGATGGCGCTCATTTACCGCGCGCACTTCGCCTTCATGAAAAACCCCATCCGCACCAGCGATGGGCTGAATACCTCCGCGCTCTACGGCTTCGCCAACACGCTGCTGGACATCATCCACAACCAGAAGCCCACGCACCTCGCCGTCGCTTTTGACAATGCCGCGCCCACCGCGCGCCATGAGATGTTCCCGGAGTACAAAGCGCAGCGTGAGGAGATGCCGGAGGACATTGCCACCGCCATCCCGAACGTGAAACGCCTGCTCAAGGCCATGAACGTGCCCATGCTTGAAAAAGACGGCCTGGAGGCGGATGACATCATCGGCATCCTCGCCACCCAGGCGGACAAACGCGGCCTGGAGACCTTCATGGTCACTCCGGACAAGGATTTCGGCCAGCTCGTCACCGAACACGTCAAAATCTACAAACCCGGCCGTGCTGGCGCGGACACGGAAATCCTCGGTGTGAAGGAAATCTGCGAGCGCTGGGGCATCGAGCGCCCCGCGCAGGTCATCGACATCCTCGCGCTCATGGGCGATGCCGTGGACAACATCCCCGGCGTGAAAGGCTTCGGCGAAAAAACGGCCACCGCGCTCATCCAGCAGTTCGGCAGCGTCGAAAACCTCCTCGCCAACGTCGATCAGCTCAAAGGCAAGCAGAAGGAAAAACTCGAGGCCAGCCGCGACGACGCCATCCTCTCCAAAAAGCTCGCCACGATCTTCACCGATGCCTCTTTTGACGCCAAGCTCGACGACCTCGCCATCCAAACGCATGAGAATGACGAGCTGAAGGCCTTCTTTGCCGAGTTCGAGTTCAATGCGCTCGGCAAACGCGTGTTTGGAGATGCATTCAAAGCCGGCCGCGGCCGCAAAACGGCTGCCGAGGCGTCCTCCGCCGAACTTTTTGCCGAGGAAGCCGTTTCGACGCCCACACCGACCAAACTGACCACCATCGCCGACACGCCGCATGTGTATCATTTGGTCCAAAGTGCTGAAGAACGCCAAAAACTGCTCGCCGCGCTCTCTGAGCTGAAAAGCTACTGCTTTGACCTCGAAACGACCGGACTCGATCCCCGCGACACGCAGATCGTGGGCATCGCCTTTTCATGGGCGGCGCATGAAGGCTGGTTCGTGTACTTCCCGCGTGATCAAAAGGTCGCGAAGGCCGTTTTGGAGGAATTCCGCCCGCTGCTCACTCGCGAAGGCGTGGAGAAGATCGGCCACAATTTGAAGTTCGACCTCAGCGTGCTCCTCGCGCACGGAATCGAGGTCCGCGGGCCATTTTTCGACAGCATGCTCGCCCATGCGCTCATCGACCCGGATCAGCGCCACGGCATGGATTACCTCGCGGAGTCGCTTTTGAGCTACACGCCCGTGCCGATCACGCAGGTCATCTGCACGGAAAAAGACGACCTCTTTAGCACCACCATGGCGCAGGCTGCGGCTGAGGATGCGCAAAAAGTCGCCGACTACGCCGCTGAGGACGCAGACGTGACGTGGCAGCTTGCCGCGAAACTACGCCCACAAATCGCCACCACCGGCCACACGCGTGTTTTTGAGGAAATCGAGTCACCGCTGCTCCCCGTGCTCACGCGCATGGAGCATGTCGGCGTGAAAATCGATGTGCAGGCCCTTCGCGAATACGGCATCGAGCTCGAAAAGAAGGCGAAGGAGCTGGAGCGCCGCATTCACGAGGTCGCCGGCATGGCGGTGAACCTCAACAGCCCCAAACAGCTCGGCGAAGTGCTCTTTGATAAGCTCAAACTCAGCGACAAGCCGAAGAAAACCGCCACCGGCCAATACCAGACCAATGAGCAGGTGCTGCAGTCGCTTTTGGGCACGCACCCGATCATCCAGGACATCCTCGACTACCGCGAGGTCACCAAGCTGAACAGCACCTACGTCGAAGCCCTGCCGCATGCCGTTTCACGCGTCACCGGCCGCGTGCACACCACATTTCATCAGCTCATGGCCGCCACCGGGCGCATGGCCAGCAGCAATCCGAACCTGCAAAACATCCCCATCCGCAGCGATCTCGGCCGTGAGATCCGCAAAGCCTTCGTTCCCGGCCATGAAGGCTGGGTTTTGCTCAGTGCTGACTATTCGCAGATCGAACTGCGCGTCATGGCCGCCCTCAGCGGCGACGCGGCGATGATCGAGGCCTTTGCGCAGGGCCAGGACATTCACCAGGCCACCGCCGCGCGTGTTTATGGCGTGCCGCTCGATGGCGTGCTGCCGGAAATGCGCCGCACCGCCAAGATGGTGAACTTTGGCATCATCTACGGCATCAGCGCCTTCGGTTTGAGCCAGCGACTCGGCATTCCGCGTCACGAAGCGGCCACCATCATCGAGAACTACTTCAAGCAGTTCCCCGGCATCAAAGCCTTCATGGATCAAATCGTCGCCGATGCCCGTAAAAGCGGCTACGTCGAGACTTTGACCGGCCGCCGCCGCGCCGTCCGCGATCTCACCAGCGGAAACGCCACCATCCGCGGCCAGGCCGAGCGCGTGGCGATGAACACGCCCATCCAAGGCACCGCCGCCGACATGATCAAGCTCGCCATGATCCGCGTCGAGACCGCCCTGCGCGCCGCCGGCCTGAAAACGACGATGCTGCTCCAAGTGCACGACGAACTCCTCTTCGAACTCCCCGAATCCGAAGTCGAACAAGCCCGCACGATCATCCTCCACGAGATGAAACACGCCCTCCAGCTCCCCCACGGCGTCCCCGCCGAAGTCGAGGCCGGCACCGGGCTGGACTGGCTAAGAGCGCATTGAGTTTATTATGGAGAACGCCCGGTATTTATCGTCGCTGAAAAGCCCCAAACTGGCATCCTTTGAATGGCAGGAGCCGGAGGACGACAAGGACAGATCCTCTTTCCGCGACATTCTCACAGCTGGCTGCACTATCCTGATGATCCACGACGACGAGTCAGCTCCGGCTCCGCCTTTTGGTCTGATCTACACGGTGGGGCTCTATCTGAACCTCGGCCATCCCGAGTTTTTCATCAAAGGTGCCTTGGATGACTCGCAGGCTAATCTGATGAACTCTCTGTTCCAATACGTGGAGGCTGGAAATAAAATCAGCGATGGAGACTCGGTCCGTCACGATTTTGGCAATGGTGAGGTTCGATTCGTTGCGAAGGCCTTTCCGCAGAATCGCTATTTTGACTACTTGGGCTGGGGCTGCTGGTTTTACCGCTCTTTGCTCTTCAAAGTGTCGCCGGTTTGTGAGCACAAGTTTCCTGTCCTACAGTTGTTTTGGCCAGATGCGGTCGGCAAATACCCGTTCGAGGAAGGATGTGATGAGCGAGTCGTGAAAATGCAGGCCTTGGATGCCGTGAGCTAAGGCTGGAGACTGCTCGGGGGGTGGGCTAAAAGTTCTGCGCTCTCAGCCGGTTATTGCGAAATCTGCTCCTGCGCTTTGGAAATGGCATCCCGCCTAAGAATGAAAGCCACATAGGCCGCAAGATCCCCTGGTTCGCCAAACTCCTGATGGGCGGCGCATTTCTCGACTGGATGAAAAAGCACGTGGTTCACCTCGTCTCCGATCCGCACTCCGGGACCATGTTCACCACCATCGAGCCATATGCCACCGTGCAGTTTGATCGCCATTTCGCCGATGTAGGCACCGGAGGCGATGATAACGGCTTCCGGGTCGAGTTTGTCATAGGCCATGTAGCCGTAGGTGCGCTTGATCAGTGCATCAAAATGCTGCCCCAGCCTGAATCCATCCTGATCGATCAGTTTTTCCATCTCCTCCCTATTGGAAGAAAGCCGCAGGCTGAACGGCATTTCCGCAGCCACCTTCAAATGCTCGTCCATCCGCGCAGCCAGCACGGGCATTGCCTCGGCGCGCGTTGCTGCGACACGCTGAAACAGCCGACGTCTGCACCTGCGCATGTAAACCCAGGACAGAAATAGAAAGCCTACGACACCGAGAATGGTCCAGATCCAGAACATGGACGGTACTTCATCACGCCTGCTCCAGGTGATCAAGTTCGCCCTCCAAGGCCTCCTCCACGGGCCAGCCAGTCATCGAAGCCCGCATCGGCAGGGGTTTTGGAACTGCTGGCGGCGCAGATGGCCTGTTCACCTGCCCAATTGACCATCCGCAGCCTTTAATCTTGCCACCGGCGAAACAGGTCGCTAGTGTCGGCCCGCGCCTAGCGCACCTAACTCTCCCCGAGAACATGCCCAAACGCTCATCGCCCGCCAAGAAAGCCGCCAAGCCCGCCAAAGCTGCCAAGCCCGCCCCGAAATCCAAACCGGCCGCTTCTTCCTCTGAGAATTTTGACCTCCTTGAGATCCGCGAAATCGTCGGTCTCATGGCTGAAAACGATCTGTCCTACTTCCACCTGGAGCACCACAACGCCAAGCTGGAGATCCGCCGCGGCAGCGACATGGAGGCAGCTCGTGACCTGCTGAAGAACCTGCCTGTCTCCGCCCCCGCACCGGCCGCCGTCTTGGCTCCAGCCGCCGCACCTGTGGCTGTCGCCGCCAGCGCACCGGCTCCTGCCGCAGCCGCAGAGTCCGTGCCGAGCGGCCCAGCGGGCCCCACGATCAATTCGCCCATGGTCGGCACCTTCTACCGCTCCGCCGCCCCGGGTGAGAAATCCTTCGCGAACATCGGCGACAGCGTGGATGAAAACACCACGGTCTGCATCATCGAGGCCATGAAGGTCATGAACGAAATCAAGGCCGAGGCCCGCGGCACCATCACCCGCATCCTCGCGGAAGACGGCAAACCCGTTCAATACGGCCAGCCTCTGTTCGAACTCAAAGCCTGAAGCAAAGAGCCAAAGGAAAAGGGCGGGGAGTCCTGAAAAGCTCGCTTTGCTGATTCATCGCCCTTTTGCCACTCAGCCTCTGACTCTACGCCCTTCGCTCTTAGCCCTCCGCTCATCTCCCCATGTTTAAAAAAGTCCTCGTCGCCAACCGTGGTGAAATCGCCCTCCGCGTCATCCGCGCCTGCAAAGAACTCGATGTCAAAACCGTCGCCGTTTACTCGGAGGCCGATGTCGATTCCATGCACGTGCACCTCGCGGATGAGGCCATCTGCATCGGCCCAGGCCCCAGCACGGAAAGCTACCTGAAAATCTCCCGCATCATCTCCGCCGCGGAAATCGCCAACGTGGACGCCATCCACCCCGGCTACGGCTTCCTCTCGGAGAAGGAGGAGTTCGCGGAGGTCTGCCAGAAGTGCAAAATCAAGTTCATCGGGCCCTCTTCCAAGGTCATCTCAATGATGGGCGACAAGAACGTGGCCCGCGCCACCGCGCTGAAATCCGGCGTCCCCGTCACGCCCGGCTCCGATGGCCTCATCACCAATGAGGAAGAGGCCCTCCACTGGGCGCGGAAAATCGGCTACCCCGTCATGATCAAAGCTAGCGCAGGCGGCGGCGGTCGCGGCATGCGCCCCGTGCTCAATGAGGCCACCCTCATCTCTTCCTTCCAGGCGGCCTCTCTGGAGGCCATGAAGTGCTTTGGCGACGGCTCCATGTATATGGAAAAGCTCGTGGACAAGCCTCACCACATCGAATTCCAAATCGTCGCCGACTCCCACGGCAACGTCATCCACCTCGGCGAGCGCGATTGCTCCATGCAGCGCCGGAACCAGAAAATCATCGAGGAATGCCCCTCTCCGAAGCTGCCGGACAAGCTGCGCAAAAAGATGGGCGATGCCGCCGTCAAACTTTGCAAAGAAATCGGCTACGAAAACTGCGGCACCATCGAATTCCTCGTCGATAACGCCTGCGAGAACTTCTACTTCATGGAGATGAACACCCGCATCCAGGTGGAGCATCCCATCACCGAGGAAGTGTATGGCTGCGATCTCATCAAGGAGCAGATCCGCATCGCCGCCGGCCTGCCGCTCTCCGAGCACGTGCTCAACGCCAAGCCCCGCGGCCACTCCATCGAGTGCCGCATCAACGCCGAGGACCCGGATCGCAATTTCGCCCCCAGCCCCGGCAAGATCAATCTGTGGTACACCTCTGGTGGCCGCGGCGTCCGCGTCGATACCCACGTCTACGCCGGCTACAGCGTCCCGCCGTATTATGATTCGATGATCGCCAAGCTCATCGTCACCGGTGCCACGCGTGACATCGCCATCCGCCGCATGCGCCGTGCGCTCAGCGAATTCACCGTCGAAGGCATCAAGACGACCATCCCGCTGCAAAGCAAGGTCCTCACCACCAGCGACTTCCAGAACGGCAATTACGACATCACCTGGCTGGAGAATTTCCTCCGCGCCGAAGGTAAGAAGGTCTGATCGTGCTGCTCTATCCCGTCGCGGACATGGCTTCGCGGTGGCTCAGTAGGTGAAAAGGTCACTCACTCCCCATTCACGCTCCACCGTGCGGCCTTGCAACCTCAGCGCTTGATTCAGTGCCTGTGCGATGCGCCGCTGCATGTGCGGATTGAGCCGCCGACCTTTGCGTGCGCGTTGCACGGCCTTGTGCGTGATCGGCTCCGTGCTCGCTGCCACTAAGTCATGATTCCCCAGTGCCAGCTCCGAGAGGATGCCCTCCAGCGGCTGCACGCCCATGTTGCGCTCGATTTCTTCCTGTCCCATAACTCGCTCTTCAGTCCGCAATCCGCCTTCTGCAATCCGAAATCGACCCATGCGCATCCTTCTCACCACCACGAGCTACCAAGATACCCCCGGCGAACATCACGCCCTCCTCGCTGCGCAGGGCTGGGAGGTCCATCGCGAGCGCGGCCCGCTCCCCGAGTCGCGCATGCTCGAGCTCGCCGGTGATTTCGACGCCTTTCTTTGCGGCGATGACGAGATCACCCGCGCCGTGCTCGAAAAAGCCGCCCCGCGCCTCCGCGTCATTTCGAAATACGGCATCGGCCTCGACAAAATCGACGTCGCTGCCTGCACAGAGCGCAAGATGCCCGTGCTCTTCACTCCCGGCGTCAATCACACCACCGTCGCCGAGCACACCTTCTGCCTCCTGCTCGCCCTCGTCCGCAATCTCGTCGATTCCGCCAACGCTGTGCGCGCCGGGCAATGGAAACGCGTCACCGGACACGAAATCTGGAACAAAACCATCGGCATCGTCGGCCTCGGCCGCATCGGCCAGGAGGTCGCGAAGCGCGCCATCGCCTTCGGCATGAAAGTGCACGGCCTTGATCCCTACTGGCCGGAAAAATTCGCCACCGAGCACGGCATCACGCGCCACGAGCAGATCGAGACCATGCTTCCGCACATTGATGTGCTCAGCCTCCACGCCAATCTCAGCGACAGCACGCGTCATCTTGTCAATGCCGCGCGCTTGCAGCTCTCGAAGCCCGAACTGCTCGTCGTGAACACCTCCCGCGCCGAACTCGTGCACATGCCGGACATCATCGCCGCGCTCGATGGCGGCAAGCTCGGCGGCTACGCCACCGATGTGCTCGATGAAGAGCCGCCGCCCGCCGATCACCCGCTGCTGAAGCACCCGAAGGCCCTCATCACCCCGCACATCGGCTCCCGCACGTATGAAAGCGTCCCCCGCCAGGCCATGCGCGCCACCTTGAACCTCGTCAACCACCTCACCGGCCAGCCGGACGTGATCCAGGCGAACAAGTGGTGAAGACCGCTGTGTCATGAAACGGCTGCTCTTTCTGTTCCCGCTCGTTCTGGCGTCTTTATCGCCAGTGCGCGCCGCCGACGAGCCGACGCCAGCCATCATCGCCTTTGCGGAGAAGCTCAAAGGCGTCACTTGGAACCTGCTCGGCACGAACAGCCTCAAAAAGCTCCGCTTTGATGGCGAAGCGATGCATCCGGTCAGTCAAGATGGCCGCGAAGGTGGAGCCTACGACACGTCGTTCATCGACGCAGGCATCGTGCGGCTCGATTTCACCGGACGAAACACCGGATGGTACTTCTTCGATGCGAATCTCCGCTTCATCACGCCCTGCACGGTTTCCACCGAGCTGGCTTTTGAACTCGGCGAAGGCAAAACCCCGCGCGCGGTGCAGCGCTTCCCGGACGATGTCACCGGCGTGGCCTACCAGCTCGCCAAAGATGAGCGAGGCCTGAAATCATCCCAGCTCCGCTGGAGCGGCTCCCAGTTCGAACTCGCTGTCCAGCAGCCCGATCAAAGCTGGCAGGTCGAAAAGATGGCTGGGGTCATCGCTGGAGATCGCGTGATCGAGGCGCAGCTTCATGGCAAAACCGTTTGGGCCGTCTTCAGCAGCGATGGGCGTGAGGCTTGGCTCATCGAACTCGAAAACATCTTCGGTGGTGAACGCGCCGGAGCACCCGTTGCGCCAGCTTCAGCCGTCAACGGCCTCACCGCGCAGCAAAGCGAGCTGCTCGGTCATATCGCGGCCCTCAAGGCAGCGGGCGACAAGTTCCGTGCCGGAACTCTGGAGCGGCAGTTGATTCGCCAGCTCGGTGGAAACGCCCAATTGCTCCAGGCAGTGGAGAAGCACTTCAAACAAGCCCGCTAAGCCATGTCCGAGCCCGCCACCATCCCTCCGGAGCCGAAACGCGGCCTGCTTTACCGCCTCATCACCGGCGTGGTGCTCGGCATCGTGCGTTCGATTTACAAAGTGAAGGCGGTGAATCCGGAGCGCGTGCCGCAGGGCGGGGGAGTGCTCATGCTTTCGAATCACGTCAGCTACGTCGATGCGCTGGTGCTCGCCACGGCCTGTCCGCGTGCGGTGCGCTTCGTCATGTGGGACGTGCTTTATAAAGTGTGGTGGATGAATCCCTTCCTCCGCTTCGTCGGCACCGTGCCCATCTCGCCGACACGTGCGAAGGATGCCGTGCGCAGCGTCGCCGCCGCATTGACCGAGGGCGGCCTCGTCGCGCTCTTTCCAGAAGGTCAAATCACGCGCCACGGCATGGTCAACGAATTGCGAAAAGGCTACGAGCTCATGGCACGTCAGGGCGGCGCGAAGGTGCTGCCTGTGTGGATGGACGGCCTCTACGGCAGCATTTTCTCCTTCCAAGGCGGGCGCTTCTTCAAAAAATGCCCCGCGCACCTGCGCTACCCCGTCACCATTTTCTTCGGCGAGCCCTTGGATGCCAAAACGGCCACCGCGGAGACCGTTCGTGAGATCATGCTCACCATGAGTGAGCAGGCGATGAAGCACCGCGCGCAATGGAACGGCGAAAACCCGCGCGCCAACGCCCTGCGCCTCCGCGATGCGGAGTGGCATCGGCAAGGCGATGTCTTTCTCTGCCTCGAAGAGTCCGGGAGTGTCATTCACCGCACCGTGCATGAACTCGCGCATCTGCTCCCCGGCACCAAAATCATCGAAAACGCCTCCCAAGCCGCCGGAGCACCTCAAATCGCGTTTTGCAGCCCGGAATCGCTTTCGAAGCTCACCGGCAAAGAACGCCTCGTTTTCTGCTGGAGCTCAAACGCGGCCCAAATCGCCGCTTTGGACGCTCCGAACGTCCTGCGCGGTCATTTCGATGCAAACGGCCTTCTCATCAGTTCGGACGTTCCAACACCTCCGATGCCCCAAGGCGAGGAAGATCTCCAAAAAGGCCACAAACCCGGCACGCTTGGACGCATTCTACCGGGACTCTCGCCGAGATCGTTGCCCGCAGGCCTCAAACTGGATGCAGAGGGTTTTGTCGTCGCCGTGAGCTGAGCGCCAAAACTGCCTTTGAGTCGAGTCGTGCCGTCACTAAAGGAGCGCGAGTGTGTCGAAGACCACTCGCCAATTTGTTTGCGAGTAGGCTTCGCCATACTCGAGCTCCAACAAACCGCGGTTTTCGAATTCAGCTCACTTCTTCAAAGTCAGCGTCACGCGCCGCACTTCGGCCACAGTGGCGCCTGGAATGTCCAGCGCGCGCAGCGTCAGTAGACCGCGGCCTGCGTTGAGCTTCATTTGGCCGAGGTTCAAGGTTTTGAATTCGCGCATGTAGCTTTCGCCTTTGCGTGAGGCACGATCTTGATCGTCGAGCAGGCGCGGATACCAGCCGGGCGTGACTTTGGCGCTCGTTTTGGCCTCGTCGAGGCTCAGTTCGATCGTCGAGCCCGCGGCGGCCTCCGGACAGACGTAATCGAGCGTCACCGCATACTCGCCAGTGGTGTGAACGTCGATGTCCCAGCTCATGAAGTCGTCCTTCGTCTTCCAATTCACGAAGTAGCTGCAATTCGGCGCACCGGAGCTGCGCTGCACACCGCCGTGCGGCTTTCCATCACGCGCGGGCAGCATCGTGATCGGAAACTCGGCGTAGCCGACGGGATAAGGCCGCGCATCCACCGGTTTGGCCGCGCCTTTGCCCTTGCCCTTCTTCTTGGCATCGGCCGGAGCAGGCGCATACGGCTTTCCAAACACTTCCGCGTGCCATTTCGAGCCCGCAGCAGCCAAAGTGGCCGCCACATCTGCTTTTTCCTTCGCGATGTCCGTCGTCTGATTCGGATCAGCCAGCATGTCAAACAGCCCGCCGCTCGCATCGAGGCGATACTGCTGCGTGCGCACGCTCAAGCGTCCGCCGTTGTAATTCATGATCGTGCGCGGTCCCTGCTTCCACTCGCCACCAAGCAGCACGGGTGAAAAATCACGGCCATCGAGCGGTTTGTCGCCCGCGCGTTTCACACCGGCCAGTCCGGTCAGTGTCGGGAGCAAGTCGATGGCTCCGGAGATCGTCGTCACGTCCGTTCCGGCCTTGATCTTCGCCGGCCAGCGCACGTAGCAGACGCTTCGCACGCCACCTTCATCGGTGACGCCTTTTTTGCCCTTCATGCCGCCGTTCCAGCGCACGCTGTTCGGGCCGTTGTCGTTGAAATAGACCACGATGGTGTTTTCCGCGAGCTTGAGCTCCTCCAGCTTGCCGAGCACGCGACCGACGTTTTCGTCGATGTTGTCCAGCATCGCCAAAACGGTGCGCGTGACTTGGATGTCTTCTTTTTCGCCATCGGCGCCGCGCATCGTCACCGGGCTGTCTTTGAACTTGTTCCAGTGCCTGTCCGGCACGCTGAAAGGCGAATGCGGCGTGGTGAGCGGGATGTAGCAGAAAAACGGCTTCTCGCGGTTCCGCTCCATGAATCCCAGCGCGTGCTCGACGAGCACATCGACGATGAAACCCTTCGCCTTGAACATGACGCCGTCTTTTTCGAGCGGCGGGTCAAAGTACTCGCCCCAATGGCCGCTGGTGTAGCCGACATACTCGTCAAAACCGCGCGCTCGCGGGTGATACGGCCACTGGCTGCCGTTGTGCCACTTTCCAAACGCGCCCGTCGCGTAGCCTGCGTTCTTGAAACAGTCCGCTACGGTCTTTTCATCGGTGCTCATGCGTTCCTGGCCCTCGGAAACGCCCAGCACGCCGCTGCGGCTGTGATAACGGCCGGTCAAAAACTCCGCGCGAGTCGGTGCACACAGCGCGCAGACGAAAAAGCGGTCAAACGAGGCTCCTGCACGCGCCAACTTGTCGATGTTCGGCGTTTGGAGGTTCGTATTGCCATTGATCGAGTAATCGCCCCAACCTGCATCATCGGCCAGAAGCACGATGACATTGGGCGGAGCCGCCCAAGTGGCTTGAGCGAGCAAAAGGAGGAGCAAACAGGCGCGAAGGATCATGGCCGCGCGAAAACGCCGCGCTGCATGCCCTGCTTTCGCCTGAATTACGCCGCGGGAGTCGCCGCTGCCGTTTCCGGCTTCTTTTCCTTCCAGGTGCTCTGGATGTAGATTTCGCGGAGCGTCTTGAAGTCGATCTGCGTGGGGCTGTCCGTCATCAAATCGCTGCCTTTGTTGTTCTTCGGGAAGGCGATGACTTCGCGGATGCTGTCCTCACCGCTCACCAGCATGGCGATGCGGTCGAGACCG
>Ga0315902_10004476_pt1 | contig 20194 bp, 20 predicted proteins | sample LakEriMetagenome_9_FD_203523 | JGI IMG/M metagenome (GOLD analysis project Ga0315902, IMG submission 203523) | Freshwater fungal communities from buoy surface, Lake Erie, Ohio, United States - Buoy 12 MA117 | ecosystem: Environmental > Aquatic > Freshwater > Lake > Lake biofilm | place: USA... | reverse complement strand
TTATTAGTTATTGGTTATTAGTTATTGGTTATTAGTTATTGGTTATTAGTTATTGGTTATTAGTTATTGGTTATTAGTTATTGGTTATTAGTTATTGGTTATTAGTTATTGGTTAATAGTTATTAGTTATTAGTTATTAGTTATTGGTTATTGGTTATTGGTTATTGGTTATTGGTTATTGGTTATTGGTTATTGGTTATTAGTTGTTGGTTGTTGGTTATTGTCCGTATTTAGGTGAACCTAACGGCATATCAAATGAAATAGATTGTTTAACAAAAGTATTTAAATAATTTATTACCGATTTATATCTTTCAATAACCGATCATGAAAAGGAAAATAAGTACGCTTTATATAATCACTAAAAATAATATCAATTTCACTGGAATTCATATTTTCACGATTAGCGTTTTCAATTTTCGATTTTTTAGCTTTTAGAGCTTTTAGTTCTTCATCATAATATTTATTTACTTTTAACATAGTTACGAACCTGTAGAAACCATCATTACTATTCTTCTGATTTATCCACTTTCTTGTTAAATATGTGGTATCCATAGATATCATGGAATTCAAAACTTTTATTGAAGAATGATATAAGTATTCTAAAGATAAAGAGTCATTTTCTTTAAACCCCTTGGTAAATTTTATTGTATGCATATTATTTGTAAACAGGCTATCCATTTGATCAAAGCTTAAAACCTGATTATTATTCACCCCAGAATCAACTGATTCTACTTTACCTTTTTCATTGATTATAATCCTAGAAACCCCTCTTGTAACCGGACCACTTACACCAGACATTCCATTATATCCTACACCACCAAAATCATCTACTACTCTACCTCCTACTCTACCTCCACCTCTGGCACATCCTTTTGCACATCCTTTTTCAAGTCCTTTTGCAAGAGCTCCTGCGAGCATTGTATATATTAAAAAAATTCTAAGTGTCATTTATACATATTTTAAAATCTGTACTATCTATATACAAACTTATTAATTTACTCGTAACTCATAACCCGTAACTCGTAACGATTTATCCCCTAACAACCAGCTTTCCCGGCACCCCCACCACCTTTGCCCCATCGGGGACATCACGTATGATCACTGAACCAGCGCCAATTGTGCACCATTTGCCAATACGAATACCCGGTATCACTGTTGCACCTGCGCCGATGTGGGTCCCCTCTCCTACATGCACGTTGCCTGTGAGGATGGCTCCGGGCGACACATGTACATAATCTTCCAGCACACAATCGTGATCAACTGAAGCAGATGTATTCACAATCACATGCTTACCTACAACAGTACCACTGTTGATACAAACACCGGCCATGATCACAGTTCCTTCTCCAATGGTAATTCGTTTTGATAGATGTGTTCCGGGATGAATGGCAGTGCCGTATTGAAAAGAATTTTGCTCTACAATCTTACGACGGGTTTGATTTATACCAACACTGATTAACCATTGATATTCATTCGGATCAAATTGATCTATTGAATGATGAACAGTGTAAGAAAGTAATTCCTTTTTAGATAGATCCTGATCAAAGAAAGAATGGATTTGAAGTCCCGATTCTTCGACTATCTCAGCAATCACTTTGCCATGACCGCTGGCGCCAAATAATATGAATGGTTTATTTTTTTTCATCCTGATAATGGTTGCCTTTAAATACCGGCATTGTTGCATGTCCGGTGTGATTAATCTCCTGCGAACCTAATACTTTACGCACAGTTTTAAACAAAATACGGATATCCAGCCAAAGACTCACATGCTCCGTATACCAAACGTCTAACTCAAATTTCTGATCCCAGGCAATGGCATTTCTTCCGTTTACCTGTGCCCAACCGGTGATCCCCGGCCGCACATCGTGTCTTTTTTTCTGTCGCTCATTATAACGTGTAAGGTACTCCGTTAGTAAAGGGCGCGGTCCTACCATACTCATCTCCCCTTTCAGAATGTTAATAAGCTGCGGTAATTCATCGAGCGATGATTTCCTTAAAAAATTCCCCCATGGCGTGAGACGTTTTACATCAGGCAGTAATTCACCATGCTCATCGCGCGTATCGGACATAGTCTTGAACTTCAGGATATAAAACAACTTGCCCTTATACCCAGGACGCTGCTGCCGAAACCACACTTTCCCTTTATGAAAAAACAATTGGAGAACGATGATCACCAGCATCACCGGACTGAATACGATTAGAGCGACAAGGCTCGCTGTAAAATCGATGAGGCGTTTGAAAAAATGTTTATACATGAATAGTTGTTGGTTGTTGGTTGTTGGTTGTTGGTTATTGGCCGAAGGTCCCGACCGCAGCGTCGGGATTATTGCTTGTTGGTTAGATAAACTAATAACTAGCAACCAACAACTAACAACATCTCCCGATACTCCGCTTCGATCAGCTTCCAGATCTCTTCGCGACTGTAGAGGGATTGAATACGTTCACGGCTTTTTTTACCGAATCGATCGCGCAAAGCAGGATCACTGCGAACTTTTTGCATTGCATCAATGAGAGGCTCTACTTCCTTCGGAGGAACGAGCAATCCGTTCTCCCCTTCTTCTACAATTTCATTACAACCATTGATATCACTCAGGATCAATGCGCACTCCATTGCACCCGCCTGCAAGGGCACATTCGGAAGTCCTTCACGATAACTGGGAAATACCAATACATCAGCAGCTGCCATGTACGGACGCACATCTTTCTGAAAACCCCAGCGAATGATGGATGGATGTGTATCGATCAGTTTTTTATCGTCCGGTCTCAACGGATCACGTTCCGTTTCTTCATCACCCAGCAACCAAAGCTGATCGGAAGGATAATCTTTCAGGATAGCAGTAAATGCCTGAAGAAGTTCCTGAATCCCTTTCTCTCGCACCAGCCTTCCTGCAAAGATCCATACCCATCCATCGGTGCTTAACCCTGCATTTTTTCGAAGGTCTTCGGCCATTGCTTTCTCGACGGAACCGGGTGAAAAATACTGGCAATCGATTCCGTTGGACGATCCGTGTCCTAATAATTTTAATTTTGAATTATTCTTTCCAAGTCCTTCATTATGAAGGAATTGTAATAAACCTTTTGAATTAGGGTAGGCACGATGTACGTTCAGCAAAGTCAGTTTTTCCATCAGTTTCAACACCCATCTTATTGGTCCGCTCGCCTCCATCCAGGGAAGTCCGGCAATCGTATGCAAACGAACCGGAACACCTGCCCATCGGGCTGCAAGTCCACCCAGTAATCCTGCTTTAGGAGTATGGGTATGAACGATATCCGGCTCAAGGTTTTTAAGTATACGTTTCAATCGGATAAGAGCCTGAAGGTCTTTGAACAAACTGATCTTTCGTTCCATCGGGAGGGTAATCACCTCACATTCCTCCTGCTCTTCCAGCAGTTCGATATCCTCGGCCGGCGAACTGATCATCACCACTTCAAAGCCACGTTGCTTCATATATTTCATCTGCCCTTTAAGTAAAAGGCGAAGAGAAACAGGGACAGTGGTGATTCGGACTAAGCGGGGTTTTACGGGGTGCACTTGAAAGGTTGTTGGTTGTTGGTTGGAAAAGTTACGGGTTACGGGTTACGCGTTATGAGTTGTTGCGAGTACCCGTAACACATAACACGTAACTCGTAACTAATACTTAATCATTTCGTTCATTGTAAGACTTCGGAAACCGTATTTTCGATTCAGCTCCTGATAATGCCTCAAAATCACCTCTAACTCCTTTAAACACTCCTCCGGATTCCATCCAAAATTGTGAGGATGCCACCAGAGATGATAGTATCCTTCTGTCTTGGCAGCATAAGTCATCTCATCAAGGATACGACGCATTTTAAGTTTATTCAGCAGGTTCGATTTGGATGTCCATGCTCGATAAAGTCGGCTTGCCGGTAGCAACACAGGACTACTTGTAAAATCAATGGAAGATAGAGGCACTACTTTACTTTTCAAAAATTTCGTGTATGCGTCACCGGTACGAAAGACTTTCGTCATCAGTGTTTCTTCACGTGTTGCATCCCAGTACCAGCAATCTGGGTTGGATCGTACGGCGGTGATACCTAAGTCGCGGCAAACATCCAGATACGCTTCATTGAACTGATTGCGAGGGAAAACAAGCGATTTAGGTCGATGGCCTCTTTTGCCCTGTACGAGAATTGCCAGTTCAAGGTCTCTTCTGAAATCTTCAATCGTCTGCCCTTCTTCCTGGCAATAATAGTGACTGTAGGTATGTGTGCCAATTTCGAAAAGTGGCTGGTTATCTAACAGATCAATCAACTCAGGAGCAAAATGATAAGGATCTTCCGGCTCTAGTAATCCGTATTCCTTTACCCATTCATAAGAAGACACTTTCGGATTGGTATAAGCGGGCAATACTGAGGGTTGATACTGACGCCATTCATCTGCATTTCTGTGATATAGCATACCCACAGTGGCCCATGTAACCTTCACTTCATGATCAAGGAACAGCTTCACCATTCGCGGAAACATCGCCCTTGTATTTTCAAAATACGGACGGTTCTTCGCGTCTAATTGCACTTTATCAAACCTCCCCCAGTGAAGTTCGAAGTCGAGTGAGATGTTTAAAACACCAGACATTTTAAGATTGTTGGTTGTTGGCCGAAGGTCCCGACCGCAGCGTCGGGATTGTTAGTTTGTTGGTTATTGGTTGTTAGATTGTTACGGGTTATGTGTTACGGGTTACGGGTCTTCTCGTAACACGTAACCATTAATTCGTAACTTTCTTTTGGCGCAGAGGAATGAGAAAAGGAGCTTTACGCAGAGTTTTTACACTTAAATATTTATCCAAACATAAATCTAATTGGACTCACGGACTTCCGGTCTCATGGTCTGTTTTTATCTTCTAAAACAACTCCATATCCCCCGTCTGCATCAACCATTGCGTATGTTCATCAGGAAGAAAACGTCCGTTGGGAATATTTCTTACTGTAGCAGTTACACTCCATTTACGAACGGAGAACCAGCCATTTATCAATTTATTTGCGGAAATGCTATCGCCCAGTCCGCCACAGGTAACGATTCTGCAACCGATAGAACGGGCTAATTGACTGGATGCCCTTGTTAACAAAGTAATATCAAATTTACTATTAAATATGGCGGAACAAATTCTTAATTCTGTTTTCATACCACTTCCTTTTAAGCAAAAAAACAGATTCACTTCATTTCCCTTATGCTGATACCGAAACAACCCATAATCCTTCACCGGACAATCCCGATATCGCCACGATAACCATTCAGATGAAACGGGAGTTAGTAGCACATCTTGTTTTGAAGAAGCACTGATCCAGTTATTCATTTTAATCGATGCAAAATCTGCGTGTTGCAATTCCGCTTTACACTTCTCCCACATTTGCATATCGGGCTTTTTAAAAACAGCAACGGGATGAAGCCAAAGAGGAACTTTGCCCCAGGTTTTCCAGCCCATCTTCAAATAACCGGGCGTGCTTTGTGTATTAGGCGTATTGAAAATAAATTCGTAGCCCTGCTTGCCTGCTTCTTCAATTAATTGCAAAGTCAGTTTTTTAAAAATGCCTTTACCTTGATGTGCGGGATGAGTAGCGGTATCTACGGCACGCAAACATCTATATATTTTATCTCCCATCTGCCAGTCCCACCGCATGAATGCACGAATACCAATCAGCTCCCCATTCTCTTCTGCTACCAATACAGGTGAAGCACCGAAAGGATTATTGACATGCTTCCAATTCCAGTATCGCTCCGACTTCTCACTCGACCCATCACCAAGAGAGGCTTTGAGGAGTTGAATAATGGCGGGGAGTTCGGTGGTATGTGGGGGGCGGATGATCAAAAGTAGTTATTGATTATTCGTTGAAGGAAAAACACCCTGAAAATGTAGGATTAATGATAATCAACCAAATTTCCTCTTAAGTCACCTTTAAAATTAAAATCTTAAAATATTATAAAATGAAAGGCGGATGCACCTACATCCTAACAAATATAAATCATACGGTTTTATACATTGGTGTCACTTCTGATTTAGTAAATCGCATAAGCGAACATAGAGACAAATCATATCCTAAAAGCTTTACTGCAAAATACAATTGCAATAAGTTAGTTTGGTACGAATGTTACAGTTCGATAATTGAAGCTATCAATTTTGAGAAATACTATAAAGGCAAAAAAAGATCTTTCAAAATTCAACTCATTGAATCCTTAAATCCTGATTGGAACGATCTATGGGATGAGATTAAAGAATGGTGAAATAAAAGCCGTCATCCTACAAGCCCCGTAGCGAAGCTTAAACGGGGAGCGGAAGCGAAGGCTACGTCATCCTGAGCCGAAGCGAAGGATCTCGAAGCTTATAATCTGCACTGAGAAGCCAATTATAAAGAAGTTATTTCTTCTAATAAGCCACTCACTAAAAAACACCTTTCTTGAGATGTTTCGCTAACGCTCAACATGACGTTTTTGTATTTCACGTCATCCTACCAGTCCCATATCGAGGCTTAAACGTGAAGCGAAAGCGAAGGATCTCACCCTGCACGTCATCCTGATCGAAAGCGAAGACTACGTCATCCTGAACAGAAGCGAAGGATCTCACTCTGCACGTCATCCTGAGCGGAAGCGAAGGATCTTTTCTTAGATGACGTTTCGATTCTACAGATGTTTCGCTTACGCTCTCCGATGATACTTCGTATATCGGAGCAGGCAACATGACGAACTTATAAAATCAACTAACAACCAACAACTTATAACACTCTTCCAACTCCCCCACCATCTTCTCCATCCCAAAAGCCTCAACAACTCGTATGCGCGAGGCATGAGCATATTGTAAACGAAGTGAAGTATCCTCAATCATCTTCCCTGCCTCATTAACGATACTTGCGGGATCATCTACCGGCACCAATAGTCCATCTACTTCATGCCTGATCACCTCTCCGATACCACCTGCATTGGTTGTAACAACAGGTAAACCACAACTCATTGCTTCTAATAAAGCAATGGGCAACCCCTCAAACACACTGCACATCATATAGATATCCATTGCAGAAAACCAGTCGATCGTATTGGTCTGTAAACCCGGCATCAATACAACATCCTCTAAGCCAAGTTCTTTACGCTTTTGTTCAATCAAATCTTTCAACGGACCTGCACCAACAATGACACCTTTTATTTTTTTAACCGGATGCTCGTCTTGTATCTTCTTAAATAATTCCAGCCAAAGATCAAGTCGTTTCTGAAAACGAAATACAGCAATAGTACCAATCACAATTGTCTCCTCATCCCAAGCATATTGCTCACGAAGTTTTTTTCTACTGTCTTCACTTCGTTGAAACCGATCGGTATTCACTCCATTCAATATTGTACGAACCGGAATTTTGGGTGCAATATTTTTCTGAATAGACTCGGCCACTTCTCCGGAAACTGCAATGGCTGTGCTCTGCCAGTTGAAAGTAAAACGATTGATCCACTTGGTAAGCTTGTGATAACGTTCCTGCTTATTATGTTCTGTATAAATAACAGGAACTTTAGTCATACGATGAACAATTCGTCCAAGGAAACCCGCCCAGGGCAAATGACAATGTATCACATCAATTTTATGTTCTTTCACATACCGTGCAACTTTCTTTGCCTGCAGTAAGATCTTGATATTATTTGTAGCAGAAAAACACTTCACTGTTGCTCCCGCTTCTTCCAAGTCTTTCACCATCTGATCTTTCCATGGAAGAAAATAAATCACATGAAACTGAAACTGATTCTTATTATGAAGCCGAATCGTTTCCGGCAACAACATCTCCGCGCCACCACGGCCGAGGGATTTTATAATGTGGAGGATGGTCAAAACTGGTTGTTAGTTGTTAGTTGTTAGTTGTTAGGTGTTGGCCGAAGGTCCCGACCGCAGCGTCGGGATTGTTAGTTATTGAATGTTAGTTGGAAAATTCGGCTTTTTGTTTTGATACGAAAGAACCAACAACTAATAACCAAGAACCAACAACCTTCTCCATCGAATACCTCTCTTTCACATAATTCCTTACTCCTTCTAAATGCAGATCTGATTTTGGTTGATTCAATTGTTGAATTACCGCATTTGCAAAATCCTCCTCATTTCCTTTCTCCACCACTATTCCTCTTCCTTCAGCAAGAAGATCAGGTATAGCGCCTACGTTATTGGCGATGACAGGTACGCGGCAATACATCGCCTCCAGTAAAACACCTGGTAACCCTTCAATAATACTCGGAAGCACAAGCATAGATGCGTGCTTCATTAAATTTGCTACATCGGTACGGCGACCTAACAATTGAACATTCGACTCAAGACCAAGCTCTTTTACTTTATCTTGAATTGTTGTAAACAACGGCCCATCTCCGGCGAGTACTAATTGCACCTCAGGTTTCTTCTTTAACACGTGTTGAAATATTCTCAACAAACCTTCATGATTCTTTTCAAAAGTAAAACCTCCTACATGTAGAATATACCCATCTCCTCGACTTATGGACTCCAGGACTCCCGGACTCTCCGTCTCTCTATCAAGCACCTCCGTCTCAATCCCAATCGGTATCACTTGAATCTTGTTCTTCACAAAAGGAAACATCTGAACATAATCACGCATCGAGACCTCACTCACGGAAATAATCTGATCAACTCGCTTCAATAAAAAGCTATAATAGAATTTTTTTATTGGATTTTTGATGTACTGACTTACCACACTGGCATTACGGAAGATAATCGGCGCTTTCCATCCATATACTAATCGCGACAACACGGCATAACGCATTGTATCTCCTGCATTGGCCTGCACCCAATCGGGCTTGAAATCACGAATAATATTTGCCAGTTTTCTAAAACTATTTATATCGAATAAACTTTTTGAATTGATGTGCAACACATCAACATCCGGAAAATCAAGCTCGATTTCCCCATCCTGCAGCACAACAATCTTCACCTGATGTCCGCGCTTCACCAATTCTCTGCTTAATTGCAGGGCAAAGGTTTCCGCTCCGCGGAGTTGTTTTTTTTGTATTATCTGCAGAATTTTCATACTTAAAAGTATGTATAATAATCCCCTGGTTGCTTAAACAAGAATTACCCTTTGCGTCTTTGCTCCATTGCAACTTTGCGTGAAATCAATAGCCACAAATCTCTTTTTGAATATCCATCACCACTAAACCATTATCGTTATTAAATGTATGTGTTGCAAGAATGCCATCTAATGGTGCTATACAATGCATTAGTTTTTGTTTGTAAGTTATCGGACTCAACTCCTCAATCTCAAAAAACCTTATCGCATGTCCATATACAGGAGCACATTGCTGAACAGGACGTATCCATTTCCCATTATGCTGAAAGATTTTTCCTGCAGGACGGGCGGCAGTTACATCTTGAACAACAGGATTCAATGCATGTGGCACAAAGGGATCATTCAGCCAATCGCTTGAAGAGTATATATACAAATGCACATCCGCAGAATCGTAAGGTGTGGGCTGAACAGTGCAGAATAAATAAGCAAGACCATCCTCGTGAAAATGTAGCGTACTGTCGTATGCCCTTACACCATCCAACAAAACCTTCTTCTGTATCCATTCATAAGGAAAATTGACCGACTCATACAAGATCACTTTACCATGTGCGCCGGATTCAGGGATCATGTAATAAACTCCGTCTTTTTCAAAAACAAACGGATAACTTAAATGATGATCAGTTTTTAACACCTGTTGCGGTGTCTTGTCTATTAATTCACCCTCATCATTAATACGTATAACTGAAATATTTGCATTGGACTCAGTGAATAATTTTTCTTCCAGAAAAACATAGTGAGTATCATGTTTATAGATGGAAAATGGATCGGCCCAGATACGGTCTTTGGGTGGAATGAGTTTTTGATATGTTGAAAGTTCAGGATGTAGATTGATTTTCAGTTCTTGCTTATAAATGATCTGCCACTGATTTTTTACAGATGAAGCCCGTAATCTTCTGAAAAATGTAGCACCCAACCAACTTAGCAATAACTGAAAAGATTTTAAACTACCCGGATTGCGATAAAGCTTTCCTTTCTCTTCTTTAATAGCATTATTTTGTACATCATGAAAGTATTGGGTTATCCCTTTATCTGCGATAGAGCGTAATTGTTTTTTGAACAGTTCGAGTCCGGCCCAGTATAGCTTCTGTTGATTACGGATGAAAGATGTTGTATCCGTACGAACAAAGGCCTTATCAATGATCACTCCCGCATCCAGCGTTTCAGTTAATACTTGAAGCGTAACGCCTGTAGTTGGATATTTCTGTACCACTTCCCAGAAAGCAGGTGGACCACCTCTGAATTTAGCTGTATCACCATGATGCAGAGAAAGAATACCATAGGGAGCGATTTTTAAAATTTCTCCACGCAGGATTCGAAAGCCAAATCGAAGCATAAGATCCGGTTGATGCTTTTTGATCTCATTGATCGCCTCTTCCGGGAAATAATCAGAAAACTTTTTTCGAACAGGATGAACAGGAACAACCGGGATATTACCTCTATTAAACTTTACTTTCTGAAAAGGATTACCGGGCAATTTCATCAATCGCTGATCGATATTTCTGAGTAACCGATAGCCGAGTGCAGATCGTGATGGTGGTTTATCTCCGGCGTCGTGGACAATGCAGCAGATTTCGTAGCGAACATCTGATTGGATGGATGTTAATAGTTCACTGACCCAGAAAGGAATATTGAGTGAATCTAGGAGTATGGATATTTTGATGGGCATTGGTTGGTTGTTGGTTGTTAGTTGTTGGCCGAAGGTCCCGACCGCAGCGTCGGGATTGTTTGTTGTTGGTTATAACTAACTTGTCTAATAGCGAAGCAACTCCTTACACGTCATCCTGCCTGTCGCGTAGCGAAGAATTAACAGAGAGCGTAAGGTAAGGATCTTTCCCTAGTCGTCATCCTGAGCGTCAGCGAAGGATCTCAAAGCTTACTATCAGCACTAAGAAGCCAATTAAAAGAAAGTAATTTCATCTAATAAGCTACTGTCAAAAAAGCACCATTCTTGAGATGTTTCGCTTACGCTCAACATGACGGTCTTGTTTTACACGTCATCCTGTCTGTCCAGTAGCGAAGCGTAAACGTGGTGTATTAGAATGAATTGGCGGTTAGTCGTTGTCAGTTGGCAGTAAGTATTTGATCATAGGAACTAATAACAAACAACTAACAACTTATAACTGCTCCTCTAAATCCATTCGTTCGTGAAGGATGCGTATCACTTCAATTATAGAAGAATCGGTTGTTCGATAAAAAATGAGGTGAGACTTTACTTTTGAACAACGGTAATTTGGTCTTAATTCGCTGTAATCTCTTCCGCCCAACGGATTTTCAGAGAGATAATGTATTTCATCAAAGATCAGATTGAGATAGCGGTCGGCCTGTTCGATGGACCAATTCTGAAAAGTATAAAGCCAAATTTCTTCAAGATCATGTTGGGCTTTAACACTTATCTCAAACTTCATTCTTTACATGTTTTTGATGCAATTTTTTGATGAATTTCTGTTTGTCAAAGTTTTGAACAAAACCTGATTTTTCACCCTTTTTCAACTCCTTAATCAGGGTGTTCTTCCTGTTTTCTGATTGCTCAAAAAGCCTTAAAGCAGCTCGTACAACCTCACTGGCTGTGGCATAACGCCCACTTTCTAATTGGGTATTGATAAACCGATCAAAATAATCGCCTAATAAAATAGAGGTGTTTTTAGACATATGAATTGTTTTTACAAATATACCAAAATTTGGTAGTAAGAAGTTGTTGGTTGTTAGTTTTTAGTTGTTAGCCGAAGGTCCCGACCGCAGCGTCGGGATTGTTGGTTATTTAGAGTACCCGTAACCCGTAACCGTTAACCGTTAACCCTTAACCCTTAACCCTTAACCCGTAACTCGTAACAAGCAACCAACAACTAACAACCAACAACAACCAACATCCTCTCATGTATCCTCTCCAGCCTAAACTTCTCCTCAAACTGCTTCAACGCTTCATCACCCATTTTGGTGCGTAGTGAGGCATCAGCGAGTATATGATTAAAATGAACAGATAAAGCCTTAGCATCATTCAACGGAAAGAAAAGTGCAGACTTCTCATCAACCACTTCCCTCATACATGGCAGATCGGTGCAGATGGAAGGAAGTGCGGCAGCGCAGGCTTCGATGAGGGCGCCTGGCATGCCTTCATAGCGTGAGGGAAAAACAAAGATATCAGATGCAGAAAGTAATTGAGGGATATCCGTACGGTGACCCAGCAATCGTACGTGGTCTTTTAAATTGTATGTATCAATCAGCTGATGCATCTTTGAAGTCTCCTTCCCTTCTCTACCGGAAATCAATAATGTATAAGATACTTTCGATTGTAGCAATGACAATGCCTCTAACAAAACATCATGCGCCTTCTGATATTCGTGCCGACCGGTATTGATCAGCCAAACATGATCGGCAGGTATATTGAATTCAGCTTCGTATTGACGGCGTAAAGTATCTTTTTGATGAATGTATTTATTATCAGCACGACCTCTGGGAATGACAGTTATTTTATTCGCCGGAACTTTTACCGCTTGTATATAATGATCTGCAACGGCCTGACTATTGGCATGAAAATGTTGAACACCCTTCTTCTGCGTGATCATATCATACCATTGAAATAATCTTATTTTGAATTTATTCAAGGAACGATCACTGAGACGCTCATGTGAATACGGTTGATTCACCACACTCTCTACATGCTTAAATCCTCCTTGAAATATTCGCAAAGCACGGGTGGTGAAATTGGATGCATTCAATACTGAATGAACAACGGCAGGTTCAAATTCTTGTATGATTTGTTTAAGTGCCTTGTAACGCGCAAATACTCCGTTTGTCTTTAACAACGTCACCTTTGCCGGATCGATCTTGAAATCTGAAATATTGTAAGATGGATTTTTTGATTTAAGCAACACCATTCTCACATCAACTCCTTTCTCCAGCAGCCACTCCATCCACAGCAAGGTACTGTATTCCGCTCCGCCGGTGAAGAGGGAGTCGATGATGATCAAGACAGGTTGTTGGTTGTTGGTTGTTAGTTGTTGGTTGGCACTAGTCACGGCTTAGAAGTTGCTGTCGTGGTTGTCTTTTTTGTTTGAACTGTGATTAAGCTTAGCGGTAATCTGTTGGCTGTTATTTGTTATCGGTTTTAACCGCCAACCGCTAACGGCGAACCGCTTTTGACTGAATCAGGAATCTCAGGATAAAAAGGTTGTTTGTTGTTAGTTATTAGTTGTTTGTTAGTTGTTAGTGGGCAAGAATAACCAATAACCAACAACCTACAACCTCTTATAACTCATCGCCTTACAATACAGTATAAAAAACAACGGCATGATCTGCGCTTTCTGGCGCATTGCGATACCAAGGTTACCTGCAATTTGAGCGAAGGCGATGGAGCCGAAGATGAAGATGAAAAAGCTGATGCGGAACCAGCCGTTCCATTATTTTTATATATGCACAATTAAAGAATCTATACTTATCTCCAGTAAACGGTTTGTAGTAATAAGTTTTTGAATACTATCCAGATGGTTATCAAATAATTGAATCAGCTGCTGATTACGAATATTGCCGGTTGTTACAATAATTAACTTTTCAGGTATATCAAGGATATAAAACGAATCAAGGAAGTCATTATCTTTTGTTATTAAAATACGACTCTCATTTAAACATATTTCATTAACCTCTTTATCAGAAGTGCTGTTGGCATTTGGTAATTGAAGCGTATGAATTGAATCATACCCTTTCTGGTTTAGAAAATCAGAAAGCTGTTTTGGAAGCTGAGCATCAATCAAGAATCTCACGATGCTAATTTAAAAATACTCTTTACCTGCGTTAACCGTGCTGCATATTCTATACAGGCCAAAATATCTTCATAAACAAGATCCGGATAATCGGCTAATATTTCATCTGTGGTCATCCCGGATGCCATAAGTTCAAGTATATTTTCGACGGGATAACGAAGCCCTCTTATAGTAGGCTTTCCATGACAAATATCAGGATTAATCGTTATGCGTGATATGTGTTTTAGTGATATCATAAAACAAATACTAAGTTAAGGAAAAAGAAAAGAAGTTTTCTTTTTTTTCATGATAGTCTGAATCAAGATTCTCAGGATTTAAGGATTGGCAGGATTTATTTGTCTGAACTGTGATTAAGCTTAGTGGATATCTGTTGGCTGTTATCTGTTATCGGTTTTAACTGAAAACCGCTAACCGCCAACGGCGAACCGCATTCGTCTGAATCAGGATTCTCAGGATAAAAAGGTTGTTAGTTATTAGTTGTTTGTTAGTTGTTAGTTGGCAAGAATAACCAATAACCAATAACCAACAACTAACAACCTACAACCTCTTATAACTCATCGCCTTACAATACAGTATAAAAAACAGCGGCATGATCTGCGCTTTCTGGCGCATGGCGATGCCGAGGTTACCTGCTATTTGGGCGAGTGCGATGGAGCCGAAAATGAATATGAAGAAGCCGATACGAAACCAGCCGTTCCAGTGCTTCCAGTTGGGAATGCCGTAGCGGATGATGCCAATGGTAAAAAACACATAGAGCGCATTTTCAAAGGATACTACAAGTCCTAAAAAACCCGGCGCATCCACAAAAAGGGGTCGATACCAGAATGTAAACAACTTCTGCGCCTGGTTATAATTGGCCAGATCCACACCCGACGTTGCACTCGTGTTTGATAATGCACGCTTTTGGAATTTAGTTGATTGAGTTACATCCAAATCATTGCGACCGGTGTATTTGCCCATATCACCCACAGTAGTAATAGTTACTAAAACCACAGCAATGATCATAAGCGCTTTGTAATACCAGCGAATTCCCTTTAAAGTAAAAAACAAACCGGCTCCAGCACCCAAAATAATCAGGAAGAGTATATGTCCTCGAATCTGGAACACAAAAAGTGAACCGATGATGATGTATAATACTCTTGTATTAAACCGACTTAATCCATAAATAATCATCCCGATACCAAAGAGCATGGTAGGACCTTTGCCGATAGAGCTACTCCAGAAATGTATATTGGGCAGAAGAAAAATCCATTCTGTAAGAGAATAACTGCTTTTTATAGAATTTGTAGTGAGATCAATATTTTCCTTGGCTGCTAGATAAAATAGCATCACGCCATTTAATCCGAAATAGGCAAAAATGAGCATACAGGATTCATAACTCAATCCCAAAAAATTGGAGAATGGCCAGGTTAACCATTTGATAAAGGTAGTATCTGTTCCCCACCAGTAAAACCAGTCGCTTGGCAGACTGGTTAGATACCAATAGGAGCCGGAATCCGAACGTTCAACATATGCATAGAGCAGATAAACAATAAAAAGTAACAAATGGAACCCCGCTAAAACATCAATATAGGTTTCCGGAGTGTATGAGCCTCTATAACGATCTATCTCAGCAAGTTTTGCTGTCCATCTTCTCCGCTGTATGAAATAGATGAGAAGAATTATGAGGGAAACGAGGATGAGGTCCATGGCTGGTCGGCAGTTAGGGTTTGGCGGTTATCAGATGGGGGATGTATGTTGACAATAACGAAAACCGATAGGTGAGATTGTCTGAATCAAGATTATCTGGATTTTAGGATTAGCAGGATAATCGTGTTGAACTGTGATTAGACTGATTAAATGATTGAAAAAGTTCTAATTGTTGTCGTTGTTCTCTTTGTTGTCTTTGTTGCCATTCTCGCAAGCCATCCACTATCCTAAGACATTAGAGATGAACATGCAACGATAACACCGACAACCAAGACAACAGTCCCGAAGAATTTCGGGACGGACAACAATGACAACCTCTCGTCTAGCCTTAGGCAAGACGAGACAGACAACCTATTCCTCAAACTTCCTCGCAAACAACTTCCCACTAGCTAAAATTTCCTGCCAGTCGAATTCGTCTAATACTTTCGGACTACCAGTTTTTCCGTTGGCTTCCCATTTCATAAATCGGAGATTATTATTAACTACATTCTTGACGTAAGGTGAATTTAGAACAATAGTAGAAAAATATATTTCTTCAGCTGCAAAAGTATATTTGAGCCTTCGTAAAAAACCCGGCTTATTTTTTGTATAGTCAATTACATATTGTAAAGTATTTCTTGTCAAACTCCAATATGTACTGCCATAATATTTCTGCTTAAAATATTGATCAAACCTTCTCTTAAAACCAATCTTTTTTTGAAAAATCTTAATAAGCTTAATGTACTTCAAATACTTCCTCGAATCCAACCAGTCGAAAAAAAGATAATAATCATACCAATCCATAGCACCTTCAGGCAAATGAGCTACGGGATAAGGAACAGTCTGAATATAATCTTTCGTAGTATCTAATTCATTTATAAAATAATCAATTGGTTTAACAGGAAGATCCTGTCCTGTTATATAATGAAAAAAATAATTTTCCGGATTCTTTAATGCTTGTTCTGATATATGTAAAAAAGCCAGTAAATGATTTCTCCCTCCCCACTTGATTTTGTATTTACTGAAAATGTGAACATGATTTAAATGAGCCAATTCTTTTCTGAATTGCTTAACATTTATTTCACCAATTACATTCAAGTGGACATAAATATTAAAATACTCAGCCGGGAATAAACCAATTAGCTTTTTTAACAATTCCGGCTTTTTGTAAGCACCAATAAGTATGGCTTGTTTCATTTATTCAATATATTTTGATCTATTAGGAACTAATCGAGGTGTATTTTCCTAAAATGATCCAATCATGAAGTTCCCGTACGCAATCAGCATAGGTCCACTGATGCCTAAAACTAGTGTGATTGAGTAATAATGAAGTATCAAAATCTTCCACTTTGAGAGAAATGTCATTATAAGCCAACTTACCAAATTGAAAAGGTTGCTCAGATGGATATAATTCAGCCATCTCTAATACATATTCTTTTAATCTTCTGGGTTGTCCGGAACCAATCCAATAATCATTTCCTTTATGCCCCTCATGCCCCAGGGCGATATAGGCAGAAACGCAATCGTGCACAGAAATAACATCAAACATCTGGGTGCCGGCAGAAAAAATCAGTTCAGTACCATTGACCAGCTTTTGTAAAGTAACCTGTAAAAATGAATCCTTATCATCAAATGGGCCCATCACATGTGAATTGGTAGCAAATAACAGGTCTATATCCGGATACTGAGGCGCAATAGTTCTTAGCGACAACTTGGAGATTCCTTTAGCTAAAGCATATACCACATGTCTGTTGTAATATTTATCCTCACGATGATTCAAATGCAGATAACGATAGGCAAAAGCTTCTTCCATGGTGCCGATATGGATAAACTTTTTTATACCCAGTTTACTCGCTGCTATAAATGTGTCATTCGACCAGGCAACATTATTTAATTGCTTATCAACATTCAGATCAGATAAAATGGTTGCCCCACCCCATGCCAGGTTGTATAAAACATCCCAGGACTGATTCAATGAAGCAATCCTTGATGGAAGACTTGTCATATCTGACATATCTATTTGCAGATATCGCGCCTTTTTGATTAAATTTCTTCTGTGGGGATCCACCTCTTCCAATGGTTTCCGACCTAAGGCAAGGACATCTATGTTTTGTTTGAGAAGCTCATTAACCAACCATGATCCAATAAATCCGGTAGCTCCTGTAACGATTGCTGATTTCAATTTGTAACAATTTTTTTCAAATGTGATAAAATAGAATATTCATCTTTAACATAATCTGTATGTCTTACAGATGCATCTGTTGCTGAAAACTGATAAGATAAGCCAGACGACATATTAGCGTTATTATCCTGCTTATATTTCTGCAGATAATTAAATAGTTCACCTATGGAAGCAAACAAATCCGTTCTAATAAAATAATCTTTTTGATTTTGCCCAGTCTTATCCAATTCATAATAGGTATTGGCCAAATCCTGGATATGAATAAAATTCAGGGAGTTCTTATTGCCCGGAGTAATTACTGATTGATTATCCCTGATGTTCATGATCTGGTTTTCAATGAATTTCTCATTTTTACCATCGGCAGATAAAGGCACTGAAAACCGGGTATGCACATAATCAATTTTTTCAAGATAAGCGCGAAGAAAGCACATGTTTCTGTTAGCTATTTTAGCAATCACATAATTAGCTGCAACAGATGACAGATCAACCCCATTGCCATCATGAACACCTGCGAAGTACCCTTCCAATAGGGTTTCTTCATAAGAGCCGGCATTTATAAACTTTGTACATCCTGCTGCTTTTGCCTGCCTGATCGCTTCGGTTGATAAATGCACATTTTTCATTTGCACCGAAAGATCTCCACCGGTGAGATTACCGGTACCCTCCCAGGCAAAATGATAAAACACACAATCAGTGCCCGGATCCCAGCCAGATTTCTGCAAAGCTTCCTTGAAATCCTGTCCACTCTCCCAATCAAAAACGATATAATTCAAATGATTGGATGCTTGATCTATTTTATTTAAATAACATGAATTACTTCTGATCACCGCAAGAACATCAACACCTTTAGACGCCAATGTCTGGTAAACATAGCCACCTACAAAACCTGTAGCCCCTGTAATAATTGCTTTCGTCATAATATGAATTAAATTGTTTGGTCTGAGTCTATGATTACACCATCATTGGGTTCCCAGTCTCTAACTTGTTTGTCTTTTTCAGATATTACTGTACATTCTCCGGGCCACACAATTCCATGAAAAGGATCATTCCATCTTAATGCACCTTCAGCAGGTTGGGAATAAGGTGTAGAAACGAGATATAATATTTCAGCATTATCTGTTAAAGTAATAAAGCCATGGGCAAAACCTTTAGGAACATACATCATGCTTCTGTTTTCAGCGTTTAATTCTGCACCAAACCACTTCCCATAAGTAGGTGAATTTTTACGGATATCAACAATTACATCCCAGATAGAGCCGGTTAAACAGCGGATTAATTTTACTTCCGCATGAGGGGGGTGCTGAAAATGAAGACCGCGAATGGTTCCCTTAATTACACTTAATGAATTATTGATTTGCGCCCATTGCGTATTTAAGCCATGTGTGGCAAATTCTTTTTCACAGTAATACCTTGCGAAAAAGCCTCGTTCATCTCCTTTTTTTTCCAGATCAATCAGGTAAGCACCCGGTAAAATTGTTTGCGTAAATATCATATTGTATGTTTTAATTCCATTTTAATTGATCATTAATCAGGTTTTTACTTAAAAGATCTCTCAAAGTAGAGAGTCTGATGAAGTGTGAATTCCTGAAATCTGTTGTGATGGATGGACTATTCATAATACCCTCGTATAATTCATTAATAGAATCTACCAGACTCATTTTAGGATAATGATGTGGTGCCAAAGATTTGTAATAATCAAAATTAACTTTATAGGATCTAGTATCGGGTGAGGCATTGGTATTGATAGACACCTCTACATTACCAATCGAGTCTGCTACCTGGTAAGCTAGTTCTTTAATCTGATAATTAAATTCATTGGAACCGGCATTTACAATCAGGTTATTACCGCCATCTTGTAATGTGCGTACGGAGGCCCACTCCATAGCAAGTGCCATATCTTTTACATGAATCAATGGGCGCAAAGGCGTACCATCACTCAAAATTTCAATTTTACCGGCTTTTATAGCATTGGCCACAAAATCATTTAAAACCAAATCCAGTCTTAATCTTGGACTAAATCCACATGCAGTAGCAAATCTCAGCGAAGTAATTAAAAAGTTATCACCGGCAATTTCAGCTAAGCCGTCCTCTGCACTTATTTTTGATTTGGCATAAGCCGTCTGTGGATTTAAACTATCCTGTTCTGTTTTTGCATTAACTCCACCGGCACCATAAACACTGCAACTGGAAGCAAAAACAAAATTTTTAACCCCATTTTTTTTTGCCAACCGGGCGATTTCAACAGCTGACAGTTCATTTATTTCCTTTGTGGGTATTTCAAACTGATTGCCCATCGGATCATTGGAAACAGCAGCTAATTGAATAACGGCATCTACACCTTCAAAAATAGATTCAGGAAAATTTCTAACATCGCCAAAGTATTGGATATCTACTTTTGATTCGGGAAATACATTGGATTGTACCAAACAACCTGCAAAAAAACCTGAATCAAATCCAGCAATTATAATGTTTGGATAAACTTTCTTTAGATGATTGACCAATACGGGACCAATATATCCCATATTGCCAT
>Ga0315902_10004475_pt1 | contig 20195 bp, 24 predicted proteins | sample LakEriMetagenome_9_FD_203523 | JGI IMG/M metagenome (GOLD analysis project Ga0315902, IMG submission 203523) | Freshwater fungal communities from buoy surface, Lake Erie, Ohio, United States - Buoy 12 MA117 | ecosystem: Environmental > Aquatic > Freshwater > Lake > Lake biofilm | place: USA... | reverse complement strand
GAGACAGGTACACGCCGCAACCCACTCGACCGCAACACCGCGATGGTGCGCGGAGTCACGCATCAAGCGATGGGCGGTTCCGTCGTCGAGGTGCTCGGGCTCGAGGCTGCATGGAGCGCGACGAAGGGCACAGCGCACACGCTGACGGCGGCGCGCGGGGCCGGGCTTTCGATCACACGGATCACGTTCGAGAGGAGCGAGAGACGATGAGCAACGACGACGATTACGACTACGCAGCGGCGGCAGAGCGTCAGGCGAACGCGCGGGCGGTTGCGCTCGTCCGCTGGTGGGCGAAGGGCTACGAGGTCGACGGGAAGAGCACCGAGGAGCGCATCTGCAACGAGATCGCCGTGATGCTCGCGACGCGCCTCGGGGTGAAGGAGCTCGGACGATGAACGACGCAGCGAACGACAACGGGCACGGGCACAGCGGCTACCCGAGAAGCGCGCCGCGGGACATCGCGGCGTTGCTCCGCTCGGGGCACGTCGAGGCGGGCGGGGCGCTGCCGATCCAGCAGCGGGTGCAGACCTCGGGGCGAGGCGACCCACGGCCCCCACACTGGTCCGCAGAGGGCGAGCGCGCTCAGAGGATCCTCGGCAGAGGGTACGCCGAGGGAGGCGATGCGAGACGGTGCGCGCTGGCGCTGTGGCTCCTGCACGCGTCGTCCGTCGACGTGCTCCTGATCGGGCTCGGGGTGCTGCTGCGGACCGACGAAGAGCGTCGCCGTGTCGTCAGGGAGTGGACGCGCTGGGGTGTGGGTGGCTCGGCCAACTCCCTCGCCGAGTCCGCCGTGGAGTTACTCGGGCGCGCAGTGGGCTGGTACGAGGAGGCGAGCGAGGAACCGGGGCACGCCGGGGTGTTCTGCCAACTCGTCGCCACTGCCGACGGCATCTCGGACCGTCACGGGGTGCTCGAACGCATGCGCGAATGGCACGCGAACGAGCTCGCTACCCGCACCGAATGCGCCGGCCTCGCGCGCCGTGTCCGTTGCACCGGGCCACACCAGCCCCGCAACGCGTCCGTGGACCAGCCTCGGTGCAACGAGCGCCCGTTCTCGTGGTCCCCGCCTCCCGGGCGGATCGACCGCAAGGCGTCCCCGACGTGTCGCGGGGCTGACGGCCGCGCGCTCGAGTTAACGTGTGCTACGCGTCGAGCGGAGAGGCGGGCCGCGGCGTGAGCGAGCGTCGAGTGATTCAGATCACCATCCCGTCGCTCGCCCCGCCGCCCGACGCCGAGCCCGTTGAGCCCAAGCCGCCCGCGGACGACGCGCCCGAGATGAGCGACGCCGAGCTGGTGGCGAGGCTCCTCGCGTCGTCGGCGGCATGCTGCGCCGCCGCAGTTGGTGCGCGCGCCTCTGCGGTTGCAGCGCGCGCGGCAGCGGACGTCGCAGTCCGCACCGACGACGAGGCGATTGGCCGCTCCCTCGCGGGCTTTCTGGACGAGCGGGCGCGGATGCTGGCCGAGACTGGGCTGCGGTCGTTCGCGCACGCGGCGCTCGTCGCGGTGACGACACTAGAGGAGCGCGCCGCGATGGCTGCGCAGGACGACGTGCGGCCCACGGATTCAGCCCCCGTCGCTGGACAGGTAGTAAACGCGCAATCAACCTCTGATCTCGAACGGGAGGGGTGAGCTATGCCCAACGCACAGCCGCATGCTCGCCAGCGCAGGCCCAGCCCTACCGTTCGGGGCTGGGTTTCGCCTCGCGAATACGCCGAGGCTCGACACCGACCGCTGCGCACCGTGCAGCACTGGTGTCAGCAGGGAAGGGTGTTCGATCGTCTCGGCCGCGCTGTCCCTGTCGAGGGCGGGGAGGGGCGGGATTATCGGATCCCCCTCGCGGCCCTCCGCTGACCCTCTCGCAGTCCACCACGGGCTGCGCTCCCTCGACCCTCCGAGCCCGTCGCGCGACTGCGCTGCGCTGTCTCTCCCCCTGCGCGCTGCAACCGCGCGCGGCGGACTCGGGTTGTTGAGACCCGTGCTCACCACGACCCCCGGCGAAACGCTCGCGCTCTACGCGCGACGGGCGACCGAGGGCGAGTGAGCCGCACGCAACGACGACACGCACAGGGAGAGACCATGAACCGACTGCGACGCCATCACCGCGACCTCGGGCTGACCCGCGAGGAGTCCAGCCGCCGCGAGATCGCACTGCTCGGACCCTTCACCGTGCGCGTGTTCTCGCAGCACGGAAAGCTGCCGGGCCAGCGCTACGAGATGAATGCTCGCGGCGAGGGCTTCGACCCGCTGCTCTGTCGCGCGCCTCACAGCGACGAGGACGGACGACTCCGCGACGTGCGCAATGCGGCGTACGGGTGTTTCGGATTTGGCGCGCCCATCGTGCGGTCGCACCTGTCCGAGCGCCCGCTCCTCCCGTGAACGTCTTCTGCCCCGCGACCGGCGTTGAGCTCGTTCTCAGCGATCACGCGTACGCGCTCGCCGCCCTCTCGTGGTGGTGGTCGCAACGTGTGGCCGGGCCGGGGCTGTGCTGACCATGACCCGACGCAACCACTCGCCCGAGTCGATTCAGGCCATGCTCGCCAACACGCGCGACGCAGTGGACGCCGAGCAGGCGTACGCACGCGACGCGTTCAGGGCTGGCGAGACGATCCTGTATTGCCGCGGACCCGGCTGGCCCGTGATCGGGCTGCACTCCCCGGAGCAGTGGGAGCAGCGCGACGCGCTCTCTCGCCGCGCCAACTGACCCCGCACCAAAGGACTGCACGATGCCACGGCAAACGCCGCCGGACGTGCTCACCCGCCTCGTTGCTGCGTTCGAGCAGACCGGCAACGTCTCCGAAGCCGCGCGCATCGCTGGTGTCCCGCGCACAACCGCGCGAGACATGCTGCGTGGGGCACAGGTCGCCACTCGCCGCCAAATCCACGCCCGCGCATGTGAGGCGGGGCTGCGTCAGGGGCGACGTGCGATCCGGGCAGAGCTCGTTCGCTGTGACCAGTACATCGCCGCTGTGATGGGCCCCGACCCGTCGACCCCGCTGTGCGAGCCGCGTGACTACGCGATCCTCGCGCGAGCGAAGGCCGACGTCGTGCGGACCATCATCGCCTGTGACGAGCGCGTCGGCGCGCGTCGACAGGAGCACCTCACTCGCCAGTTGAGTCGAGCCAAGCTCGAAGCACTGCGCGGTCTCGGGGCTGACCTGTCGGGGGCGACGGACGAAGAACTCGCGACGGTGCGAGCCATCCTCGAGCGAGCACGATCCAGTGGACCTGTTGCGGTCAATCCAGAGCGAGCAGGCGAGGCGGAACAAGGCGACGCTGCGGACGGCGAGCCTCGCTGAGTTCGTCCCGCGTGTCTCTCCCGCGTACGCCGCGCCGAAGCATCTCGGGCCGCTGCTGACGCTGTTCGAGGCGATCGAGCGCGGACCAGTGCGCGCTGCTCTCTCTGTCCCGCCGCGACACGGCAAGACCGAGACGGTGCTCCACGGCATCGCTCGCGTGCTCGTCCGCCACCCTGAGTGGACGATCGCCTACGTCTCGTATGCGGCCGACATCGCTCGGTCGAAGTCGCGGCAGATTCGCGACTACGCGGCGCGCGCCGGCGTGGAGCTCCGGCAGGACTCCAAGGCGATGCACGAGTGGCGCACCCCGCAGGGAGGGGGCGTCATCGCGACCGGCGTCGGTGGCCCGCTTACGGGTCACGGCGTGCGGCTGCTCGTCGTAGACGACCCGCACAAGAACAGGCAAGAGGCCGACAGCCCGCTGATCCGCGAGCGAATCTGGTCGTGGTTCACATCGACGGCGATGACCCGCGTGGAGCCCGGAGGCTCTGCCCTTGTCGTGCACACGCGTTGGCACCGTGACGACCTGATCGGGCGGCTCGAGAGCGCCGAGGATCAGGAGTGGCAGGTGACCTCGCTCCCTGCGATCGACGTCCGAGGGCGCGCGCTGTGGCCCGAACGCTGGCCCGTCGCAGAGCTCGAGAAGCGCCGCGCCGAGGTCGGTGAGTACGATTGGTCCTCGCTGTTCCAGCAGCACCCCACGGTCCGCAAGGGCCGGGTGTTCGCGACGTTCGACCGCGCTGTGCACGTCGTGCCGCACGCGGAGATCGAACGCCTCTACCGCCACGGTGGGCGCTGGTCCCTTCACGATCTCGGATGCGGCGTCGATTGGGGCTGGTCTGACCCGTCCGCGTGGATCGTCGGCGGCCGGACCGGCGCAGGGACGATCGTCGTCGTTGACGAACAGTACGAGTCCGGGGTGCTGGTCGACGACAACGGCGGGTGGCTCACGCGAGCCCGCACGATGCGCACCGAGCACAAGCTCGGCTGGTTCGCCGCAGACCCGAGCGAACCCGGATACATCACCGCGCTGCGCCGCAGTCGCGGGGAGCCGCTGGTCTACAACGCAGACAACGCGATCTCCGCGGGGATCCTCCGCATCGCGACGCACCTGCAGATGGTCGAGACGGGCGCGGGTCGCAAGCCCCGGCTGCTGATCTCGGACCGCTGCAAGAACCTGATCCGCGAGCTCGAGCTCTACTCCTACCGCGCTGGTCCTGACGGACCGAGCGAGGAGCCCGAGGACCGAAATAACCACGCAGTCGACGCGTTACGCTATCTCACACATCGTCTGACTTCATAGTGAATTTGCTGACGAGCGCGAGCCTGATGATTAGGTAACGCGCATGTCGAAGTCGGAAGTCATCGAGTACGGCGGCACTCGTTTTCGCAGGTACCCAGAGTCTCAGGACGCGTCTCTGAGGAACTACTTCCGCCCGCCGATTCACATCGCGATGCGTGGCGTTGAATCGCTCCATCGCGAGATCTGGAAGGCCGAGCGTGGGCCAATCCCTCCCGGGTGGCACGTTCACCACATCGACGGGAACCCGCTCAACAACAGCCTCGACAACTTGGAGTGCCTCCCGGAAGCCGAGCACCTGTCGCACCACGGCAACCAAGAGTGCAGTGCTCGCAAGCGCGAGCACCTCGACAGCATCAGGCACTTGGCTGCGGCGTGGCACTCCTCGCCAGAGGGCATTGCGTGGCACAAAGAGCACGGCCGCTCAACGTGGGAGACCCACGAGGCGGAGCAGAGAACGTGTGAGTTGTGCGGTGTGCTGTATCTGACGAAGGCACGCCAGACCGTTAAGTTCTGCTCCAACAACTGCAGGTCCAATGCGCGCAGGCGGTCCGGCGTCGATGACGTCGACCGCGAGTGTCGCCGCTGCAAGAAGACCTTCCGCGTCAACCAATACAGCGTGAAGACGTTCTGCGGTCGTCTCTGCGCGGCGCGCCATCGCGTCGGCAAGTGACCGCAAGCGCGACGCGCTCCGCTACCTCGTCGCGAGACTTGCCACTCAATGAGCACCATCGAGACATACGACGCCGTGCGTGAGCACTGGCGCTACCTGCGCGACGCGCACCTCGGGGGCCGTCACTGGGCGACCCCGAGCGCGACGACGCTCGGCTCGACGTTGCTCTCGTGGCAAACGGGGATCGACGAGAGCGGACAGCCGATCTGCTCGCGCTCGACGCGTACGAGCTACCTCGTCGCGCACGAGGGCGAGAGCGATCGTCGATACGACGCGCGCCGCGCCATCGCGAACTACGTGAACATCGTCGGCCCCGTCGTGAAGGCGTACTCGGAGGGCGTCACCGCGCGCGTCACGCGCACCGTGGACGTGCTCGCGCCATTCGCCGAAGACATGGATCGCAGGGGCTCGACGTGGGGCGAGATCGCTGAGAGCGCGGCGCAGTGGGCGTGCGTCTACGGCGTGGTCGCAACCGTCGTGGACACCCCGCGCCGCGACGTGACGGGCATGTCCGAGGCGCAGCGCGCCGCAGAGAAAATCGCTCCGTACGTCGTGACGGTGCACCCTCCCGCGTGGGCGTGGGTCGAGTGCGAGGACGGGCGCGTTGTCGAGTTCGCCTACGTCTCGACGCCGTTCCGCTCCGACCTCTCCACGAGCGGCACCGCCGAGGTGGAGTTGCGCGTGTGGCGTGCGGACCGCAAGATCAACGGTGCTCGCGTCGCAGGCGGCTGGGAAGTGCGACAGGGAGGGATCGCGCTCTCGTCGAAGGCGACGCTGGCCGAGAGCGCGAAGGGGCTGAAGATCGTCGATAGCGGCGAACTCCCCGCGGTGCTCGGCGGCGAGATCCCGGTGACGTTCGCGTTCTACGACAGGGACCAGGCGAGCGATTGCCCGATGGGAATCAGCCTCATCGCGGACACCGCCGACGCCGCGCGCGTGATCTACAACTGCCTGTCGTGGGCGATGGAAGTGAACGCGTTGGCCGCGTTCCCGTTCCTCGCCGTCCCGATGCAGGACACGGGCGGCAAGCTCGATCAATCGACCGCGGCGAAGCTGGGCCCCGCACAGGGGCTCGGGTACTCCTCGGGCGCTGGCGCTCCGCAGTGGGTCGAGCCCTCGGGCACGTCGCAGAAAGAGCTGCGCGAGCACTGTGTGTTTACGTTCCAGTGGGCGATGCGGTGCGCGGGGCTCGAGCTTGCGGCGGACTCGTCCGCGCAGGTGCAGAGCGGCGAGGCGTTGCGCATTCGCTCGCGTGACTTCGAGTCGCGCGCGCTTCGGTTCGCCCGCAACATGCAGCGGTGGGAGGTCGCGACCCTGCGCCTCTACGCGCGAATGGCGGGGGTCGATCCCGAGCCGATCGCGGTGACGTACGCCAAGCGGATCACGATGAGCGACCCCGGCGAAGACCTCGCCCGCGCGCTCACGGTGCTCGCCGCGCCCATCGAGATCGGCCCCGAGGCGCGCGCCATGCTCGTCAAGGTGGCGCTCGATGCGTCGATCCCGATGAGCGACGAAGAGCTGGGCGCGATCTACGAGCAGCTCCGCGCGATGTACCTCGGAGACCTCACGACCTACGACGCGAAGCAGGCCGTCGAGCGCATGAGGGCTGAGAACGAGGCGAAGGGGCTCGCGCTGGTGGCTGCGGAGAGCAGCGCAAAGGCAGGCACCAATGCCTCCACCTGACGGCGGGCTCCCATCAATCGGCATGCCCCGCACGGGGCAGCGCGGCGGCGTGACGCGCTCGACGCCTGCGCTCGACGCGACGAAGAAGTGGCTCGACTCGATCTCGGGCGTTCACACAGTGGACCTCGGCGGGATCTCGGCTGAGTCGCAACGCAAGATCACCTACGGGCTCGAGCGACGTGGGCGACCCGTCACGAAGGTCACGGCGTACATGGTCGGTCGCATGGTCTCGCGCGGTCAGCGATGGCTCGCGGGTGTCGCGCGTCCGACCAAGGCGGCGTTCTGGGACGTGATCGACGGTGAGGCCCTCGGCGTCATCCGTGAGCGCCTCGCAAATGCTGGCGGTGATCTCTCGGGCGAGTGGGCGAAGAACCCACTCAGCCCCGAGTACGCGAAGGAGAAGGCGCGGCGCTACCCCGGTCGCCCGATGGGGCAACGCACGGGCGCGCTGTTGCGAGACGTGCGCAGCGCAGGGGCGTTCGCGGTGACGAGCGGAGGCAAGCGGTGACGGTCACGGCACGAGACGACGGGTGGCTGCGGACGCACGACGACGTGCGCGGGGCGGTGTGCGGAGAGGCTCGCAGGCTCGGAGCGCGCGCGTACGTCGCGCCGCTGCGGACCGATTCACACGCGATGGCAGAGCGCAAGGTGGGCAAGCTCGGGTCGTACGCCGTGACGCTCGAGCGGTTCGGCATGCGCCCGCTCTCGGAGGCGTCTGCCTACAGCCTGCCCGTGCCGGAGGACCGAATCCTCCAGCACGTTCGCACGATGGTTCAGGGCGCGGCTCGCGCCGCAGAGGAGAAGCGACGATGAGTGTCGAAGTGGATGTGAACGCGCCCGCGGCAGAGGCCGAGGCGGCGGCAGAGGGTGAGAGCGCGGGCGAAGAGGTCGCGCCGGAGATGCTCGAAGGCGACGCGGCTGCACAGGTCGCGCTCGCGATCGTGGCGTTGCAGGACGCGCTCCCGGTCGAGTGCGCCTCCATCGAGGTGATGGGGCTCGACGCGGACGGCGACGTGCTCATCGAGTGCACCGATGCTGCGGGCAACGCTGCGGCGTTCGCAGTCCCGATGGACGCGATGAACGCGGCGGTCGAGACGATGGCATCGAGCGCGGAGGGCGACGCGTGAGCCTCGCAAAGAAGATCGAACAGCGTCGCGCCTCCAAGCCCGCGCAAGCGGCGGACGACGGCGAACTCTCGGTGCGCATCGCGAACCTCGAGCGAGACCTCGCTGACGCGCGCGCCAAGTTGGGCGAGCACGAGAAGAGCGCCCTCTTGTGGCAGGAGAAAGCGCAGCAGGCCGAGGCTCGGTACACGTCCGAGAAGCTCCGCAGCGCGATCCGCAACGCAGCGCTCGCTGCGCACGCGGTCGACCCTGACGACGTGACCGACCTCGTGCTCCCCAAAGGCGCGCGCATCGACGGTGATCGCGTGGTGTTCGGGCAGGGCGCGGAGGCGAAGCCCGCCGCGGAGTACGTCGCGGCCTACCTCGAAGGCAAGCCGCACTTGCGCAAGGCGGCACCGGTCGCGCAGGGCTCGGGAGCCCCGGCGACTCAGGCCACGTCTGCCCCCTCGGCTGCGCCGGCGCTGTCCAAGCCCGACCCGACCGACTCGGCCGCGGTCGCCGCGTACTACGCCGCGCAGCGCGACGCGACGACCAAGGCCGTCACGGAACGAATCCAGAGCAAGCGCGCCCGCTGATCGCGGGTCGCACACGTTTTCATCGCAGGCCGTACGGAGCGGAAGCACCGGCGTCGGCGGCGGAACCAACAGGTTGAATCCATGGGTGCAACTCTCTCCAGCCTCGGCGCTCTCCTCAAGGAGAACGTCGAGACGGGCGCGCACGATCTGATCTTTCGCGAGACGGATCTGCTCCGCGCCATCTCGGACTTCGGCGGCGGCATGATCGCGTCGCAGGGGTCCGCCCCGTTCAAGTGGCAGGTCGTGAGCGGCTCGAACGGCAGCGTCGAGACGTTCGTCGAGGGGCAAGCCCCTCCCGCGTCCGGCCAGCAGTCGTACCTCCGCCCGTCGCTCGACGTCTTCGGCGTCCGCGCGGTGTGGGGCATCACGGGCCACGCGCGCGACAACGCGCTGAAGGGCGGCTACTACGAGTCGCTCCCGAGCGTCGAGGAGGTCTACGCGCAGAGCGACGTGGCCAAGAAGATCGAGGACTCGCTCTGCGGCTCGACGCAGGACGTGGGCATCGCCTCGATCATCGACGCGGGCGACACCTACGCGGGTCTCGCCCCCGGCTCCAACGCGCAGTGGGCGAGCGAGGAGAACGCCGTCGGCGGCGCGCTCACGCTCAGCGCGATGGATGATCTCTACGAGGAGCTGACCTCGGCGCTCTCGGGCTCGGTCAACCGCGGCGCGTCCCCGAGCGCGATCCTCTCGCACCCCAAGCAGATGCGGAAGTACTCCGCGCTCGCGGGGACTCCGGGCGCGGCGAACAACTCCGTTCGCGTGATGCCCGACGGAACGCAGGGGCTCGACCTCTCGTTCCGCTGGGGCGCGGCGTCGTACCAGGGCGTGCCGATCCTGCGCATCCGTACGCTCGCGAACAGCGAGATGTACATGGTGGAGCTCGGGGATTTCGAGCTCATCGAGCACCGCCCGCTCACGGTCGAGCGCGTGAACGTCAACCCCGAGTTGATCGAGTACAGCGTCACCACGACGCTCTGCCTCAAGGTCCGCCGTCGCAACAAGCACGGCAAGATGACCGGTCTCACCTGAGCCGGAAGGAGCAAGACAATGGGTGCTTTCACTGCAACCACGCAGGTCTCTGCCGCGTCCGGTTCCCCCAAGGTCGTGGTCTTCACCGCGCTCGGTCCCGCGTCGTACGACGCGGGCGGCTCGGTGATCGATCTCTCGGTCGCCACGCTCGGTGCGTTCACGGGGTTCACCACGGTGCACTCCGCGAGCATCGTCTCGAGCACCGCCGCGCACACCTGCAACTTCATCCGCGGCGCTGCGAACGCCGGCAAGATCGTCGTGTTCAACGCGGTGGCTGCGGACGGAGGCGATGAAGCCTCCGGCGACCTCTCCGGGTCGACGTTCCGCGTGACCGTCGTCGGCGTCTGACGCCACGCGCCCGCAGCGAGCGCTCGCCATCGCTGCACACGTCGCACGCGGTCGACGATACCCACCGCTCCAATCACACCCCGCGCACGTCGCGCGGAGGACTGCAAAGGACTGAGACCGTGGCAGACAAAGCCCTCGACTCGCACCCTCACCACGTCGACTTTCTGCGTGAGTGGGACGTGTACCCCTCCGTCACGAGCCAGCAGCGCGAGCGTCGCCGCGAGTGGCTTCGCTCCGAGATGCAGCGCATCGAGCGCGAGGGGATCGCGCCTCTGTTCGCAGCGCTCACCGCGCCGCTCTCGATGCAGGTCGACGAGTGCGTTGGCGTGCTGGACGAGAGCCGGCGCTCGGTTTGGCTGCGACTCGTCGAGGGAGCGGAGCCTCCCGACACCGACCCGCAGGGGCAACTGCTCCCGAGCGATCTCCGCGGCAAGGTGCTCCGCGCGAAGCTCGGCAACGTCAACGGCGACGGCATGAGCGGGACCGTGCGCGCGACCATCATCGGCTCGCGTCGCCCGCTGTACCGGACCATGGACATCACGGCAGAGCCCCGCTCGATGAGTCTGTCGGACGCGGTGCTCGTGCTCCGGCAGTGGGGCTACCGCGTGCGGCAGAGCGAGTTCTATCACCGAGGCGAGCGCATGCAGTCGCGATGGCTCGTCGTGCAGGTGCGCGAGGACGGCTCGCCGTTCGCGCCGCAAGCCTCGACGGGTGCCGCTGACAGCGCGCGCACCGACGCCGCGAAGGGCCGACGGTGAGCTACCGCTGGGTGCAACTCGACGTCGGCGGGACGATCTACACCGACGAGCTCGCGGAGCGTCCCGACGCCTCGCCCGCGTTCGCCGTGCTCTCGCCCTCGGGCGGCTCGCTCGGGACGGGCACGGGCACCGTCGACAGCGTAAACACCACGCTGTCAGCGGGTGCGGCCGCGGGAGCGACGTCGATCGCCGTGACCAGTGCGACCGGCGTCACCGTGGGTCGCAGGTACCTCGTCGGCGGCACCGAGGAGACGGGCGGGGAGTGGGCGACGGTGGCCTCGATCGCGAGCACCACCGTCACGCTCTCGCGCCCTCTCGTGCGTGCGCAGGCATCGGGCGCTGCGTTCCAGGGGACGCGCGTCTCGTGCACCGTGACGGCAGCGATGGCGGCGACGATCTACCGCGGCTGTCGCTGTGAGATCACCTACGCCGTATCGAGCGCCGCGCGCCCTGTGGTCGCGGTCGAATTCGACGTGACGCGCTACAGGCTCACGACGGGGCTCACGCTCGACCACGTTCGAGACCTCGATCCGACGATCACCAAGCGGGCCGCGACAGGCACCGTGTGGGCTCGCGTGATCGACGCCGCATGGGAGCGGATCGTCAACCGCGTGGGGCTGCAGAAAGACCCGGGCGGGCTCGTGGGCGCGATCGACCTGACGCAGCCCCACGCGATCGCGGTGCGGCTCCTGATCGCCGAGCAGTCGCTCGACGAGGACGGGATCGCGCGTGCGACAGAGCTCCGCACGAGGCTCGACACAGAGCTTGCGGCACAGCTCGCAGCACGCGCGTTCGACGACGACCAGGACGGCGCGGTCGAGTCGCACGAGGGCTGGTATCGGACCATCAACATCACGCGAGGCTGAACCATGGCGAACGTTGGAGACGGGGAATTTTCGGCGGTCGCTGACGTCGACGCGACGTGCGGCGTCCCGTACTACGCCGCGCTCAGCACGACCGCGGCAACGGTGACGAGCCTCCCTGCGGGGCGCTACTGGGTGCGCCTCGACGGCGTGAGCGTCACGCTCGTGTGCGTCGGCGGAACCGCGACGATCCCCGCGTCAGGCTCGCCTGCGACGGGTACCTCGTACACGCTCGCGCACGGCGAGACGTACAAGCACGCGAGCGCCGGCAATCTGTCCGTGATCGCTCACGGCACCGGGTACTTGTGGCTGCAGCCGGTCGCGGGTCCGGGCTGAGTCGTGGCGCTGCTCCTCTCACAGCTTCGCGCGAGGCTCGAGGCGCTCGTCTTCGACGGCTACGGCTCGGCGGGGTACACGATCGCGGCGAGCACGTTCCGACGTCCACCGCCTGACCTCGATCAGAACGAGGCGTCTGCGGAGCGCGTCGCGCGCGTCGTGATCGGACTGCCCACCGAGGCCGAGGAGGGCGTCAACCCCCTCGACGGTCACGCGCTGCGGTACCGACCCATCGAGATCCGCGTGCTCTACCAACTCACCGAGGCTGGCGACGACGTGCCCGAGGGCACGAGCGCGCTCGCCGGCCCCGGCAGCGTGGACGCGGTGGGTGATCGCATGTCGCACGACGCGCACGTCATCACGACCGCACTGACGTGGCACGAGCACTGGGCGGGGCTCGACCCCTACCTCGTGTCGATCACGACCGACGGGCAGGCAGAGAGCGCGTTCGAAGGCGCAATCGCCACGCTCTCGCTGCGCTTTCGCTCGCTCACGCGCGAGACGTTGCCGGGCTCCTACGGGCCCTGACTCACTGACCAACCCGAGGAACCATGGCTCAACAGGATCTCGTCAACCTCACGGGCTCGACCCTCATCGGGCTCGAAGGCACCTACGGCACCACTCCCTCGATGACGCGGATCTTTCCGCGCGCGGGCGGGACGATGGTCCCCACGCAGACCATCATCGGCGTCGACACGCTGCAGGAGAAGCTGGTCAAGCGGGACAAGTCACCGCGCGGCTACAAGGCCGGGACCGCGGGGTTTACGTGCGACTCGTACCTCGACGCGACCCGGCTCACGAGCGCGGGGAGCGCGAGCACGACGTGGCTCGGCACGCTGCTGAAGGCTGCGCTCGGTGGCGAGTCGGCGGCTGCGGGCTCGACGGTGACGGCGGGCTCGAGCGCATCGAGCATCGTCTCCGCGTCGGGGCACGGCGCGCGCTTCCCGGTGGGCACGGTGTTCTTGTGCGATGTGGGCGACGTGCCCGAGGTCGTGATCTCCAAGGCCGTCTCGACGGACACGATCACCCCACTGTTCAACCTGAGCGGGTCGCCGACGAACGGGCAGGACATCATCAACTGCCACAACTACTACCTGACCGACACCAACACGCAGAGCCTCACGATCCAGCACGCGCTGGCGCAGGACAGCTCTCACCAGTGGACCCTCAACGGGTGCGCCGTGACGGGGCTCTCGGTCGACCTCGCGCGCGACGGGCGCATGAGCTACGCGTTCAGCCTCAACGGCTCGACGTGGACGGGGCCATCGTCGCAGAGCATCAGCACCGCAGCGGCCACCAACCCGCTGAGCGGTCCGATCCCGAACATCAACGCCGTGTGCCTGCTGCAGACGCTCGGCACCACGACGCGGACGCACGTCCCGTTTCACTCGCTCTCGCTCTCGATCGAGCTGGGCAACTCCCTCGTTCAAGAACTCGGCGGGTCCACGCAGGGCACCGTCGGCGTGATGCGCAGCGGCGTCCCAGCCGTGAGCGCGACGCTGACGATGCGGAGCGACCTCGCGCAGTATACGGGCTGGGACTCGGACGAGGATCTCATCCTCGTGTACGCGGTCCCGAGCGGCACCGGCGCGACGAAGCGTTGGACGGGGTTCGTTCTGTACTGCAACCGCGAGGACCGTCCCGCGCGTGGCAGCGAGGGCAACCGCGAGATGACGGTGTTGAACCTCCGCGGTCGTCACAACACGATGCAGAGCACGGCGGTGACCGACCTCGCGTACTCGCCTTTCATCATGTTCGAGGGCTGATCGCCCGCTGCACGGAGACACCAGAGTGAGCCTGTCCAAAACGTTCCGCGTCGTGCTGATTTCCAGCGCGATCGAGCCCGCCCTCGACGTCGAGGCGATGATGCAAGAGGTCCAGCTCTCGGGCGTGAAGGCGACGCGTATCAGCGCGTACGTCGCGACCCGAGACGAGCGGCACCTCGCCATCATCGAGGGGCGCTCCCCGAGTTGGTACATGCTGCGCCCTCTGTCGGCGCGCGAGACGAACTCGCTCGTGGGCGACCTGCGATCACCGGACCCCGCTGAACTGTGGTCGATCGTGCGGCGCTGTCTCGTCGAGGTGAGCGCCGAGGGGCTCACGTTGGGCGACGAGGACTTCAGGGTGATCGACGCCGTGCGCGGGACACGCGAACTCACCGAGAGCGCGATGGAGCGCGTGGCTGAGCATGTGGGGATCTCTGGCGTGCGCGAACTGGGCGAGTGCCTCGTGCGTCGAGCGTCGGTGCCCGCGAGTGCCGTGGCCCCTTTCGCGCCGCTGCCTGGCTGAACAGCCTACTGTTTCGTCGGGCGATGGAGTCATCGCCGTGCGGATGCGAGCAGGCCGAGGATGCGCAGACGGCGAGGCCGGGTGAGCGCGAGGCGTTGCTCGAGCGCGCGCCAGCGTCGCAGGAGCGTTGGCGCTGTCCGCGTGGTGGGTGCGAGCCGGGACCGCTGAGCGACGAGGCAGAGCAGGCAGCGCGCGCCGTCGAGGTGCTGACAGGCTGCGAGCGTGGGGCTTTCAAAACGTGCCCGCGCCACGAGGCGAGCGCGCCTGACGTGTTGCGAGCGCTGCGGATCTACCGCGCGACGCAGGGCGGTGGGCTCTCGTACGACGACGACCCGCCCGCGGTGATCGTGCACGCTGCCGAGGTCATCGGCGGGGCCGATGCCGCGCGCATGGACCGCGAACAAAAAGAGCGAGAGAACGAGCGTGGCTGACCAGATCAAGATCGAGATCGACGCAGACACGCGCAAGGCGATTGCCGAACTCGCGAAGCTCAACAAGGCGACTGAGAGCGTCGAGAAAGAGGTCAAGAAACTCACGCTCGCGCAGGCCGCGTGGAAGGCCGCGAACACCGACCTCGGCAAGATCACGAAGGGGTGGCAAGAGGCGGCCGAGGTCTACGCGAAAGTTGGGCTCGCGTTCGCTGGCGTGACCGCGGCGGGCGTTGCGTTCGCCGCGCACATCGACGAGCAGAACCGCGCGATTGCGCGACTCGGCCCCGCGTATCACGCGGTGACCGCCGCGACGAACGGGGTCATCACCGCGCAGCAGGCGCTCACCCTTCAGGGGCAGATTCAGGCCGCGGGCGTTCAGGTCAACGAGCGCGCGATGGCGGCGCTCACGCGACAGGCGCGTGAGTGGGCCGACGCGACCGGCGACGACGCCTCACAGGCGATCGAGAAGCTCACGAACGCGGTCGTCAACAACAGCGAAGACGCGCTCAGCGAGATGAACCTCGCAATGGCGCGCGGCACCACGAGCGCACAGACGCTCGCCAACATGGTGCGAGAGCTCGAAGCGAGGTTCGCCGGCGCAGCCCCTCCCGCGCGCACACTGACGCAGGACTTGGAGAAGCTCCCGCAGGCCCTCGAAGCGATCGGCGCAGCCGCGCTGCAGACGTCGCAAGGCCCGCTCGAGACTCTGTTCACCGGGCTCATGCGCATCGGCGGGGCGCTTGCGGGCGTCAACGTCGAGGGGATGAACTTCAGACGCACGCTCTCGGAGCTCGCGAACGCGGGCGACGATGCGCGCGCGCTCGCGTCGGGGCAGGCTGACGTGCGCACGCGCGAGGGGCGGCGTCAGTCGCGCGACAGGATCATCGCCACGCTGCAGCGACGCGGGATGCGCGTTGACCTGTCGTCGGCGGGCGGACTCCAAGGGCTGAGCGAGTCGGAGCTCACGCAACTCGCGAGCGCAGCCGAGTCGGCGCGGTCGCAAGAGAACCTCGACTCGTTCGTCTCGGGCATCGGCTCGCAGCGAACGCAGGATCGCGCAGCGGCAGAGCGCCGCGCTGGCACGACGAACAACCGCTCGATGTCCGCGATGGAGGCGGCGGTCGAGCGCAAGATCCGCAAGCCGGGCGGCTCGACGTCGGACCCTGCGCTGCGCACTGCACGCGACGCGTACAACGCCGCCGTGGCCGAGGGCATGGCCCGCGAGGCTGTACTCGTGTTGCCGGACGATATGCCCCGCAACCGGGGCGAGACCCTCGTCGCCTACTTCAATCGGCTTGCTGGAATCCAGAGCGAGTTCAACTCGGCTGGTGCAGTCAACGACCTCGCGCCGACCAACGTCGCGGAGCTCGAAAACGATCGAGCGAAGGGCGAGGCCGCATTCGCGGAGGACCGAGCGGGCACGACGCGAGAGCGCGAGCAGACCCAGCGACGAGCGGCGCGCGATCGAGAGACGCGGCGCGGCGCGCGTGCGGGCTCGATCGGTGGTCGCACGATGAGCGCGCTCGGGTTCGCGATGGACGACGAGGGCAGAAGCGCCTCGTTCGACTCGATGGCCGAGGGGGCGACGCTCCTCACTGGCACCGTGAACGCCCTGACGAGCGGGTTGACGACCCTGTTCGACACCCTCGTCACCGGCAGCATGGACGCGGGGACGGCGTTCCAGACGTTCGCGTCGGGGCTCCTCACCGAGCTCGGCAAGATGGCCGTGCAAAAGGGGCTCTTCTACACCTTCGAGGGCATCGCCGCGCTCTTCACCGCGCCTCCCGCGGCACCGTTGTACTTCGCCGCAGGCGCGGGGTTGCTCGCGCTCGGGGCGGGGCTCGGGTTCGCGGGCGCTGCGAGCAAACCAGCGACGCCGGCACAGGGCGCAGGGCTCGGGGCGGGCGGCACACAGAGCGCGCGCGGACTCGCTCCACGCTCGCTCATGGCGGGCTCATCGGGCTCGCTCGGGAACATCACCATCGTCAACTCGTCGTTGGTCCCGTCGGGGCCTGTCGACGCACAGCGCGCGCGTGACGGGCTGCGCACCGTGCGGCGTCAGGGGTTCGGCGACCGCGCGCCGCGAAGGATCGAGCACTGATGGCGCAACTTCCGAGACACGCGCTCGCGCGCACCTACGCGCCGTCGAGCAACATCGCCGCGGTCGTGAGCGACGACGGGGGCGCGGCGCGCGCTGTGACCGTCGCCGCCTCGGGCACCTACGTTCGCCCGTACCTCTGCGCTGCGGGCGGTGGTGGCACGGCCTCGTCGGACCCGTTCGAGTTGTTCGCGCGCGCGTCGTCGCAGCTCACGACGGGCGCAGGCGGTGGGACGTGGGCCGTCACGCTCAACAGCGACGGGCGAACGCGCATCACTTGGACCGGCGTCGGGACGGGCGAGATCACCTCGGGCGACATCCTGTCTGCGCTCGGCTTTGCAGCGGGCACGGGGGCGCTTGCATCGGGGGCGTCGGCGCTCTCGACGTACCCCGCTCTCGGGCTCCTCCTGTGGGCGTACAGCGAGGGCGACACGGGTTGGCTTCCCGAGCAGGACAGCGCGGGCTCGGTCGACGGGCGAGGGCGCGTGTACTTGTTCCGCTCGTCGTACGTCCGCTGGACGCGGACCGCGACGGCGATGTGGGTGCCCCGCTCGTGGGCCAACAACTACGCGGGGGAGTACCTCTCGCCTGCGTGGCACCCCGACACCGCAGGCGGTGGCTCAACGTCCTCGGCGGCGCAGAGCCCAAGCGATCCCGCCGAGCCCACCGCGTGGGCTGACGCAATCTTCACCCTGAGCGGGCACGTCCCGTTTGGGTACACCGACGACCTGCAAGCGGCGACGACAGGGGAGTTCATCTCCACGGTCTCGCTCGCGCCCGAGATGCTCGAGCCCGGTCGCTTCACGCTCCCTGAGCGCGCGCCCACGTACAGCGCGCGGCGCAGCGTGGCGGTGTCCCTGATCCGCTACGCCACGGAGGAGCTGTGAGCGACTACGCGTTGGTCATCGAGGGCTCCCCGCTCGTGTTCGGCACCGCGGGCGTGACCTCCATCACGAGCTACACGGACGCCGTGCCCACCGGCGCGACGCTCGCGCGGATCCTCGGACCCGTCGAGGGCACGCTCACAGAGCGACTGCGCCCGCTCGACGGCGACTGCGAGATCAGTGCGCTGGACTTCGTGCTGCACGACTCGGACGGCGAGATCACCTCGTGGTTCACCCGCTCGATGGAATCGACGTCGCTCGCGTACCTGACGGCGAGCGTGACCGCAGCGGCGTCTACCGCGACGGTCAACAGCGCGGCTGCGCTCGGCACCCTCCCGCGTGACGTGTGGGTTGCGGACGAATGTTGGTCCGTCACGTCGATCGCAGCCGGCAACACGGTCAACGTGACGCGCGCGCGGTACGGCTCGCCGCAAGGCGTGATCGAGGTCAACGCCGACCGCGCTGAGCTCCCCGAACTCTTCTCGTACCCGTGCTGGATGCGCGGGCGTCGGGCGAAGCTGTACCGCGTGACGGGCACGAGCGCGTCCCTCATGTGGGTCGGGTACGTCTCGCACGGCCCCGCCCTCGCGGAGAACGGGGCGAGCTACACCGTCTCGTGCGTTTCGTCGTGGGAGCAAGAGTCCCGCGCGACGTGGGGCAGCCCGCAGCCCGCAGCGACTCTCAGCGGGTACGACGCGAGCGCGATCATCTTCACAGTATGGAATGACTCGCGCTCGATTCAGGTGAGCTCCGCGTTCGCGGACTACCGCGCGCATGTGTTCCGCACCCGGCAAGCGGCGGTGAATGCGTCGCTCGAGCGGCTCGCCGCACAACTCACCGCCGCAGGTGCCTCCGGCGTCATCGCGGACGCGCGCGACACAGGGACAGACCTGTTCGTCACGGTGCAGTTCCAGACCGTGAGCAAGGGCGCTGCGTCGCTGCTCATCGGCGGCGAGGCGTACGAAGCCACGTCCACGGATTCGAGCGGGTACGTCGAACACATTTGGCGTGTCCCGCTCACGGACGGCGGCGCGATCGTGCGCGCTGGGTTCGCGCTCGGGTCGGACCAGCGAGCTACCACCGTCACGCCGCACGCCGGCGCATCGGGCTCCGCGTGGGCGACCATCGCGGGCTCGCGCACCGGGACACGGCTGACGCCGGTGCTGACCGCGGACCTCGGGGACGACTCGTTCCTCGAGCTCGATCCGTCGAGCCAGGCTGATCCCGGCTTCGAGTTCAACGACGCCACGTTCACGACCCTCGGCAACGACACGCTCGCGGGCGTGACCACGTTCCACGGGTTCGCTCGCGTGGTCTCGCGCGATCCGACGGTGCGACCCGTCGCGGAGGATCGCTACTCGACCGCGCGCCGCGGGCTCCCAATCCTCGAGGCTCTGCCGCTTCGAAGCGAACTGCGCGTCACCTCGGAGCACTGGCTCGAAGCGCTGCGCTCAATCGTCGAGGACACGACCTATGCGACCGCGGGCAGCGACTCGCGCAACTGGGGGTGGAGCGGATACGCCGCGACCCTGCGCCGCTCGCGCGATGACCTTGGCGTCGTCGAGTACCGCACGGGCGGCAACGTCACCGTGGGCGAGTTCATCACCGGCGAGGCGAAGTTGCGCGGGTGCTGCGTCGGCGTCGACGCGAACGGCAAACTCACGATCGTCGACATTCGCGCGCCTTCGCCCGCGGAAACGCCCGCGGCAACCATCACCCTCGCGGACCTGCTGAGGGGATCGCGCGCGGGGTACGCACCCTCGGAGGACGGGCTCGTCACCGAGGTCGTTTTCGAAACGCCGTTGCGGACGTTCACGCTGCGCGATGCGGTTGCGCTCGGGCGGTACCGAACTCAGCGCGCGATCACCGTCACGTCGCAGTCGACGCGGCAAGATCCACGGCTCACGGCGGATCCGATCGGGTACGCCATGCTCGCGTGCGGCAAGCTCCTCGGGCGCTGGCGCAACGAGTTGTGGTTGCACTCGCTGCAGGTCGTGGCGTCGCAGTTCGCCTCGACGTGCACGCTCGGCGCAGTGGTCTCGTTCGAATCGTTCTCGACGCCGGATCGTGCGGGCGCTCGCGGGTTCACGGGGGCGAGCGCGCGGCGCGGCGTGGTCATTGGACGCGTGCAGGATCTCGCCACGGGCTCGCTGACCCTCGATGTGCTGGAGCTCCCCTACGCGTACGGGTTCGCCCCGTGCGCGCGGGTCGCCTCGATCTCGGGCAAGACGCTGACCCTCGCGAGCGCGTACGCGGGCGATGCCGGGGACTACGCAGGCTCGGGGCTCACGGGCTACGCCAAGACCGCCAACGACAAGGGGGCGGGGTGGTTCGCGGCGGGCGACAAAGTGCAACTCGTGCTGAGAAACACGGCCAGCTACACCGTCGAGTCGTACACCGTCGCGAGCGTCAACACCGTCGCGGGTACGATCGAGCTCACGGCCAACGTCGCGACGGTCCCCACCGACTGGCCCGCGCTCGCAGGCGGCGATCAGCCCGTCGATG
>Ga0315902_10004474_pt1 | contig 20196 bp, 23 predicted proteins | sample LakEriMetagenome_9_FD_203523 | JGI IMG/M metagenome (GOLD analysis project Ga0315902, IMG submission 203523) | Freshwater fungal communities from buoy surface, Lake Erie, Ohio, United States - Buoy 12 MA117 | ecosystem: Environmental > Aquatic > Freshwater > Lake > Lake biofilm | place: USA... | reverse complement strand
GGGGTGAATAGACATTGCCCGTCGGCTGCGAGGCCTGTGCAAACAACGGAAGCAGCGCAAGGGCCGCCAGGATGCTGAAGTTCCTGATCATATGAATGCCTCTTTGAAAATGGCGCAATAAAAACGAAACTGTAACAATCAGAACGCCTTCAGATCCTCGGCATTTCGACGCCGGAGTTCGCCCGAGGCCGCCGGACCTTCGTAGAGCACCCGAACGGCGAGCTGATCGGTAATTCGCACCATCAGACCTGAATTGCGGCCCTTCCAGAAACTCGCGAAGTGGCCCTTGCCCTGCCGGATGGCCTGGGCCTCGAAGCCATCGCCCTCAAAGTAAGGCTTCTGAAAAAATGCATAGTCGTCATTCGGCTGACCGTATTTGGCGATCAGTGAGTCGCGCATGCGACGAAACACATCTCGCGCCTTTTCATCCGGCGTTCCGATATTGACCTGCACGGAGGTCAGCACGCCGGTCTGACGCGAAATGAAGGCAAAGATCTTGGTGCTGTGATCCATGACACGCCCGGAGAATTCCAGGTCGCCATCGGCGTCTTTCTGTCGGTACCTGAACCCGGCCGCCTCGATGCTGCGGATCACCTGGCGCTCATCCGCTCCCCAGGGGGTCGATGCGAAAAGAAATTCCTGCTCTCGAGAACCGGCAGGCTGTGCCAATGCTTGCGCAGGCACAAGAGCCAAGGCGAGCGCGGGTAGAGTCAACAGGGTTGAACGACGGGCCAGAAGGGATGTCATCACGGTCATGAAAGTGCCAAAAACTCAGAAAAGCGACGAACCGCCAACTCGTTGTAGCCTTGGCGATTGTTCACGGAGCGCATATGCAGGCAAACCTCGGATTGATCGGCGTGGGGCTCATGGGGCTTGGGATCGCCACAAACCTGGTTCGCAAGGGGCATTCTCTCACTGTCATGACCCATGCTGGCAACCAGCCCCTCGACGAATTGACAAGCCACGGCGTGAAGGTCGTTGACACCGCAGCACAGGTGGCGCGCCACAGCGACATCCTGCTGATCTGCGTCACGGGTTCGGCTCAGGTCGAAGCGGTTCTTACGGGCGAGCAAGGCGCATTAGCTGGCCTGCGCCCCGGGGCTATCGTCATCGATTGCTCGACCTCCCTGCCCCAGACGAGCACCAGCATGGCCGCCGCCACGCAGGCGATTGGCGGGCAGTTCATCGATGCCGCCATGACCCGCACGCCGGTGGAGGCCATGCAGGGCCGACTCAATCTCCTGGTGGGCGGCCCGATCGAGACACTCGAGGCGGTTCGGCCCGTGCTCGCCTGCTTTGCCGAGAACATCACGCATACCGGGCCTGTGGGCAGTGGCCATCAGATGAAACTGCTGCACAACTTCGTTTCGCTCGGCACCGTCACACTGATTGCCGAAGCAGCAGCCTGTGCACGCGCGGCGGGTCTGGACTCGGGCGTTTTCACCGACATCCTGTCGCGCGGTGGCGCAGGGGGCACGGCGCTCGAGCGCATCAAGCCTTATCTGTTGCATGATGACCCCACAGGCTTGCGATTCAGCCTGGCCAACGCCCTGAAAGACATCAGCTACTACACCGACATGGTGACCCAGATGGGTGGCGCCTCTGCGGTCGCGCAAGGTGTGAGGTCCAATTTGCAAACCGCCTGTGAACGCGGTGATCCTCAGGGCCTGGTGCCCGAACTGGTGGCACGACTGTCGGCGGTGAGAAAAGACCATGACTGAACCCGGACCACTGATCATTCGACTTCGCAATTGGGTCGGTGATGTGGTGCTATCGGTTCCGACGCTCCAGCGACTCGAAAAACAAGGCTTCGAATTGCACCTGATTGGCAAGGGATTCGCTCCTGCGCTGCTGAGAGGGTTCGGTTGGCACACCGAAAAGCTCGCACCATCCTTCTGGACTCGTGTTGAGCAGCTTCGCAACCTGGGGCGCACCCTGACCCGACAGGGTAAGTTGCCGAGTTCCATCATCTTTCCGTACTCACTATCCAGCGCGCTCGAGGCCCGTTTTGCAGGCCTGCAGGCCTGTGGTTTTGCAACGGAAGGCCGTGGACTGTTGCTGGGGCAGTCGCTGGACAGGCCCCGTCACGGTCATACTCTTGATGAATACTGGGCGCTCGGAGATAAGTTTCTTGGAGCGACGGCACCCGCCCCAACGAAAATCGATTGGCAGATCACACCCGATGATGTCCTGCGCGCGCGCGAACTGATTGCAGCACATGGGTGGGCGCGCACCGATTCCTCGGGTTTCATCATGGCCATTCCCTATTCGAGCGGCAGCTTCGCAGGACAGAGCAAGCACTGGCCTGCATTTGAACAATGGATTGCATCGGCCTACCGAACCCATGGCTGCCCAATCATTCTTTGTCCAGGCCCGGGTGAGGAGGGAATGTTTTCCTTCAGTGATACCAGTGGTGTGATGCAAATACCGGCAGTAGATCTCGGATTGTTCGCGGCACTCTCCAAAGAGGCTCGCCTGATTGTTTCAAACGATACTGGCCCTGGACATCTAGCCGCGGCAACGGGTGCGCCCACACTCTCGGTGCTCGGACCCACACCGATTGAACGCTGGGGCGTCCGGGGAAGTCGAACACGAACGCTACAACAGAAGCATGGCTGGCCTACCTTGGCGGAGATCGATCGTGCTGCAAGCGACATGCTTCATCCGCGTTTTAGCTCACAAACCCAACCATGACCACTATTCCAGTTCGATCCGAACAAATCCTTACTCTTCACGACCAGCAACTGGCGAGATTGGATTGGCCACATGCGTTCGGTGGCACCGACCCTCAATCCACTCAAACCCCGTCGATACTCGAATGGGTGCTGTCCAACCATCGGTTCAACAGCCTACTCTGGCGCGAGGAGGACCTCGCGCGTCGAACCCAGGTGACCGACACCGAAATCGCAACGAACAAGCGAGCCATCGACCGCTTCAATCAGGCAAGAAGCGACGCGACGGAAAGGATCGATGAACTCCTGCTTTTAGCCCTGGGGTTAGTTGATCGGGCCTCAGCGCGAAGCGATAACCCTCGCAGTCAGGCCCGCGTCGGCGCTCGATTGAACAGCGAAACCGCTGGCAGCATGATTGATCGAATGTCGATACTGGCCCTCAAGATCAAGGCCATGCGCTCTCAGCTTGAACGAACCGATGTCGATGCGACCCACCACATGCAAAGCTCGGCCAGACTCGCTCGCTTGCTCGAGCAACGGGCCGATCTCGGCCGATGCTTCGACGGACTGCTGAACGAGTGCCTTCAAGGCACGGCCTACTTCACCGTCTACCGTCAGTTCAAGATGTACAACGATCCGCGTTTGAACCCCGAGCTCGTTCGCGAGCACAAGAGCCTTTCATGAAATCCTCTCTCGTCAGCGATTCCGGACTCATCCTCACCGACCGCGAGATTCCGCAGGTGGCCCCCAATCAGGTCCTGGTCAAGGTGGCAGCCGCCGCTCTCAACCGGGCCGATCTGGCCGTGGTTTCAGGCGGGCGGCATGGCAGCCATGGCGGACCGGGCACGGTCCCGGGCATGGAGTGGGCCGGCACCGTGCAGGCCGTGGGTGCCGAAGTTCCTGCAATCAAGGTGGGCGATCGTGTCATGTGCTCCGGCATGGGCGGCTACGCTGAATATGCGGTCACCGACTGGGGTCGCGTCATGCCGATCGCGCCGGGCATGTCCTTCCAGGATGCCGTCACCATGCCGGTGGCCGTTCAAACCATGCACAACGCACTCGTCACGGCCGGAGGCCTCAAGCACGGTGAATCCGTGCTGATACAAGGCGCCTCTTCAGGGGTCGGCCTGATGGCCATGAAGATCGCCCGACTGATGGGCGCACGACGGGTGATCGGCACATCCACGCACTCAGGGCGGCGAGCACGGTTGGCCGAATTCGGCGCCGACGCCGCCATTGACACGCTTCAGGCCGACTGGCCCGAGCAGGTTCACAAGGCCAATGGTGGCGAGGGCGTGGATCTGGTCATTGACCAGCTGAGCGGTACCTATGGCACCGGCAATCTGCAGGCCTGCAAGGTTCTGGGCCGTATCGTGAATGTAGGGCGGCTCGCAGGCCGCTTTGCCGAATTCGATTTCGATCTTCATGCCTTGAAGCGCATCAGCTACATCGGTGTCACGTTTCGTACGCGCAGCATCCAGGAGGTGCGCGACATCAACGAAGCAGCCGAGCGGGATCTGGGCAAAGCCATCGCAGCAGGCCAGCTGGTGCTGCCCATCGACCGGGTTTTTGCGTTCGATGATCTGGCGATGGCCTTCGAGCACATGCGTACCAACCAACACTTTGGCAAGATCGTCATCGCCTTCTGATCCTGAGCGTCTTTCAATCCCACGGCGCCCGCAGCCGCGACCCACGCACCCTCCATGTCCCGTGATCTGAGTGAACTGTTCGAGCGCAACCGCCAGTGGGCGCGTGAGACCGAACTTCAAAAACCCGGCTTTTTTTCGGGTCTGCTGACCCAGCAACAGCCGCGCTACATGTGGCTGGGTTGCTCCGACAGCCGGGTGCCCGCCAATGAACTGGTTGACCTGCTGCCGGGCGAGCTCTTCGTGCACCGCAATGTCGCCAACCTGCTGGTGCACTCCGACCTCAATGCGCTCTCGGTGATTCAGTACGCGGTCGATGTGCTGGGCGTGCAGCACATCATCGTGGTCGGCCACAGCCAGTGCGGTGGCGTGCGTGCAGCCCTGCACGGTCAGCGGGCGGGGCTGGTCGACAACTGGCTGCGCCATGTGCAGGACATCCGTGATGCGCATCGCCGGTTTCTCGACAAATTGCCCGAATCCGCACGCCTCGATGCGCTGGTCGAACTCAACGTACTGGAACAGGCGCGCAATGTCTGCCAGAGTACGGTCGTCACCGACGCGTGGCAGCGCGGGCAATCCGTCGTGGTCCATGGCTGGGTCTATGGCCTTCACAACGGACTGCTGCAGGATCTCCGGATCACGGCTGCGGCTGTTGATGAAGTGAATGCATCCTACGACCGAGCCCTGGCCCGACTCGAAGCCCGCTGGCTCGATAACAACACCAAGGAGACTCCATGAGACGCAATGTTCTGGCCGGACTGGCCGCGGGCGCTTCCTCGCTCGCCCTGCCTCGCGCATCGTTCGCCCAGGCCACCCCAGGTACGCCATGGCCCACCCGGCCTGTTCGTTTCATCGTGGGCCTGGGTCCGGGCAGTGGAGCAGATACCGGAACCCGATTCATCGCCGAGCGCATCGGCAAGCTCACAGGTCAGCCCGCCACCGTGGAGAACCGTCCGGGCGGTGATGGCGTGGTGGCCGTGCAGGCACTGCTCTCGGCCCCGGCCGACGGCCACACCCTGCTCTATCTCTCGCCGTCGCCCATGGTGCTCACACCGCTGCTCAACAAGGACATCCCCTACGATCCCCTGCGCGACGTGAGGCCCGTGGCCTATCTGTCGCGCAGCTATGCAGTCATCGTCACGGCCGGCACTTCAAAATACCGCACGCTCGACGACCTCCTGCGCGAGGCGCGCAGCAAACCCGGCACGCTCAAGATGTCCAACTACGGTCACCACTACCGCGTCGGTGGCCTGCTGCTGCAGAAGGTGAGTGGCGCCGATTTCATTCATGTGGCCTACAAGGGTGCTGCGCAGGCCAGCAACGACGTGATTGCCGGTGAGATCGATGTGGCGATCACCGACACCGGGGGTGCCATTCCGCTCATCAAGGCGGGCAAGCTGCGCCCTCTGGCGATCACCGGGCCCAGCAGGCATCCCTTCCTGCCGGAGGTTCCGTCCATGAAGGATCTGGGTCTGGACTATGTGCTGCAGGTCTGGACAGGTTTTGGCATGTCGGCCAAGGCCCCTGAGCCCGTGGCACGGGCGGCCCAGGACCTACTGCTCTCGATCATGAAGTCACCCGAGTACGCCACCTACAACCAGACCCAGGCCGGAGCCGAAACCGTGGCCGAACCCGGTGAGTCCTTGCGGCAGACCATCCTGGCCGAAACCCAGCGTTATCGCGAGCTCGGCCGGACCGTGAATCTGCACGGACAGTAGAGGCAGGTCAGACCTTCAATATCCGCAGCGGGCAGAGGCAGGCCGGACCATCAATCTGCATGGCCTGGCGAGGCCGCCAGCCAGTCGCCTTCCTCGCCCGGTTCGGGCAGTACTCGTCCGCCTTCCAGGATCCAGGAGGCGCGCGTGGACGACGTCCGCATCTGGATGCGCTCGGGCGGCACGGCGGCAATGCGCGACACCGCCTCGATGCACCGGCTGATCAGCCGCCGCGCGAGTTCTTCATCGCGCCCTGCCCGGATGCCGGCGTGCAACACGAACTCCGGCCCATCCGAGGCGGGCGTGTGGTGATGAAACTGGGCATGCACAAAGGTGCGAGGCGCACCGGTCAATTCGCAATGGATGTCGGTGAAGGCCACCGCGATCTGCTCTCGCTGAGCGTCATCGAGGCGGGCCTTGGGACTGCTGCAACGGTAAAGGGGCATGGTTCTACTCCCGGGCGTCGGCCGCGACCACCATCACATCGTGGTAAGGCGCGCCAGTGATTTCGCTGAATCGGTGGGCCAGTGCATCCATGAGCGCCACACGCACCGATTGCTCGGTTCCTCGGGGCACGCTGCCCAGCAGCATGCTGGCCTGAGAGGGCTTGCCTGCGGTAAACCACAGGCCCCGCTCGACCTCGACGAACTCGATGGCCGCGAGGCGCACCTGAGGAAGATGGTGCGCAAAGACTTCAGTGACGGAGTGCTCGACAGCACTGCGCTGGCGGGCATCGATCACGCCATTGACCAGACATTTGAAAGGCAGGATCTGCATCACCGCAGTATCCTGCGAAGCTAGCCTATCCGGCAAGGAGTTCCCCGATGCCTGCCATTGCCATGGATCACTTCACGGTCCTGACCGACCGACTCGAAGACACCATCACCTTCTACCGCGACATTCTCGGACTCGAACCGGGCCCCCGCCCACCGTTTGATTTTCCAGGCGCCTGGCTTTACTGCGAGGGCCGACCCATCCTTCATGTGGTCGCAGGCCGACCCCTGCCCGATCCGCCGGCCGGTGTGCTCGATCACATGGCCTTCACCAGCACAGGGCTTGGCGATACCGTGGAACGGCTGCGGCAAAAGGGCCTGCGCTACGACTTGCGGCAACTGCCTGGATCGGGACAGTGGCAGCTGTTTTTCAAGGACCCGAGCGGAGCCCGGGTGGAGATGGACTTTGCCGCCTCTGAAAGTGCACCACCTGCCCAGTGACAGGCCGGGTGCGCTCGCAAGAATCCGGCAGTGACAGGCCGGGTGCGCTCGCGAGAATCCTGTTCAACGCCGCCGGCTAGCCCTTCATGCGCGCCCACTGCATGTAGAGCACGCCGGCCAGGACCACCAGACCGCCAACAATCTGCTCGGGCAAGGGTGTGACGCCAAAGAAGAGGGCTGCAATCAGCACAGCAAAGACGGGCACCGTGTTTTGCCACATCATGCCGGCGTTCACACCCAGACGCGAGACGCCCACGTTCCAGAGCACCGGGCCGGTTGCCGTTGAAAACACGGCAGTCAGAAGAAAGTAGGTCCAGGCGGTGGAATCGGCTGGCAGGCTCGCCTGCCCCGCCCAGCCCAGCGATTGCGCAATGAAGAAAAACACCAGCAGCCAGGGCAAGGCTCCGATCGACGTGAGATAGGTCCGCCGCAACTGAGGCACCTCAAGCGGAAACCATCGCACCGACAAAAAGGTGTAGGTCGCCCAGGAAAAATAGGCCAGAACGATCAGCACCTCACCGCCCTGAAGATCCAACCCCTGGCCGCTCACGCCCGCACGACCCCAGATGGCAATGCCCGCGCCCACCAGGGTGAGCACCATGGCCCCCCAGAAGCCGCGCTCGAGCCGGACCCCGAACAACAACCGCCCCACCAGCGCGCCATACACCGGCGAACCCGCCATGATGGCCGCAGCCGTGATGGTGTTCGTGCGCTGCAGGCCGAGGTTGTAGCAGATGAAAAAGGCACTGATGCACAGGCTCATGACGAGCACACGCCAGTGGGCAATCGGATTGCTCAGCTGCGAAACACCCGTCGTGAAGACCAGCAGGCTCGCCATGAGCACCATGGCCACACTCTGGCGAAAGAAGGCCAGCCAGAACGGATCCATGCTGGCAAACAGTGCCGTGGTGAGCGGCACATTCATGCCCCAGAAGACACTGGCACCGAAGTAGGCCGCCATGCCGGTGAGGGCGGCCTGGCGGGTGACCGCCGTCAAAGAATCACCATCCGCTTGCCATAGTTGTCACCGGCCAGCAGGCCGATCAGCGCATCAGGCACGTTCTCCAGCCCCTGGCGTACATCCTCGATGACCTTCAGTTGCCCCGAGGCCACCCAGGCCTGCAGATCTTTCATGGCCGTATCGATCTCAGGGTAGAAGTCATAGAGCACAAATCCCTGGAGGGTCAGCCGCTTGGTGACAATCAAGCCCGGCACGCCGCGAGGGCCGTGTCGAGGCGGCTCGCCATCGTATTGCGACACCGCGCCGCAGCAGGCGATTCGACCACCCTGCTTCATGCGAAAGAGGCAGGCTTCAAACACATCGCCCCCGACATTGTCGAAATACACATCAATGCCTTCCGGTGCTGCTTCCTTGAGCGCCCTGGACAACCCGCCTGCCTTGTAGTCCACCGCCGCATCAAACCCCAGGGTCTTGACCAGCCAGTCGCACTTGGCTGCTCCGCCTGCAATGCCGACCACCCGGCAGCCCTGAATCTTTGCGATCTGGCCCACCAGACTCCCCACCGAACCGGCGGCAGCCGACACCACGACCGTCTGCCCCGCCTTGGGCTGGCCGACCCTCAGAAGGCCGAAATACGCGGTCAGACCCGCAATGCCATAGACGCTCAGCAGGTGGGTGATCGGCTCAACCCGAGGCACCTTGCGCACGTCCTTGGCTGGCAGCACGGCATAGCGTTGCCAGCCGATATCTCCGAAGACCAGATCACCGGGCACCAGGCCCTCAGCCTTCGACTCGATCACCTCGGCAATCGCGCCGCCCGCCATCACCTGCCCGGCTTCGAGCGCGGAGCGATAGGTTGCGCCCTGCATCCAGGCCCGGTTGGCCGCATCGAGTGAAATCACCTTGACCTGCACCAATACCTGACCCGACTCACAGGCCGGCATCGGAACGTCCACCTGCCGAAAGACCTCGGGCGTGAGCTTGCCCTGGGGCATGCCGGTCAACTGAATCTGGGTGTTGACACGGTGGGCCGCAAGGGACGTTGAAGAGGAAATGGTCATGAGCGGGTCTCGTGTGGCTAAATGTCGGGTTGTCCAGGTTCGGACGGTTATCCGGCTTCGGACGAAGCCTTGCATGATAGCCGCGCACGCCTTGAGAAGAACCCGCGCAGGAGACCCCGTGAAATCCACTTCTTTCGATCTGATCATCGTTGGCGCAGGGTCAGCCGGTTGCGTGTTGGCCAACCGCCTGAGCGCGGATCCCTCTCGACGCGTGCTCCTGATCGAAGCGGGTCCCGCGGATCGCACCTTCTGGATGCGACTGCCGGTGGGTTACTTCAAGAGCATGCATGACCCGCGTCGAACCTGGCAGTTCGACGTCGACCCCCAGGAGAGCACAGCCAACCGACGGATCATCTGGCCGCGGGGCAAGGTGCTGGGGGGCTCGAGCGCCATCAATGGCTTGCTCTATATCCGCGGGCAGCATCAGGACTTCGATGACTGGGCGCAGGCTGCTCGCGATCCGGGCTGGAGCTACCGATCGGTACTGCCGGTTTTTCGGCGATCCGAGCGCTACCAGGGGCCGCACAGCGACTATCACGGCACGGGCGGTGAACTGGGGGTCAGCGAACTGCGCAACGACCACCCAGCCTGCGAAGCCTGGCTGCAGGCGGCTGAACAGGCGGGTCACCGGCGCATCACTGACTTCAATGCGGCGGAACAGGAAGGCGTCGGCCCCTATCACCTGTCGATTGGTGAGCGCTGGCGCAGTGATACCGGCAGCTGCTTTCTAGACCCGGTGCGAACACGACCCAACCTGACCGTCATGTCCGAGACGCAGGTTCTGAAAGTGACTATCGAACAGGGCCGGGCCGTCGGTGTGCAGGTGTTGCAGCAAGGACAGATCAGCACCATTGCCTGTGACGGTGAAGTCATCCTGTGCGCGGGTGCCCTTCAGTCGCCGCAGATCCTGCAGCTCTCCGGGATCGGATCGCCCGAACTGCTGCGCGCGCACGGCATCGGCGTTGTGCACGACGCCCCCGATGTGGGCGAGCATCTGCAGGACCACTATCAGGCCCGTGTGATCGTGCGCCTCAAAAAGCCGATTTCACTCAACAATCAGGTGCGCAATCCGATCGAACTGGCGCGCATGGGCCTGCAGTGGGCCCTGCAGGGGCGTGGCCCGCTCACCGTCGGAGCGGGCCAGGTGGGCGGGCTCGCGGCGACGCGGCATGCCATCGGGGGGCGAGCCGACATCCTCTTCAACGTCATGCCCCTTTCCGTTGACAAGCCCGGAGATCCTTTGCATCGCTTTGCGGGATTTTCAGCATCGGCCACGCAGTGCCGGCCGCTATCGCGTGGCCATGTCCGCATCGGCAGCGCCGACCCGCTGGCTGCTCCCCGGATTCGCGCCAACTATCTGGTCGAGGACCAGGATGCCCGCACCCTGGTAGAAGGCCTGAAGATGCTGCGCGAGATCGTGGCGCAGCCCGCCTTCGCAGCCCTCAGCGATGGCTCGGAATACATGCCCGGCAACGCCCTGAAAAGCGATCAGGAACTCGAGCGGTTTGCCCGCGAACGCGGTGGCACCGTCTTTCATCCCAGCGGCACCTGCCGCATGGGCGCCGATGATCGGGCCGTGGTCGATGCGCGCCTGCGGGTGCGTGGCGTGGAGCGACTGCGGGTGATCGATGCCTCGATCATGCCGGCGATGGTCTCGACCAACACCAATGCGGCCACCATCATGATCGGTGAAAAGGGCGCTGCACTCGTGCTCGAGGATCTGCAGGCGTGAGCGCAACTCCGGAGTCCGACGACGGCCCTGTACGGGTCTCCAAGCTGCTGGCCGAGCGTGGCCTGTGCTCACGCCGCGAGGCCGATGCCTATATCGAACAGGGGCTCGTGCTGCTCGATGGCCAGCCAGTGACCGAACTCGGCACGCGGGCCATGCGCCATCAGGTGGTGAGTCTTGCCGCAGGCGCCGTGCGCCAGCAGGCCGAGCGCCTGACGATCATTCTCAACAAACCGATCGGCTATGTCTCGCATGCCGATGATGATTCGCGCTATCCGCCTGCCGCCCGCCTCATCGTGCCCAGCAACCGATGGACCGATCCCAGGCAGCCGGTTGCGCCCAGACCCGAACAGCGCCTGAACCTGAGAGGTCTGGCCCCGGCAGGACGACTGGACATCGACTCGACCGGACTGCTCATCCTCACGCAGGACGGCCGCATTGCTCGTCAGCTGATCGGCGAGGACTCCACGATCGAAAAGGAATACCTCGTGCGCGTGACAGGTCGCCTGGATGATCGCGGACTCGCGATGCTGAACCACGGACTGTCGCTTGACGGACGCAGCCTGAAGCCCGCCAAGGTGTCGTGGCAGAACGAGGATCAGCTGAGATTCGTCCTGCGTGAGGGGCGCTATCGCCAGATCCGGCGCATGTGCGAGCTGGTGGGACTGCAGGTTTCAGGACTTCGACGCATTCGCATCGGCCGCATCCCGCTGGGCAACCTGCCGGTCGGCCAATGGCGGCCAATAGCCGCCTTCGAGCGCTTCTAGCCGGCGCTCACGCCGCCGTCGAGTGCAATCGCCTGCCCGGTCAATTGGGCGCAGGCCGGACTGGCCAGATACAGGATCAGGGCTGCCACCTCGGCGGGCTGCAGCACGGCCCCGGTGGGCACGCCCTGAGCCGCCAACTCGCGCGTGATGCCAAGCTCGGCAAACCGGCTGCGAGCCATGTCGGTTTCGACCCAACCAGGGCATACCGCATTCACGGTGATGCCGCGCGGCGCGAGCGCGAGCGCGAGACTCTTCATGAGGCCGATCACACCATGCTTGGCCGCCGTGTAGGCGATCTGATCAGGCACTGCCTTCAGGCCAAGCACGCTCGAGATGCAGATGATGCGCGCGCCTCGGGACATCATCGGTATCGCCGCGGCCGAACAGCGCCAGGTGCCCGTGAGGTTGGACTGCACGATGGCCTCGAAGAAGGCTTCATCGGGGGCATCGATCGAGTCACCCCCAGCCAGTCCGGCGTTGTTGACCAGCACGTCGATGCGACCGTGACGTTCGCGAATGCGCGCAAAGGCCGCCTGAACGGATGCCGGCGAGGTGACATCGCAGACCATGGACTCCAGCGCGAAGGGCTTTGATGCTGATGCTGACGCTGCTGAAGATGGCGCTGAGGTTGGTGCTGATTCGGATGCTGACGCCGACGTCGATGGCGTGCTTCTGCCCAGCGCGATCACTCGATCGCCTTGCGCCGCGAACGCCTCACCGGTTGCCCGGCCAATCCCGCGCGTGCCTCCTGTCACCACCACGATTCGGGTCATGGCTTTGGCCTTCAGGCGGTCGTGAAGCCGCCATCTACCGGGAACACCACGCCGGTGATGTAGGACGCTGCATCGGAGGCCAGAAACGCAACCGCCTGCGCCATTTCATCAGGATGAGCCATGCGCCCCAGGGGCACACTGGCCATCGAGAATCCCGCGCGGGGCGTTGAACCAGACCCTGGTCCATCCTCCCCGGGTCCTTTCTCATTGGCAATCGGTGAACCGGATGCCGACTGCGCCCCGGATGCCGCTGCCCCGACCGACGCCTGGCGCTGCGCGAGTTGTTGCATCACCTCGCGCAACATGGCCGTATCGGTACTGCCCGGGGCGATGCAATTGACCCTGACACCCTGAGCGCCCCAGTCGATCGCCGCACTTCGGGTGAGTTGAGCGAGCGCCGCCTTGCTGGCGCCGTAGGCCGCACTCGCTGGCTTGCCCACGAGAGCCTGATCGGAGGCGATATTGATGATCGCGCCGCCGCCCGCGCCAACCATGTGGGGAATCAGGGCCTTCATGAGCAAGAAGGGCGCAAACAGATTGACCGCAAATACCTGCTGCAAGGTATCGAGGCCGGTTTCGGTCACCGTTCCAATGTGCGTGATACCGGCACAGTTCACCAGAATGCGGGGCGCTCCATGCGCCGCCACCCAGGTGGTCATGCGATGCTCCAGACTTGCCAGATCACTCAGATCGGTGTCGGGCAGATCCAGCCCCAGCACCGTACACCCCTGATCCTCCAGCAAGGCCGCAACCGAAGCACCAATGCCGCCGCGATGGCCAGTGACCACCGCGATGCGACCCGCCAGGCCGGGATAACGCGCTCCACCCCAGCGCATAGGGTTTGCGGTTTCAACGTTCATCGAAGATCTTGAAAATGGCCGTAGCCGTGATGAGTTTCATGTCACCGACTCTGGCCTCGCCTTCCATGAAGGCCAGCGTGCGGGTGAGCTTTTGTACACGGACCTCGCCACTGATCCACTGGCCAATCGGCGCACCGGCCACGAACTGGGTGTTCAGGGCGATCGTGGCGCAGGGCCGCTGCACAGCCTTGACCACGGCATGCCCGAGGATGGTGTCGAGAAAGGTGGTGAGAGCGCCACCATGCAAGACCCGGTTAGGGTTGGCATGGCGTTCGTCGCTCAGAAACCCGTAGTCGTATCCGCCTTCATTGCGCCGGCACCAGTAATAGGGGCCGCTCAGCGCAATGTAGCCAACATTGTCGTCAAAGGGCTCAAAGCCCAGCGGAACGCCCGGGAGCTCGCTCACGAAGCCGCAATCCCGGTCGTGCTTGGATCAGTCGTGTCTGAGGAGGACATCAGAATTTGTTCGGGCCCATGTAGCCAAACAGGAAGCCCGCAACCTTGCGCATCTGGATCTCCTCGGAGCCTTCGGTGATGCGATAGCGCCGATGATGGCGATAGATGTGCTCAAAGGGCTTGTGGCGCGAGTAGCCAATGCCACCATGCACCTGCATGGCCCGATCGGCCGCTTCACACACCAGTCGATTGGCCCAGTAGTTGCACATCGACACCTTGTCGGAGAGCTTCTTTTCAACCTCCGGATGCGGCATCTGATCCATTTCCCAGGCGGTCTTGCGAATCAGCAGACGCAGCATCTCGCACTGCGTGGCAAGCTCAACCAGCGGAAACTGAATCGCCTGGTTGGTGGCCAGGGCCTTGCCAAAGGGTGCACGCTCGCGGGCGTACTTCACGCTCTCGTTCACGCAGAACTGGGCCGCGCCGAGTGAACTGGCCGCCTGACGGATCCGGTTCTCGTGCACAAAGGACTGAGCCAGCGGCAGGCCGGCGCCTTCGGAGCCGAACATCGCCGAATCAGGCACCCACACATTGGTGAAACTCACGCGCGGATGATCGGTCGGCATGTTGAAGGTCCAGAGGTATTCCTCGATCTTCACGCCCGGGGTTTCGGTGGGCACCAGAAAGCAGGTGATGCCCAGCGCATCGCCCGGCTTGCCGGTGGTGCGAGCAAAGAGCGCGCAGTGGGTTGCCACATGCATGCCCGTGGTCCACATCTTTTCGCCATTGATCAGCCAGCCCGAGACGCCATTGCGGGTCTCGCGAATCGCGCGCGTCTCCATGTGGGTGGCATCGGAGCCGTGATTGGGTTCGGTCAGCCCGAAGGTGATGCGGCGCGTAAAGTTCAGCTGCCCCTGGATGAACTCTTCCTTTTGCGCCGCGGTTCCGAAGTCACGCAGCATGATGATGACCGGGAAGTTGCCGACCACCGAATGCTCGTTTTGCAGGTCGTTGAACAGCCCCAGACCTTTTTGGGCCATGTGATCGCGAATCACGGCCATCCAGAGGTTGCCGATCTCCTGGCCGCCATACTCCTTGGGCAGAGGCATGCGCCAAAAGCCCGCCTTGTCTGCGAGCTTCTTGCACTCGATCAGCAGGGCTTCCCACTCGTGGCGCGGCAGGCCGCCCGCTTCAAAGTCGGTTCGGGCCCATTCGCGACGGTGATCGAAGAAGCGCTCGTTATCGTCTCTGGCCTGCAGCGGGCGAATCTCCTGATCGATGAACCGATCCAGGTTTTGCAGGAATTCGACCAGGTCGGCCGGAAGATTGAAATCCATTGGGTGCTCCTCGTTGGCGTGTTGTCTTGGTTCTGTTCTTTGATCTGCGGATTCTGTTCTTCGATCTGCGGGCTCTGTTCGGTGCGATCGTCGTTCAGTTCCTGGACGCTCCGATCTCGGCGCGATAGCTGGCATAGCTCGGCTGATCGATCGACATCTTGGCCAGCGTATCGGCCATCAGATGCTCCAGCAGGCCCGGGGTGTCGATCCGAAGCGCACCGGATCGAATGCGCTGGCAGAGCTCCCGCTCAAGCGTCTCAGCGTCCCCAGTCTGCTGCAGCAGACGCTGCAATCGCCCGAGCGACTGTGCCTCGAGGGCATCACCCTGTTCGAGCTGCCGGCGCACCAGATCGATTGCGTTGGCCGCCACACGGGCATGAAAGACCGCATCCGGCGGCAACTTGGGGATGAAGTCGTCGCGAATCATTGCGGCCACCACATCCAGAATCTCGGCAGGGGTCGGTGCATCGAGCATGTCAGCTCCAGGTTCAAACCCGACCGGCCAGAAGCCGCATCAGGTCCATTTCATTCTCGGATGCGCGGCGAACGATCATGGCGCGCTCAACGGTGCGATTGCGACCGCTGCGAAACCACTCCAGCATGCTCGCGCAGCCCACGCCCCAGCGCAGGCTGGCCATCATCTCCCAGTAACGAAAACGCGCAGGATCGACAGGCGCACCACGGGCCCGTTCATAGGCAGCCAACAGGTCTTCGCGGCGGCCCAGACCCCCGGCGGGTTGATCGAGCACACCAAACCGCCAGGGGGGTGCGCACAGCCAGGCCAGATCCTCGATCGGATCGCCCAGGTGCGCGATTTCCCAGTCAAGCACCGCGCGCAGGCCCTCGGGGCCGATGATCACGTTGCCATGCCGATAGTCACCATGCACCAGGCAAGGCCGGGCAGGCTCGGAAGGCGCATGGTCTTCAAGCCAGCGAATGGCCAACTCGAGAACCGGACGGGGCGTGGGCAACCCACGGGTGCGTTCGGTCATGACCGCAAGCGTTTCCTGTACGCCTGCACTGGGCAACGCACTGGGCAACAGGGTGGTGTCGATGCGGTGCAGGCTCCAGGCCACCTCGGCGAACTGACTCACCAATTGAGGCCGAATCGACTCGAAGGCCGCGTCGCGAAGGATCTTGCGCGGAATGGTCTCGCCTTCAATCCGGATCATGACGAAGCCATCGCCCAGATCATCCTCGGGCTGCAGGGTCCAGACCACCTCGGGGACCATGGCTCCGCTCTGATGCAAGGCCCGAACCACCGAGGCTTCATCGGCGAGCGACAGGGTTCGGGCTGCGCTCACGCCACCCGGCGCTCTTCGAAGAATGAGCGGCCAGCGCTGTGCTCCCGCCAGCGCATCAAAGGCCCAGGTCTCAAGCGTGGCCCCAGCCGACAGCCTTCGCAGGCCCTCCACAGCATCCACGCCCGGTAATGCGCGACCCAGCGCGCGAGCGAGTCTGGGCGCAACCCGCTCGGGGTCGCTGGCCCCGAGACCGGCGGTGGACTGCAGGTCTGATGCATCTGCCATCGCGCGTCCCATCGAGGTCAGTCCCACCAGGGATATCCGGCCGGCATGTCGGTACTGACCTTGCCTGGAAAGCGTGGCGCGCGCTTTTCAAAAAACGCACTGACACCCTCACGGACATCGGGTCCCGCTCCAAGCAGTCGGTTGTACTCGGCATCCACGGCAAGCGCTCCGGCAGGCGTGGGGTCGCCGGTGAATCGCCACAACAGTTGGCGGGTCAGAGCCACCGACACGGGGGCCGTATGGTCAACGATCTCTTGCGCAATCTCGCGGGCGCGCGCCAGCAGGTCTTCCGGTGCCACGGGGCCCTCCACCAGCCCGCCCCGGGCGGCCTCCTGGGCATCAAAGACCTGGCCCGAGTAGCACCAGCGCAAGGCCTGGGGCAGTCCCACGATCCGGGGCAGGAACCAGGCACTGGCCGCCTCGGGCACCAGGCCGCGCCGCGTAAAGACCGCACCGAACTTGGCCGAACTCGATGCGATGCGCACATCCATCGGCAGCGTGAGGGTCAATCCGACGCCGACCGCGGCCCCATTGATGGCGGCTATCGACGGCTTGCGGCATTCGAAGATCGCCTCGATGAAGCTGTCGGGCTTGGGGCCGCCTGCGACGCCGGTACGGGCGAACATGTTGTCGGTTTGCGAACCGCCAAAGGCATCGGCACCCGCCGAGATATCCGCCCCTGCGCAAAACCCCTTGCCGGCGCCCGTCACGATGACAACCCGTACCGTGTCATCGGTATCCGCCTGTCGAAAGGCCGCCGTGAGTTCTCGGCCCATGCGTGCCGTGTAGGCGTTGAGCTTGTCAGGCCTGTTGAGCGTGAGCGTCATGATGCCGTCGGTGATGTCGACGGACACGTGTTGTTCGGACATGGCGGTCTCCCTGGGATCGTCACCGTCGATGCGCCATAACCGCCACAACGGGCTGGGACGCAATCGCCGAGGATCCGGTCATCTGTTTCTCATGCCCATCATACCGGCATGCAAAACCCGAAAGCCAACGGATGCAGCCAAGGCCTGATTCAGCTAGTCTTGGCACGAGTTAGTCGCAACCAAGACACTTTGAAGACAATAATGAAACAATTGAATTCGCGCCGGCAGTGGATCCAGCAATCCGCTACAGCCAGCCTGGCGGCCGCTTCACCCGCCGTCCTTCAGCCCGCAGCAGCCCAGGGCCCGGCCCGAAAATCGCTGAAGGTCATGCAGTGGAACCATTTCGTGCCAGCCTTTGATGAATGGTTCAACAAGAAATTCGTCAGGGAGTGGGGCGAAAAGAACAACACCGAGGTCATCGTCACCAACGTGGGCATGACCAGCATCGAGAGCCGGGCCTCCGCAGAAATCAGCAAGAAACAGGGTCATGACCTGTGCATGTTCCTGTCACCGCCCGCCTCCTACGAAGATCATGTGATCGACCATCGCGACATCTATGCCGAGTGCGAAAAGCGTTTCGGCAAGCCGCTCGAGATTGCGATGAAGAGCACCTACAACCCGGTCACCAAGAAGCACTTCGGGTTTTCGGACAGCTATGTGCCCGACCCGGTCAATTACCGCAAGGATCTGTGGGATGACGTGGGGGTGGTGCCAGACTCCTGGGATGCCATTCGCGAAGGCGGGCGCAGGATCATGCAGAAACACCGCATCCCGGTGGGAATCGGCATGTCCAACGAACTCGACAGCAGCATGGCCTTGCGCTCGATCCTGCATTGCTTTGGCGGTTCGGAGCAGACGCCCGACGGTCGCCCCAACCTGGAGTCAAGACAAACGCTCGAGGCGCTCCGCTTCGCCAAGGCCCTCTATAGCGAGACCATGACCGACGAGATCTTCTCCTGGGATGCATCCTCCAACAACCGGCTGATGCTCGCTGGCAAAGGCTCGCTCACACTCAACGCGATTTCGGTGACCCGGACAGGAGAAAATGAACGCATCCCGGTGGCCGACAGGATTTCCCTGGGCAAGCCTGCCAAGGGACCTGCAGCGCAAGTCGGCGTGATGCATCTGATGAACGCCTATGTCATCTGGAAGTTCGCCCGCAACATCGAGGGCGCCAAGAAGTTTCTCGTCGACCTGACGGCTGAATCCAGAAACGCCTTTCTGGCCAGCGAGTTCTACAACTTTCCGACCTTCCCACAGCTCGTGCCCGATCTGAAGCAACTGGTGGCCATCGACAAGAAAGCCAAACCCGCCGACAAGTACGCGATCTTCACAGACGCCGACCGCTGGACCGTCAATGTGGGGTATCCGGGCTATGCCAGTGCGGCGATCGACGAGATCTGGAAGGAGTGGTTGCTGCCGCGCATGTTCGCCGACGCAGCCAGTGGCCGACTGAGCCCGGAAGAAGCCCTCAAGATGTATTCCGGTCAGGCCAGCCGAATTTTCGAAACCTGGCGCGCACGCAAGAAGGTCTGATGATGCAACGACGACTCATCCTGCAGGCCGGTGCCGCCGGCGTCGTAGCCAGCGTTGCGCTCGACAGCCTGGCGCAGGCCCGCACGGGCAGCAAGAAACGCATCTTCATCGTCAGCAGTTACCATCGCACCTACCTCTGGTCGCAGTCCACACAAAAAGGAGTCGGTGCGGCCCTGATCAAGTATGGCTACCTCGATAGCGAAGCCCAGGCCCAGCAACTGGCTGCCCACGATGCGACCGAGAGCACCCGGGCCGTCATCCGCAAGGAGTGGATGGACACCAAGCGCAAGGACAGCCGGGCCGACATGGCCAGCGCCACCGCGCGGATCATGGTGACTCTGCGGGCCTTCAAGCCCGACCTGGTGCTGCTCGGCGATGACAATGCAGCACGCTATATCGGCGGCCAATTGCTCGATACCGCCACGCCGGTGGTGTTCTGGGGCATCAACGGCCTGCCCCTGAAGTACGGACTGGTTGACAGCATGGATGCCCCCGGTCGCAATGTGACCGGGGTCTGGCAATCGGGTTACCACAAGGAGAGCCTGGACCTGCTCAAACGTCTGGTCCCCAAGGCACGAACCTTCGCCATCCTGGCCTGCGACTCAGAGTCTTCCAGACCCAATGTGAAGATGATCGAACAGTTGGCCCAGCGGGGGAGCCTGCCCTTGCAGCTGGTCGACAAGGCGGTGACCAATTCAGTGGAAGAGTTCAAGGCCAGAGCAACCGAGATGTCCAAACGGGTGGACGCCTTCTTCATCCTCAACCACGATACGCTGCGCGATGCCAGAGGAAATCATGTGGACATGCTCGAGGTGGGCCGCTGGTACCTGAACAACATCAGAATCCCAGAGGCCTCGCATGAGGATCAGTTTGTGCTTGAGGGCATGCTGCTCACCGCCAATGATTCGGGCTTCAACCAGGGCTATCTTGCGGTAGAAATGGCTTCTGGCATTCTCGAGAAGGGCCTGAACCCCGCACGAATGGCAGTACGTACCCCCGAGCGGGGCCCCTATCTCGTCAACCGAAACCGGGCTCGCCAGCTGGGGATCAATCTCGATGAAGCCATGTATCTCATTGATGAACTGGTTGATGTGTCACTGGCCCTCAAGGGCCGAAACACGCGCTGAGAGC
>Ga0315902_10004473_pt1 | contig 20196 bp, 23 predicted proteins | sample LakEriMetagenome_9_FD_203523 | JGI IMG/M metagenome (GOLD analysis project Ga0315902, IMG submission 203523) | Freshwater fungal communities from buoy surface, Lake Erie, Ohio, United States - Buoy 12 MA117 | ecosystem: Environmental > Aquatic > Freshwater > Lake > Lake biofilm | place: USA... | reverse complement strand
GGAGTGGTAGTTGGAGTGGTTGTAGTGGTTGGAGTGGTAGTTGGAGTGGTTGTAGTGGTTGGAGTGGTAGTTGGAGTGGTTGTAGTGGTTGGAGTGGTAGTTGGAGTGGTTGTAGTGGTCGGAGTGGTAGTTGGAGTGGTTGTAGTGGTCGGAGTGGTAGTTGGAGTGGTTGTAGTCGTGGGGGTAGTAGTTGGAGTGGTTGTAGTCGTGGGGGTAGTAGTTGGGGTGGTTGTAGTCGTGAGGATAGTAGTTGGGGTGGTTTTAGTCGTGGGAGTAGTGGTCGAAGTGGCAGTTGGGGTGGACCTTGTCTCCGGTACAACATCACCAACCCTGATAGGCTCACCTGTTTCAGGGTCAGTCCACAGCACCTTTTCCGTGTCTAGTGCACCTGTTGGGGTGGGGCTTGCTCCAAGAATGTCTCCCAGAGCTACATCATTTCCAAGCTCATCTTGGGCAACAGTCGTTGTGAGGTCAAGCCCAGATAGTTGGCTTTGGCCCGTGTCTTTAAATATATCAAGATTGCCAAGGCCAAATGGATCAAACATTTGATCCGCAAAACCAACTTGGGTAGTGCCTTGTTGTGGTTCGGTTTGAAGTTGAGTTTGATCTTCACCCCAAGATGCCCCAGCACCGGCACCCCCAAAGTCACCGCCAAAGCCAGATTTAAAAGGTAGTGTGGTTGTGTCTTCTATGTCAGACTGGACAATAGAAGCAAGACTACTTGGTGTCTGTGTGATGGGCTGTTCATTTCGTGTTGTAGCCCGCCCCGCCTGCTGTGTCTCCTGATAAGACTTGATGTTGTCCCAAGTCAGTCCAAGGTCTTCAAACTTTACGGGGGTTCCGTCTGGCTTGTAATACGCAGTGGCGTAAGGGGACGCCTCGTTTAGGTCAAAGTCAAATAAGCTCGGCTCTTTATCAAGAACGCGAGTTCGTGTTGTGCCAACATCATCAATTAGCTTTGCGGCAGGCTCATATCTAGTTTGAGTTACCCCAGTATCCTGAAGCAAATCATCAAGATTTCTGTACGCACTCAATGGATCAGTTGTGTCAACGATCTGATCCGCTACTTTTGAGGCCCCAGTATCATCACCAATAAGCCTGAGCGTATCCGTTACTGGTGTGTCTGTTATTGATGTAGTGGTGGTATCCGGCCCAGTCAGCTTCAGTGGTTCAGTGCCAATCTCTCTTAGGCCAGGACCACCCGTAGCAGTTTTATCCGTATACCCAAGTGCTGGAGTTTCATCCAACACAAACCTGCCTTCCCCAGGGCGAGATGACCCAAGGAATGTGACATCTGTAAATGCAGTATCTTTGGCATAGTCACCAATGTCAGTTTCATTACCGAGCAGTTTGGTTAGCCCAACCAAAGCGCCGGACGACATTACAGCCTCGGCATTAGACCGACCAATATCTTGATCCCACGGCCTGCCCGTGGTCATGTTGTAAACAATCTGATTGCTTGTTGCGTCAGCCGCAGCACCACCCATGACCTGAGCTAAGGTGCTTTGTAGAACTGTTTTGCCAGAAGTATTCAGTACATCTACAACTTGGTCGGCTACAGACGCTGGAAGTTTTGTTGCCCCTTCTGTGACTGCACCACGTAAAGCCGGAACACCTACTTCACCAACTGTTTCTCGTGCCCCCAAAGAAATTGGCAACCTACCCGCAGCCGCAGACATCCCCGCAGGCACAAGAGTGTTTGCCAGCAAAGAACCTGCAGTGCCGAGCGCCCCCGCTGCGCGGCTTGCATCGAGCGCCTCTTCAGGACTCTTTCCTTGACGTATGTTGGCGTCATAAACAGCGCTAGCAGTACCAGCCCCACCCCAGCCGCTTAGCGCAACAACCGTTGCCACCTCTGCAGGTGACATACCCTTTGTCAGCATGCCCATTGCTGCAAGAGCGCTGGTGTTTACACCTGAGGGAGCTGATTGTGCAATTGTGGCTAGGGCCGTTGAACTAGATGGAGCAGACGCAACCGCAAGTTCTGTCCCCGTGGTAGCCGCTGCTCTTCCGGCAAGAGTTGGAATAAATGAACCTGCATACTTAACGGCCTGCAACAAACCAGAGCCGATGAGGTAATCCGCTGGGAGCCGAGCCAAAAACTCTGCCGCTTGCACAGGGTTAATGGCGTACTGCTTAAGTGTCTCTGCAAATTGAACAAAGTTGCCTTCACCGCCAGCTTTGGCGATGGCTTCATTCATCAACGCTCTTTGTTCTTTGAAGTCCGTAGACTTCATGTTGTCGATAGATTGAGTAACTTCTCTGGCGTATGTGCGCGCCCAGTTATCCATGTCTCCGGTTGCCAAGCCGTAAGCGGTTCCAAGCGCATCAAGAAGACTTACTGGTGAACGCAAAACTCCAGTGCCAATGTCTAGCGCCGTCTCAGCAACATTAGCAATACCTTGACCAACTTTGGTAGCCCATTCAGGTGCAGCACCTTGCACACCTGCGCCGCCAATAGGAAGACCAGTCAGGATGTCGTAGGCTTGATCATCTTGTTTAACCAGATTTACAGGGACGCCTGCTTCTGTGTAACCAATTTGATCCGCCTTTTCACCAGCGCCCGCAACACGGAATCCTTCTGGTGGTTCCCAATCCCTGGCGGAATCTAGTGTCAACGCACCTTCTCTAACCCCTAAAACTTCGCCTGCTTGAAGTTTGGCAAGCAGCCCCGCTTCATCCCCAGCACGGATATGAGAGGCCGCTGCGTTGAGCATGGCCTGATCAACCCAGTCAAGCGATTGACCCTCATAGGCTTGAGCGATTAGTTCAGCAGCCCGCGACTGCGAAGGCGTTCTGATAGCAGCGTTGTTAAACGCAGGGAGTTGAGTTGTGGTTGCCGCATCTTGCGCTGTAGATCCAGCAGTAGTCCCAGCAGTAGTCCCAGCAGTAGTCCCAGCAGTAGTCCCAGCAGTGGTTCCAGCAGTGGTTCCAGTTACACTTGAAGCAGTTTGATCAGCTTTTGTTCCACCAACAATTTGAGCTAATTCGTCAGCGGTGGCTACATCTTCTGCACCTGCTGCATCAAACTGATCTGCTCCACCACCTACTGCGGAAGCAGCTTCTGCGGCTTGATCCGCAGTTCCTGTAACCGTGTCAAGCTGACGGCTTGGGTCTTGGTACGCCTTCTCAACGGTTTGACGGGTGTTGTACCCGTCAAGCTCACGCCCGAATGCCTGCCCCGCCGAAACAATCCGGGAAGGATCACCAGACTCAATGGCCTGCACCAGACGAACAGCTTTTGAGGCAACCTCAATGTCTGGGTTATCCGTAAACGATGCCGCGCTGGACAGCATCTTGCTCAAATCACCAGCAGCAGCACCCTGGGCAAAGTTGACCGCAGCGGTTATGTCTTTGGTAGACAGGCCAGTAAGCTCTGAAACTCCAGCCGTAAGCCCGGTCGAGGCACCTGCGGTTAATGCTGACGTAAGGACATTACCAAAGTCACCAGAAATTACTGCTTGAGGCAAAGCACCTGCACCCGCACGCACTGCTGCAGAGGCAGCATCAGCCACCCATTGAGGAGCACCAGCAGCTAGCAGATCGGCCCCAACTGAACTGGCAAACGGTGCAGCAAAAGAGCCGATACCTGCGGTAACGCCGCCTGTCAAAGCACCTCTGCCGAAGCCTGAACCGAAACTTCCACCTTGTGCGGCAGAACCAAGCCCACCCAACGTACCAGAAACAAGTGCTTGAGCCGCAATCTGCCCCGCAACTTGACTCCCAAGAGTAGCTCCCAAAGTGGTGGACAAACCGCCTGTAAAAGGCGCGGCCACAATTGCCAGGGCTTGAATAAGCTCGGGCGTTATGTCACTGCTTGACCCCCAGCGAGGAACAATAACAGGTTTGCCATCCCGCCCAATGGCTATATCGTAGTCTGTCCATCCTTTTCCAGCCGCAGAATATGCAAGGCGATATAAATTATCCCCCGCTTCTGAAGGGGGCAGATACTCCAGAGGCGTAGCAAACTCTCGCTCACCACCACTTCCAAACCCACCAAGACGACCAAAAGTCTGATCGCCGTAGGTCAACTGCCCGCGTGTGTACTGGCGGGTTTCTGTTGTGGGGTCTGCAATATCACTTCCGGGGTGATAAAAAGTCTCTTCGTATGGGCTAGTTGTTAAACCAATTTTTGATAAGTCAGTGATGCCGTAGTTGGATAAAATCTGTGCCAACTCATTAGCACGGTTAATGCCCCTAATTTCTGGGTTAATACCGTACTGCTGCCACTGAGCGTTAATTTGGCTTGCAAGATTTGCAACAGCAGCTTCTCGCGCCTGATTCTCTTCCAACTGGTTTGTTAGCGCTGTGTAGTCAACATCACCAAAAGTCTCACCCGTAAAAGGATTTATTAGATTACTAAAATCAGGGAGCGCGTCTGTAGCTGCAGTTGCTGGAGCAGGGGTAGGTGTGGTCGGAGGCAACAACCCCCTTTCCCTACGGATGTCATCAAGATCCTGTTGTGTAAGCCTGCCTGAATTTATTGCCCAGCCTGCAACTTCACCCGGAGCAAATTCATACCCCGAACTTCCAAGGTTTGTACCGGTTTCATATTGATGACCGATAAAGTTACGAAGGCTAGTTGGGTCAGCGGACTCCCACTGAGCAAATTTATTAGGAGTCGCAGTAGGGGAAGGAGCGGGGGCGGGGGCTGGATCGGAAACGCCACCGACAATACCTAACAGATCGTCGTAGCTAAGACCGTCTTCGTACTGCTGTTCTGTTTGTAGATTGCGGTATACCATTACGTCAGATCCCAGAATGACAATGCGCCGATGGCAGTGTGTGTGCCCGAGAGCCCCCGAATGGCCAGCGTGTAGATGTCCGAAGTACCCGCAAGATCAGCGCCCAGTTGCAGGTCCCAGTTGTAGTCTCCGCCACCGGCAGTAATGCCGCTGGACTGGGTTGAGGCCAAAACAAACTGCTGCTGCACGATGGTCCCGCCTGTGTACGATGTGGCAGAGAGGTCAGCATCGACGTTGGTTGAAGTGGTCGAGGCCCAGGACGCGCCAGTCAGCGTGGGGTTCTTCACCAGCACAACCTCAAAGGTTACCGACGAAGCCGCTGTGGGTAGCACGGAGTATCCATCAGGAATCACAACAGCGCCAGTCCTGCCAGAGGCCAGCCGAAGGGAAACCAACGGGACAAAGCTCGTACCAATGCTTGTGTTGGCCGTAGTCATCCGCGCCACGTTAAGCGCTACCTTCTTCTCGTAGCCCCCCTCGGAAATCACCGAAGAGCAAATCTGTTTGAGCGTGGCAGCGGTTGATGCTCCCGTGTTGGTGATCTCGTACCTAAGCGGCAATATTGCCGTGGTCATATAGACCGCTGTCAGGTTGTTGGCGTTCTGGAATATGTGAGCAATGATGACCTGCCCGTCGATCACAAACCCCGCTCGCACCGAACCGACACCCAGCCACTCAAAGTCCTGCCAGAAGATCTGCGCCTTGGTCAGGTCAAGGGTAAACCCTGAGTCCCCTGTGCCGTTGAGCTTGTCGCCGTTCCAGTCAGCTTGGGCCACGCGGGTGTCTACTGCAGCCCCTGAGACGTAGGTGCGCCGCACGATGTAAACAGCGGTGCCGTCACGCTCAAGAAATACGCCGTTCTGAGTGCTGAAGTAGCCAATGCGGATGCGCTGGTTGGCCTGCGCCGCCGGCATCACGAAGGTGTTGAACGTCAGCAGTGATTTACCCGGCTGGTACGAGAACGACCTGTAAGTCTGACGTACAACTTCGGAACCCGAACTCGTGGTGACGTTGAGTTCAACCGTGCTCTCATTGGCGAGATAGGTGACCGTGCCACCCGTAGCAGTTGTCTCTGACCAAAGATCGTTTTTCTCATAGCGGTTCTGAGAGTCAAAGAGCGTGTATGGCTGACTGAACCGAGCACGGCCAAACGCATCCAGTGCAGTGCCATAAAAATTTACACTGACAGGAGATGCAGTCACGATCTGCTCCAGAAGGTTGTCCAGTTGATTGAAGTACAACCGTAGAACGTTGACAAAGTTGTCAAAGTACGTCTTGTCATACTCCGGCGCAGGCTTGGGAAGAGAAGGAGCCTTGAACCGCTTGATGAGGTTTGCCCAGATGCTCATCTCGTCCCAGCCCTGCCATCAGGCCTAATATCGATTCTGGTAGCGCCGAGTTGCCACTGCGTACCAATAGCGGTAGATCTAACCTCAATTGACATTTGTCTGCCGCGCACTCGCGTATTAACCTGCCCGGTGTACTGATCAATAGGTATCGTGGTAGAGCGCACCACAGTACCCGTGTTTGTCCCAGCAACAGAATTAGGGTTGTTATAACCAGAGCCTGAGTTTTGCAAAGGCAGCAGCGTTAACGTCATTGTTGGGTTATTTGTCGTAGAGCCAGTAAAATTAACGTCTGGCAACATGCGCCAGATAAAACCAAACTGGTAACCGTCATCAATGTCAAACTGACTTGAAGTGATATACGCCTCAATCGGCAGAGTGCTGGTGGTTGAGTTGTCGTCCACCCCAGTCTCGTGGCTCAACAGGCGACGGTTGTAATCTGTAGCTAAAGGAACGTCACTCGCTACACTTGAGTCAATCCACGCAGTGCGCCCAAGGTTGCCGTAGTACCAAACCTTCTCAACGTAGTTATAGATCAGATAGAGATCAATAGTTGTGCTATCAGCAGAGCAATAAAACCACCAGATTTCATTGAACTGCTCGTTGGTAGAAGCAAAGACTTGTTGGACTTGGTTGAAGTTGAAGTTGGAGAATACGTACTGACGAAGATCACAGACAAGCGTTTGAACCCGCCCGTCGTACATATAGAACTTCTCGTTGCCCATCCAGTAAGTTACGCCCGCAGCGGTTGCCCAAGCACGGTCACTGACAATGGAGACGTTGTCCGCAAGCAACTGAGAGCCCCAAACAATTGGAGGCCCAAGGTACTGGAGAGAATACAAAGAGGTATCAGTCCAAACCAAAATTTCCTGCCGAACCTGCGCCACCGCTTCAATCAGAGATCCGTGCGATAGCCGCAAAGAGCCCGCCTGACTTGTGGCTGCAGGAGTCCAGTTGACCGCGCTTTCCTGATCGCTCCAGCGAATCAGCATCGTATCCTGGGTTGAAGAGCCGTAGTCGTTGCAACCAAACGCAAGAACGAAGCGAGAGGCGTCCGAGACGAGAAAGACATGCTGCATCAGCGGAACATCTGATGCGCCTGCTAGAGATGTTATTGCTACGCCACGAACGGTCGGCCCAGTAGTTGCATCCCAGTAGTACAAAGGTCCGTCTTTGGGGCCGTACAAAAGGTCTTCCCCAAAGTTGTAGTGATTCCATATACGTAGTTGCGTTGTACTTGGAACACCTACGCCCCAGCCCCCAAGCCCCCAACCTCCGCCCCCCCATCCAGATATTGCTGTCTGGGTTTCATTGCCGACGTTGATCTGGTATGCCGCAACAACCGCCGCGCCGCCGTATGAACCAGCAGTAATTGCTGTCCCCGTCGTAACGGTATACGTGTCGGCAGTAAGTACGGTGACTTGAAACTCTGCGTTAAACGTGCTTGCAAAAGTTCCAGTTGCACCACTAAACGTCACAAAATCACCTGTAATACACCCATGCGCTACGTCAGTGACCGTGACTGTAGTGGTTCCATTCCCTGCAAACGGATTACCAGATCCCGGAGGGTTAGGCCCCAACATCGGGTTGACAGTCTTTCTAATGGGCGTGACATCGTTGTATGCGCCACCACCGGCCAACGCGATGTAATATTTTAAGTTTGTGCCAAGGCCAACATAATTGATGCTTGCAAGGGTTGACCATGCCCACAAGGAGCGGCAAATACCCAGAAACTGATCGTTAATTACCTGTTGCCAGCCGCCAATCTTTTCTGGATTTCCGGAACGAAACCGCACTTTATCGCAGTCATACCAACGGCCTTCGGCGGCGTAGCGGGTTCCTTCTCGGAACAAGCCTGGAGCCATCATAATTTTTTTCAGCGGCACGACTCACCCCAATAATTTTGCTTCGGCTTCTCGACGCTTAACCAACCCCGGCAACACCTTGCCGCCACCTCGCACCCAGAGTTTCAGTTGCTCCTGAGCGCCGACCCAATCAAGAGCGCGAAGTTTGCGCCGTAGGGTAGATGTCTGAAGTCTACCTGCACCCAAGTTGTAGGTGAAGTCTGCTATGGCACAAAACTGCCGCCACTGGCCGTTGGCTACGCTCCAAGCAAACAGCTCGGGGCAATTACGAATTACCGCCGAAGCACATACCCGACGAAGCTCATCCATAAGCCACTCATCTGCAATTTCCCGCGTAATAGGGGAATCATCCATCGTGACTTTTTTGCCGGAAGGCTTGTAGACCGTTCCCCAACCAATCGTGGGGTATCCCGCTGGACAGATGTAAGGGTAGATCAGGCCGTCGGAACCGACCCGATGCAGCCCCTCAAACTGCTTGCACAGCGCAACGGCTACGTCCAAATTCACGCAAGACCCCGCTTGGCAAGTGTGCGGTCCATAAACCAATAGTTTATCGTGCCGGCTACCAATGCAGAAAAGTCAGGCGACATTGCAGTCTTAAATACCTCAGAAGGCGGCATGCCTTGTAGCCAAGCATTCCATGCAAACCAGATATGCACAAATGACCACAGAAACAAAATCCAGTAGGTAACGATAGGTCGAACAGAAGCAGACAAAGAGGCTACCCAACCCCCCGCCTTTTTGACCATATCAGTCTGTTGATCAATGACACCCTTAAACGCATCCAGCACCCCAGCGTCTACTGCCATGCTATGTTGAGCGCCTATCTCTTCAAGCCTCTGGGCACCGCGTTGTGCTTCAAGTTGACACTGCCGGTCAAACATAGATAGCTCATGATGGCGTTCGTTTTTTTTGTCTAGCCATTTAAGAACCTCCGGGGCAAGGCGAAACAGCCCACCAAAAATTGACCCCAAAAGTCCGCCACTAAAGATATCAAGCATATTAGGCCCCTGTTGTTACCTTGTCGTCGCCTTTGCTGACTGTAACCTTGCCGTCGGCTACGTCAACCCGCATCGGAGGCTCCCGCTGATCCAGCCGAGCAATCAACTCCCGGATGATGGTAATCTCAGGCTTCTCTTCCTTCTTGGCTTCAGTGACGATGCCATTTACAAGCTGGATCAGAGCCATCGTTGCAGTGGCTACGAGTCCGATAACAGCCGGGAGAGCTTGTGAGTCAAGTACAAGAGAAGAGCCAACGCCAACAAGTACAAGCAGAAAAATCCAAATAAGAGCCTGCTTCCCAATAGTCTTGGCTGCAACCTCCCGAGCAGTCGCTTGAGCCTCCAGGCGATCAAGCTCAACTTTGGCATTTGCCTTCAGGATTTGGATGTTGTCGTCCATAGTCAGTTCGGCCAAACCAGCGCCGGAAGTTCAGGTTCAACGTCTAAAAATCCTGTTGGAACAGGCCGCGTACCAGCTTGAACTTCTGCCAGTATGTCGTAGAGTTTGGCCCACGTTGCGTCACGAGCCTCCACTCCGTACTGACCTTCAATTGCAAACTTGGCCGTCGGGCTGGTAGCGTAAGTGCACAGGCTCAGAATGCCGTCGTAGTTGCGGGTCTGGGCAAAGCTGTCCAGGCGGGCCTGGGTGGCGTCCACCACCGCACTCAGCAGATCTGCCTGTGCAATTGCAAGCTCTTGAGGCGTTCCCGCCCGAACGGACCACGCCTGCGTCCACACCCCGTTGGTCAAAACAGGCGTTGCCTCCTCGACCACCTGACCAGCCTGAGTTGTAGGTTTTGCAGCCGAGGCAACTTCATACAGGCCAACCTCTTCCAGTTGGGCAGGCGTCGGGTCAGCCGGCAACGATACCGTGCGATTGTCTTGCCTAAACTCGAAAACCGAGTACGGGTACTTGTCAACTGCGCCATTCTTAATCAGTGCGTACATCAGAAATTACTCCCAAAAAATAATCCGTTGCCTGCAGCCCCAAAATTCCAACCCGTATTGGTTCCGCCATCTACGTTGCCGTTTGATGTAAGGGCCGACCACGTTGCACCACCTGTGGCGGTAGACCTGCTGATATTGCAGAACGACACGCTGACGGTGCCAGACGCTTTCGACAGCGTGGCCGCGCCAGAGGATGTGGCGTTGATGGTGACCAAGTTGCCCGACGTACCGGACACGCTGAAGTTGGTTACCGTCTGAGTGCTGCCAGAGGTGAACGTAAAAGTCGTCGGCTGAACGGTGTTCTGGATGGTGGTGAACGTGTTGTTGCCAGAGATGGTCAACGCACCGGCGCCGCCGTTCTGCAGGATGTTGTACGTTCTACCGCCACCCGCAAAGGTCTTGGCGCTTGCCGACGTCAGGCGGATCGTGCCTGTACCGGGTGTTACCGTGGCAGTAGTTATCTGAAACGCCGTGCCACTGCCAGTGAGCACCAAAGTGCCTGAGCCAAATGTCAGGCTACCGGATGATTGTGTGTAGCTACCTACCGTTACCGTATTATTTCCAATAGCAAGTGTGCCGCCAGAGTTGTCCATGCCGCCCGAAACCGTAAGGTTGTCGGCAGTGGTTAGCGCCACTCCTGTCAGTATTGCAAATGCGGACGTAAAACTTACACCGTTGCTGGTGATCGTACAGTTTTTGAGAAATTGGATTCCTACTGGAGACAGTGTTAAACCAGAGCCGTTAGTCCAATTGCCTACCGCCGCAATATACGGACTCGTTGACGAAGTTAGCGTAAGTGCACTCGTCCTTGTACTTGCACTCAAAACACCTATAGCCGCCAAAATCGTAGTCGGGTACACCGCGTCAACGGTAATCGTAGAGCTTGCAGCGCCGCTGCTGTTGTCGATAACTACGGTGTCTTGCGGCAATGGGAAGTTGGTCACCGCAGCCGCGCCGCCACTGGATGCTGCCCACCGCGTTGCGGCGTCTGAGACCCAGTTGCCCGTGCCGCCTACCCAATAAGACGTCTTGGCTGCGGTGAAAGTGATGCCGCTATTGCCGCTGAGATCGCCAATGCTTGAGCCAGTGAGGGTGACGCCGCTAAACGTAATGCCGTAGAAATCTAAGCAACTGACGTTCTGCAGCGTTGTTGAAGTGATTGTCCTACTACTACCGCTAATGAGAGTACGTCGGTTATGTGGGTTGGTTGTTGCCGATGCGCCGTTAAAATTAATGGTAGTTGCAGTAAAATTATTGCCTATCGATATAGTTCTAGAGACGGCGACAGTGCCGCCAAAAATCAAAGTATTGAATACGGTATTTCCACTAGGAGAGAGGCTTATCTGTTGACAAGCGGCTGTACCAAGCGTCACTTGATTGATAGTTATCGCTGGGGCCTGTCCAACTACTAAACTGACAATACCTGCGGTGTTCATCCACACGTGGCCGTTGGCTGCACTGACTGTGCCTGACAGCGTGAACGTGCGGTTGCCGGTGTCGCAGTACAGAACGCCACCAGTGCCAAAATTAATAGTGGCGCCTGAGCTAAGCGTAAAGTCACCGGCTCCAGTGCTTAGTGTGAAGCCCGCTAAGGCTAGTGTGCAAGGGCCAGTAGTACTAACTTCGCCGCCTGCGGTTACCGAAGTAGATAGCGTATAGGTGCCGCTACTTGTAAAATTGACGCTGCTGTTGTTTAACTTGGAAGCATTTGTCACGCTAAGCGTGTGAGAGCCCGTTCCGCTGAGGCGCCACTGCGCACTATGCGTTGGGTTATATCTTCCAAGAACACCCGGATTAATGCTTATTGAGCCGTATATGTTAAAGATTTGGTCGCCGGCTAGCGTAAAAATAAAGTCTTGCGCACTAACAGTCAGATTTGCACAGTTGGGTTGCGCAGTTGATATGGTTACCGTGTAGTCCGCACCCGAGTCCGACGCATTGTCAAAAAAGACGTTGTCCGCCGATGTAGGCACGCTTGCGCCGCCCGATCCCCCAGACGACGCAGACCAGTTGGCCGTGTTAGTGCCGTTCCATGTCCCAGTACCACCGACCCAGTAACGATCAGCCATGCTTCACCTCAGACTTGGTTGGTGCCGATGGCAAAGTAGTTGGTGCCGTCATACCAAAAATTGAGCACTGCTCTTTTATTGTTTGCACCAGACCATGTAGAACCAAGGAAAATCACTGTTCCCGGCCAGTTGATCGTCTGCGCCGTGCTGGTGCCATCAGAATCAATTAGCAGTTGCAAATGACATGGGCCGGGCGGCGCGGTAAATGTGTAAGTAATTGTTCCAGTAGGTTCTGTCTGGCGCTGATTTTGCGCCGCAGTCCAGTCCACTGTAATACTGCCGCTGGTAGTAGCAATCGTAGTCTGGCTGTTGAACGTGGCCGTCTTAAACCCAGTCACCGCTGTGTTTGCTAGCGCGGGCACAAGGTAGTCCGTGTTAGCCGTTGCAGCCGTAAACGCACTGGTGCCGTTGCCTTTCAACACTCCCGTCAATGTTGTGGCACCTGTACCGCCCTGAGCTACCGTTACCGTAGAGGCTTGTTTTACTAGCTTGCCTGTTGTGCCATTAAAGGCAACAAGGCTATCCGCTGTTGCAGAAGCAGGACCAACTACATCACCTGTTCCTGTTGATGGCGTATACGCCTCCCAAGCTGTTCCACCAGCGTTGACCCTAACGGATTGCCCTGCAGTTGCAGTTAACGCACTCAGCGTATTAAGGGTGTTGGCTACTGGAATCGATAGCGCGGCAAAAGTACTCAGCCCCGTACCGCCATTAGTTACAGGTAGGGTTCCTGTGACATTGGATGTTAAAGAGCAATAAGTAGTAGATGTAGATCCTGTACCACCAGAAGTCACCGGCAGTGCCGCCCCAAGCGACAAAGATCCTAGATAATTCAATGCAGCAACTACATCAGTCCCGTTGCACCGCAAATAAGCGGTTGCTCCGTTGGGTACTGAAATACCAGATCCGGAAGATGTTTTGACCGTTTGAGCAAAACCGCCTGTAGTGTTGTTGTACACCACGTATAGCTTGCTAACCGCTGGGACAATAATGTTGCGGGCCGCACCGGGGGTGCCCACTACGTTCAAAATTGCCGCCCGAGCCTCATCGGAAGCTCCATTGGCCGTAGACAGCGTGTAATCTGCTGCCACCATTGTGATAGTGGCCGTACCTGCTACGGAGGTATCAACAAGCGAGGTCAGGCCCGTGTTGACCTGAGTACCCCAGGTGCCCGAGTATTCCCCGGTGGCAGGCTGAATCAGTCGAAGGCTTGTGGTGTATGAGGCCATGATTTATTGCCAGTTGGGATTTTGCGTGTCTGCCACAAGCGCCCAGCCGGGGACTTGAGTCGTTGATGGTGGGAGCCACCCAGGTGTTTGAACTGTACCCGCTGCGGCCCAGTTTGGCGTTTGCGCATCTTCTACAGCACTCCACTCCAAAATTGGTGGGCCGGGGGTCAGCCCCCAGACGTTTACGTATCCTAACAGCCCAACGGCTTGCACGCCAGTCAAAACTATGGTAACGACGTTGCCGCCATCAACCGTTGCCAAGTAGAAGTTCTGGCTGTTGTCGTACCGTTCTGGGGTTACTAGGTATGCGTCGGCAACTACAGGGGCGTAAAACTCCTGCGTGTTGTCGAATCTTGCAGGGGTCAGGATATACGCGTCACTGGCTACCGGGGCAAAAAACACCTGCTCGTTGTCGTACCTTACCGGGTTCAGCGTGCTGCTTGTCGTGACCGTGGACGCAAAGAAACTTTGACTGTTGTCGTATCGAGCCGGTTGGAGCGTTACCGTGCCCTGCGTCAAGGTGGCCGCAAAGAAGGTCTGCGCGTTGTCGTACCGAGCGGGCGTAAGCGTGACCGTACCACGGGCTACTGTCGGGCTATAGAAAGTCTGTTCGTTGTCGTAGCGTGCAGGAGTGAGGGCAACTGCCCCCCGAGTAATAGTGGGGGCAAAGAAGCTCTGTGCGTTGTCGTAACGAGTAGGCTGAAGCGTTACCGTGCCGCGAGCTACTGTCGGGCTGAAGAACTCATTGCTGTTTGTAAACAGCGCCGGGGTCAGCGTGACCGCAGCAGTTACCGTTGGACCGTAAAAAGTCTGGGCGTTGGTGTACAGGCCCGGAGTTAGGTCCTGTGTCGCTGGACCGCTTCCGCTGTCTCTAAACAGCAGCAGCAACGACATTTAGAACACCTCGAACGTGATCTCGAAGGCGAGGTTACCGACCGATGCCACAGTCCCCTGGACAAAGCGCAAGCCACTGTTCTCGCGCACGATCACATCGGCCCCTTCGTTCCGCACAAACTCCGCGCCCAGCGTGCCCGCGATACCGGACGGGGCCGAGGTTTCTTCGGTAAAAACCCAACGCTGACTGAGCAAGGCCCCAGCAGTCGCGCCGCCCGTGGGCGAGGACCGCGCCGTGATGTTGGCGTTTAGCGCTGGATTGTTGGTGTCCATTTCGCTGATGGTGATCGCCGTCAGCGATGTGCCGTCCAATGTCGCCGCCGTGCCGCCCGTGCCCACCGCCGTGGTGCGCGTCAGACTTATCTCAACGCCCAGCGTGCCGGTCACCGCCGTGTCGTTGTCCACATAGCAGAAAGCTGACAGGATGCGCAGTGTTCCGCCGCTGCCCGTGGCATTGAACAGGTCTAGAAACACCTTGTTGGCACCCACCGCCTGCGCGGGGCAGATCATGCGGTACTGCGGCAGGCTGCCACTCAGGTGCCCATCTGGCAGCGCCAGCATAACAACTTGGTATTCCTTGGAGGACACCAGTTGCGTGGCAACCGTCGCCCCCGAGCCAGGGGTGACGGCGATGGAGTCGTTTGGGAGAGCCATACCTTACAGCGCAAAGATACCGCTTGCGTTCCACGTAATGCTGATATTGCCGCCATTAGGCGTGACTGGCAAGCCCGTTACTCCGGTGTCAATATATGCAACGAGCGGCGAAGTTGCCGACGAACCAGTGTCAACATAAATGACCAGCGCCTCAACCGAGTTGCCAGTCACCGAGGTGTAGGTCACATCAGCACCATCAAATACACCATCGGTCACAGTCTTGGTGGCACCAATCGTCTGAGCCGTCCCAACCACGCCAGTCAGTGAAGTCAGAAACTGATGCGCCGCAGAGTAGGTGTATGTACCTGTATCAACCAGAGCAACCTTCACCGTGCCAGACAGCAGATTGGTGTTCGTCGCTGCTCCAAGGATGGTTTCCTTGTACTTCGGATAAATTGCATTTGCCATTTCTTACCTCTTATGCGATGCGAATCAATGCGTTGCTTGCGTTTGCAATGGGCATCTGCACTGTAAACGTGCCGCCTGCTACCACTTTGTCAGAGCCAAAATCCAGCACCGCAACACTCTTGTTGCCTTTACTGAAATTGTAGATCAGCGCTCCACGGGCAGTGATCGTGGCAGATGTGAACGAGATATTGTCAAACGTCACCCAAGCCGTCGTGGCAGAACTGGAGACCAACACGCCTGTCAATACCCCGCCGCCAGCCGCGTAAGTGCCGCTTGCGGGCACCTCACTGGAAGTTGTGTAGACCGTCGTGGCCGCACCAAGGTCCGCAGTTGAAGCATACAGGGCAAGTTTGAACGTGTCCGTCCCAAACACATGCGTGCCTGTGAATAGTTCCGCCTTAAAGCTGGTGGTCTGCGTTTGAACAATAGCCATATCAGATCACCTGTGTCCTTACCTGCCCACTGCGGTAGGCGTCCTGGCGATTTTTCCCATCACCCAGATTCTTCAGCAGCGTCAGGGATTGAACGTACTGCTTGTCCGTCTCGGCCACGATGTCGGGCTCTTGCTTCATGAACCGGGCAGCTTCGACCAGTACCGCGTTAAACAGCACGCTGTCAAAGTTGTCGCCAAGCCATGTGTTGGTGGCTGTCACGATGCTCTCTGGATAGCCGAAGTAGTTCAGTTCCGTTGCAAGCGCTGAGCTTGGCGTCGGGCCAAGGATAAACGTCTGCTCCGTGGGGGTCACAGAGTTTGGCCCAAACAGCGCGTAATACTTGGGCACTCCGGTGGAGGCAGGGTTTGGAAACGATTCCCGAATAAAGTTAACATCCTTGTTCAGAAGGAACTCGTAACTGGAACCATTTACCACCGCAAGGCTGAACACAGACAAGAAGTCTGACGGGGCCGAGAGGTACTGATTACCAATCGTCAAAGTGCCCATGACACTCTTACGAAGGATTGGCAACTGAACAGCGTTGTAAATGCGCTGCTCTGCCAACTTCGTCATAGTGGCGAAGTCAGTAGCCGAGAACGTGTTCTCGGTGTAATCCTCCACAGCAGTTTTAAGAGCAGCGTAATCCACGGTTTACCTCAAGCCATCGGCCCACGGGCCATGAAGCCACGGGTAGCCGCACCAGCACCGCGCATCTTGACGCCAGAAGTCTTTGCCGGAGGAGCAACCTCCTTGGAGGAGTTCCCAATCACCATGCACAGGTCACGGGGGTTCTCAGCACCTTGAGGATATGCCTGCTTGGCAGGCGCAAGTTTCTTGGCCTTCATGGTTCACCCCGTCTTCTGGTTCATGGCGCGGGAAAGGTTCTTCCCGTACTTCATGCGGTCATCGGTGGTAGGACCGCCCTTTTTGAAAGTCTTCGGCTCCCCTTTGTGCCGTTTGGCTTCGTGCGCCTTGACAGCGTCCTGGGGTGTCATCTTTGCCATTTCGGGCTCCTTGTGCTTAGGTCACTACGACCGTTACTGTACCAACATATCCTTGCGCAACCAAGGCGTTTGGAGTCAACCCGTTGTCAACCCCTCGCGCCCCGCCAACAGGGTTCCAGCCCCACTCAATTACCCGGCTACCTTCACCAATAGTACCGATAGCCGTTTGTCCTGAGGCGTACCAAGTGTTCGTATCAGGGCGTGGATCGCGGATGGCTTGTGGATCACTGACTGGGTACATACCCAGTTGAAGCTGCGGCTGATCCGGAGTCCAACATTGAGGGCATGCCTTGATCTGCGTCTGCTTGGTCTTGACGGTCAGGTTCTTCAGCTTTTTCAGGTCGAAACGAAACCCACAGACATCGCAGAATCCAAATGCCTTTGCACCGTTTGCAAACCTGTTTGCCATGTCAGCTTATGAACATCTGGCGCGGCACAAACCGCACAGCAGCCTTCTCACGGTCTTCCGTTGAAGCTAGTTCCCAAGCCTCGTCATACTGAGCCTTCAGGATCTGCATGCGCTCCATCGCACCTGGGAGCTTCATGGACAGGTAGTACGCCAAGCCTGCTACCAGAGCGTTGAGGAAGCGGAACGGAATGTCCTGCGTGTACGTGCCCCCGGCACCAGCGTCTTGCATCCTGCGCAAACGCCAGTAGACGAGCGTGTAGGTCTGCGAGTTGTCAGGCGTGGGCCAGACAGTGAACTGTGGCGCAGCGGCTTGGCGGTTGATCCAGATCTGAATCGGCCTTGCTTGTTGCAGCTTGTTCGGGATGGACGAGTAGGTGGAGACCGAGATGCGCGTGATGGTCAGGTCAACTTGAGTGGAGACATTCCCAGAACCTGTGCGAATCACATGCTCAAGAAGATCCACCGTGTCGGCAGGTAGCGTGTAGGTGTTGGTGCCAGGAGTCAGGACTTGTGAGCCTTGCTCGATAGTCCACAGATTTACCCCGCGATTTGCCCAATCGGTGAACAGCAGATTCAACGACCGCCGTGCGGTCTTCAAGTCATAACCCGTGCGAAGCTCTGCACCACAGCGCTCAAAGGCTTCCTCAACCGCATCATTGAGGTCAAGGTTAAACGTAGTGGTGCCAGAGGTTGTCATGGCTTATCGCTTTGCAGCCCGCATGTTGTCGATCAAGTTGGGGTAGGGCCTACCAGCGGCTTTTGCAGCAGCCTTGGCACTTGCCTTCTTGGCGGGGGTAAGGGGTTTGGATTTGGCTTTGGGGTTAGGGGTATCCCAGACCTCGCCGCCCTTGGCGTACTCAGTGAAGTCAGTGTTATCACGGCGCTTTTTCACCACACCTTTACGGATAGCCCCCATACCCCGTGAAGCCATCATACAAACCTACCTTTGGTTTTACCCCGAGATTCGCAACCACCGCCACGGACCTTGCCACCTTTGGCGTAGTTGGTTCGACCGCTTTCTTCGTCTACTTCACGCAAAGCCTTCTGCATACCCTGGAAGTTTTCTTCGTCTTCCAACCGCCGCTTCGCGTCTTTAGTCAACGTCACGCGATCCCCAGTGGCTGCTCGGTCAATAGCAGATCCTGCCTTATCCACCAACTTACGGCCAACTCCAGTGGCTTCATCAAGTGCACGGCCAGCTTCAATGCCACCTTGCAATGCTGCACCAGCAAGCCCAGCCCTAGCGCCAAGGCGTCTGGCAGCACGGCCACCCGCTTCACGAACAGAATCCTTAGCCCCGCCCTTGAGGCCGGATGACTCCACGTTCATCCGTTTGCGGACTTTGCCAATGTCTTCAGAGGTGCGTTGAACTACATCTTCTCTAGCACCGGGGATGGATTGCCAGCGGGTTGCCATATCACACCATCTTTCCGCGAGTCTTGCCCTTACGAGCGCAACCGTCAATCTTGCCGCCCTTGGCGAGCTTGCGGCCTTCATGGACCTTCATGCCAGCCTCATTTGCCTTCTCCTGCTTCATTGCGTCCAACTCTGCGCGGATGCCAGCAGGGGGCTTATCCTTGGCCTTGCGGGCGTGATACGCCTCCATCTCTTTGGCAGTTGCCCCGCCAATTCCAGTAGAGCGCATCATTAGCAAGCCCTCCCGCCCATAGCCATCTTGATCATCTTGCCCTTGGTCTTGCCCTTGGACTCGATACCACCACCCTTGGCGTAGCCCTTGGCTTCCTTCATCTCTTCAGCAGCCATCTTGGGTTTGCCGGCCTTCTTCAGGGCGGCAGCATGGCGCATTTCCATTGCTTTCTTCGCGGGGGACATCTTCATTTCGCCTCCTTCGGCATGGGCTTTAGGCCCGACAAACTTCTTCGCTACGCTAGGCGGGACATCCGTCTTGCCAGCGAGAGACGCATACATGAACCGGCGTTGCTTTTCAGACTGGACTGGCACTTTGTTTACTCCGCAGAGTATCCAGCTTGGCTTCGATCCTGTCAAAGCGCTCCAGCAACTCTTTCATATCTGCTCGGAACTCAGACCGAGTAATGTGATCACGGGCAATCTCTTCCCGCGTGCGGTTGAGCAGGATAGACAACCTATCAAGCTCCTTGAACTTGGCCGACATGAAGAACGCCACTGCGCCAATCAGGATGGTCAGGACGAGGTTCCAGAGTATTGTCGCTTCCATGAGTCAGCACTTCCATCTTGCGAGCGAAGCCGCCTTCCGCGTCGGCTTGCCATTTTCATCTTTCATCGGCCCAGGCATCCCAGACATGCGGGCGCAGAATGACTTCTTCCGTGGGCCACCTTCGGGCTGCGGAGCCTTCAGGTTGCTTCCAGTTTCGCGGTTGTACTTAGCACGGCCCTTAGCTGTTAAGCCAGCGCCTTGAGAGACGGGCAACTTTTCACCCCGGCCAACGGCAAGCGACGGGCCTTTTTTCTTAGCCATCTCAGCACCACACCCTTCTCGGCACTGCTGGTGCCGGGTCCACAATGTATGCGTCCAACTCAGGCGCTTCAGGGGTCCGCACGTTCACATACCAGCCGTCCAGCGGCACGGGGTCATACGGGTCAGGCAGCGGCTCAGGCGGGCGCTCGTACAAGGTTCCCAGCGTGTCAATGGCGTAGTAGTTCGGCGTGAGAGTAACCTGCCCCTCGTCGTCCTCGGTAGAGGTGTAGAGGATGGCCGTGGCCTCCGCCTCATCAGCAAAGCGCAGCATGTAGTCTGTCATGTCGTCAGCGCCTGTAGGGTTGAGTTAGGAAGACGGGTGCTGTAGTAGCCGATGCGGCGGATGGTGCCAGTTGGCAAAGATGCCCCTGTAATGCCGCCAATATTTAGTTTATTTACTGCCGGGACTGTCCCTACCCCATCCAGCACCGCCGCGCCGCCATTAACACTAAACGCAAAATCGTTAACTTTATATGCCGCAGCAGCTTTTGTTGTGGCGTTTGCAATCAATGTGCTAGCAGCTGACTCGTTAACTTGGGTTACCGCGCCTGCTCTAACTTCATATCGTGTTGCTGACCCAGAAGAAGTGCCCCAAATAAGTATTCGGTTGGCACTTGATCCATCATCAAAAGAAGTAATTAGTGTGTTCGCAGCCACAGCATATGGCGTTACCTCAGCACTCAACGTCCCCTGATTCGGGTTATACCAAGTGTAGAAGTTGTCCCCCAGCAT
>Ga0315902_10004471_pt1 | contig 20203 bp, 15 predicted proteins | sample LakEriMetagenome_9_FD_203523 | JGI IMG/M metagenome (GOLD analysis project Ga0315902, IMG submission 203523) | Freshwater fungal communities from buoy surface, Lake Erie, Ohio, United States - Buoy 12 MA117 | ecosystem: Environmental > Aquatic > Freshwater > Lake > Lake biofilm | place: USA... | reverse complement strand
GTGGCGCACTACCCAGACCTGCTGCTGGAAACCCTGCGCGCCGTGGCGCCGGCCGGCGTGAACGAGCCCATCGTGGTGGTGCTCACCCCCGGCATGTACAACAGCGCCTACTTCGAGCACGCCTTCCTGGCCCAGCAGATGGGGGTGGAGCTCGTCGAGGGGCAGGATCTCTTCGTCAAGGACGACTTCGTCTACATGCGCACCACGCAGGGCCCCAAGCGGGTGGACGTGATCTACCGCCGCGTGGACGACGATTTCCTGGACCCGAAAGCCTTCCGCGCCGACTCCACGCTGGGCTGCTCGGGCCTGCTGGACGTGTACCGGCGCGGCAACATCACCTTGTGCAACGCGATCGGCACCGGCATTGCCGACGACAAAAGCATCTACCCCTATGTGCCCAAGATGATCGAGTTCTATCTGGGGGAAAAGCCCATCCTGCACAACGTGCCCACCTACCTGTGCCGCGAGAAGGACGACTTCAAGTACGTGCTGGATCACCTGGAAGAACTGGTGGTCAAGGAGGTGCATGGCGCGGGCGGCTACGGCATGCTGGTGGGCCCGGCCGCCACCAAGGCTGAAGTTGAAGCCTTCCGCGCCGTGCTCAAGGCCCACCCCGAGAACTACATTGCCCAGCCCACGCTCAGCCTGTCCACCTGCCCCACTTTTGTGGAGAGCGGCGTGGCTCCGCGCCACATCGACCTGCGGCCCTACGTGCTCTCCTCAGGCCGAGGTGTGCAGACCGTGCCCGGCGGCCTGACCCGCGTGGCGCTGAAGGAAGGCTCGCTCGTCGTCAACTCCTCGCAGGGCGGGGGGACGAAGGACACCTGGGTGTTGGAGAACTGACATGAGGCCCCCAAGCTCGCTGGCGCTCGCTACCCCCCTAGGGGGCCGCCCACCAGCGGCCCGGCAAAGCCGGTTCCGCGGTGGGAAGCTTGAACAGAATCATCAGGAGGCATTCGATGCTCTCTAGGACGGCCAACCACCTCTTCTGGATGTCTCGCTACATGGAGCGGGCCGGTCAAGCGCGAAGCGCTTGCGGCGAAGCCAGAGCACGGCGGCGCGCGTCAGCGCGTGGCGGTGTTTTCGGCCTGTTGGAGGACTGACCATGCTGTCAAGAACTGCGGACCACCTCTTCTGGATGTCTCGCTACATGGAGCGGGCCGAAAACACCGCGCGCATGCTGGACGTCAACTACCAGACCTCGCTGCTGCCGCAGTCGGCCGACATGGCCGAGCAGGGCTGGCGGGGGTTGCTGAGCATCTCTGAGCTGACGGGCTACTTCAGCGAGCGCTACCGCGAGGTCAACGCACGCAACGTCATGGACTTCATGGTGCGCGACGAGGACAACCTCTCCAGCATCTGGAACTGCCTGCGCGCCGCGCGCGAGAACGCGCGTGCCGTGCGGGGCACGCTCACCACCGAAGTGTGGGAAACGCAGAACCAGACCTGGCTGGAGTTCAACCGCCTGCTGAAGGATGGCGCTTTCGAGCGTGACCCCGGCGCCTTCTTCGAGTGGGTGAAGTTCCGCTCGCACCTGAGCCGTGGCGTCACCGTGGGCACCATGCTGATGGACGAGGCGCTGCACTTCATCCGCATCGGCACCTTCCTGGAACGCGCTGACAACACCGCCCGCCTGCTGGATGTGAAGTACCACGCGCTCACCGGTGGTGCAGGCGGGGAGTTCTTTGGGCCTGGGGTGGGCGCGGGCCCCTTCGGACCCACTGCCGCGTCGAGCCTGTCAGCCCAGGCCCAGGCCCAGGCCCAGGCCCAGGCCCAGGCCCAGGGGCAGGGGCAGGGGCAGAGTGCGGCGCTCGCTGCCCCTGCGCAGGCCGCAGGCGGGGCTTCCGCCGCAGTGGGTACTACCGCTACCGGCAGCAGTCCAGGCTCCAACCAGGAGGTGGACTTCTATCACTGGAGCGCCATTTTGCGGTCCGTCTCCGGCTTCGAGATTTACCGCAAGGTCTATCGCAACGTCATCCGCCCCGAGCGCGTAGCCGAACTGCTGATCCTGCGCCCAGACATGCCGCGCTCGCTGGCCGCCAGCATGAATGAGGTGGTGGCCAACCTGCAGCTCGTGGCCAACCAGCAAAGCGCCGAAACTCTGCGCCGCGCCGGGCGCCTGAAGAGTGACCTGCAATACGGCCGCATCGACGAGATCCTGGCCACTGGCCTGCACGCCTACCTCACCCAGTTCCTGGACCGGGTGAACGACCTGGGCGTGGGCATCAGCCGCGACTTCCTGGTGCCGATGGCGGCTTGAGCCCCGCCCGATGGGCGGGCCTCAGTGCCTTGCGGTGCTGGCAGTGACTGCAAGCACGCGTTAATCTTCGCCACAATCGCCCTCAGGGCTGCGGCCATCGGCAATCTGCTGATGAAGTGCGGTCTACAACACGGGTGAAAGCACATGTTCAAGAATTGGCGATGGATTCTGGGGCTCGCAGTGGGATGCTGCTTTTGGGCCGGATCACACGCGCAGCCCGCCACACGCAGCGCCCTCATCGTGGGGGTGTCCACCTACGCCTCACCCGAGATCACCCCGCTGGAAGGCGTGCCCTTCGACATCGTCAGCGCCCGCACGATTGCGCGAGCGATGGGCATACCGGATTCGCGCATCACGGTGCTTCGCGATGCCCAGGCCACGAAGGCCGCCATCATGGCCGCCTTGGAGCAACTGGCCGCCTCGGTGACGCCGGGCAGCCGAGTGTTCGTTTATTTCTCTGGCCACGGCACGCGCTGGTACGAGCCCAGCCTCAAAGGCTGCAAGGAAGGCCTGCTGGCCTACGACCGCGAGACCCTCACCAACGAGGAGATTGCAACCCGCACGCGCCGCATGAGCGAGGTGGCCGACAAGGTGGTGGTGCTGTTCGACGCTTGCCATTCGGACGGCGTCTCCACCGCGCAGCGCGGGCGCACGCGCTCAGTGGCGGGCGTTTCCATGACACCCAAGTTCTTTCTCAAGGGCGGGCAGGACGCTGAAGCTTGCTCCCGCCCCGTCAACGTCAGGACCCGCAGCTTGCTCGCCGAGTCGACCAAGCTGGGTGCGCTGGAAGAGAACTTCGTGCAGATCACCTCGTCTCGCGCCGACGAGGTGAGTTTTGATGAACCCGGCAAGGGCGGCCTGGCCACCCAGGGCGTGCGCGACTGCTTGCTCAGCAAGACGACCGACCGCAATGGCTCGGGCGCCGTGTCCATCGATGAGATCCAGCAGTGCGCGCAGAAGATCGTGGAACACAAACTCAAGCCCTTCCCGGACCTGAAGCCCCATCACGTCACGATTTCGGGTAACCGCAACATCGTCCCCGTGGCGGTGGTGCGGCCGCAACCGCCGTCTCCTCCGCCCGCCGCGCCTCCAGCGCCGCCACAGGAGATCTTGCCCGTTGCAGCAGTGAAGCCGCCAGCAGCACCTGCGACCCCACCGGCGCAGACTGCCCCACAGCCCACTGTGCTGGCCACAGCGCCCACTTCGCCACTTCTCACACCCTCGCCATCGCCCGCTCCCACTACTCCGGCCCAGCCAGTGAGGCCGCCCCCAGCCGCGCCCATAGCACCTGCGGTGAACGCTCCGATGGCCGCAGCACCCGTGCCACCTGCAGCGCCACCATCACCCACGGTAGTAACTGCCGCACCGCAGCCACCGCTACCTTCAGCACAGGCAGCTGCAGCGCCCCCCGCATCTCCACCTGCGCTGGTTGTGCCCTCTGAGCCTCCACCCCCACCCTCCGTGGCGTCCCTGGCCACGCTCAAGGACATCGAGGCCCAGCGCAACCCGCGCCGCAAGGTGGAGGTGACGCTCAGCAAACTCGCCATGAAGATCGGCAAGGACGCACTGGAACTCACGGTGCGCTCGAGTCATGACGGACACGTCTACCTGGTGATGCTGGGCAGCGACGCGAAGAGCTTCTACGTGCTTTTCCCGAACGGCCTGGACGCGGAGAACAAGATCAAGGCCAACCAGCCCATGCGCCTACCCCGGCCTGACTGGAAGCTGATCGCTCAAGGCCCTGCGGGTACCAATCAGCTGCTGGTGGTCGTCAGCGACACACCGCGCGACATCGCGGCCCTCAAGCAGTTGCCGCCCACCTCGGCCGCACCTTTCACCTTCTCGTTGAACGATCTGCCGGGCAGGGAAGCATTGATCGATTTCTTCGCAGGTCGGGGCGTCACGGGCTCGTCCGAGACCTTTGGTGCGCGCCTGCTGGCCGTCAAGGAGACACCATGAGGTTTGTTTTGAGGCTATTGACTGCATGCCTGCTGGTGCTGACCGCAGGCTTTGCGGCGGCCCAGTCACCCCAGAGCAGTCCGACCGCGCCAAACACGGCACCCGTCAAGAGTGCCACGGTCGACGATTTCGTGAACCAGCTGGCACCGCCCGCGCTCACGCGCAGCCTGGGCCGCAACATCGTGCCGCAGAAGCGCCAGATCGATCTGGTGGTGAACTTCGACTTTGACTCCGCCCGGCTGCAGCCGGCCAGCCGCCCGCTGCTGGAAAACCTCGCCCAGGCCATGAACACAGAGCGCCTGAGCGCCATTCGTTTCAGGGTGGAGGGCCACACCGATGGTAAGGGAACGGCCAAGTACAACGACGAACTCTCCGCCCGCCGCGCACAGGCTGTGGCCGAATTCCTGGCCAGTCAGGGCGTGGCCGCCAGCCGGCTGGAAGCCCAGGGCAAGGGCTTCTCGGAACTGCTGAACAAGGACCGCCCCGATGCCGCCGAGAACCGCCGGGTGCGCATCGTGACCGTGGACTGAGAAGGAGCCTCAAGTGACTCGCCGCCATTCTCTTGAGCGTCCTTCCAGCCTTTTGCTTCCTGTCTGTTCGAGCGGGCTGGCCACCGCCATAGCCGCGTGCGTGTTGCTCACCAGCCCCGCCGCGCACGCCCAATGGCTGGTGACACCCGAGGAAGCGCAGGCCTCGCAGGCCGCACCGCAACCGCTCACGCCTCGCACGGCTCCCGCGGCCACCCCCGGCGCGCCTCGAGTCAACTTGCTGGCGCCCAACCTCTCCAACACTGTCCCGTCCCCCACACGCATTCAGGTGCGCTTTGAGGCCACGGCCCCCGCCCGCATCCAGCCCGAAACCTTCAAGGTGCGCTACGGCGCCTTCAGGCTGGACATCACCAACCGCATCACCGCAGCGTCCAAGGTCACCGCCGAAGGCATCGACGTGGCTGAGGCGGCCCTGCCCAAGGGCTCACACCGTTTGTTCATCGAGATTCAGGATTCGATGGGGCGGGTGGGGGAGCGTGTGGTGGCGTTTGTGGTGGAGTGAGGTGGTATGGGTAAATGCGTCCCTGAGCAATATGCTGTCGTCATGGCCTGTTTTTGTTCCTGCAACGCTGTTCATCCACGTTGCGAAAGCAACGTCCCTGCCTTACCCTCCGGGTATGACTGATGGCGACTGTTTTTCATATCAGTTGAATCGCTAAACGGGGTATCTGACTCGCTCTCCGTCATGCTCAGTCATTTCTTGGCACCGACTTCTCGACATCGCGTTGCTTTTGTTGCTTCCCTTTTTTTTCTCATGTACGAAGGCAACGTGTGAAGATGCGAAAGGCCTAAGTGTTTGCCAATTTATGCTTTTGGCCGTAATGCCTGGAGATATTTGATGTCTGCAAATATAATTGGAAGGCGAATGTCGAGGCTTTCGACTGTTTTAGTGTTTTTTATCTTTTGTTTGCATTTCAATTTTTCATATTCACAGATTACCTCTTCAAATAATGTGGGCTCTAAATCAAGCGAATACATTGATTTTAGATCGAAGAGATTTCTTGGTTCCGACTTTTTAATCCAGGTCCCGCTGCCGCCAGGTACTTGGACAACCAGATTGATTGAGCAATTTAACAGTCCTCACGCAAATCCCAGCGATGGCTTACTTGTTGTGCTTGATAGGGTTGAAAATGGTGTTGTTGAATCGATGATCTGGATAAACATATATCAAAATGACTATAAAAATTGGATTCCAGGAGAAAGTTTTTGTAACGGAAACCTATTCAAGCGTGTGATGGGATCTGGAATTGATGATTATTGTCACTCGTTGGGGATTTCGAGTTTTATGACAAACCGAGAAAGTAGGCATCAGAATACGATTCGCAAGAATTGGGATGAGAATAACATAAGGCGGTCCGTTACCTCAATCCGTTTTCAGTCTTTCTACCAGAAGCGGGGGCGATTTACACTCTATTACGATTTTTCGACCACGAGCGGTGCTTTGGGTTTCCCGGAGGGTTTCAACCGTGCCGGCATCACATTCCAGGATTTTGCCGATTGGTGGAACAAGAACAGTAATGCTACTCCAGTATCAAAATCAATAGAATGGTATGAACGCTTGAGCTCGAATTTGCATACCTCTGTAAATGGGCAGGAGGGCGGCAATAAATCTGCAAGACCGTCAGAGCAAGTGGGTGCATTATTGATATCTGCGTTTAATGCTTACAGATCTTCAAGACCTGATTTGTTTCCGAATATCACCGCCCAACCTGCGGCGATCCCCCAGATTCAGGAAGCGCAAGGGAGTTCTGGCTCAATCCAAGGACAGTCAAACTGGTTAACGTATCCTGTGGTCGAATCGCCCGCCCAGAGCGCGGGGAGTGTCTCCGCTCAGCAGGTCTCTAGCAGTACTCCGTTAAGTGGAGCCTTACCGAACCTCATTGGTCAGATTGAGACGGAACGTAATCAGCGCCTAGAGCTTGAGCAACGCCTCGCGGCCTCCGAAGCCCGCGAGCGCGAACGGCTTGCCGCAGAAGCCCGTGAACGAGAGCGGCCCTCGCTGCCGCCTCCAACCGCCGCAACAACGATCCGCAGCGCCCACGCCCTGGTCATCGGCAACGCCGCATACCCCGGCTCCGGCCGCCTGGACAACCCGGTAAACGACGCCACGGCCATCAGCCAGAAGCTGCGCGCCATGGGCTTCACCGTCACCACGGTGACGGACGCCAACCGCCAGCGTTTGGTGCAGGCCATGAGCCAATTCCGCCGGACGGCGGCCTCGGCGGAGGTCTCACTCCTCTTCTACTCCGGCCACGGCGTGCAGGTGTTTGGCAAGAACTACATGTTGCCCATCGACATGGACCAGACCGACGTGGCCCAGGCCACGATCCAGGGCGTGTCGCTCAACGAGGTGGTGGAAAACTTCCTGCCAGGCAAGACCAAGCTGGTGTTTCTCGACGCCTGCCGCGATAACCCGCTGCAGCGCACCGGCGACCGCAGCGTCTCGCGCGGGCTGGCCCCAATCTCGGTGGCCGAAGGCACCCTCATCGCCTACGCCACCAAGGACGGGCAGGTGGCCTCCGACGGCACGGGCCAGCGCAACTCGCCTTTCACGCAGGCGCTGCTCGAGCATCTGTCTGACCCGTCAGACATCGCGGTGGTGCTGCGCAAGGTGCGCGAGAAGGTGATGCGCGCCACGGGCGGCAAGCAGCAGCCCTGGGAGTACGGGAGCCTGACGGGGGGTGAGTTGGTGTTGTCGGCGATCAGGCCTCAGAGGTAAGGTTGGGATTTCGCCAATCAACATCTCTACCGAGGTCGTGCATCACGGCTTGAAGTAAAAGTCCCCAACGGCTTGGTCATACAGCGCGGGCGTTTGCTCTTTGCCGACCGAACGTGCAAGCTGCACCACCTCCTGTCGGACATTCCGCAGCACCCGGTCCACAGGCAGCCCTGGCTTGAGCATTTCGCGCAGAAAGATGCGTGTGAACACACCGTTGGCCGCTGGGTCGGATGGGGTGAGCTTGTCGAGTGCTTGTTGGCCTGCGCCTGCAGAGAAGATGATCATCTGGCCGGTGGCGGCTGCTGTAGGGGCGAGGCCGCGGCCGCCAATAGCGCGACCAGTGGTTCGAAATGGGTTGTCGCGGCAAGCATCCACCACTGCCAGCATGAACCCTGCGCTGCGTTCTTGCATGTCATCCAAAACGCGTTGCAACTGAATCGCCTCGTCGCGCACCTGTTCTTCGCTCTCGCCCTGGATGTCGATGGGCAGCAGGTAGTTGATCCCGCCGATCTGTACGCCGTGGCCCGCGAAGAAGAACAGCACTTCGTCACCGCCCTGCACGCGTGCCTTGAACTCCCGCAAGGCCTGTTTCATGCCGCGCTCCGAAAGGTCGGTGTGCTGCGTCACTTCGAATCCCACCGTGGAGAGAGCCTGAGCCATCGCCCGTGCGTCTGCACGGGCTGCTTCCAGCTTGGGCACACGCGTGTAGTTGTCGTTCCCGATGACCAGAGCTCGGCGCCGGCCGGGCCTGTAACTGGTCTTGGTGGCTTCTCGCTCTGCCTGAGCTGCCTGCGCAGCCCTTGCGAGCTGTTCTCGCATCTGAGCGACTTCCCTGCGCGCAGCTTCAGCCTCTTGCTCACGCTCGCGTGCCTGCGCGATGAGTCTTTCGCGCTCCTCCCTGTCTGATCTTGCCTTGGTTTCGGCGGCAATGCGTTCTTGGGCTAGACGCTCCCGCTCCACGGAAATCCTTGACTCTTCGGCAACCCGCTTGAGTTCAGCTTGCCTCTCTTGTTCGGCTTTCTGGCGCTCCGACGCCAAACGGCGCTCTTCCGCGAGCCTCGTGTCTTCTGCCTGCTGCTGCCTTCTCAGAGTCTCCGCAGCCAGTCGCTCTCGTACATCGGCTTCTGACCTGGCCTTGGTTTCTGCCAGGAGCTGTTCCTGGACGAGTCGTTCACGCTCGGCAGTTCTTCTCCTGTCTTCCTCCTTTTGCTGCTCTGTGGCCAATCTGGCTTGTGCAAGTCGCTTATCAGACTCCTGGTCTTGAGCCTTTCGCAGCTCAGACATCATGCCGTCCAAGTTGTTCGCCCTGACAGCCTGCCGCTCCCGCTCCCTCTCCGCTGCATCAACGTCACTGGCTACTTGCGATTGCTTGCCTATCGACCAGTTGGCTTCACCCCCTGTCTTGGCCATCAGATCCAAGAAACGATCTTCGGTGACGGCGACTTGGTTCATGACCAGCAAGCCAACGGATCGATTGCTGCGGCGGCCAATGTTCAGCGTAGCCACCTGACCACCTGAAACCCAAATAACCTCTTCGCTGGAGCTCCCACCAAAGAGCCCCCGTTCGGTGGTCTTGAGGGCCGCGGGACCCCCAGGCAAAAGGACGCTTTGATGCGAGCCGGTCTGGCTTTTGGGCACAGGCGTGCTGTTCAATTGCAGATCTAAGGAGTTCTTGACGGCGAACTCAGTTTCCATCCTGAAATGCAGAACGCCTTGCGGAATCAAATCCATGACGTCCAGCGGAGGACCCATCTCGGTCAACCACGTCAAGGCCGTAGACAAACTTTCTTTGAATACGTCGGCGGTCAACTCGGGCGGAGGAGGTTCCATCAACCTGGACGAGGCGGTCTGAGCGTCGGGCACATAAGGGAAGAGACTCCACTCAAGTACACCGGTTGATGCGCTTGCTGTTCCTATTGCTTCCCCTCGCTTGAGCTTCGCGCCAACCGACAACCGACTGGTGTTGAACGCTTCGAGCTGACCTGCAGTGATCACGGAGTAAAGGCTCGGAGCGTGCTTGATGACCACGCCAGAGCCCCACGTTCCATCAAGATCGCCTGCAAAGATCACCTCTCCATCCATCGGGGCCACGATGGTGGCTCCCGCCGGAGCATTCACGACTAAGCTGCGCCAGAACTTCTGGGTGTCAATGGGCAGTACGCCATGAGATACCAAGGGCGCCAACCATGATGCTGGCTCGAGGATCGTCCCGGAGCGAGCTTTTGTGCTCGCCGCTACCTCTGCAACAGTAGCCATGAAGCCCAGCAGAACCGCCAATGCGTACCGCAGAGATCTGCCACTCAAGTGCTTTAAGGTGTTTGCTACAGATGGCATTTCTGACGGACTCAAGACGTGCATCAAAGCTTTTGCATTCTGAGGTACGAGTCGTACCTTTTCAGGCGCTTGGTTTCATGGCGTCCCGGTGTAGGCCTTGCGCACCGCCTGCCCCAACTCAATCACCGCCATCGCGTAGTAGCTCGACCAGTTGTAGCGCGTGACGGCGTAAAAGTTGCTGGTGCCAGCGACGTAGCTGGGGGCAGCATCGCCGTTTTGCAGTTCCACCAGGGCCAGCAGGCCGTTGTGCTGCCGGGCGGGCTCGGGCAGCTCGGCGCCGCGCTCGCTGAACTGCGCCGGAGTGAAGCTGGGCAGGATGTCGGGGGCGAGCAGGGTGGCGCGGTCGCTCACGTTGACTGGGGCGGCCACCGCGTAGTGGGTGGGCATGTCGCGCACCCAGCCGAAGGCGGCGAGGTAGTTCGCCACACTGCCGATAGCGTCCGCCGGGTTGCGCAGCAGGTCGATGCGGCCGTCTTCGTCGAAGTCAACGGCCCAGCGGTTGAGGCTGCCGGGCATGAACTGCGGGAGGCCCAGCGCGCCGGCAAAGGAGCTCTTGTAGCTCGACGGCTCAACGCCCTCGCGTTGGGCCAGCACCAGAAGGTGTTCCAGCTCTGAGCGGAAGAACTCGCTACGGTCCCGCCGGCCAGGGGGGAAGTCGAAGCTGAGGGTGGCGAGCGCGTCCAGAGCGCGGAAGCTGCCCATATGGCGACCGTAGAAGGTCTCCACGCCAATGATGCCGACGATGAGCGAGGCGGGCACCCCCCAGCGTGCCTCGGCCGCCTCCAGCCAGCGCTCGTGGGCGCGCCAGAAGGCCAGGCCGGCCTGGATGCGCTGCGGCTCGACGAAGCGGTCTCGGTAGGCCGCCCAGTTCTTGGCCGTACCGGGTGGCGGCGGCATGATCAGCCGCTGCACCGAAGGCAGCTTTCGGGCTTCGGCCAGTTGGCGCTCCAGCATGCCTGCATCCAGGCCGTGGCGTGCGGCCACGGCGGCCGCGAAGCTCATGACGTCGTCTCGCCGGCCATAGGGCGTGCCCGCGGCGCCTGGCTCGCGCGCGGCCGCCTTGCGTTCTGCCTTGTGGGCGGTCGATGCAGCGCGTGCAGGTTTCTGCGGCTTGGCCTTGGGTTTGGCTTGGGGCTTGGCGGTGCCCGCTGAACTGGTGGTCCCGCCCGGGCTGGGTGAAGAGCTCTGGGCCAGCCCTGCAGCGGGGGCCCAGAGGCAGAGGCTCGCGCTGAAGACGATGAAAGCCCAGGTGCGGGCGAGGGCTGACCCATTGGGCCCACTGCCTGGGACCGTTCGGGCCGGTCGACCGCTTGCAGGGGCCGCATCAAGCTGAGCGGGGGTGAAACGTGTTGCAAACGTCATCAGTGGCTTGCTCATGATGAGGAGCGTATCGCAGCGCCGCGAGATGGGGCAGCGGGCCGATGCCGATACGCGTGTTGCCAGGCCTGAAGGAAGCGATGGCGCCAAGCTTTGGGTACGTGCCCGCCCGCACCGGCCTCGGGGCCGTAGCGCAGCCGGTCCAGTTCCAGCAGAGCCGCTGTCAGCTGGTCGCCCACGGAGCCGAGTTGCCCCTGCACCCGCTGGGCCCAGGCCCGCGGGCCTTCATGAGGTGGGCAGGGCACGTTCAGGCGCTGCAGGCGCCGCGCGACGAAGGCCTGGGTGCGCTGCCAAGGGCTGCGGCGTCGCCGGTCCCAGGCCGCCCAGAGGGCGCCCGCTAAAGCGGCAGCCACCAGCAGACCCACGAGCGCGCGCGAGAGGTCTGTCAGGTCAGGCAGTTCCACACCCATCTTCTTGAGCAGATCCAGTTGCTGCGTCTTGGAGTAGCCCAGCACCCACTGGTTCCAACGCTGGTCCACGCGCTCCCAGGCGCGCCGCAGGCTCAGCAGCAGTTCGGGGTTGACATTGGCGATGGCCTGCCCGACCACGCCGCGCGGCGGCGTCAGGTTGCGGCTGCGCTCGATGCGCTCGGGCGCGACAGCCGCGGTGGGGTCCACCCGCAGCCAGCCCTCGCCAGGTTGCCAGATCTCGGCCCAGGCATGCGCGTGGCGCTGGCGAACGACCCACCAGCCGTCCACGGGCTGAGGGTCGGCGCCCTGGTAGCCGGTGACGATGCGGGCCGGCACGTCCAAGGCTCGCATCACCACCGCGAAGGCCGAAGCAAAGTGCTCGCAGAAGCCGGCCCGGCGGTCCAGCCAGAACTCGTCCACCGCGTCGCGACCGTAGGTGCCAGGGGTGAAGGTGTAGAGGAATCCGGCCGTGCGGATGTGCGCCAGCACGGCGGTGGCCAGCGTGCGCGCGTCTGCCGTGGCGAGTTGCGGGTTGCGCCGCAGTTCCGCCGCCCAGGCCATGGTGCGCGGGTTGTATCCGGGGGGCAGGTCCACCAGCTCGCGCAGGGCGAACGACCCCGCCCGGTTGCCGTGGCGAAAGCCTGCCCACGCCTGGGCCTGCACCCGCACCACCGAGGCCACTGGGGGCGAGACCTGCCACTGCAGGTCACCGCGCTGGGTGATGGACTGGAAGGCATCGCCCGGGGTCACCTCCAGCGGCGCGGTGGTGCCTTCCAGCAGCGGCAGCAGAGGCAGGCGGCTGGGCTCCAACGTCATCTCGTAGCGCAGCCGCGCACCGGCGGGCTCCAGGTCGGGCGGCAGCATCAGCACCCAGGGCGCGCGTCCCTGGCCGGCCGGGACGTCGCGCGTCCAGGTGCGGCCGTCGAACCACGACAGCACCGGCCCGCGGAAGTACAGCGCCGAGGGCGGCGGCGCCGGCCCTTCGAAGCGAACGCGCAGCGCGATGGAGTCGTCGGCCGCGATCTCCGCCACGCCGCCCATCTCCAGCGTGCCAGACAAGCCGGTGCGCCCCACGGCATCACTTGGCAGGCCCCAAAGCGGACCGACGCGCGGGAACAGCAGGAACAGCGCCACCATCACCGGCGTGCCGAAAGCCGCAGCCCGCAGCGCCACGGCGCTGGCCTGGCTCAGGGCCGGGCGACCGGCCGGCATGTGGGCCAGCACCAGCGCCGTCAGCAGACCCCATACCGCCACGGCCATGACCAGTGCGGTGGCCAGCGACTGCGAGTACAGGAAGTGCGTCAGCACCAGGAAGAAGCCGAGGAAGAACACCACCATGGCATCGCGCCGGGCCCGCAGTTCCAGCGTCTTGAGCGCCATCAGCACCACCAGCATGGACACGCCTGCGTCCTTGCCCAGCAGCGTGCCCTCACGCCAAGCGGTCAACGCCGCCGCTACTGCCAGCAGCGCCACGATGGTCCAGCGCCCAGGCAGAGGTTTCGATTTCACCGCCAGGTGGACCCGCCAGGCCAGCAGCGCCACCACACCCAGGCCCAGCCATGCGGGCTTGCGCCACAAGTGGGGAGCCAGCGTCCAGGCCGACACGGCCACCAGGAAGAGGGTGTCGCGGGCCTCGCGTGGCAGGCGTCTCCAGACAGCGGGAGCTTGGCTCAGCAGCGTCATGGCGACCTCCAGGTCCCCAAGGCATCCAGCAAGGTGCGCCGGTGCGCCTCTGCGGCATCGGGCGGCCACTCCTGCCCGCCCAGACGCAAGCCCACGGCCAAGCCGGCGCGGTTGGCTGCCAGCACCCAGGCGGCCAGCCTTGACAGGCGGCGCTCCGGGTCACCGTCCGGCGTGCGTGCGGCTGCCTCATCCAGCCACAACTCTCGCTGAGCCGCGGGCTCGCGGTTGCGGCTCACCAGCTCACCCGTGCGCGCCACCTTCTTCCAGGCCACCTGGCGCAGGGCGTCCCCCCGGCGCCAGGGCCGCACGCCGTCAAAGGCCACGCCCGCAGCTTCAGCCGACGTGCTGCGCGCGCCTTCAGGTGCCTCACTGGCCTCGCCGGCAGGCAGAGGCGGCGCTGGCTGCTCAGGCTGTGGCCAGGCCAGCACCCGCGCCGCCGGGCGCCACACCGTCCAGGCACGGAACAGCCCCAGCGGAAACCGCGTCTCGGCCACCACGGTGGGTACCCCTTGCCAACCGCGCCGGGGCAAGGGCATCAACAGGCGAACGGTATGGCTGCCGCGTGCGGGAAGGTCAGCCCAGGCGCGCTCCGCGCCATGACGCCAGCCCAGTCCGAGTCCGTAGCGCGCCGCACCCGGGTTCTGGATGGTGATGTCGACGGGGGCTTGCTCGCCCGCAAAGCCCGGGCCCCCTGGATGCAGTTGCATCTGCAGACCCCGAAGCGTGCCGTGGGTCATGTGCATGGAGGCCAGGGCGCTGCCGGCCAGCAGAAAGGTCAGCGCGTAGCCCAGGCTCAGCTGGTAGTTGATGCTGGCCACCAGCAGCACCAGCAGCACCACCGCGAAGAACAATCCCCCGGCCGTGGGCACGATGTAGATGTTGCGCTGGCCGGTCTGGTGCTGGTCAGCTACCGGCAGCCGCGACTCGAACCAGGCAGCGAGGCGCTTGTCGGGACGAAGGCCCACGGGCACCTCTGTCACCTGACAGCCCTCCGGTCAATGCGTGACCACGTCCACAGCCTCGCGGAGCTCAGCTGCCTCGGCCAGCGTAGGTCCGTCCGCAGAGACGGCCCCACGTCCCGCCTTGGCCCGTAGGCAGGAACGCTCTCCCTGCGGCGCGGCCGTGCGGGAGCGCTCATGGAATCGGCGTGGCCTCCACCATCGCCCGCACCTGCTCGCGTGGGCCACGGCCTGCGCCAGAGGCCGGCACCAGTCGGTGGGCGATGGTCTGCGGCAGGATGGTTTGCACATCGTCTGGGGCCACGTAGTCGCGGCCGCTCATCAGGGCCCGGGCGCGGGCGGCGCGCAGCACGGCCAAGGCCGCGCGAGGGCTCAGCCCCTGCACAAACCAGCGCCCCGAGCGCGTGGCTTCCACCAGCGCTTGCAAATAGTCCAGCAACGCGCCGGAGACGGCCACGCGGGCAGCGGCGGCTTGCGCCTGCTGCAGGTCGGCCGGCGTCATCACCGGCTGCAAGGCTGCCAGCGCGGCACGCCGGTCGTCCCCAGCCAGCAGAGCGCGCTCGGCCTGCCGGTCGGGGTAGCCCAGGGTGATGCACATCAGAAACCGGTCCAACTGGCTTTCCGGCAGCGTGTAGGTGCCGATCTGCTCGGTGGGGTTCTGCGTGGCCACCACAAAGAAGGGCTGGGGCAGCTCGCGGGTGGCGTTGTCTACCGATACCTGACGCTCCTCCATCGCCTCCAGCAGCGCGCTCTGCGTGCGCGGCCCGGCGCGGTTGATCTCGTCGGCCAGCAGCACCTGCGTGAACACCGGGCCGGGGTGGAAGACGAAGGCGTCGCGCCCACGCTCGAAGACGCTCACGCCCACCAGATCGCTGGGCATGAGGTCGGCGGTGAACTGCACGCGGGCAAAACGCAGGCCCAGCGACACCGCCAGGGCCTGGGCCAGCGTGGTCTTGCCTACACCCGGCACGTCCTCGATCAGCAGGTGGCCGCCCGCCACCAGGCAGGCTACACAGTCCTCGATGCGGTCGCGCTTGCCCACGATGATCGCGTCGACCTGGTCCACCAGGCGGGTGAGGCGTTGAGCAACAGTCATGTCCATCGGCAGCACGTTAACTGAATTCACCCTGCGGCCGGGCTTGAGCTGGGCCATACCCCCTGAGCCTGGGCTGCGCGACACTTCGGTCCCATGAGCACTGCCTTCTACGCCCCGCCAGAGTGCCGCGGCCACGACATGGGTGCGGGCCACCCCGAGTGCCCCCAGCGCCTGGACGCCATCCACGACCTCCTGCGCGCCACGGGTCTTGACCTGGCGCTGGACCATCGCGAAGCGCCGGACGCTGACGACGACGCCCTGGCCCGCGCGCATGCGGCGGGCTATGTGCAGGAGATCCGCGAGCTGATGCGGCAGTCGGCTCAGAGCGGCCAGCCCCGCCCCGTGGATCCGGACACCAGCGTGTGCCCGGCCACCGCCGCTGCAGCGCTGAAGGGCGCGGGGGCCGCCCTGGCGGCCACCGATGCCGTCATCAATGGCGAGGCGGAGAACGCCTTCTGCGCCGTGCGCCCGCCCGGCCACCACGCCACGCGCGACACCGCCATGGGCTTTTGCTTCTTCAACAACGTGGCCGTGGCGGCGCGCCACGCGCTGGACGTGCGTGGGTTACAGCGCGTGGCCATCATCGACTTCGATGTGCACCATGGCAACGGCACCGAGGACATCGTCGCCGGCGACGAGCGCATCCTCATGTGCAGCTTCTTCCAGCACCCGCTGTACCCCTACAGCGGCGCCGTACCCAAAGGCACGAACATGGTCAACGTGCCGGTGGCGCCCTACACGCGTGGCCCGGCGGTGCGTGAGCTGATCGAGCAGCAATGGATGCCGGCCCTGGAAGCCTTCAAGCCGCAAATGCTGTTCATCTCCGCCGGCTTTGATGCCCACCGGGAGGACGAGCTCGGGCAGATGGGCCTGGTGGAGGCTGACTACGCCTGGATCACCCGCCGCCTGATGGACGTGGCCCGCGCCCATGCGCACGGCCGCATCGTCTCCTGTCTGGAGGGCGGCTACCACCTCAGCGCCCTGGCTCGCAGCGTGGCGGCCCACCTGCGCGAGCTGGCCGGGGTGGCGGCGTGAAGACCGGCAGCAGCCTCACCGAGGCGCTTGCACCTGCCAACCTGACGGAGCTGCTGCAGGCGCTGGGCAAGCCCTCGGCGCTGGTGGAGGCGGGCGTGCTGGCCGCGTGCGTGGGCCTGGCCTGGCTGGTGGTGCGGGTGCTGAGCCGGCGCGAGGCCGACCGGGGCATCTGGCTAGGCCGTCACGGCGTGGACGGGGTGCTGTTTCCGCTGCTCCTGCTGGGTCTGGCCTGGGTGGCCCGCTGGGTGTTGGCCGGTTGGGTGCCGCCAGCGCTCTTCCGCGTCGCGATCCCGGTGCTGCTGAGCCTGCTGGTCATCCGCTTTGGCGTGCAAGTGCTGCATGCCGCCTTTCCCACCTCGGCCACGGTGCGGCTGGTAGAGCGCCTGTTGTCGTGGATGGCCTGGGGTGCTGTCGTGCTGTGGTTGACGGGCGCCTTGCCGGTGCTGGTGAGCGAAATGGACGCGCTGCGCTGGAAGACGGGCGGCGCGGAGGTCTCGGTGTGGAGCGTGATCGAGGGCGGCTTCACCGCCGCGGCCGTGCTGTTGGTGGTGCTCTGGCTGTCCTCCGTCATCGAGGGCCGGCTGTTGTCGGGCTCCGAATTGGCCGGCGGCAACCTGTCGCTGCGCAAGATGGCGGCCAATGCCACCCGGGCGCTGCTGGTCTTCGTGGGGCTGTTGATGGCCCTGTCGGTGGCCGGCATTCCGCTGGGTGCGCTGAGCGTGCTGGGGGGCGCTGTCGGCGTGGGCATTGGCTTTGGCCTGCAGAAGCTGGCCTCCAACTACGTCAGCGGCTTCGTCATCCTGGCCGAGCGGTCTCTGCGCATCGGTGATGTGGTGCGGGTGGATGGCTTCGAGGGCCGTGTCACCGACATCCACACCCGCTACACGGTGATCCGCGCGCTGAACGGCCGCGAGTCCATCGTGCCCAACGAGCTCCTGATCACCCAGCGGGTGGAAAACGCATCGCTGGCCGACCCGCGCATCTTGATGACCACGACGGTGCAAGTGGCCTATGGCACCGATCTGGCGACGCTGTCACCACGCATCGTTGAGGCGGTGCGCGCGGTGCTGCGTGTGGTGCCTGACCCCGGGCCTGCGGTGCAGCTGGCCGCCTTCGCCTCTGACGGGCTGCAGCTGAACATCGTGTTCTGGATTGCCGACCCGCAGAACGGTCAGGGCAATGTGCTCAGCGATGTGAACCTGGCGGTTTTGCGCACCCTCCAGGCATCCGGCGTGGAGATCCCCTTCCCGCAGCGGGTGGTGCGGCAGGGCTGAAAGGCCGTGGGTCTGGGCCCGCCCGGGCCCGCAAGGCCCCAGGTAGGTGGCCTGGCCGGGACCCTGTCCGTCTCAAGCCACCGTGACCGGGATCTTCCCGATCCTGGCCTGCCACTCCTTCGGCCCGGTCTGGTGCACGCTGGTGCCGTTGGCGTCCACGGCCACCGTCACCGGCATGTCCTTGACGTCAAACTCATAGATGGCTTCCATGCCCAGGTCGGCAAAGCCCACCACCTTCGAGGCCTTGATGGCCTTGCTGACCAGGTAGGCGGCGCCGCCCACGGCCATCAAGTAGGCGCTCTTGTGCTGGCGGATGGCCTCGATGGCCACCGGGCCGCGCTCGGCCTTGCCCACCATGGCGATCAGGCCGGTCTTCTCCAGCATCATGTCGGTGAACTTGTCCATGCGCGTGGCCGTGGTCGGGCCCGCGGGGCCCACCACCTCGTCACGCACCGGGTCTACCGGGCCGACGTAGTAGATGACGCGGTTGGTGAAGTCCACCGGCAGCTTCTCGCCCTTGGCCAGCATGTCCTGGATGCGCTTGTGCGCCGCATCCCGCCCCGTGAGCATCTTGCCGTTGAGCAGCAGGGTCTGGCCCGGCTTCCAGCTCGCCACCTCGGCGGGGGTGAGGGTGTCGAGGTTCACGCGCTGGCTCTTTTGGGTGTCAGGCACCCAGTTCACCTTGGGCCACAGGTCCAGGCTGGGCGGCTCCATGAAGGCCGGGCCCGAGCCGTCCAGCACCACATGCGCGTGGCGCGTGGCGGCGCAGTTGGGGATCATGGCCACGGGCAGGCTTGCGGCGTGCGTGGGCCAGGTGGCGATCTTCACGTCCAGCACCGTGGTCAGGCCGCCCAGGCCCTGCGCGCCGATGCCCAGGGCGTTGACCTTCTCGTAGAGCTCGATGCGCAGCTCTTCGAGCTTGTTTTGCGGGCCGCGCGCCAGCAGCTCGAACATGTCGATGGGCTCCATCAGCACTTCCTTGGCCAGCAGCATGGCCTTCTCCGCCGTGCCGCCCACGCCAATGCCCAGCATGCCCGGCGGGCACCAGCCGGCGCCCATGGTGGGCACGGTCTTGAGCACCCAGTCGACCAGGTTGTCGCTGGGGTTCATCATGATGAACTTGCTCTTGTTCTCGCTGCCGCCGCCCTTGGCGGCCACCGTCACGTCCACGGTATGGCCGGGCACCACGCTCATGTGCACCACGGCGGGGGTGTTGTCCTTGGTGTTCTTCCGCTCGAAGATCGGGTCGGCCAGCACCGAAGCGCGCAGCGTGTTGTCCGGGTCCAGGTAGCCGCGCCGCACGCCTTCGTTCACCGCGTCCTCGATGGAACCCGGGAAGCCTTCGAAGCGCACGTCCATGCCGATCTTCAGGAACACGTTGACGATGCCGGTGTCCTGGCAGATGGGTCGGTGGCCCTCGGCGCACATGCGCGAGTTGGTCAGGATCTGCGCAATCGCGTCCTTGGCCGCCGGCGAGGCTTCGCTTTCGTAAGCGCGGGCCAGGTGGGCGATGTAGTCGGCAGGGTGGTAGTAGCTGATGTACTGCAGCGCGGCGGCAACGGTCTCGACGAGGTCTGCGTGACGGATGGTGGTGGTCATGGATGCACCTGTTTCAATGGTGAGGCTTGACGTTGTGGCCGGACATCAGCTTGTCTGCGTAGGCGATGGCCAGCGCCGAAAACAGGAAGGCGATGTGGATGACGGTCTGCCACAGCAGCACCTTCTCCTCATAGTTCGCCGCGTTGATGAAGGTCTTGAGCAGGTGGATGGAGCTGATGCCGATGATGGCGGTGGCCAGCTTGACCTTCAGCACCGAAGCATTGACGTGGCTGAGCCACTCGGGTTGGTCGGGGTGGCCCTCAAGGTTCAGGCGTGAGACGAAGGTTTCGTAGCCGCCCACGATCACCATGATCAGCAGGTTGCTGATCATCACGACGTCAATCAGCGCCAGCACCACCAGCATGATGATGGTCTCGTTGAGCTGCTTGATGGGCTCATAGCCGATCACGTTGCCTGCGGCGTCCTTGATCGCCTGCGCCTTGTAGCCAATGCTGGTGACCAGCTGCTCCAGGGCGGCCTGGCTGCCAAAGGCGGCCTCCACCAGGTGCACCAGCTCCACCCAGAAGTGGTAGACGTAGACCGCCTGGGCCAGGATCAGGCCCAGGTAGAGCGGCAGTTGCAGCCAGCGGCTGGCGAAGATCAGCCCGGGCAGGCCGTGCAGACGGGGCTTGCCGGTGAGGTCGGGGGTGTTCATGGGGGGGGGCTTCAGGCTGAGGCCGATGGCAGGCCGGTCGGGAGGACCGGGTCGTTCGGCCCATATTCGGGTCGATCCCGTTGCGGGAAATTGTAGGTGCGTCAACATCATGGGTTTCTTGCGGTGTGTCGTCTGTGCTGCGCATGACGGTGGGTCAGAGTAAGGCCTCAGTCAGAGCGCTTGGTCAGAGTTCGGCCCCGACGTCAAGCCCCCCACAGCCGCAGACCGTTGCTGCGGCAGGTGCCCTGCAGATCCGCAACCTCAGAGGAGACCCCATGTCCAGCGACCAAGCCAC
>Ga0315902_10004466_pt1 | contig 20230 bp, 22 predicted proteins | sample LakEriMetagenome_9_FD_203523 | JGI IMG/M metagenome (GOLD analysis project Ga0315902, IMG submission 203523) | Freshwater fungal communities from buoy surface, Lake Erie, Ohio, United States - Buoy 12 MA117 | ecosystem: Environmental > Aquatic > Freshwater > Lake > Lake biofilm | place: USA... | reverse complement strand
GCCTATTATTCGCAGCCCGTGATGGCCGAAGCGCGCTACGATGGCCCTGCCGCCGCCGTGCCCGTCTCTCCCGGCGAGGTCAGCTACGCCGTCCAGGTCACGATGGTCTACGACATCACCGACTGACGCGGGGCCCAGGGCGGGTCCCCCGGGACCCGCCCCACTCTGCCTCAGGCCGTGGCCTTGGCCAGCGCCTGGTCGAGATCGGCGATGATGTCCTCCACATCCTCGATCCCGATCGACAGCCGCACCACATTGTCCGACGCCCCCGCCGCCGCGCGCTGTTCGGGCGTCAGTTGCCGGTGCGTGGTCGACGCCGAATGGATCACAAGGCTGCGCGTATCGCCGAGGTTGGCCACATGGCTGAACAGCCCCAGCGCATTGACGAACTTCACGCAGGCCTCGTAGCCCCCCTTCATCGCGAAAGTGAAGATCGCGCCCGCCCCCTTCGGGCAGATGCGTTTCGCCCGCGCATTGTAGGGCGAGGAGGCAAGCCCCGCATAGGTCACGAACTCGACCCGCGGATCGGCCTCGAGCCAGGCGGCCACCTTCTGCGCATTCTCGACATGCCGCGCCATCCGCAGGGACAGCGTCTCGATTCCCATCAGCGTGTAATGCGCGCCCTGCGGGTTCATCGTCATGCCCAGGTCGCGCAGCCCCACCGCGATGCCGTGAAAGGTGAAGGCCATCGCCCCAAGCGCGGCATGGAAGTTCAGCCCGTGATAGGCCGGCTCCGGCCCGGCGAGCGACGGGAAGCGGCCCGGAACCGCCGACCAGTCGAACTTGCCCGAATCGACCACGCAGCCGCCGGTGACCGTGCCGTTGCCGGTCAGGTACTTGGTTGTCGAATGAACGACGATGGTCGCCCCATGCTCGATCGGGCGACACAGGTACGGTGTGGCCGAGGTATTGTCGACGATCACCGGCACGCCGGCCGCATCGGCGATGGCGGCAATCGCGGGCAGGTCGGTGACATAGCCGCCCGGGTTGGCGATCGATTCGCAGAAGACCGCGCGCGTATCGGCGTCGATTGCCGCCTTCAGAGCGGCATGATCCTCGAAATCGACGAACTTGGCCGACCAGCCGAACTTGCGGATCGTGTTGGTGAACTGCTGCACCGTCCCGCCGTAAAGCCGGGTCGAGGCCACGATGTTGCGCCCCGGCGCCATCAGTGGAAAGAGCGCCATGATCTGCGCCGCATGGCCCGAGGAACAGCAGAACGCACCCGCTCCGCCTTCGAGCGCGGCAATCCGCTCGGCCAGTGCCCCCACAGTCGGGTTGGTCAGGCGCGAATAGATGTAGCCCACCTCGGCCAGGTTGAACAGCGCGGCCGCATGGTCGGCATCGCGGAACACATAGGCCGTGGTCTGGTAGATCGGCACCTGCCGGGCGCCCGTCGCCGGGTCGGGCTTGGCGCCGGCATGGATCTGCAGCGTGTCGAAACCGGGTTTGCGCGTCATCTTCCCTCCTCTGGCCGCCTCGCGGCTTTTCTCGATCAACTCGGTGTAGTTTAAGCGGATTGAACCCGCCGCTCAACAGAACTCTTGGGCCCGCACCCGCCGCCCGTTCTAGCGCAGCCAGAGCCCAGCCTGCCGCAGCCGGTTGCGGATCGCCTGCTCGCGCCGGGGCAGCGCGGCGCGGTCGAACATTGCCCGCGCCTGCCGGCCGCCACCCTGATAGACCATCTTTCGGACCGCCGGATAGTCCTTCAGCAGCGCCCTGACCGGTTTCGGTGCCGTCACCGCCTCGAGAACGGCCACCGCCCGGTCGCTTTCCCGCGCATATAGCAGCGGGAATGTGCGGTAATGGCAGGTCACGGCACCGTCGAGCCCCGCAAGCTCCGGCCCCGGCCGCCCGCCGCCCAGGGAATGCACGACCAGCGGCAGCACCACCTGGTCAAGCCAGGGGTCCAGCGGCTGAAGCGCCAGTTCCGGCGGCGGATCGTCCCGCACCGCCACCGCCCAGTCCAGGAACCGTGCGCCAAAGACCGCCGGATCGGCGCCGAAGAACCAGCCCGCGTTGAAATAAAGATAACGCCGCCAGTATTCGTCGGGCTGGCTCAGGTCCAGCGAGCTTGCGAAATCCAGCCCGAAACGGTCATAGAGCGATTTCCATGTTGCGCCGTAGCCCGGCCAGTACACATCCTCGACCGGCCAGGTCCCCTCGCGCCGCATCGAAGCCGCGGGGCGTGCAAAGTCGAAGCCGACATCGCCGATGTCCGACAGGATCAGCGTATCGGTGTCCAGAAACAGGAAAGGCTCACCCGGCGGCAGCACGGCAAGCCCCTCGATCTTGTTGCCCTGCGGATAGGCCGCGCCGAAGTGGCGGCTCTCGAAGGGTGCGATCTCGGCCCCGTGCTCGGCCAGCGCGGCACGAAACGGCCCAGGCAGGCGCGGGTCACCGGGCCAGAGCGGCCCCGGCTGCGGCTCGGCCACGATCAGCCGCCCGGCAAATCCCGGCGCGCTCGCCCGCAGGGACGCCGCCAGGATCAGCGCCTCATATTGCAGCCGCCCGGCCTGGCCTACGATCATGATGTTGAACGGCCGGCGCACACTGTCTCTCCTCTGTCCCCGTCCCGAACAGCCCCCGCCGGCCGGCTTGCAATCCCCGGCCGGCTCTGTCCCGACCATCGCCGCAGCGGCGTGATCAAGGCAAGGCCGAACCCGCACGGCATCCCGTCGCATGATCGCGCCTTGACCTGCAGCCCGCCCTCATGATCAGCAGGGCAGGGGGCAGCCCTTGCCTCCCTCTCGGGGAAGGAAAGACCCATGCCAGAACCGCCGCGCCGCGCGCTCGTCACCGGAACGGCGGGCTTCATCGGCTTCCACCTCGCCCGCCTCCTCCTGGCCGAGGGCTTCACAGTCCACGGCTATGACGGCATGACGGATTACTACGACGTCACGCTCAAGCGCCGCCGCCACGCGATGCTTCTCGCCCAGCCCGGGTTCACCGCGACCGAAGCCATGCTCGAAGATCAGGCGCTCTTCGACCGCACCGCCGACGCCTTCGCCCCCGACATCATCATCCACCTCGCTGCGCAGGCGGGCGTGCGCTACAGCCTGACGAACCCGCGCGCCTATCTCGACGCCAATGTCACCGGCACCTTCACCGTGATGGAGGCCGCGCAGCGCCTCAAGGTGCGCCATCTCCTGATGGCCTCGACCTCCTCGGTCTATGGCGCCAATGCCCGCATGCCCTTCCGCGAAACCGACAAGGCCGACACCCAGCTCACCATCTATGCCGCGACCAAGAAGGCCGGCGAAAGCATGGCCCATGCCCATGCCCATCTCTGGAACCTGCCCACGACGATGTTCCGCTTCTTCACCGTCTACGGCCCCTGGGGGCGGCCCGACCTCGCCTATTTCCGCTTCACCGAGGCGATCCTCGACGGCCGCCCCATCGATCTCTACAACCGCGGGCAGATGGACCGCGACTTCACCTCGGTCGACGACCTCGTCCGCGCCGTGCGCCTGCTCATCGACGTCCCCCCCGTCCGCCCCGCCGACGGCCGCGTGCCGGATGGCGACAGCCTTTCGCCCGTCGCGCCCTTCCGCATCGTCAACATCGGCAACGGCGAAAAGGTCCGCCTGCTCGACCTCGTCGCCGCCATCGAGGCGGCCCTCGGCCTGACCGCCATCCGCAACGACATGCCGATGCAGCCCGGCGATGTGCCCGCGACCTGGGCGGATGCCTCGCTCCTCGAAACGCTCACCGGCTTTCGCCCGCAGACCGATGTCCGAACCGGCATCCGCGCCTTCGTCGACTGGTACCGCGACTACTACGGCCGCTAGCCAGGCTCAGGGCCGCAGACCCTCTCCCAGCATCTGCCAGGACACGACGAACAGCGCGGCCAGCACCGGCCCGGCCACGAAACCGCTCACCCCGAAACTCGTCAGCCCGCCCACCGTGGCGAACAGCACCAGCCAGTCCGGCATCTTGGAATCCCGCCCCACGAGGATGGGTCGCAGCAGGTTGTCCACCACGCTGATGACAAAGACCCCGAAACCCAGAAGCACCAGCGCCCTGAACCAGTCCCCCCCCATGGCGAGCAGCACCGCTGCCGGAAACCACACGATCGCCGCACCAAAGGCGGGCAGGATCGCCAGCATCGTCATCACCGCCCCCCAGAACAGTGCCCCCTTGATGCCAAGCGCCGCGAAGATGATCCCGCCCAGCGTCCCCTGCACCAGGCTCACGACCAGCGTTCCCTTGATCGTGGCCATCGTGACCACCTCGAAACGCTCTACGAAGCGCGCCTTCTGGACACCGCCCAGCGGGATCGATTCGAACACCGCGCGATAGATTTCCGGCCCGTCCCGCAACAGGAAGAACAGAAGGTAGATCATCATCCCGAGCTGGATGAAGAACAGCGCCGCCCCCTGTCCTGCGCCCAACACCAGTTCCACGAACCAGGACCCGATGCCTTCGACAACTGACCGGATCCGGTCGCCCAGCGTGTCGATGGCGAGGCTCCCTGTCTCGGTCCCCAGATGCGACAGCACCGACTCCTCGACCTTGTCGAGAAAGGGCCCGAAGGCGTCGACCTCGTTCTGAAGGCTGGCATAGGCATCCATGGTCTGCCCGATCACCGCGCTGCCGAAATAGGTGGCCGGGATCAGCACCACGACCGTCACGATGAGGATCGTCAGCGCCGCCCCGACGCTGCGCCTTCCCCCCACCCGGTCCGACAGCCGGTCGCACAGCGGCTTGAACAGCAGCGCAAACACCACCGCCCAGAAGATCGGCTTCCAGAAGCCCGCAAGGATCGCGACAAGCCCCGCCCCCGTGGCCAGCACGAGCAAAAGAAGAAAGGGCTGCCGTGTCATGACGTTCCCCCTTTATCCGCCCGCGCCGGCCGGGGGAGCCTCACCGTTCGAACAGCCTTCCTGGAATCCGTTGTCGCAATGCGCCTTGAGCCGCGCGGTATCCGCATCGGTCCAGCCTTCGGGCGCAGTCACCTCCGCCCAGGGGCCGATGTAATCCTGCGCATAATAGGCATGTCCGAACCCCGCCGGGGTCGTTGTCGCCAGCACCATGTCAAGCGCCAGCTGGAACTGCGTGACCACCGGCATGAACTGCAGATAGGGCGACACGCCGTCGCCCGGCGGCTCGCGCATCCAGACAGGCGCCCGCAATAGCGACAGCGGATCAAAGAACACGATCGGGTCCGAAGGGTACTGCAGGAACATGATCCGCATGTCCCCCCAGGGCGCTGCCCCCTCGGATCCGTCATCGCCCCGCGCCGCATAGCGGATGAAGGACCCCGTCCCGATCCCGGGCCTGACCCAGGGCGTCTCTGCGTTGCGCGCATGCTGCACCCGGTTCCAGAAATCCGAAGGAAAGGGCGGCCCCGCCCAGAAGGCCCCGTCGATGGGATCGTCCACCAGCCGGAAGATGTTCGTCGCATACATCGACGACCAGGCCCCGAGGCTCAGCCCGTGCACATAGAACTGCGGCCGGCTGTCCTCGGGCAGCGTCTTCCAGTAATCGTGGATCGCCGCCAGCGTGGCAGTCGCCTGGTCAAGCCCGGTGCGCGTCTCGAAGACCAGCGCAAAGGGCGAATTCAGGAACGAATACTGCGTCGACACGGTCGCGATGTCGCCGTCATGCATGTATTCCACCGGATCGTGCGATCCGGGGTCCATCCAGCCCGTCCCCGTGGGACTCGTCACGATCAGCACCTTGCGGTCGAACCCGCCCAGCCGCTTGAGCTCTTCGAGCGCAAGCTCAGCCCGCGCCTCGGGCGTGTCGCCGTTGGCGCGCCCGACATAGACCCGGATCGGGTCAAGCGCGGGCCGCCCCGTAAAGACCGAGATATCGGCCGCATCCGGCCCGGTCATGATGAAATCCCGCCCCGGCTGGCCCATCGCCTGCCAGTTGACCAGCGACCCCGGCCCGCCCGTCTTGCGCAGATCGGCCGGGGCCGGGGGCGCCGTGTCGAACAGGTTCTGTGCCGTCTCGTATGTCTCGTCGAGCACATTGATCACAACATCAAGAAGACCATCCCGCGTCAGCACGAAAAGACCGAGCGCGACCAGCAGGAAGCCCAGCACATCGGCCCGCCGGGGCGGCATGATCCGTTCAAGCCGGCCCCGGATGAAGCGTGAAAACAGCGCGATGACATGCCCGATCAGGAACAGCAGGCCGAACACGATCAGCGCAATCACCACGACCTGGATCAGATGCCCCTCTGACGCCGGTTCAAGCCCCATGCGGGCGCGCAGGTCGTTCTGCCAGGTCAGGCTGTAGAGCAGCGACCACCCTGCCAGACCCAGCACGCCGACCCCCAGAAGGCCAAGGATCACGTCCCGCGCATCGCCGCGCGCCACCGGCATGGCAGCAATGTTCCAGATCACCTGGATGACCCGCCCGAGCATGTAGCCCAGCGCCATCACGACACCCGCCAGAACGCCCTGCATCAGCGGCGCCCGCGGGACGAGCGACGGCGTGAACGAAGCCGCGACGAACAGCACGCCCAGGATCAGGGCAAACAAAGAGGGGCGGGGAAGAAGCCGGCGCACGTCGAACCCTCCGCAGCTGGAACTGTCATGGCAGAGCCTGCCTGCCCCGGCGTCAAGGTCAAGCGCAATCCGCAGCCGCCTACGGGCCTGGCCACCGCGCCTTGACAGAACCCATCGCGCGCCACGGTCCGCGCCGATACCGAAGCAGACCACGCGGGAAGACTGGTGGGCGACCCTGGAATCGAACCAGGCGTGGGTCTCCCCGGCGGAGTTACAGTCCGCTGCCGCACCTTGCAGCTCGTCGCCCACTCTGTCTGCGGCCGGGCGGCCGCCATGCGGGCGTCGGATACCTTTGGGGTTCCGGGGCGTCAACAGGAAAAACCCCCCGTCCGCTCCGCCCCTGTGGGCGAAGCGAACCCGCCCCATGCGCGACCGGCAAGCCTCGGCCGGCGGGGAATGGGCCGGTATCCCCTTGCACAGCCGCCCCATCCGTCGCAGGGCTGCGCCACGACCGAATGCGAGGCGCGATGAAAAAGCCGGCCTGGGTGATCGCGAAGGAACAGGACCGCCGCCGGGCGGGCACCGCGACCGTCTGGCTCTGGGGGCATCATGCGGTGCGCGATGCCCTGCTCAATCCGCAGCGCATGCGCCTGCGGCTGGTGCTGACCCGCAATGCGCTCGACCGGCTTGCCGATGCTGTCGCCGCCGCCGGCATGACGCCCGAAATCAGCGATCCCCGGCGCTTTGCCGCGTCCCTTGAACCCGACGCCGTCCACCAGGGGGCCGCGCTCGAGGTCCGCCCCCTCGACTGGGGTCCGCTTGCCGATGTCGCCACCCGCCCCGGACCCGGAATCTCGCGTGTCGTCCTGCTTGACCGGGTGACTGATCCGCACAATGTCGGCGCCATCCTCCGCTCGGCCGAGGTCTTCGGCGCCCGCGCCGTGATCGGGACCGAACGCCACGGCGCACCTGAAACCGGCGCGCTGGCCAAGGCGGCAAGTGGCGCCCTCGAACGCCAGCCCTATCTCCGCCTGCGCAACCTTGCGGAAACGATGGAGACTCTGCGCGACATGGGTTTCACCCTCATCGGGCTTGACGGCGATGCTCCGGTCACGATCGGACAGGCCGCGCAGGATTGTCGCGGCCGTCCGGTCGCCCTCGTCCTCGGGGCCGAAGGACCGGGCCTCCGCGACCGGACGCGCACGACCTGCGACCTCCTCGCACGCATTCCCTCCGCGGGGGAATTCGGCTCGCTCAACGTCTCCAATGCCGCTGCCGTCGCGCTCTATGCGCTCGGCGAACCAGGTCCTGGGCCCTGAACCGCTCCACTATCCTTCGACGCGGTACGAATCGGGCTGGCCTAGAACGCCGGGCGGAATATTTTACCTGCGAAGATTCGCCGCACTGGCCAATGCCATGAACCGCCGCCGCATCCTCGGAACGATGTCTCTCCTGCCCCTGGCGATGCTGTCGCCGCGGTCGGCATGGGCTGCCTTTCCTCCGGTATGTTCGGCGGACGGGATCGCCATCGGCGGCGCCGATCCGGTCTGCTACTTCACCGAAGGCGGCTATGTGCCCGGGCGCCCCGAACATGCCACCTTGTGGCGCGGCGCATTCTGGCAGTTTTCCGGCAGAACGACCCAGACCCTGTTCGAGATGAACCCGCTGGCCTACTGCCCGCAGTTCGGCGGCTATTGCACGCAGGCCGTCGCCGGAGGAAAGCTCGCGGACGGTGATCCGACGATGTTTCTCCTGCATGCGGGTGCGGTCTTCTTCTGCATGTCCCGGTTCGAACTTGGCCGGATGCAAAGGGATATCGACGCTACCATTGCGGCCGCCCGCCGCAACTGGCCTGCCGTTCTCGGCGGATGACGTGCCGCTCACGTTTTCCTGACAGACCTTTCCCCAGCCGCCGCCCGCTCCCATATCCACCCCGGGGCATCGGTCTGACACTGCTGCCCCGAAGCACTGTCCCTCGTTCCACAACTCGGCGTCCGGCCCCCCAGGCGGACGCCGTTTTCTTGTCCAGTACCGCGCTTGCCGCAGCCCGCCCGCCGCTCTAGACCGGCGCTGCCGTGACAGAAGGCCACGCCATGACACCGCCCTCCCCCCGACCCCCGATCACCGCGCCACCCACGGATGCGGATATCCGCGACATCCTGGCCCGCGCGCGGACCATCGCCGTCGTCGGCCTCTCGGCCAATCCCGACCGGCCAAGCCATGCCGTCGCCGCCTTCCTCGCCGCCCGCGGCCACCGCATCGTCGGCGTCAATCCAGGCCTCGCCGGCCAGACCATGTTCGGCGAAGCGGTCTGCGCCCGCCTCTCCGACATCCCCTTCGATATCGACATGGTCGACATCTTCCGCCCGTCCGATGCCGTCCCCGCGATCGTGGACGAGGCGCTCGCCCGCTTTCCCGCGCTCGACACGATCTGGATGCAGCTCGGCGTCCGCCATGCCGAAGCTGCGGCGCGCGCCCGCGCCTCCGGCGTGAACGTGGTCGAAAACCGCTGCCCCAAGATCGAATATGCCCGCCTGACGGGCTGATCAGCCGCCCCGCCGGGCCTTCTCGGCCAGGCCCGACTGCGCCTCGCGCCGGGCGAGTTCCGCCTCGATCTCGGCCAGCGTGACACCGCGCGCCGCGCACATCACCAGCAGGTGATAGATCGCATCCGCCGCCTCGGCCGTCAGCCGCACCCGGTCGCCCCGGACCGCCTCGATGATCGCCTCGACCGCTTCCTCGCCAAACTTCGCCGCACAGGCCTCTGGCCCGCGCGCGATCAGCTTCGCCGTCCAGCTCGTCTCCGGATCGGCCCCCGCCCGTTCGGCGATGATCTCGGCCAGCCGCGCCAGACTCATGACAGCCGCACCGGAATGCCCACGGCCGCCATATGCGCCTTCGCCGCGCCGATCGTGAAGGTCCCGAAGTGAAAGACCGACGCCGCCAGCACCGCCGCGGCATGACCCTCCCGCACCCCCTCGACCAGATGGTCAAGCGTACCGACACCCCCGCTCGCGATCACCGGAATGCCGACCGCATCCGCCACCGCCCGCGTCAGCGCCAGGTTGAAGCCCGCCTGCGTCCCGTCCCGGTCCATCGAGGTGAGCAGGATTTCTCCCGCCCCCTTGGCCGCCATCCGCACCGCGAATTCCACCGCGTCGATCCCCGTCGCCCGCCGCCCGCCATGGGTGAAGATCTCCCACCGCGCCGGCGCCACGGTCCGCGCATCGATCGCCACCACGATGCATTGCGACCCGAACCGCCCGGCCGCCTCGGCCACCACATCGGGGTCGGCGACCGCGGCCGAATTGAAGCTCACCTTGTCCGCCCCGGCCCGCAGCAGCGCACGCACATCTTGCGGCGTGCGCACGCCGCCGCCCACGGTCAGCGGCATGAAACAGGCCTCTGCCGTGCGGGTGACCAGATCGTACATCGTGCCCCGGTTTTCATGCGTGGCATGGATGTCGAGGAAACAGAGCTCATCCGCCCCCGCCGCGTCATAGGCCCGCGCGGCCTCGACCGGGTCGCCCGCATCGCGCAGGTTGACGAAGTTGACGCCCTTCACGACCCGGCCATCGGCCACGTCCAGACAGGGAATGATGCGGGTCTTGAGCATAAGGTCTGCTTGCCTCCCGTCCCGCCGAAACGCAAGCCCCGCGCGAGGTGCCGCCCGACCGGGCGAAACCACTTGCCAAACCCGCGCGGCACGGTTTCCTGGCCCCATGGCAAAACTGGTCCTGATGCACAAGGCGGACTCGATCTATGACGACGAACCCGACGTCCGCTACAACTTTCCGCGCCCCTATCTTCGGGCAGCGACCAAAGGCATCGGCGACTGGGTCATCTACTACGAACCCGTCAAGGCCGGCCCCCGCGGCTATTTCGCCACGGCCCGCATCGACCGCATCATCCCCAAGCCGGGGGCCGAGGGGCGCTTTTTCGCCCTGATCGAACCCGGCACCTACCTGGAATTCGACCACCCCGTGCCGCGTCTCCTGCAGGGTCGCCCGCTCGAATCCAGCCTCGCCGCACCCGATGGCACGCCGAAATACGGCGGCAGCCAGCAACTCGCCGTCCGCCGCCTGTCCGAGGACGACTTCGCCCGCATCATCGCGCTCGGCCTGCCCGCCGACCTCATCGGGGCCGAATCCCGCCGCTACGCCGCGCCTGAGCCCGCCTTCGCCGATGCCGCCGCCGCCTTCGACCGCCCCGTGACCGAACGCCTGACCAACCGGCCCTATCGCGATGTTGCCTTCCGCCGCCGCGTGCGCGCGGCCTATGACCACCGCTGCGCGATGTCGGGCCTCAGCCTGCGCAACGGCGGCGGCCGGCCCGAGGTGCAGGCCGCCCATATCCGCCCGGTCGAAAGCCGGGGCAGCGATTCGGTGCGCAACGGCCTCGCGCTCTCCGGAACGCTGCACTGGATGTTCGACCGCGGGCTCCTCTCGGTGGCCGAAGATCACACGATCCTCGTGTCCCGCAACAAGGTCCCCTCCGAAGTGGTCGACAGGCTCATCGCGCCGCAGGGCCGGCTCATCCTGCCGCGCGACCGCCGCGACTGGCCCCACCCCGAAAACCTGCGCTGGCACCGCGAGAATGTCTTCGGCCAGGTCATGCCCGACGGCGCCACCCCATGGGTCTGAGCCACGGGCTCAGCGCCGCTCCCAGATATCGATGCCGATCCTGAGCGCGACGATCGCGGCCCCCAGCGCGGCCACCGGCAGGGTAAAGACCCAGCTCCAGCGCAAAAGCGACAGCTGGTGCAGCGATTCGCCCCAGTCGCTCCCACCGATCAGGCAGGGGGCTGCCGGCCCCTCGGCCAACGGCGCCGTGACCGTGCACCCCGCCCATCCGGCGACCGCATCGGCCAGCCACGACAGGACCGCCGGCCCCAGCCCGAGCGCGAGCAGGACAATCCCCACCAGATAGATCGTGCCACGAAAGGACAGCATCTCACTCCGCTCCGATGGCCCTCAGCGCCTCCGCCCGGCCCCAGATCGCCCCCGCAATGCCTCCAGTGTCGCGCAACGCGGTCAGGCCGGCAAGCCATGCGAGATTCCCGAGGCGTTCACAGGCGCGGGCCGCCCCGGCGCCTCTCTCCCGGCTCAAGGCCCAGGCGCCTCCGTTCTTCCCGGCGATCACTTCGGGCTCCTCTCCCGCGCCCCCACCGCCCGCCGCGGACCCCTCCGCAATCCTTCCGCACGGGACCGTCCCCCGACATCACCACTCTCCGTTGGAGGGACCGGTGCAACCCGAACCGCGGCCTGGGGTCACCACCCCCGCTGCGGTCCCGTCTCAGGTCGCCCCAAGCGCCCTCAGCGCCGCGGCAAGGTCGATGGCGCCGTCATATAGCGCCCGCCCCGAGATCGCCCCCGCGATGACGCCGGTATCGCGCAAGGCGATCAGGTCGGCCAGCGATGCGACCCCGCCCGAGGCGATGACCGGCACCGCGACCGCGCCGGCCAGCGCCGCGGTTGCCGCGACGTTCGGTCCCTGCATCGCGCCGTCGCGGGCGATGTCGGTATGGATGATCGCGGCCACCCCCGCATCCTCGAACCGTCGGGCAAGCGCGGTCGCCTCCACCGCCGTCGTCTCGGCCCAGCCGCGCGTCGCGACCCGCCCCTCGCGCGCGTCGATCCCGACCGCGACCTGCCCCGGAAAGGCCCGCGCCGCCGCGCGCACCAGCGCCGGGTTCTCGACCGCCACGGTGCCCAGGATCACCCGCGCGACGCCGCGCGCCAGCCAGCCCTCCACCGCGCCCATGTCGCGGATGCCGCCGCCCAGCTGTACCGGCACGCCCGGGCAGGCGGCCAGGATCGCCTCCACCGCCGCCGCATTGACCGGCGCGCCGGCAAAAGCGCCGTCCAGGTCCACCAGATGCAGCCACCGGCACCCCGCCCCGGCAAAGGCCCGCGCCTGCGCGGCCGGATCGGGGTTGAAGACCTGCGCCGACCCCATCTCTCCGCGCAACAGCCGCACGGCCTGACCTTCCTTGAGGTCGATCGCAGGATAAAGGATCATCGCATTCGTCCCACGGGGCAGGGAAGGGGGGCTTTCGCACGGCTCCGCCCGCTTGGCAACCGCGCCCCCGCCGCGCGGGACCCGCCATCAGGCTTGTTCGCCCTTCCCCTCTTGCGGCCAGGGTGCGAAACAAAAGAGAGCGGCCCGAACGGCCGGAAGGAGAGGACAGATGACACGAACTGCATGCGCCGCGCTGGTGGCCATCCTCCTCGCGGGTGCCGCTGCGGCCGACCCTCTCCTTGGGCGCTGGCAGACCGCGCCTGACGACAACGGCAATGTCGGCATCATCGAAGTCGCGCCCTGCGCCGCGGCCCTCTGCGGCACGCTGATCGCCGCCTTCGACCCCTCGGGCGCGCAGATCGACTCCACCAATGTCGGGCGCCAGATCATCTGGGACACCGTCGCCTCGGGCGACGGCGAATACCGCGGCCGCATCTATGCCCCCGACCGCGACAAGGAGTACAATTCCCGCCTCAGGCTTGCCGGCGACCGGCTCACCGTCTCGGGCTGTGTCATGGGCATCTGCCGCGAAGGCGGCACTTGGGTGCGCGTGCAGTAGCGCCTCCTCAGGTCCGGCGCGTCTCTCCGCTCCACAGCGCAAGAAGCGCGCCCGACCCCGCCATCGCCCCCGCGACCAGCCAGAAGGCAGCCTCCGCCCCCGCGCCCAGGCTCAGGCCCAGCACCAGCGCGCCCAGCGCATAGCCCAGATCGCGCCAGAACCGGTAGACGCCGATCGCCGTCCCCCGCCAGGCGGGCAGGGCGATATCGGCCACCGCAGCGCCCAGGTTGGGGTAAAGAAGCGCCATCCCCGCCCCCGTCACCGCGGCCGACCCCATCCACCAGCCCATCCCCGCACCCAGAGGAAACAGCGCGACCCCCGCGCCGCAGAGCCACATCCCCCCGACATTCGGCCAGTAGCGCCCGACCCGGTCCGACAGCCGCCCGGTGAAAAGCTGCGCCACGCCCCAGACCATGCCATAGGTCCCGGTGATCCAGCCGATCCCCGTCAGCCCCACGCCCTGCCCGTAAAGCCAGACCGGCAGCACGATCCAGGCCAGCGCATCGACGAACTTCTCCACCAGCCCCGCCTGCGACAGTGCGAAAAGCCGCCGGTCGCGCCAGGTCATGTCGGCAAAGACCGGGCCCAGCCGCGCTGCCTCGCCCCGCCCGGCCGGCCCGCCTGGCCGCGTCTCGCGCACGCCCGCGACGGCCAGCGCCAGCGCCAGCCCCGTCACGACCAGCCCGGTGACCAGCAGCCCCGCCCGCGGTCCCATCGCCGTGGCGGCCCAGCCCGTCAGCACGCCCGCCACCGCCACGCCGCCATAGCCCGCGAATTCGTTGATCCCCATCGCGCGGCCCCGCTCTCCCGGTCCGGCAAGGTCAAGCTTCATCGTCTGCGACATCGACCAGGTCATCCCCTGATTGACGCCCAGAAGCGCCGTCGCCGCGACGATCCAGCCCCAGCCCGGGGCGGCCCAGATCATCACCGGCACCGGCAGCGCAAGGATCCAGCCCGCCACCAGCACCGGCCTGCGCCCGACCCGCTCCGACAGGCGCCCGGCGATCAGGTTCATCGCCGCCTTGACCACCCCGAAGGCCATCACGAAAGAGACGAGCGCCAGCGCCGACCCGCGCGCCACGCCGAACTCCGTCTCGGCCAGCGCGGGCACGACCGTCCGCACAAGGCCCAGCGTCAGCCCGGTCAGAAAGACCTGGGCCGCAAGCTGCCCGACCTGCCCGCGCGCCGCGCCAAGTCCCGTCACCGCAGCCGGGCAAGCAGCGCCGCCGTCGCCTCGCCTGTCTGCGGCATGCCATTGGCCGCCTCATAGGCGAGAATCGCGCTGCGCGTATTGTTGCCGATCACCCCGTCGGTCCCTTGTGTGTCGAACCCCGCTGCCGTCAGCCGCCGTTGCAGCTCCTGCCGGTCGGCCAGCGTCATCCCCTGCGCGTCCGGCGGAAACGTCCCGCGCACCGGCGGCCCGCCCACCAGCCGATCCGACAGGTGGCCGACCCCGATCCCGTAATTGATCGCGTTGTTGTAGCGCAGGATCACCCCGAAATTCGGAAACACCATGAAGGCCGGCCCCGTCGCCCCCGCCGGGATCAGGATCGACGCCGCCCCATGGTCGGCAACCCCCCGCCCGTCCATGTCGGTGACGCCCAGCGCCCCCCAGCCCGCTGCACTCCGTGTCGTGCCCCGCCCGGTCAGGCCGGTGTCGAACCCCGCCGGCAGCCGCACCTCAACCCCCCAGGGCTGCCCGCGCCGCCAGCCCGACCGGCTCAGATAGGCCGCCGCCGAGGCCAGCGCATCGGTCGGATCGTCCGACCAGATGTCGCGCCGCCCGTCGCCCCGGAAATCGACCGCATAGGCCAGGTAGGATGTCGGGATGAACTGCGTATGCCCCATCGCACCGGCCCAGCTTCCGCTCATCTGCCCCGGCGCGACATCGCCGCTGGCCAGGATGCGCAAGGCCGCGATCAGCTGCTCCTCGAAGAACGCCCCCCGCCGCCCATCAAAGGCCAGCGTCGACAGCGCCGAGACGACCGGCACGCTGCCCCGCCGCGTGCCATACTGGCTCTCAAGCCCCCAGACCGCTGTCACCACCTGCCGCTCGACGCCGAACCGCGCCTCGATCTCGGCCAGCACCGGCCCCCATTCCGCCATTGCCGCACGCCCCGCGCTCACCCGCGCGTCCGAGGCCGCAATGGCCAGGTAATCCTCGGTCGTGCGGGTGAATTCCGTCTGGTTGCGGTCGCGCTCGATCACGCCGGGCAGAAAGCCCGCATCGCGAAAGGCGGCCGCCACTGTCGCCTCGGGGATGCCCGCCGCCACCGCGCGCGGGCGAAAGGCCGCGACCCAGGCGTCAAAGGCCGGGTTCGGGACAGCAGGAAACTGCGCCTCGGCCGGGGCGCGGGTTACGCCGCCGCCCCCGCCGCCGCAGGCTGCAAGGCCCAGCGCCGCCACCAGTCCCGCCGAAAAACCCCGCCGTGTCGCCCGCATCGCCTGCTCCGCCTGCCTGCCGTTTGGCGCAAGCCTATCCGCCCGCCGCCCGAAGGCCAAGCCATGCCCGCCCCTCAGGGCCGCCAGCGCAGGAAATTGGCGATCAGCCGCAACCCCGTGCGCTGGCTCTTCTCGGGGTGGAACTGCGTGCCGACAACCGTGCCGCGCGCGACCACGGCCGTGACCGGCCCGCCATAATCGGCATGGGCGACCAGATCGGCCGGGTCATCGACCCGCATCGCATAGGAATGGACGAAATAGGCGTGATCCCCGGTCGCGATCCCTGCGGTCACCGGATGCGCCCGGTCGATCACCAGATCGTTCCAGCCCATATGCGGCACCTTCAGCCCCGGCGCCGCGATCCGCCCCACCTCGCCCGCGATCCAGCCCAGCCCCGCCGTCTCGCGGTATTCCCGCCCCGTCGTGGCCAGCATCTGCATCCCCACGCAGATGCCCAGGAACGGCCGCCCCCGCCGCATCACCGCCTCGGTGATCGCCTCCGTCAGCCCCGGCACGGCATCGAGCGCCGCCCGGCAGGCCGGAAAGGCCCCGTCGCCCGGCAGCACGATCCGGTCGGCCAGCGCGACCACCTCCGGTGCAGACGTCACCACGACCCGCCCCGCCCCGGTCTCGGTCGCCATCCGCTCGAACGCCTTCAGCGCCGAATGCAGGTTCCCGCTGTCGTAATCGACCAGCGCCGTCAGGCTCACAGCGCCCCCTTGGTCGACGGGATCGCATCCCCCCGGCGCGGATCGGTCTCGACCGCCGCGCGCAGCGCCCGCGCAACCGCCTTGAACGCCGCCTCGGCCAGATGATGGCTGTTCACGCCGCGCAAGCCGTCGACATGCAGCGTGATCGCGCCATGCGTCGACAGCGCCTGAAAGAACTCGCGCACCAGCTCGGTATCGAAACTCCCGACCTTCGCGGTCGGAAACGCCACCCCCCAGGCCAGGAACGGCCGGCCGGAAAGGTCGAGCGCGGCGCGCACCAGCGCGTCGTCCATCGCCAGATGACAATCGCCATACCGGCGGATGCCCCGCTTCTCGCCCAGCGCCTCTGCCAGCGCCTGCCCGATGGCGATCCCGGTATCCTCGACCGTGTGATGGTCGTCGATGTGCAGATCGCCCGTCGCCCGCACGGTCAGGTCGATCATCGCATGCCGCGCCAGCTGGTCCAGCATGTGGTCAAGAAACCCCACGCCCGTGCGGTTGTCATGAAGCCCCGTCCCGTCCAGGTCGAGCGTCACGGTGATCTCGGTCTCGGCCGTCTTGCGGTTGATCGTCGCGCGGCGCATCGGCAGCCCCTTTCCGGCAGGTCTGCGCCCTTCTAGGGCCGCAGCCCCCCCGCGCCAAGACCGCGCGCCCCCGGCGCGCAAGATTATCCTCGGACGGGTCCCGTTTAGGCTTGCGTTAAGGGCACCGCGCTATCCCGTCACCGCGGCGGCAAGGTCCGCGTGGTCCAGAATGGAGCATGGTTGATGCAGGTCCTGATTCTCGATGATGATCCGGTGTTCCAGGCGCAGCTTGCGCAGGTGATGATGGGGCAGGGCTTCAACGTGCTCTGCGTCGATACCGTCCCTGCGGCAGAGGCGTTCCTCCGGCTCGGCATGGTCGATGTGCTGATCGCCGGCGAACGGATCGGCGGCAAGCTCAGCCACGCGGTGGCCCTGCTGGCGGAATGCCGCAATCCGCTGCTCGCTGCCGTGCTGCGCACCGACCGGACGGGGCCGGATCTCGATGAACTCTTCGACCTCGTGCCCTCGGTCTGTGGCATCCTCGGCCGCGGCGTCGCACCGGCGCTTGTCCTGCAGGTGGTGCTTGCGGCTACCGCGGATGCGCGGTCGGGCTCCGCGACCGGCAGGCTTGCCGCACGCTGGGCCGCCGTGGAACACCTGACCGGCGACCCTGATGAAGCCACGCCCGAAGACGCCACCGGCGAATCAGGCATGGGCTGGATGGCCAGCCACCCCTCGGCCTCCCCCGATCCTGAGGAGGAGGCTGCCGACGCGGACGCCGCCCCGTCTGCTGCCGTCCCGGACAGGACCCGCTCTCCTGCAGGGCGCGACTGGGACGGGCTCTGGCCGCGCATTCCGGCCGCCGCCGATGCGCCGGCCGCCGCCCCCCATGACCTGGCCGCCCAGGCGGCCGGTCCCGAAGCCGCGCCAGGCGCAGGCGAACCCCTGCCGCTGCCCGTACCCCTGTCCGCCCCGCCTCCCCTGACCGCGGCACAGCGCATCAGCGCGGCGCTTGCGGCACCCGGTCCGGTGCCAACGGTGCCACCCGTCCCCGCCCGGGCCTTGCGGCCGTCGCCCGACAGCCCCCTCGCCCGGGTCATGGCCGCAGGCAGCCGTGCCTTCGGCCTTCCCCCGGCGACACCGGGCACCGCCGCCGCACCCCAGGCCCCGCGCAACCGCGGCGCCGCGCTGCCCCTCTGGCTTGCCGGGCCCGCGACCGCCGCACGCCCCCCCGCGCGGGCCGAAACGGCAACGCCACCCCCGCCCGTGCCGGTGCCAGCCTCGCTCCCCGTCCCTGCCGGAGCGTCGGGCCGTCGGCTTCACCTCAACTGACAGGCACCCTACGGCCCGGCAGCGCCTGCCGCCCCGGCCAGCCCGGGGCCGGCAGGCCGGCCCTCTGCCGGGACTTGCCGCCGCAGCGGTGGTCGTGCCAACTTGCCCCGGCACGACGGTCAAGAAGGGTCCCCGCGATGACAACCTGCGTCTTTGTCCAGCTCCGCTGCCGTCCCGGACAGGCCTATTCCGTGGCCGAAGCCATCGCGCTCAGGGAAATCCATTCCGAACTCTACTCGACGAGCGGCGAATGGGACCTCCTGATGAAACTCTATGTGCCCGCCGGGCAGGATATCGGCAAATACATCAACGACGAACTCCTCGGGATCGAGGGGATCGTCCGGTCTCTGACCACGTTGACATTCAAGGTCTTCTGACAGAGCCACGGCCCGCAGACCGAAGCGGCCCGTCCGGAAGTCCCGCCCCTCGACGGCCCGCCGAACGCTGCGCCCGGACATTTCCGGCAGCCTGGCCCGGGCCGACCGCAACATGCACCCTGAAGATGAAGCGACAGAAACTGGAGCGGGCGAAGGGATTCGAACCCTCGACCCTTACCTTGGCAAGGTAATGCTCTACCCCTGAGCTACGCCCGCGCCGGTTTCAGCCCCGGCGGGATAGGAAACTTCGCCGCAAGCTGCAAGCGGAAAATGCGCGGCCCTCCGCCGCGTCCACCACCCGCCACGGCCTGCCGGATTGACAATGGCGCATCACCTGCGAAACAGGCGGCCACAGCAACGGCAGGGTCGCCCGGAATGAAGATCGCCATCGTCGGTACCGGGTATGTCGGGCTCGTCTCGGGTGTCTGCCTGTCCGACTTCGGCCACGAGGTCGTCTGCGTCGACAAGGATGCCCGCAAGATCGCGGCGCTCCGCGACGGCCATGTCCCGATCTACGAACCCGGGCTGGACGACCTGATGGCGCGCAACGTGGCCGCCGGTCGGCTCTCCTTCTCCACCGACCTCGCCACCGCGATGGCCGGCGCGCGCGCCGTCTTCATCGCCGTCGGCACCCCCTCGCGCCGCGGCGACGGCCATGCCGACCTCTCCTTCGTCTTCGCCGTCGCCGAAGAGATCGCGCGCCATATCACGGGCCCCCTCGTCGTGGTGACCAAGTCCACCGTCCCCGTCGGCACCAATGCCCGCCTGCGCGACATCATCCGCGCTGCCGCGCCGGGGGCCGATTTCGACGTGGCCAGCAACCCCGAATTCCTGCGCGAAGGCGCCGCGATCGACGACTTCATGCACCCCGACCGTGTCGTCGTCGGCGTCGAAAGCGATCGCGCCGCCGCCGTCATGGCCGAAATCTACCGCCCGCTCTCGCTGCGCGACGTGCCCATCGTCACGACCGGCCTCGAAAGCGCCGAGATGATCAAATACGCCGCCAACGCCTTTCTCGCCACCAAGATCACCTTCATCAACGACATCGCCGCTCTCTGTGAACGCGTCGGCGCCGATATCAAGGCGGTGGCCCGTGGCATGGGCATGGACGGCCGCATCGGGCCCAAGTTCCTGCACGCCGGCCCGGGCTATGGCGGCTCCTGCTTTCCCAAGGATACCCGCGCGCTCGCCCGCATCGGCCAGGATGCCGGTGCCCCCCAGCACATCGTCGAGACGGTGATCGCCGTCAACGAAGAGGTCAAGCGCCGCATGGTCGACAAGCTCCTCGACCTCTCCGGGGGCAGCTTCAACGGCCGCACGGTCGCCGTGCTCGGTGTCACCTTCAAGCCCAATACCGACGACATGCGCGAAGCGCCCTCGCTCACCATCGTGCCCGCCATGGTCGGCGCCGGCGCGAAGGTCCGCCTCTGCGACCCCAAGGGCCGCCACGAGGGCGAGGCGCTCCTGCCGGGCACCGCCTGGCACGACAGCCCCTATGCGGCCGCCGAGGGCGCCGATCTCGTCGTGATCCTGACCGAATGGAACGAATTCCGCGCGCTCGACCTGCCCCGACTCGCCCGCGTCATGGCGACGCCCCGCATGGCCGACCTGCGCAACGTCTATTCACCTGCCCAGGCCGAACAGGCCGGCTTCACCGCCTACGCCTCGGTCGGCCGCGAAGGCTTCGGCGCCTGACCCGCCGAAGTGCGAAGGCCGCACGGGGTTTCCCCTGCGCGGCCTCGTCACTTACGTCCCGTAAGGTGGGTTTCACCCTCCACTTGGGAGGGTGCAACCCACCCTCGAG
>Ga0315902_10004460_pt1 | contig 20238 bp, 32 predicted proteins | sample LakEriMetagenome_9_FD_203523 | JGI IMG/M metagenome (GOLD analysis project Ga0315902, IMG submission 203523) | Freshwater fungal communities from buoy surface, Lake Erie, Ohio, United States - Buoy 12 MA117 | ecosystem: Environmental > Aquatic > Freshwater > Lake > Lake biofilm | place: USA... | reverse complement strand
TTGTGCACCATACCTGTCGAAGAAATCAATCTTCAGCGATCGTGCCGACAACCTCGAAGACCGACGTGTACGTGAAGTACGTGTCCGGGTAGACAATCCTTCCGCTGTATTGATTGGTAGTCGGGTGGAATGCATCATTAAACTGTAAATGATGCAGCTGCTTTTTACCGCACTTAAATTCATGAAGTTTGATAAACCAAAGAGCATCGGTGCGCTCTTCGGTGTCATTATTTCGATCTTCTTGATTGGTCAGCAAACGGGAATTTTTACCTTCCTGACCAATGCCATGTGTTATTTTGTGCGGGTGAATGATGGTTATGTCTGGGTAACAGACAACAAAACAGAAAACGTGAATGCCCTAGCACCAATCGATGTTCGTCTAGGCTATGAAATAGAAAGTTTACCTCACGTTGCAAAAGCGCATCAGTTGGTGATTTCTGCCGGAGCAGCGCGCTTCAATGATGGAACCTCCGCTGGTATGAGTGTCGTAGGGGTGGAATTGCCTGAATTTAATGGGGTGCAAGATGGAATCATCTTCGATGGTGAAGCAATGGATTTAATTCCTGATGGTGCTGTGTCTGTGGATTTTTTCGACGGAAAGGCGCTGGGTAATCCAGAAAAAGGAGCCTACTTTGAAATCAATGGCAAGCAGGTGTATATCGCCGCTGTAACAAAGGGTGCTCGATCTTTTGGCGGCGGATTGATTTCTTATACAACGATTGCTCGTGCGCGCTTTTTGGGGAACGTACCAGTGAATAAAACATCCGCGTTTTTGGTGAAGGTCGATGTTGACAAGAACATGCAAGAAGTGGTAAATTATATCAATGCTAACATACCTGGTGTAAAAGCATGGATGCCGAAGGATTTTAAAAATCAAACGATTCTTACGGTATTGAAATCCAGTGGTATCGCATTCTCCTTTGGTACCTTGATCATCTTCGCATTGATTTCAGGATTCATCATTATCGGTCTTACGCTTTATTCTGCGGCGATCGACCGAATCAAGGATTACGGAACGCTCAAGGCTATTGGTGCAACAAATGGTTACATCCGAAAATTGATTCTCATGCAAGCTATGTTGTATGCCATTGCTGGCTTCCTGATTGGATACGCGCTCATAGAAGGATTTCGAAATGGAATTGCCAATGCCGGAACCTTGTTCTCCTTCCCTCCAGTCGTCAAGTTTGCCTTCTTTGTCATCACAGCGGTGATCTCCATTTCAGGAACATTATTCGCCATTCGCCGCATCGCCAAATTGGAACCTGCTTCCGTATTTAGAACTTAAACATATGATAAAATATTTTTTTTTAGTCGCATTCATTGTCTATCAACCTTTTGCATTTTCGCAACAACCTCCGAAGGCAACTTACACCATTGAACAGTTGGTGAATGTCGCACTAAAGAATGATCCTTTGTATGCCATCGCACAAATGGATTCCCAGATTTATAACTTGCAATATGCGCAATCTTCTTCGGCTTTACTCCCAAAATTGGACATGAGTTTCGACACACGTTACAATGTACAACGCCAATCTTTCATTTTGCCTACAAGTGCTTTTGGTGGAACGGATGGTGGATACAAGCGCCTGCTACAAGGAACGCCGTGGAATGCTAATTTGGCTTTTGATGGATCGATGCCATTGTTCAATGCAACTGTTTGGGCTAACCGTAAACTGGCTGGAATGAAGCAAACGAAAGCTATTATCGAATTAGAAAACCGTAAACAACAACTGACATACGATATTTCGTTACTTTATTTTCAGTTATCTACCCTTGAATCCTTAGATATAATCTATCGCCAGCAAGAAGCAGCGAAGAAAGAAATCCTGACTTCGATGACACAGAAATTATCAAAGGGAACGGCAACTGACATCGATGTTGAACAAGCCACTGTGGACGTTGAATTGAGTACTTACAACTGTGAACTCAACGCCATTCAAATAGAAAATACAGCCGCCAAAATGGAGCGCATCACTGGAAAGCTAGATGGAGTAATCGTTACAGTGAGTGGTGCATCTATGCTTAAGTCATACGCTGTATTGTCCGCAGAAACAGATCTTTCAAACCGTCCTGACATGCGGTTGGCGCAACAAACATCTAGTGAATTGCTGCAAATCTCTAACGCGGCGAAATGGGATTATTTGCCGACCCTCAATATGAATGGTCGCTTGGCTACTCAGGCGTTCCGTCAGACCTTTGACCTCATGAGTGCCAATCCGTGGTATGCCTATTCCTACTTGGGCGTTGAACTTAAATTGAGCATATTCCAAGGAGGTTACCGCATGCAAACGACAAAAATTGCCCAGCTGGAAGCGGAAAAAAGTAAAGCACGATTGCGCGATATAGAGGGACAGGCACAAAGTGAAATCATCGAAAGTCAAAATAATTACCGTTTGGCTCAATTTGAAATGAAGTTGCGTGCGAAAGAATTGGAGGCCTACCAACTGCGTGAAAAGAGCATGACTGAAAAGGTTGCACTTGGTGCTGCATCGAGCGCTGACTTGGCCAAATTGAATGCGGAATATACAAGTATTATGAAAAACCTTTTATTTGCAACAGAACAGGTACTTAAATCAGCATTAAACCACAAAAAAGCACTCGGAAATTTATAAGTATTAGGTTTCGGCTAATTGTTTGAATGAATACCTTTTGACACTATTTTTATCCTGTACTTTTTAATCTGCCGTTAAAAATCTGCTCTTTTTCATTTTTATCTTTTTTTTGTGGTTCTACAAATGTATGGCACAAACCTGCAATCCTGCCGAGAACTTGATCATTTATTCCTACCACGATGGAGGTATTCTTGCAATCAATGTAGAACAGAATTTTCCGAATTTAAAGAAGTATTTGGAGGGTGTTATTGGTTGGGGAGATACAGCCAAAAATGCCAAGAATAGTGTGGGGTTGAGTGTGGGAGCGAAGAAAAACTAGAGTGGAGTGAACCGCTCTCGCACTTCACTCTCACTCTGTTTTGTGGTCCCACTTGGGCTCGAACCAAGGACCCACAGATTATGAGTCTGTTGCTCTAACCAACTGAGCTATAGGACCTGTTAATGAAACAACTCATTCTAAACGTGACTTTCCGAATCGAATGAACCCCCAAACGCGCTTGGGAGTGCAAATATAAAAGAAAAAGCTTGAAAAGTAATCACATTTTGTTGTGTTTTCCTTTTACGTTAACGACAAATTCTCTTATGCTCTTTCCGAAACTTTTACCCATAATACTTTATTATCTTTGTCCTAAATTTCAAAGTAAATGTCCGATACCCGTTACATGCTTCGTGGTGTTTCCGCAGGAAAAGAGGAGGTGCATCAAGCGATAAAAAACATCGATAAAGGGCTTTTTCCGAAGGCCTTTTGTAAAATTGTTCCTGATTCATTAACGGGCGACCCGGATTACTGCCTTGTGATGCACGCCGATGGTGCAGGAACAAAATCCGCATTGGCTTACATGTATTGGAAACAAACCGGCGATCTTTCTGTCTGGAAAGGAATTGCTCAAGATGCCATCGTAATGAACCTCGACGACCTACTGTGTGTGGGTGCTACAAACAACATAGTGTTATCCTCTACCATCGGTCGAAATAAAAACACCATTCCAGGGGAGGTGATTGCCGCTATTATCAATGGAACAGAAGAGGTTTTGCAGGAAATCAGGTCATGTGGAATCGGAATCTATTCAACCGGTGGCGAAACGGCTGATGTAGGAGACCTGGTGAGAACCATTATCGTCGATTCAACAGTAGTCTGTCGCATGAAAAGAAAAAACGTCATTTCCAACGACCGCATTCAACCCGGAGATGTGATCGTAGGCTTGGCTTCCTTTGGTCAAGCGACTTATGAACAGGAATACAACTCAGGAATGGGAAGCAATGGACTAACCTCCGCTCGACATGACGTTTTCCATAAAGCATTGCGAACAACATTTCCCGAAAGTTTCGATCCTACATTGCCAGAAGAGTTAACCTATTCCGGAAGTCAAACACTTACAAACAAGATAGAAGGAGTTCCTTTGGATGCCGGTAAACTAGTCTTATCCCCAACGAGAACGTATGCCCCGGTAATTAAAAAAATGTTGGATGCACATCGTTCAGAAATTCATGGAATGGTGCATTGTTCGGGAGGCGGTCAGACAAAAGTCCTGCACTTTATAGACAAGTTACACGTGATAAAGGATAACCTTTTCCCAACACCACCCTTGTTTCAATTAATACAAAAAGAATCCAATACCGATTGGCAAGAGATGTACAAGGTTTTCAATATGGGCCATCGCATGGAATTGTATGTACCGGAGGAAATAGCCTCTTCAATCATTGAAATATCCAAATCGTTCAACGTTGATGCTCAAGTAATTGGCAGGGTAGAGTCCGCACCTGAGAAAAAAGTGACGATTTCATCGGAATGGGGGAATTTTACCTATTAGTCAACAAAAAACACATCTTAAGACAATGAATGATTTATTGCAAAAACTTGAAGCCATTCACATTAGGTTTGTGGAAGTCGGAAAAATGATAGTCGATCCGGACATCATTTCAGACATGCAGCGCTATGTAAAGTTAAACAAGGAATACAAGGACTTGGAGGAAATCGATGCGAAATACCATCAATACAAAAATGTACTGTCCAACCTAAAAAGTACTCGAGAGTTGTTGGATACTGAAACCGATCCAGAAATGAGGGAGATGGCGAAATTGGAACTCGATGACCTTGAGGAACAAAGACCTTCGTTGGAGGAGGAAATCAAATTCATGCTCATACCGAAAGATCCGGAAGACGATAAAAACGCAATCATGGAACTCCGTGCCGGTACAGGCGGAGATGAAGCATGTATTTTTGTTGAGGATTGTTTCCGAATGTACTGTATGTTTTTCAAAGAAATGGGCTGGCAGTTTGAGGTGCTCAATTCATCGGAGGGTTCCGTGAAAGGCTACAAGGAAATCTCCATTGAAATTTCAGGTGCTGGTATTTACGGAATGTTGAAATTTGAATCGGGTGTACACCGCGTTCAAAGGGTTCCTGAGACGGAATCACAGGGAAGGGTGCACACTTCGGCTATTACGGTAGCGGTACTCCCGGAAGCAGAAGAGGTGGATTTTGAACTCGACATGAACGAAGTACGCAAAGACACATTCAGGGCTTCTGGAGCAGGTGGTCAGCATATCAATAAAACCGAGTCTGCCATTCGTTTGACGCATATTCCCACGGGTGTAGTGGTAGAATGCCAAGACGGAAGGTCGCAACACAAGAACTTGGAAAAAGCTATTTCTGTGTTGCGTTCAAGGTTATATCAAGCGGAATTAGATCGGGTGCACAACGAACGTGCGGCTCAGCGTAAAACCTTGGTATCAACTGGTGACCGTTCTGCAAAAATTAGGACATACAACTACCCCCAAGGGAGAATCACCGACCACCGCATTAACAAAACCATTTATAACCTCAGTTCCTTTATGAACGGGGACATCAGAGACATGGTAGATGCGTTGAAATTGGCTGAAAACGCCGAAAAATTAAAAGGAGAATCCAATATTTAAAGGTTATTGAGGCGTTCTAAACAGAGCAAGGCTCTATTCTAATCGACACGTTTAAAGTCTGTTAGAACCAAATAAACAGCGATGATTCGTTTTCCCAAAAAGGAATTTACACATAAACTTGTGAAAAAAATCAACTTTTTTCCTTTGGCGCTTGTATTCTTTGAGAAAAGGACTATCTTTGCACCCCTCAAAGTGTGTTTGAGGCAAATTTATATTTTAAAATTAAGAGTATTTTATGCCAACTATCCAACAATTAGTTCGCAAAGGAAGAACAGCGGTAGTCAAGAAAAGTAAGTCTGCTGCACTTGATTCATGCCCTCAGCGTAAAGGGGTGTGTGTGCGTGTTTACACCACCACTCCGAAAAAACCGAATTCCGCTATGAGAAAAGTAGCAAGGGTTCGATTGACAAATGGAAAAGAAGTCAATGCCTACATCGGTGGTGAAGGCCACAATCTACAAGAGCACTCCTTGGTCTTGGTAAGAGGTGGAAGGGTAAAAGACCTTCCTGGTGTAAGGTACCATATTGTTCGTGGTGCCGAGGATACCGCAGGAGTAGAAGGACGAACTCAGCGTCGTTCTAAATACGGAACAAAACGTCCAAAACAGAAATAAGATAACTAAGGAACGATGAGAAGAAGAAAAGCGAAAAAAATTGCGATACTCCCAGATCCAAAGTTCAATGAATCTGTGGTAACAAAATTTGTCAATAATTTGATGCACGACGGCAAGAAAAGCTTGGCATTCAAAATATTCTACGACGCAATCGATATCGTTGACAAGAAAGTCGAGGATCAGGATGGCTTAGATGTGTGGAAAAAGGCCATTGAAAACGTTACACCCAGTGTGGAGGTACGAAGCCGAAGAGTGGGGGGTGCTACTTTTCAAATTCCAACGCCTGTGCGTGAAGAAAGGAAAGCTTCCTTGGCAATGAAATGGTTGATTGGTTATGCTCGAAAGCGTAACGAAAAGTCCATGTGTGCCAAGTTAGCAGCGGAAATCATTGCTGCAGCTAAAGAAGAAGGTGCAGCATACAAGAAAAAAGAAGATACACTCCGTATGGCAGAAGCCAACAAGGCATTTTCACATTTTAGATTTTAAGAAATCATGGCAAGAGACCTCAAACTAACAAGAAATATTGGTATTGCAGCGCACATCGACGCGGGTAAAACAACCACTACTGAGCGGATTTTGTATTATTCTGGTGTGAACCACAAAATTGGTGAGGTACACGAAGGTGGAGCTACCATGGACTGGATGGAGCAAGAGCAAGAGCGTGGGATTACCATTACCTCTGCAGCTACTACAGTAAATTGGAACTACCGCGGGCAAAAATACCACATCAACATCATAGATACTCCTGGACACGTCGATTTCACCGTTGAGGTGAACCGATCACTTCGTGTTTTGGATGGTTTGGTGTTTTTATTTTCAGCAGTAGATGGTGTTGAGCCACAATCTGAAACAAACTGGCGCCTTGCAAACAACTATAATGTTCCTCGCATTGGTTTCGTTAATAAAATGGACCGACAGGGAGCTGATTTCCTCATGGTTTGTAAGCAAGTGAAAGACATGCTTGGAAGCCACGCGCTACCTCTGCAGATTCCGATTGGTGCGGAGGATCACTTCAAAGGAGTTGTAGACTTAATCAATTTCAAAGGAATTGTTTGGAACGAAAACGACATGGGAATGACATTCCAGGAAGTTGAAATCCCTGCAGATATTTTAGATGAAGCGACGGAGTACCGAGAAAAATTGCTCGAGGCAGTTGCCGAATTCAATGAGGAGTTGATGGAAAAATATTTCGACGATCCAGAGACCCTTACTGAAAGAGAAATTTTGGATGCATTGCGTGAAGCAACCATTTCAGGAAAAGTGGTGCCAATGATGTGTGGATCATCTTTCAAGAATAAAGGAGTTCAGGCGATGCTTGATATGGTGATGGAAATTTTGCCTTCACCGTTGGATATTGAAGCAATCAAAGGGATCAATCCAAAAACAGACGAAGAAGTTATCCGTAAGCCGTCATACGACGAGCCTTTCTCTGGGTTGGCATTTAAGATTGCAACAGACCCTTATGTTGGTCGTTTGTGCTTTGTTCGTGCTTACTCAGGTAAATTGCCAGCAGGTTCTTACGTTTATAATACACGCTCAGAATCAAAAGAACGCATTTCTCGTATTTTCCAAATGCACGCAAATAAGCAAAATCAAATTGACGTGCTTGGTGCAGGAGATATTGGTGCTGTCGTAGGTTTCAAGGATATTCGCACAGGTGACACACTTTGTGCAGAAGGTCACCCAATTGTTTTGGAGTCAATGGTTTTCCCTGATCCAGTTATAGGTGTGGCAATCGAGCCGAAAACACAAGCTGATACAGACAGACTTTCGATTGGACTATCCAAATTGGCAGAAGAAGATCCAACGTTCCGTGTGAATACGGATGAGGAAACAGGTCAAACGATTATTTCAGGAATGGGTGAATTACATTTGGAAATCATTGTTGACCGGTTGAAAAGAGAATTCAAAGTGGAAGTAAACCAAGGGGCTCCACAAGTGGCATACCGTGAAAACATTACCACATCTGTTGATCACCGTGAAGTATACAAAAAACAAACGGGTGGACGAGGTAAATTTGCCGACATCGTGGTTAAAATCTCTCCTCAGAACGACGAAACCAAAACAGGTCTCGAGTTCGTAAATAGCATTAAAGGTGGTAACATACCTCGTGAATTTATTCCATCTGTAGAGAAAGGTTTTAGAGAGTCTATGAAAAATGGTGTTCTTGCCGGTTTCTCATTAGATGCAATGAAAGTTGAGCTCATAGACGGTTCTTTCCACGCCGTGGATTCCGATTCGTTGTCATTTGAATTGTGTGCGAAGATGGCCTACAGATCTGCATTGAAAAATGCAAAACCAGTGCTTTTAGAGCCGATTATGAAGATGGAGGTGGTAACACCAGAGGAAAACATGGGTGACATCGTTGGTGACCTAAACCGTCGTCGTGGTGTAATCCGTGGAATGGATGACCGAGCTGGATCTAAAGTGGTGAAGGCAGATGTTCCGCTTTCTGAAATGTTTGGTTACGTAACTCAGCTTCGTACCCTCTCTTCGGGAAGAGCAAGTTCCTCAATGGAGTTTTCACATTATTCGGAAGCGCCTAAAAACGTCTCCGATGACGTCGTAGCAAAAGCGAGTGGTAAAGTAACAGCATAATAATACAGGCAATGAGTCAAAAGATTAGGATAAAATTGAAGTCATACGATCACAACTTAGTGGATAAATCCGCAGAGAAGATCGTGAAAACGGTTAAATCGACAGGTGCTGTAGTGAGTGGTCCTATTCCGCTACCAACACACAAAAGAATTTACACCGTATTGAAATCACCACACGTCAACAAAAAAGCACGTGAGCAGTTTGAGTTGTGTTCGTATAAGCGTCTTCTAGACATTTACAGCTCTTCTTCTAAAACGGTTGACGCGCTAATGCGATTGGAATTACCAAGTGGTGTGGACGTAGAAATTAAAGTGTAACAATTAATAATTGAAGTATGCCAGGATTGATTGGTAAAAAAGTCGGAATGACTAGCATCTACAGTGCCGAGGGCAAAGCAATGCCATGCACGGTGATAGAGGCTGGTCCCTGCGTTGTGACTCAGATCAAAACGCAAGACAGAGATGGTTACGAGGCCGTTCAATTGGCTTTTGGTGAGAAAAAAGAAAAAAACACACCAAATGCGTTGAAAGGACATTTCAAAAAAGCAAACACTACCCCAAAGGCCCACGTAGTTGAGTTCAAAGGGTTCGAAGAGGTCAACCTCGGCGATTCAGTGGATGCAAACCTTTTTCAAGAGGGTGAATTTGTAAATATCGTAGGACGCTCTAAAGGTAAAGGATTTCAAGGGGTTGTAAGACGCCATGGTTTTGGTGGTGTTGGTCAATCAACACACGGTCAACATAACCGTTTAAGAGCTCCAGGTTCAATTGGTGCGTGTTCTTATCCTGCGAGGGTTTTCAAAGGGATGCGTATGGCTGGCCAAATGGGTAACAAAAGGGTACAGATGGAAAACTTGCAAGTGCTTAAAGTGTTGGCTGATCGTAATTTGATAATCGTTAAAGGTTCTGTTCCAGGAGCCAAAGGTGGAACCCTTACAATTCTGAAGTGATGGAAGTAAACGTATTAGATATAGCGGGTAAAACCGCAGGAAAAGTTCAGTTACCTGAAGCAGTATTCGGGATTGAGCCAAATGATCATGCTATTTACCTAGATGTCAAGCAGCACCTTGCCAATAAAAGACAAGGGACGCACAAATCCAAGGAACGCGCAGAAATATCAGGATCCACTAGAAAGCTGAAAAAGCAAAAAGGTACTGGGGGGGCACGCGCAGGAAGTGTGAAGTCTGGAACCAGAGTAGGTGGAGGTCGTATTTTTGGACCTAGACCACGTAATTACAGCTTCAAGTTGAACATTAAAACAAAAAGGTTGGCTAGAAAATCGGCTTTCGCCTACAAAGCGAAGAATGAGTCGATAGTTGTTTTAGACGACCCGTCGTTCAACGAGGCAAAGACAAAGCATTTTATCAATCTCCTAGGGAATTTGCAACTTACGAACGAAAAGGTTCTCTTGGTTTTGGGTGAAAAAAATGATAACGTATATTTCGCTTCACGTAACCTTCAGCGAGTGAAAGTCGTAACAGCTGACTCCGTCAATACCTATGATGTATTGAATGCTAAAAAACTAGTTATGGCCAAGAGCGCAATTGAAGTAATTGAAAAGATTTTAAACTAATTGATGATGAAGCATATTATCAAAAAACCGGTCATTACTGAAAAGGCAACAGCAACAACTGATAAGTTCAACCGATTTACATTTATTGTTGACCGTTCAGTAAACAAGATCGAGATAAAAAAAGCCGTCGAGAAAATGTACAACGTAACCGTTACAGACGTACGTACAATGAATTATGGCGGTGGAAAATCCTCTGTTAAGTACACAAACAAAGGTATCGTTGAGCAACCGAGTAGGCAATTTAAAAAGGCTGTTGTATCGGTAGCTAATGGAGAAACGATTGATTTATTTACCAATTATTAAGCAGAAAAGATGAGTCTGAAAAAGTTTAAGCCTATTACTCCAGGGCAACGACACAAAATTAACAGCGACTATGCAGAGCTTACTGCGGGAAAACCAGAGAAAAGCCTACTAGCTCCGAACAAAAAGTCGGGAGGTCGTAATAACGATGGTCGTATGACTATGCGTTACATGGGTGGAGGTCACAAACAGCGTTATCGTATTGTTGATTTTAAGCGCGAAAAACATGGTGTTCCTGCAACTGTTAAATCAATTGAGTACGATCCAAATAGAACCGCGCACATTGCTTTGTTGTGGTACGCCGATGGGGAGAAAAGGTATATCATCGCTCCAAATGGCTTGAAAGTAGGTGATACGGTGATGTCTGGGGAAAATGCAACACCTAATGTTGGTAACGCAATGTTTTTAAGTCAAGTTCCGTTAGGAACGGTCATTCACAATATTGAGTTAAAACCTGGTAAAGGTGGTGCAATTGCCCGAGGCGCTGGTACATATGCGCAATTAAATGCACGTGATGGGCGCTATGCGATCGTTAAACTACCTTCCGGTGAAACCCGCATGATATTAACAACCTGTTTAGCAACAATTGGTTCCGTTTCTAACGGCGAACACAACCTTGTTGTTTCTGGTAAAGCAGGTAGATCAAGATGGCTGGGTAGAAGGCCACGTGTAAGAGGTGTCGTTATGAACCCAGTGGACCACCCGATGGGAGGTGGTGAAGGAAGAAATGCCGGAGGTCACCCGCGTTCTCGAAACGGTATGCCCGCGAAAGGATTCAAAACACGATCCAAGAAAAAATATTCAGATAAGTTCATCATTGAAAGAAGAAAAAATAAGTAAGACATGAGTAGATCTTTAAAAAAACCACCCTTTGTTCATTATAAGTTGATGAAACGTGTGGATGAAGCTCAAGCCTCAAGCAGTAAATCTGTCATCAAAACATGGTCAAGAGCTTCAACAATAACACCTGATTTTGTTGGATTGACGTTCGCCGTTCACAATGGAAACAAGTTTATTCCTGTTTTTGTAACAGAAAATATGGTGGGGCATAAGTTGGGTGAATTTTCACCCACTCGAAACTTTAGAGGTCATGCCGGAAATAAAAAAGATAAAAAACGATAATAAGTCATAAGTCATGGGTGCCAGAAAACGGTTAAGATCCGAACAAATAAAAGATGATAAAAAAGTAGTTGCTTTTGCACGCTTGAATAATTCTCCAATAGCGCCGCGCAAAATGCGTTTAGTTGCTGACTTAATTCGAGGTGTTGAAGTGAACAAAGCGCTTAACATTTTAAATCATAACGCAAAACACGCTTCGTTGCCACTAGCTAAATTACTTCGCTCGGCAATCGCCAATTGGGAACAAAAAAATGAAGAGAAAAGCATTGAAGAACAAACATTGGTTGTGAAATCAGTGGAGGTGGGAAGTGCTGGTATGTTAAAACGGATTCAGGCTGCGCCACAAGGAAGAGCTCACAGAATTAGAAAAAGATCAAACCACGTTACCATCGTAGTGGATGGAGCATTATAATTGAACGAAATGGGACAAAAAACAAATCCAATAGGCAATAGGTTAGGATACATTCACGGATGGGAGTCAAACTGGTATGGCGGAGACGATTACCGTGATAAAATCGTGGAAGACGATCAAATCCGTAAATATTTGAATGCCCGTCTATCACGTGCTAGTATCGCGAAAATTATAATTGAGCGAACCCTTAAATTGGTGACGGTAACCATTAATACGGCTCGTCCAGGTGTCATCATCGGAAAAGGAGGACAAGAGGTTGACAAGTTGAAAGAAGAGTTGAAAAAAATCACTAAGAAAGAGATTCAAATCAATATTTTCGAGGTAAAACGCCCTGAATTGGATGCGCGACTTGTGGCAGATGGTATTGCCCGTCAATTAGAGGCTAGAATTTCCTTTAGACGTGCGATCAAAATGTCTATAGCAAGTACCATGAGAATGGGAGCTGAGGGAATAAAAGTGAAAATTTCAGGACGTTTGAATGGTGCTGAAATGGCAAGATCCGAAATGTACAAAGACGGTAGAACTCCTCTTCATACGTTTCGTGCTGACATCGACTACGCTGTTTCTGAAGCGCACACAACTTATGGTCGTCTTGGCATAAAGGTGTGGATCTGCAAAGGTGAAGTTTATGGACGAAGAGACCTTTCACCTAACATTGGTATGAGCAGCGGTTCAGGAAATGCACCATCAGCAGGAAGAAAGCCGATGGGAGCTAAAAGAAAAAAGAAATAAATCATTATACGGTAAATCATCATGTTACAACCAAAAAGAACAAAATTTAGAAGGGTTCAAAAAGGGAGGAATACCGGATTAGCTCAGCGTGGAAGCACAATTGCTTTTGGTTCATTTGGGCTTAAGGCGCTCGAACCGGGATGGATAACTTCTCGTCAGATAGAAGCTTCTCGTATTGCTGTGACACGTTACATGAAACGTGAAGGTAAAGTGTGGATTCGTATTTTTCCTGACAAGCCGGTAACATCTAAACCTGCTGAAGTAAGGATGGGTAAAGGTAAAGGAGCGCCAAGTCATTGGGTTGCTGTCGTAAAACCAGGAAGAATAATGTTTGAAGCAGACGGTGTACCTTATGAAATAGCAAAAGAGGCTATGCGTTTAGCAGCTCAGAAAATGCCAGTAAAATGCAAGTTCATTGTTCGAAACGATTATGTGATTCCCACAAAATAGTAATAAGTCATGAAACAAAAAGAAATTAACAGCTTGTCAACCGAAGAAGTGGGTAGAAAAATGACGGATCTATCTGAACAGTTGATGAAAATGAAATTGACTCATAAGGTGTCTCCGATGGAAAATCCGCTACAAATTCGTCACACCCGACGAACAATTGCACGGTTAAACACGGAATTAGCTAAAAGAAATACAAAGGGGTAATCCCATAACAATAGAAGAAGCTTGAAATGGAAAAGCGAAATTTAAGAAAAGAACGAATCGGTACAGTGACCAGTGACAAAATGGAAAAATCCATTGTTGTAGCTGTGGAACGTAAAGTGAAGCATCCGAAATATGGTAAATTCGTTAAGAAAACTACCAAGTTCGTTGCGCATGACGAAAACAACGACTGCAACATTGGAGATACGGTAAAAATCATGGAAACCCGTCCATTGAGTAAGTCCAAAAACTGGCGATTGGTAGAAATAGTTGAACGAGCTAAATAAGACGAACGATGATACAAACAGAATCTAGACTCTCAGTTGCTGATAATTCAGGTGCCAAAGAGGTGCTCGTAATTCGAGTGCTCGGCGGAACCAGAAGAAGGTATGCGTCTGTTGGGGATAAAATAGTAGTAGCAGTCAAGAGTGCCATGCCTTCTGGAGCTGTTAAAAAAGGAACGGTTGCGAAAGCAGTAGTGGTTAGAACCAAAAAGGAGGTACGACGTGCGGATGGTTCTTACATTCGTTTTGACGACAATGCTTGCGTAATTTTAAATCAGGCGGGAGAAATGAGGGGCACACGAATCTTTGGTCCTGTAGCACGAGAACTTAGAGAAAACAATTACATGAAAGTAGTTTCCCTAGCCCCAGAGGTACTATAAAACGCGAGCCATGCAACAGAAATTACATATCAAGGTGGGTGATACGGTGAAAGTCATTTCCGGAGAATCCAAAGGCCAAGAAGGTCAAATTATGACTATCGATAGAAAAAAATTACGCGCAACGATCAGTGGTGTGAATGTCGTTAAAAGACACACAAAACCAAGTGCAGGTAATCCTGAAGGTGGAATTGTGGAGAAAGAGGCTGGCATTCATATTTCAAACCTAATGGTCGTCAATGGAGGTGTAGCCTCTAGGGTAGGACGCAAATTAAATGATAAAGGAACGTTAGTGCGTTATTCTATAAAAACAGGAGAGGAGATTAAGTGATGAACTATACACCGCGACTTAAAGAAAAATACAAGGCGGAAATTGTACCTGCCTTAACGGAAAAGTTTGGTTTTAAAACGCTCATGCGCGTTCCAAAACTTCAGAAAATAGTATTAAGCCAAGGGATTGGAGATGCCGTTGCTGACAAAAAGTTAATCGAAAGTGCCGCTGCCGATTTAACACGTATAGCCGGACAGAAGGCAGTAACAACTATTTCCAAAAAGGACATTTCAAATTTTAAATTAAGAAAAGGAATGCCAATCGGAACAAAAGTTACCCTTAGAGGAGATCGGATGTTTGACTTTCTAGACCGACTTCTTGCTGTAGCCTTGCCAAGGACAAGAGACTTCAGAGGAGTTAGTTCTAAAGGTTTTGATGGTAGAGGTAATTATAACCTAGGTGTCAAAGAACACATTATTTTCCCTGAAATTGATATTGATAAAGTGAATAAGATACTGGGAATGGATATCACCTTTGTTACCTCTGCAGAAAACGATGAGGAAGCAAAAGCGTTATTAGATGCGTTCGGTTTTCCATTTACAAAAAAATAAAAGAAATGGCAAAAGAATCAATGAAAGCGCGAGAGCGCAAGAGAGAAAGGATGGCAGCTCGATATGCCAAAAAGCGTGAGGAACTCACAAAAATCTTGAAGTCAACAGATACCTCTGAAGACATTCAAAATGCGAAGTGGGATGCCATGATGGCCATACAGAAAGTGCCAGCAAATTCTTCCAAAGTACGTATGCACAATCGTTGTGGATTGACAGGTCGGCCTCGAGGTTACATGCGTCAGTTTGGTTTATCGCGTGTAACGTTCCGTGAAATGGCTCTAGCAGGGAAAATCCCGGGAGTTAAAAAAGCAAGCTGGTAATTTATAAGGTTTAAGATATACAATATGAATACAGATCCAATAGCAGATTTTTTAACCCGTATCCGAAACGCTAGTGCTGCGGGGCTAAAAATGGTAGAAATTCCCGGTTCAAACGTGAAACGTGCAATGACGCAAATTTTGTTTGATCAGGGATATATAACGAACTTCAAGTTTGAAGACGATAACAAACAAGGTGTGATTAAAATTGCATTGAAGTATAACCCATCAACAAAAGTTCCGGCCATTACGAAAATTCAACGTGCATCTCGACCAGGATTACGAAAGTATAGTGGTTCATCTGAAATGCCACGAGTACTGAATGGTTTGGGTATTGCCATTGTCTCTACATCAAAAGGTGTGGTCACAGACAAGGAAGCACGCAGACAACACATTGGTGGAGAAGTACTCTGTTACGTATATTAATTGATTAAAGAACAAGAACATGTCAAGGATAGGTAAAGCACCAGTCAACATTCCAAGCGGAGTTAATGTAAACTTCGAAGGGAATAAAGTTACCGTAAAAGGACCCAAAGGAGAACTTACGCAAGAGATGGATACATGTGTTGTGTTGCACATTGAAGACAATGTAATAACGTTTACACGCGAAAGCGATGCTCCTGCACACCGTGCTAAGCATGGTTTGTACCGATCTCTTGTTAATAACATGATTACGGGAGTATCTGAAGGGTATAAAAAAGAGCTTGAAATTGTCGGCGTTGGATATAGAGCAAACGCAAATGGTCAACAACTCGAATTGGCTCTTGGTTTTAGTCATGCTGTAGTAATCGAGCTTCCAACTGAAATTAAATTGAGTGCAGAAACTCAAAAAGGTAAAGCGCCTGTGGTAACGTTGCAATCCCATGACAAACAATTACTTGGTCAAGTTGCTGCTAAAATTAGATCACTTAGAAAACCAGAACCATACAAAGGAAAGGGAATTCGTTTTGTTGGAGAAGAAATTAGAAGAAAGGCAGGTAAATCAGCCAGTAAGAAATAACATATAAAGCTATGGCATTTAGTAAATTAAAAAGAAGAGCAAAAATTAAAAGACGCATTCGGAAAAAAATTTCCGGTACTGCTTCGCTACCTCGACTTACCGTGTTCAGAAGCAATAAACAGATTTATGCGCAGTTGGTAGACGATGTAAATGGTGTTACCCTGGCGGCAGCGTCTTCGTTCAAAAACAAAGCTGTATCCGACAAGAACAAATCTGAACAAGCGTCTTTCGTTGGAAAAGAAGTAGCAGAAAAAGCGCTAAAAGCGGGAATCGAAAAAGTGGTTTTCGACCGTAATGGATACCTGTACCACGGACGTGTAAAATCATTAGCTGACTCTGCAAGAGAAGGAGGCTTAAAATTCTAAGAAATGGCACAAATACTAAATAGAGTGAAGGCAGCAGATATCGAACTTAAAGATAAGTTAGTAGCTGTGAATAGGGTGACTAAGGTTACCAAAGGTGGTAGGACTTTCAGCTTTTCGGCAATTGTTGTTGTGGGAGATGAAAATGGTATCGTTGGGCATGGTTTGGGAAAAGCAAAAGAGGTTACTGAAGCTATAACCAAAGGTATCGACGACGCTAAAAAGAACCTCATTCGTGTTCCTATATTGAAAGGAACGGTTCCGCACCAACAAAAAGGTAAATTCGGAGGAGCTCAAGTTTATTTGAAGCCGGCCACGAACGGAACAGGTGTGATTGCAGGAGGTGCGATGCGCGCGGTTCTTGAAAGTGTTGGAATTCACAATGTATTGGCAAAATCTCAAGGTTCTTCGAACCCTCACAACGTGGTAAAGGCAACCATTGACGCGCTTGCGCAAATGAGGGATGCAGTTGCCGTTGCAAAACAACGTGGAATTTCCTTGGATAAAGTGTTTAATGGTTGATAACGGATACGGAAATGGCGACAATTAAAATCAAACAAGTTAGAAGCGCAATAAAACGGCCTGCGGCACAAAAAGCGACTATTCAGGCACTTGGCTTCAAAAAACTTAATCAAGTGGTGGAACATGAGGCAACGCCTCAAATCATGGGAATGGTCCGTAAAGTGAGCCATTTGTTGGAAGTAATTGAACAATAACAAAAAAAGACGATGAATTTAAATACCTTATCTCCTGCAAAAGGAGCAGTAAAAAAGGAAAAAAGAATTGCGCGTGGACAAGGATCTGGTCACGGTGGAACTTCCACAAGAGGTCACAAGGGAGCAAAATCACGTTCTGGATACAAACGAAAAATCGGTTTTGAAGGGGGACAAATGCCTCTACAACGACGCGTTCCTAAATTTGGTTTCAAGAACATTAATCGGGTAGAATATAAAGCTGTAAATCTTGATATGCTGCAGTCTATAGTAGATCGCAAGAATATTACAGATATCACAGATGAGGTTCTACGTGACAATGGTTTGGTATCCAACAGAGACCGCATTAAGATACTCGGACGAGGGGAACTTAAAGCTACAATTAATGTATCGGCTCATAAGTTTTCTGCTTCCGCGAAGGCGATGATTGAAAGCCAAGGTGGAAATTGTACAGAAATCTGATTATCTTTGCCAACTTTTAAAAAATGAAGAAGTTCATACAGAATATAAAAAACATCTGGAAAGTTGAAGAGCTGAGAAAGAGAATTCTACTCACCCTCGGCTTGATTTTGGTGTACAGGGTTGGTTCATACGTTTTCCTTCCTGGCATCGACTACAACAAAATGATGGAAAGTGCAAGGTCCACTGCTGATGATAGTGCACTTGAAACCTTGCTATCTCTTTTTTCAGGAGGAGGTTTTACCAACGCCTCTGTTATGGCCCTAGGTATAATGCCATACATTAGCGCATCCATCATTATGCAATTACTAGGAATGGCTGTTCCTGCTGTTCAAAAAATGCAAAATGAAGGTGAATCCGGTAGAAAGCAAATCAATAATTACACAAGGGTTTTAACAGTAATTATTTGTGCATTGCAAGCACCGAGTTATTTAACGCTTTACGTTGAATCGAAAGGGGCGATGCCCCAAGATCCAGGAATGTTGTGGTGGACCCAAACCGTTCTCGTATTGGTGGCAGGGACAATGTTTGCTGTCTGGCTAGGGGAACGCATTACGGACAAAGGAATCGGAAACGGAATTTCTTTGTTGATTACTGTTGGAATTTTAGCTCGCTTACCGGAGGCATTCACGTATGAACTGAACATGACCCAGCCTTTACAGATTGTTCTCGAAGTTGTGGTGTTTATGCTTGTTGTGGTTGGTACGATACTAATCGTTCAAGGAGTTCGAAGGATTCCGATCAATACAGCGAAACGTGTTGTTGGTGCCCGTGCAGTAGACGATCAAGGAGCACGCAACTACTTACCCATCAAAGTAAATGCGAGTGGCGTAATGCCAATCATTTTTGCTCAGGCGATCATGACGATTCCGGTGATGATTTTTGCCCAAGATCCAGGAGAGGGGGGAGGCAGCAGCTTCATTCAAAACACCCTCGGTGATATTTATGGGATTACTTACAATGTTTTATTGGCGGTGTTAATTATTGTGTTTACATATTTCTACACGGCCATCATGATTAATCCGCGAAAAATAGCAGATGATTTGAAACGCAGTGGTGGATTTATTCCAGGTGTAAGGCCCGGCGAGGATACCGCAGAATACATTGACGTGTTGGTTTCAAGAATTACCTTACCAGGATCGGTTTTTCTTGCGATGATAGCTATTTTGCCCGCTATTGCGAAGGTGTCTGGGGTAAATGATTCCTTTGCTATGTTCTTTGGAGGAACCTCCATTTTGATTATGGTGGGTGTTGTTTTAGATACCTTACAACAAATTGAGTCCTATCTTTTGAATCGTCAAATGGATGGTTTAATGGAAGGTTCAAGGGTGAAAGGAAGACGTATGCCTAACGAATTATCAGGTTTTTAATATGGCTAAACAATCTTCCATAGAACAAGATGGTGTAATCATAGAGGCTCTCTCGAACGCAATGTTTAGAGTAGAGCTGGAAAATGGCCTCGTTATTACTGCGCACATTTCAGGAAAAATGAGGATGTTTTACATAAAAATTCTTCCTGGTGATAGGGTAAAAGTGGAGATGTCTCCATATGACCTTACAAAAGGGAGAATTTCATTTCGGTATAAATAATATTCAATAATCAACTCATGAAAGTTAGAGCGTCAGTTAAAAAAAGAACGGCAGATTGTAAAATCGTTAAAAGAAAAGGAAGGGTTTATGTGATAAACAAAAAGAACCCAAAATTAAAACAAAGACAAGGTTAATATTATGGCTCGTATAGCAGGAATAGACTTGCCGAAAAACAAAAGAGGGGTTATTGGGTTAACCTACATTTTCGGTATCGGAAGAAGTACTTCTAAAAAGATTTTAAACAACAATGGTATTGATGAGAACATCAAAGTACAGGATTGGAACGATGACCAATTAGCAGCGATTCGTATTTCTGTAAATGAAGTCAAAACCGAAGGTCAACTTAGATCAGAAATACAACTGAATATTAAACGTCTTATGGATATTGGTTGTCAACGCGGAATTAGACACCGTTTGGGTCTGCCATTGCGAGGACAACGAACAAAGAACAATTCCAGAACAAGAAAAGGAAGAAGAAAAACAGTCGCTAACAAGAAAAAAGCAACTAAATAATAGTTGATAAGATATGGCAAAGTCAAATCAAAAAAAGAAAAAGAACGTAAAAGTTGATCCTTCAGGTGAAGCACATATTCAAGCAACGTTCAACAACGTAATTATTTCCCTTACAAATAACGCAGGACAGGTCATTTCTTGGTCTTCTGCGGGTAAAATGGGATTTAAAGGATCCAAGAAAAACACACCTTATGCAGCTCAAGTCTCGGCTGA
>Ga0315902_10004458_pt1 | contig 20242 bp, 20 predicted proteins | sample LakEriMetagenome_9_FD_203523 | JGI IMG/M metagenome (GOLD analysis project Ga0315902, IMG submission 203523) | Freshwater fungal communities from buoy surface, Lake Erie, Ohio, United States - Buoy 12 MA117 | ecosystem: Environmental > Aquatic > Freshwater > Lake > Lake biofilm | place: USA... | reverse complement strand
AATAGGTCACTAAAGAAGAGAAAATTAGTAGTATACATGAGATGATGGAAACGATGGACAATATTTTGAGTAAGCTGATCATGCAAGGATTCATATAATAATTCCCCGCAAGTTATTGGCATCGGAACACGTATGCTAATAATAAGGGCTACATAAAGATGTAGAATAATACTATTTTTTGTCATTTAATATGTCTGATAGTTTTGTATGGATGCGGATAAGCCCTTCAAGATCAAAGAGAAACAAGTTGACTGACGCAATCGCATCATAACGCATCACTGTTGCCTGCAGTGATGTAACCGAATCAAAACCTGCCATAAAAAGTGTTTTGAATAGAGGTAAAGAGATCCATTCTTCATCAGTACCCAGTTTCTGAGAAAGATATTCGAGCCGCTTGTAGTGAATATACTCTTCACATGAACAACCAAAGGCATCTTGTATATAAACGTTAAGCTGCTTTATGTTTAGATTGAGTTTAATAGATAGCCCTTCTTCATTCATTTGATCATCAAGAAATATCTGTTGCACTTCAAAAATATATTTTAATCTATCTGCTAAAACTGCCTTGTCAACCCCGGCTCTTCGGAGCCTTTTTATACGGTGCTTCAGCATAACCAGTAAAGAGGGTGGCCGAACCCGTGCTGCCTGATCATATTCAACGCGTATTCCTCTGAGCAAATGAGGATATCTGAAAATAACAAATATATTCATGAAGGAGTCCAGACTGATAAGATAGAATGTCACACTATACGCTTGTTGTTTAGTAATGAACCCCAAATAAATACCCGAAAGCATTGCTACCGTTTTTAACAGATAGTCGACCCGCAACCAGTAATGTATGAAACGCGTCATTCCCGGATCTGAAAAACGAGTATTGTAAATAAATTGGAAATAAAACCAGCCAGTAATTAGAAAGTAAACAATAAATGAAATGGATTTACACAGATTGTAATATTCCACGGAAATACCGAAGACCGACACTTCAGAATTCGTTTGTATCATCAGCCGTTTAAACTCCGAACTTGTTAGATAAAAAGGCAGATAATCAATCAGATTAATCAGGAAAGGTAACAGATGAATTGCATCTCTGAACTTAAATTGATACCTGGGACGAAAGAAGGTGATCAAAAAAAAGAAATACAACGGACCATACAGAAAATGCAGCGGATAAATAACTTGATAAACATGCGGATACTCCTCTATTTGTCCGGTAGCGATCAACGAGCGGGTAATGATACCTAATCCCATGATCACCAGATGTCCGGCAAGAAAATAGAAGGCCCGCTCAGTTTTACGGATAAAAATAAACAAAGCACTGACCCAAAGAATAATACCCGTTGAAAAATAGAAATATTGCGCAAACATAAAATTAGAGTGTTACGCTATTCAAGAGCGTTTATTAGTACTCCGCATCATCAAGTTAATCAGTTCGCCTTTACTATTGATGGCGAGCTTGCGGTAAATATTCCGCACATGAAAGCGAATGGCATCGATAGTGACCCCGCTATCAAAGGCAATCATCTTATAACTCAACCCTGATTTAAGTGCTTCTGCCACTTCCAGTTCCTTTTTGGAAAGTTTTTCAGATATATCCTCGCCCCCCTTGAAATAATCCAGCACCTTAACTGCTATTTCCTGACTCATTATCGACATACCATGATAAGCATTTCTCAATGCGGAGCTGATATTTTCCAGACTGGTGCCTTTTGCAATATATCCGGAGGCGCCCCGTTTCAGCGCTGCGAAGATGGAGTTACTGTCGTCCAACACCGAGTGAACCAATATGTGGACATCCGGATACAACTCGCGAATAAAAGGTATGCCGTCAATACCACTCATTTTGGGCAACATCAGATCCAGCAGAATGACATCGGGTACTTTACCCGAGCGTTGTTGCTGCAGGAATTCCTCAACAGAAAGTGCGCGCTGTACAATATCAAATTCACCTGTATTACTAAAGTATTCAGTCATAGAAGCCAGCAGCTCGGCATCATCTTCAATCATTGCAATTTTGATTGTCATCATTATATAGTTATAATAATATAAAACCCCATCTCCTTTTTTTTGAACTCAACGGTACCCTTCAGGTTTCTGACACGTTCTCGAACACTTTTATGCCCAAGCCCGTTTTCCATGTCATCGCGGTTCCGATAAGATCCGTTATCGACAATTAAAAAATGCCATTTGTTTCCGAAGGAACGAATGATGATTTCAAACAAGTGCCCATCGGAATATTTCATCGCATTGTGTGAAAGCTCCTTGAAAATAAAAAGCAGATTGCGTTTTACATAGATTGATTTATCAAAAAAAATATTGGGACTTCGATTGGTGACAAGATATTGGAAATTTGTTTGTTCAAAACTATGCGCCAACAGTATATTGATATTTCCTACAAAATCGTCCACGTTACGGTTATCGGTATTCAATGACCAAAGAATGGAACGGAAGCTGAAGACCGCATCTCTAAGATTTTGTTCAATACCTGCAATTTCGGGATAGGCATTCCCGGCCTTATGTCGCAGCAGTTCCGTCTTCATCACGGCCTTGGTAAGCATCGTTCCGATTTCGTCATGAATATCGTTAGCAAGCTCAGTTCTGACTTTACCCACATTGCGCAGTGCTTTGTAACGGTAATTCAGAATTGCTGCGATGAGTCCGGTGATCAATAAAGCAATGAACAGATATAAATATTTCGCCTCAAAGGTGAAGTGATACCTCGTGATTGGAATTATAATTTCGTGCAAGATCAATATTATACCATTATTCTTCATTAAAAATGCAATAATTGATCATTTATATCTATTAACAAAAGAAAAAGTAATCTCGAAAGGAGTTAACTTTTTAATAATTATTATTTAATCGCTAACAAAAATAGATCATTGATCTTATTTGATTGTTTTGTACAGGTTACTTTCCGATACAAAACTTAGAAAAAATATAATCTAAACGGTCTTCATTTGTGATTTCTCCTGTCAGTTCACCGAGATAATGCAAACATCTTCTGATATCCAGTGCCAGTAAATCGCCCGGTATTTGTTCATCTAATCCTTTTTGTACTTCCGATAAAGCAGTCGACAACTCCTGTAAAGCTTCATAATGACGCAGATTCGTAATAACGGTACTCTCCGTATGTAATGTTCCCTGTATCACCCGATCTGCCATCCGCTTTTTAAGCAATTCCACCTGATATCCTTCTTTTGCAGATATGAACAAAATTTCTTCTCCTATAAATTTTTTAACCACTTGCTCTTCTCCCATTTGATCAACTTTATTTCCCACTGAAAGAACCTGTGGATTCATTTGCCTGATTTCCGCTAAGCTTGCTTCCAGTTCCGGCAACGTCAACACTTCTGTGTCAAATAAATAAATAACAAGATCAGCCGATTTTATTTTTTCCATACTCTTTTCCACTCCCATTGCTTCAATAATATCTGTACTCTTACGTATTCCGGCCGTATCAATGAGTCGAAAAAGAATTCCGTCAATATTAATCACCTCTTCAATGGTATCTCTTGTAGTTCCAGCTATCTCGCTTACAATCGCTCGATTTTCTCTTAATAAAGCATTGAGCAGGGTCGATTTGCCTGCATTGGGTTTCCCAACAATAGCAACACGAACTCCGTTTTTAATCACATTCCCAAGTTTAAATGAAGCCAGTAATTCAGATACAGTTTTACGACATGTAGTTATTAATGCATACAACTGACTGCGGTCGGCAAAAGCCACATCTTCCTGAGAAAAATCAAGTTCCAGTTCTATTAAAGAAGAAAACTGAATCATTTGCTCCCGTAACACACGAAGCACTGCAGAAAACCCACCACGCATATTATGCAGTGCAGAATATCTGCTCGCCTCTGTATTGCTGGCAATCAGATCTGCTACCGCTTCGGCCTGGGTGAGATCCATTTTACCTTTCAGAAAAGCACGTAATGTAAATTCGCCCGGCTTCGCCAAACGCGCCCCGCTTTCAATTAATGCCTGCATAACCTGCTCCAGAATATAAGATGAACCATGACAACTGATTTCAACCACATCCTCTCCGGTATAGCTTCGGGGGCCTTTAAAAAGCGAGAGGACGACTTCATCCAGAACCTTTCCGTTTTTATTGAATAATCCCACATGCAGGGTATGGGATGCCTGTTCACTCAGTTCTTTTGAAGGAAAATACCGGTTTACCATTGAAATTGCCTTCACACCACTTACACGAATTACGCCGATTGCGCCCGCGCCCTGTGGTGTAGCCAATGCTACAATTGTATCATCCCAACCGGTTGTTTGTCCAAGCATCTTACAAAGGTATATGAGCAAGGTCCTAAAAAAATCCCCACCGAAAAGACCGGCGGGGATCGTTGCTTGTATAATCCTTCATGATAAAGGTCGTTCTTTATTCATCTGGCAGGATAAAAGTCACTTTTTGAATCCGCTTGGATGAAACCGGCTGATCCAGGGCATTTTTACCGGGCCTCCATTTAGGTCCTCTTTTTATAGCATCTACAGCTACACGGGCCAAAACGGTACCTTTCATTGTAAGGGCCTCCACGTTACTTACAGTTCCGTCTTCTGCTACAATGAACAACACTTCACAGGTTCCTTCTTTGCCATCATCAACCAGGTCATCAATGGAGCGTTCGATGGTTCGCTGTACGTAATTTTTCCAGTCGCCGTTAAACTGAGCTTCTCTGGAAGGATCCAGAAATTCAGGCTCCTTATACACCGGCGCCTCAACGGTTTCATCAACTTTTGGAGGATCGACATACTCTTCATCCTTGATACCTTCCTGAGAGATGGTACTTACATTGGTTATTTCCTCCTGCTCCTTTACTTCATTTTTCTCCTCAAACTTTTCATCTTCCACAATTTTGGGTGGTGTAAATTTCTGCATTTCGATCTTCGGAGGCTCCTGTTTGGGCGGCGGCGGAGGGGGTGGTTCAATTTTCTTTTCTTCTTCCTGTTTGATATCTGTCAGTGTAACATCCTGCACTTTTACTTTTTCTTTACCATCGCCTGAAATCTGACTAGATATAAATGCCAGGATAAAGATCAGGAGCACAACACCCATCGTAATTGCCAGCGCAAGCTGCAATCGCTTTTGATAGGATTTCCGCAATTCGTAGGCGCCGTACAACTTATTCCGACCCTCAAAAAGGATATCCAAAAAATCAGCACTTAATATTTTATTGACTTCCATAGAATTCAGTCTTTTTATTCAGATGCGGAAAACACTGGATTTCCACACCGGTTATTTACTGTCCTTCCGTTACCTTGATTAGTTCGTTCTCCTGCGGTGTGATATCTATCATCGCATACCGTTTAATTTCCGTAATGGTCATCTCATCCAAAACATCCACCACATTCTTATAATTACTTAACTCGTTGGGCTTTATAATTATAACCAGATCTTTCTCCGGTGTACGACCCTTTTTATCAAGCAGAATACCTCTCAGGTCTTTGAAATTCGTTGATTTGAAATTCGAAGCATCCGGCAAAAGCTGACCTTCGTAATAATACACGTGATTTTCTTTTGAAAGCATGATCGTGAATGCTCCGGAAGCTTTGGCTTCGGTTTGCTCTTCTTCTTTTTCAGTATCCACCGGTACGTTCAGCTTGAATGCTTTCGGAGTGCTCATGGTGGTTGTGAATATGAAAAAGGTTATTAGGAGAAAGCCAAGATCAACCATTGGAGTCATATCCACTTTGGCTGCTACTTTTTTCTGCTTCTTGACGCCCGGGCCTTTCTTACCATGACCCTGCGAACCGCTGTCTATATCTGCTCCCATGATATTTTTTTACTTCTGTTTTTGTGATCGTGTTTTATCAAGCGGAGATCCTGAAGGCACAGGCTCCATGGCAGTAACGAGTTTAAATGAAAAAACCCGATTGCGCTTGAACGCTGTCAGTATATTTTTAAACTCGGGGTAATGCGCTGCATTATCTCCGTTCAGCATCACATTGGCAGGCTTGCGTCCACCACTTCCAGTAAGCAATGCATTGATCCAGTCTGTCAGCTGAATATTCGTAGTATCCTTAATGGGAATGCCCGGCTGTTTGAAGGTCTTGAACTCTTCGTCTGAAAGATTGAGTAAAGATTTCAACTGAGTGAACGGAACACCAATCCCTCCGGCAGAAAAGCTTACAAAGCGGGCTTTTTCCTGAGGCGTCAGCACGATACCTTTCTGCGACTGAAGCACATTCAGCATACCGACAATTCTGCCTTTTGCCTCCTCGTCTGTACTAAAGCTGATAAAACAACGACCTTCCTTATCAAAAGATACCTTGAACACATCTTTCTCAGAAACATTCTCGGAAGAAACCGACTTTGGATTCTGAATGCTGACAGTTTCCGGCGGCTTGAACTTGGTTGCCAGCATGAAAAAGGAGAGTATCAGGAAGGAAACATCCACAAAGGCTGTCATGTCCACCCAGGTACTCTTTTTCTGTATTTGCAGTTTGGGCATGTATGATCCGTTTAATAAAAGATGCCGCAGCGATCAGATTTTCACAAATCGCGCTCAAAATTTTTTACTTGTACTGAGATGCGAAACTTTGGGTTAGAGTGAAGCTGGATTCATCGATCCCAAAAGTGATCGAATCGATTTTAGTTGTGAATACGTTGTACATAATCAACGCGAAAGAGGAAGTTGCGATACCCAAAGCTGTATTATAAAGCGCTTCAGAAATACCAACGGCCAGCTGAGAGGCATCCCCTCCTGCTCCTTCTTCACCTAGGGCCGCAAACGAGCGAATCATCCCCAATACGGTTCCTAAAAGGGCGATCAGTGTACCAAGTGAAGTGATGGTAGAAAGAAACACCATGTTCTGTTGCAACATCGGCAGTTCAAGCGCAGTAGCTTCTTCCACTTCTTTCTGAATGGCAAGAACTTTCTGATCGGTATCCATGCCACCAGCTGTAGTCATTTCGCGATATTTAAGGAGTCCGGCTTTCATAACATTACCTACGGATCCTTTTTGTTTATCGCAAGCTGCCAGTGCCGCATCGATATTTTTATTAGCGAGGTGAAACTGAATATTACGTACAAAATCGGAAGCATTAGCCGTTCCGAGGGCTTTCAGAATTGTCATCAGGCGCTCTATTGAGAATGTAAGCACCATCAGAAACAAACCGATCAGAAACGGAACGATAATACCTCCCTCATAAACACGATTCAGTGCAGAGATGGGTTTTTTGTGTTCGGGCCAGAATCCTCCGTTCATATCAGGCTCTTTAAACCCGGAAGCGCTTCCCAGATAAAAACGCCAGATCAGATAACCCACAACAATGCAGATCAGTGGGGCCAGCCAGGAAATAATGTTGCTACCTTTTTTTGCATTCGCAGTTGTTTTTGCCGCCATAATACCTTGTATTTATTGTTTGTTTTGATTTATCAGTGGCGTCTTTGATTGGTTGATTATTTTAAAATTCTACGCAACTGAAGGTGGCACAAGTTAGGAAATATTTTATTTGAGGGATCTCTGTTTCTGTTTTTTTTCAGCTGCGTAAACAATCGATCAACAACTAACAACAAATCATTCATTTTATTATTATAATACAACTCATGCTCCGTCAACCCATCTGTAAATTGACATCTGACAATTCCCTGAAATATCTTATAAACTCAAACTGATTCAATAGAAACACCCGTATCAGACAAAAAGATCCTTAAAGCTAATAGTTACTGTGAACACAGCCTTTTATTCATACCGCAGGGCTATGATCGGATCCAGACGGGCCGCTTTCATAGCCGGATATAAACCGGCAGCCAAACCGGTTATAAAACAGATAAAAACACCCAATAATACCCATAACCAGGGAATGACGAATCCGGTATCTAAATAAGCCGAAAACAAATTCCCGATCAGTATTCCCAGTAAGATGCCGATCGCGGCTCCAAAAAGGCTGATTAAAATACTTTCCCATAAAAACTGACTGCGTATCACGATGGCCTGGGCCCCAATAGATTTGGATAATCCGATTTCACGGGTACGCTCACTCACCGCCACCAACATGATATTGGTTAGCCCGATGGTAGCTCCGAGAAGGGTTATTATACCAATAATAAGTGCCGCATAGCGTACAAAACGAAGGGTGTTTTTTAATGTTTCTACCAGCGAATCACTCCGGTCGATATAAAAATTATCCTGATCCTTTAACCCCAGCTTTCGAACAACCCGAAACACTCCTGTCGCCTCCCCCAAAGCCGCATCCATCAATGAAAATTCCGGAACCCGCACTGAAATATTGAAACTTCCCGATTCGGAATAAACCCTTCGTACATTATTATAGGTGGTCAGCACCAGATTATCGAGTGATAAAAAAGAACTGGCACCCCTTGATTCGAGGGTGCCGATAACACGGTAACGGGTTGCACCAATGCGAATCATTTTACCAATGGCCAGTTCGTCCCTTCCCCGAAACAATTTAGTAACCAGGTCATGCCCGATTAAAGCCACATTATTACCGCTTTCTACATCCAGCACGTTGAAATCTCTTCCGGCACGTATCTGATAACCACTATTAACCAGATAATGCTCATCTCCTCCGATCAGCCTTACATTCGGATTGGTCTTTTTTTCATCATAAAAAATGGTTGCGGTGCCGCTGGCAAACTTGGAAATACTGACCGTCCCCGGGAACCGATACTGCTCCTTAAACTGCCTGGCTTCCTGAAAAGTGATGATCCGGTCGAGGTTAGACCTTCTCTCTTTTCGGTTTTTTTTATCTTTTTTACGAAGATCGCTGCGCGGGGGACCTCCCATTCTGAACGTTCTTTCTTTATACCGCAGGCTGAAGGAATTTGCTCCAAGAATAGAAAAGTTCTCATACAAACTCTGGTTCATTGCTTCTATAGCTGTAATGATCCCTATCAGCGCCATAATACCAAAAGCTATAATGGATACGGTTATACCTGTTCGTAAACGGTTGGAGCGGACAGTTCTCCAGGATAAAGAGAGAATATCTGAAAAATGCATGCGCATACAGTTACGAAGTTACGCGAAGACGGAAGGTCTTTCTCAGAAATTGTAGGAATGGCGATCAGGCAATCAGACGATTGAGCAACAACTGATATGGAAGGATACCCAGTGCAATCAATATGAGAGCAGCTATCAGTAGCAGGATATTAAACGCCGGTGTCAGAGGAATCAGTAAGGATTGCTCTGCAGTAGGAGAACGAAAATACATAGCCTGAATAACCTTGAAATAATAGTAGACACTGATCACAGCCAAGACAACTGCAGCAATTACCAGCCACAGAAAAGATCCTGTTTTCACAACAGATGCCAGCATAAAATATTTTGCAAAAAAGCCGCCTGTGAGGGGTATCCCGGCTAATGATAAAAGAAAAACCGACAAGCAAAAAGCCAGGAGCGGGTGGCGGGAAGCGAGGCCATTAAAGCCTTCGTAGGTATAATCAGACATTCTCGACAGCACGGCAAATATTCCGATGGTAGCCACGCAGTAAGCTGCAGTATAAAGTAAAAGACCCTGACGTGCCAGATCATTCCCGGAAAAAACTGCCAGCAACATAAAACCTGCCTGAGCAATCGAAGAATAAGCCAGCATGCGTTTTACGCTTTGCTGATAAACCGCTGTAAGATTCCCTACAAGCAGGGTTGCCAGTATCATAATTGCGATCGGCCATTGCCATTTACCGGACATCTCTGTAAATCCATAAAGAAAAAGGTTGGCGAAGGCTACAAAACCGGCCAGCTTTACAATCGCAGCCATAAAAGAGGTAAAGACGGTAGGTGCTCCATCGTAAACATCAGGGGTCCAGAAATGAAAGGGTGCGGCCGACACCTTAAAACCAAGAGCAACCAGGATAAAAATCAGTCCGATCGGCGTAAAAACACCCAAGCCCGGACGGGCTTCCGTTAAAAGCCGATCCACCTGAAAACTACCGGAAGCGCCATACAGAAGAGCAATACCCAGCAAAAGAATCCCCGTAGAAAAGGCACCTGTCAGAAAATACTTGAGGGATGCTTCATTGCTTTTTAGATTTCGTTTGTCACTGCCTGTTAGTATATACAAAGGGATGGATACAATTTCAATTCCCAGGAAAAGGATCAGTAAATTATTAAAGAAGGTTACCAGTCCGATGCCTGCTAAAACAAAAAACATCAATGCAAAATATTCATATGGATGCCGCCCAACAGCAGGAACCTGTGAGCCGGTAAGAAGCAGGTATAATAAAAAACTAAGCAAAATCAGTTGCAGGAAGACATATCCATACAAATCATATTGCAACAAACCGCTGAAATTGGAAGTAAACAAACTCCATCCTTTTATTTCGAGGGTATTGACAATCAGCAAAAGCAAGGCGCCTGCTACGGCTATACTTACAGATGCTGATTTACGATTTATAAACAAACCCGAAAACATCAGGACAATTCCCCAAACAGCTGAAAATACAATCAGATTCATTATTCTTATAGTTTAAACCGTTTTAAACGGATTCATTCCTGTCAATTAAATAAAGCAATTAACCCGGCAACCGAATCCTGGGTGATTTCAAAAAACAACCCCGGATACAATCCGCCCAGCAAGATCAAAACCGTTATGAGCAGCAGGCTCCATAATGCACCGGCACCCATCTTTCCCATTGCGATCGTCTTTTCCGCCAGTTCTCCGAAAAAAACGTGCTGGATCATTTTTAAAGTATAGATGGCTCCGAAAATGATTCCCATACCGGCAGCCACTGCGTACCAGATATTTGCTTCAAAAAGACCATTGAACATCAGAAACTCACCCACAAAGGCATTGGTCAATGGCAAAGCAATATTGGCCAGTGCAATGACTACCAGAAGAATAGCCAGTAAAGGATTATTCTGAGCCAGACCTCCCAATTCGCTGATTTTACGGGTGCCTGTTTTCTGCTCAATAAAATCTGCCACGATCCACATACCAAGCACATTAACTCCATGGCTGAAGAGTTGTATCATCACTCCCTGAAAGGCTGTTTCACGAACAGCAAATAAAGCAGCATTCATCAACCCTATATGTGCAATGGAAGAATAGGCAATGAGTCGTTTCAAATCATCCTGACGCATGGCAATAAAACTTGCATACAGCAAACCGCCGATGCTCAGCCAGATAACCAGTGAACTGTACTGCAATACACCTCCCGGTAATAAGGGGAAGAGCCAGCGTATTACTGCAAACAATCCCATTTTAACCATCAAGGCACTCAATACCATTGTCACCGCGGTAGGAGCCTGCTCATACGTATCGGGCTGCCAGGTATGTAGGGGGAAAACCGGCATTTTAATTGCAAAGGCAACAAAAAGCAACCAGAACAACCACGACTGTTGTGCATTACTGAGTTTGACAGCGGATAAATCCCTAAGCGCGAATGATCCCCCTGCCTGATTGGCCAGATAAAGTAATCCGGCGAGCATAAGCAGGGATCCAAAAAACGTATAGACAAAAAATTTGAACGTAACCTGAATGCGCTTCTCTCCTCCCCATAAGGAACAAAGAAAATATACCGGAATCAGTGCAAGCTCCCAGAAAAAATAGAACAACAAACCATCAGAAGCCAGAAAAACTCCATGAATACCGGCTTGTGTCAGCATCAGCAATCCAAAAAATGAATGTGCGGAACGAAAGTCATTTTTCCAGGTGGAAAGTAACAACAACGGATAAACGAAAGCTGATAAGAGACATAGAAGTGCAGCAGCCCCATCCATCTGAAGTGCAAAAGAAGATCCGATCATAGAAAGCCATTCCGTTTCGTAAACAGAAAGCTGTTTGTTTCCATTTACTAAATACCAGATTGTTAGTCCAAGTGAGCACAGGCTTATGAACAATGACCAAAGACGAACAGTCTGCGCCGAACGAAGCAAAAAAGCAGCTAACCCGCCGACTAGAGGAATCAATATCAACAATAATGCAATCATAATCCGATCTTCAGAATATTTAAAGAATTGAATGGGATAACACCAGCAAAGTGAGTAATCCCAAAATCATCCACAACAAATAACCACCGACCTGTCCGTTTTGCAGCAAACGCATCTGTCTTCCGCTCCACTGAACCATCCGGCCGGTACCGTTAACCAAACCATCCAGTATACGTTTTTCCATGACCGATGTAAACCAGCCTGCAAGGCGATCGATCGGTTTTGAAACGATAGCTTGATAAATTTCATCCACATACCATTTCCGTTCCAGCATATTTCCGAGTCCAGTTGCTTCTCCCAATTCAGGTTTTGAAGCAAACCGTTTCCAGGAATAAATGATGACAATCAAAAGTATTGTAATGCTGATTCCAAGCAAGAGGTATTCCGTAGCATGGGATATGGAATGTGCATGCGTATTTGCTTTTGCAGATGCTTCAAAAACAGGAGCGAGGAAAAGTTCCAGCTTATGTGCATTGGGTAAAAACAATTCCGGGATACCCATAAATCCTGCTACGACGGCAGCGATACTCAACAGCACCAGAGGAATCGTCATCTGCCACGGACTTTCATGCAAATGATGCGCCTGTTCGGATGAACCTCGAAAATTTCCGCGGAACGTTGTTGCATAAAGCCGAAACATATAATAAGCCGTCATTAATGCCCCGGCCATTCCAATCCAGTAGAGTGCGGGATGGTATGCATAGGCATGGATAAGAATTTCATCTTTGGAGAAAAATCCGCTGAACGGAGGTATCCCGGCAATAGCGATACATCCTGCTAAAAATGTCCAGTGGGTATAAGGTAAATGTTTGGAGAGCCCACCCATTTTCCGGATATCCTGTTCATGATGCATTGCATGTATAACAGATCCGGCTCCAAGAAACAAAAGCGCTTTGAAGAACGCGTGCGTAATGACATGAAAGACAGCTCCGGTATAAGCGCCGACTCCTAATCCCAAAAACATATATCCCAGCTGACTTACCGTTGAATAGGCCAGCACTTTTTTGATGTCATTTTGCTTGATGGCTATCGTCGCTGCAAGGATAGCTGTAACAAGGCCGGTAATAGCAACAATTAGTGGAGTAACGGGAGCTAATGTATAGAGGATATTGCTTCGGGCAATCATATAGATCCCTGCAGTAACCATGGTTGCCGCATGAATGAGTGCTGAAACCGGTGTAGGGCCCGCCATTGCATCGGGCAGCCAGGTAAAGAGTGGTATCTGTGCACTTTTTCCCGTAGCACCGATAAAAAGTAAGAGTGTGATAATGGTTAATACTGCTGGTGAAACCGATTCTGCTTTTGGAAAAATTTCAGTGAATGTTAAAGAGCCGAATTGCTGAAGTAGAAAGAAGAGCCCAAGTAAGAATCCGAGATCTCCGATCCGGTTCATTACAAAAGCCTTTCTTGCTGCCGCACCGTAATGGATATTTTTAAACCAGTATCCGATCAGCAGATAAGAACATAGACCTACCCCCTCCCATCCAATAAACAAAACTAAGTAGTTGGCTCCCATTACCAGAAGCAGCATATTGAACACAAAAAGATTGAGATAGGCAAAATAGCGGGAAAAATGGGGAGCAGATTCCTCTTTCATATACGCTGTTGAATACAGATGAATGAGAAAACCTACCCCGGTGATCACGAGCAGAAAAAGAATACTGAGCCGGTCTACCTGAAATGCAAACGGAATTCGAATACCGGCGATATCAATAAAAGGGAACAGTTCTGCTATAATTGGGGAGGACTCAGCTCTAACAGCTGAAAATAGAAAGAGGCTGGCAATGAAGGATGCCAGAACCATAGCACTTGCTATTGAACCGGATAAAGCGCGGCTCAGAAACTGCCGGCCTAAACCCGTAATCAGAAATCCGATCAGCGGGAAAAGCGGAACCAAATAAACCAATTGACTCATAAACAAATATTTTCAGCAGGAGGATTCAATTCCAGTATACTCCTTAATGCTTTAAGCGGTTTAAAAAATTAACATCCACACTGTGTATGTTTCGGTACATCATCACAATGATTGCCAGACCTACACTTACTTCTGCAGCGGCTACAACCATAATGAAGAAAACGAACAACTGCGCATCAATACCCGTATTCATCGTGCCGGTTAAAAACGGATCTGCATTTGCAAAATGCATTTTACTGAACGCTACCAACAAGAGGTTGACGGCATTCAGCATCAGCTCGATGCACATGAAAATGATGATCGCATTTCTTCTGGTCAGAACACCGGCTACACCGATACTAAACAATGTAAGCGCCAGAAATATGTAATAGTTTACAGGCATATAGTATTAATCTCCTTTTTTTCCAATAATTACAGCTCCCACCATCGCACTCAGGAACAGTATACTGCTCACTTCAAAGGGAAGCACGTAGTCTTTAAATAGAACCTGTCCAAGTGTTTTGATCAAACCCGTTTCTCCGCCTCCTTCAATTTTTTGAACAGTCAGCAGTTCACTTCTTCTCAAGGCTGCAACCAGTACCAGCAGGAGCGTCCCTCCGGAGATCGTTCCGGCAACCCACATCCATCTGTTTTTTTGAGGTTCATTGTCGGCATTGAGATTCATCAGCATGATCACAAACAGGAACAAAACCATTATAGCACCAGCATAGACTATGATGTTTACAATAGCCAGAAACTGTGCATTCAAAAGAATATAATGTCCGCTGATGGCGAAGAAAACAACGACCAGCCACAAGACACTATAAACCGGATTTTTTCCTGTTACCATCATTAGCGCACTGCCGATTGCCAGTGCTGTTAAAAACCAGAATAAGATTTCAGTGACCGTCATGTTACGCTTGCTGTTGTTTGGCTTTTTCTTTTCGCTGATCTACCAACCCTTTCGCCTTGCCGAAGGCCTCCGGATCATTTTTAGGATGCGGTATAACCAGATTTTCTTTTCCGTAAATAAAACTCTTTCTGCTGTAATTGGATGGCGCAAAGGTTTCCGTGAGATAGATCGCATCTTTCGGACAGGCTTCTTCACAAAGACCGCAGAATATACATCGCAGCATATTGATCTCGTATTTTGCTGCGTATTTCTCTTCACGGTAAAGATGCTCTTCTCCGGGTAAACGCTCGGCTGCTTCCATAGTGATCGCTTCTGCCGGACAAGCTACAGCACAAAGTCCGCAGGCAGTACAATTTTCTCTTCCTTCCTCATCGCGATTAAGAATATGCAAGCCACGGAATACAGGACTGAAAGGGCGGGTTTCCTCGGGATAATTAATCGTTACTTTCTTTTTGAAAATATGACTGAAGGTTACCCCCATTCCCTTTAGTATAGCAGGCAGGTACATCCGCTCGGCAAGATTCATCGGGCGCCGGTCGACCTGCTTGGCTCTTTGTGTTAATTGCATCATCTTTCTAATTATTTATTCAGGTAAAGTAAAACTGCGCCGGTTATCAGCATATTGATAAGTGCGAGCGGAATTAAACTCTTCCAGCCCAGGTTCATCAATTGATCATATCTGAAACGCGGGATTGTCCATCTTACCCACATAAAGAAAAACAGGAAGAATGCAATTTTACTCATCAACACCGCACCTCCGATCAATGCCAGCACATTACTGGAAAGACCCCAGCTATTTTCATCCGCAAACGGGATATCATAGCCTCCGAAATACAGGCTGGCCATCACAGCACTGCTGATAAACATATTGATGTATTCAGCAAACAGATAGAAGCCCAGTTTCATGGAAGAATATTCGGCATGATATCCACCGATCAGTTCATTTTCAGCTTCAGCAAGGTCAAAAGGTGTTCGGTTACATTCCGCAAAAGCGCAAATTAAAAAAATGAGAAAGCCCAGTGGCTGATAAAGTATATTCCAGTTGCCAACAATCTGCTGGTCTACCATCTCTCGTATACTCAGCGTACCGGTAACCATCAAAAGGGCAATCAGTGAAAGCCCCATTGCCAGTTCATAGGAAATTATCTGAGAGGCTGCCCTTAATCCTCCCATCAGAGAAAATTTATTGTTACTGGCCCAGGCGCCGATCATAATCCCGTAAACACCAAGACTCACCACTCCGAAAACATATAAAATGCCAATATTGATATCCGCAATCTGAAGATCAATGGTTCTTCCAAAGACTTCGGCTTTATCGCCCCAGGGAATCACTGCGCCAGTGAGCATGGCAGTGATCATAGCCAGAGATGGTCCAAGTATGAAGAGCCAGCGGTTTGAACTGCTTGGAATAATTTCTTCTTTGAATATCAGTTTTAATCCATCTGCCAACGGTTGCAGCAAACCAAACGGACCGGCGCGGTTTGGCCCGTGACGATCCTGAATAACGGCCGCTACTTTACGTTCAGCGTAGGTAGTATACATTGCAACTACCAGAGAAATAGTTATGATAAACCCGATGAATAAAAATTTTTCGAGCACATAGAACCAATCAACCGCAAGTATTATACTGTTCATTCCTGATCTTTCTTATTTTGATTATAGACCCGTGAAGTTGCCGGACCTTTAATTTCACTTAATTCCACTTGGTTTACTTCACTGATATCTTTGATATCCATCAGTAGCTTCGGATTTCTTCCCCCCATTACTTTAGGCATAGTTTCCGTAGGCTTTTTCAAACCAACATAATGTCCCTGGGCAATAACCGAATGACGATTCACTTTAGAAGGTCCTTCAATAATCCAGTCGGACAATTTCTTTCTTTCAAACCGGCATTTATTACAGATCCACCCGGGTTCACCTTTGCTGGTTTTTTTCACTTCTCCCCATTCGTCTTTACGCGCCGTTACCCGCAGAACCTCATCTCCACGCATCCACAGTTGTACTTCACCGCTACAGGTTTCGCAGCTACAATGTGCGTCTACAGGTTTTGTGAACCAGACTCTGTTTTTGAAGCGAAATGTTTTGTCTGTTAAAGCTCCTACCGGACAAACATCAATTACATTCCCGATAAAATCATTATTAAGATTTTGCTGAATGTACGTTGCAATCTCGGCATGATCCCCGCGCATCAAAATACCATGCTTGCGTTCGGTGCTTACCTGATCTGCAGTATACACACACCGATAGCAAAGTATACAGCGCGTCATGTGCAGCTGTATGTATTCTCCGAGGTCATGCTTCTCAAAAGTTCTTCGCTTGAATTCATAACGACTGGCACCTGCACCATGCTCATAGCTTAAATCCTGAAGGTGGCACTCGCCGGCCTGGTCGCAAATCGGACAGTCGAGCGGGTGATTGATCAGCAAAAACTCAACTACCCCCTTGCGTGCGTCGAGCACTCTTTCACTGGTAATGTTTTTAACCACCATCCCATCCATCACACCGGTACGGCAGCTGGCAACGAGTTTCGGCATCGGCCTTGGATCAGCTGCAGAACCGGCCGCCACTTCTACTAGACAGGTACGGCATTTACCACCACTATCTTTTAAAGAAGTGTAGTAACACATCGCAGGCGGAGCCACTTCACCACCAATTTTACGTGCGGCCTGAAGAATGGTCGTCCCCGGCTCCACTTCAACGGTGATGTTGTCGATGGTTACCTTGAATAATTTTGTTTGTTCACTCATCCTTATTTTTTTTCAAGCAAAGCCGCAATATTGCAACATTAAGCAGTCATTGTTTCCAATGGCTTAGCGTAATTCGCCAAACCATAATTTCTTTTCACTGCTTCATCCGGATTTGTTACATGCCATTCAAACTCATCTCTGAAATGACGGATTGCCGCCGCAACCGGCCAGGCAGCCGCATCTCCCAGCGGGCAAATCGTATTTCCTTCAATCTTGCGCTGAATATCCCATAACAAATCTATATCACTCATCTTGCCTTTGCCATTCTCGATGTTCAACAATATTTTTTCCATCCATCCGGTTCCTTCCCGGCATGGGGAACACTGGCCGCAACTTTCATGCCGATAGAATCTTGCCAGCGTATATGTATGTTTTACCACACACTGATCTTCATCCAAAACAATGAAGCCTCCACTACCCATCATACTTCCGGTTGCAAAACCTCCGTCGCTCAAACTTTCATAGGTCATCATTCGAGTTTCTCCTTTCGACGTTTTTAATAACAGATTGGCAGGCAGTATAGGAACAGATGAACCTCCGGGTATACAGGCTTTTAGTTTTTTCCCCTGGGCTATTCCTCCACAATATGCATCACTATAAATAAACTCTTCCACCGAGATATTCATTTCAATTTCATACACCCCCGGCTTATTGATATTACCACAAGCAGAGATAAGTTTTGTACCGGTTGATTTACCTATTCCGATTTTTGCATATTCTTCTCCGCCGTCATTAACTATGGGTACAACTGCAGCTATTGTTTCAACATTATTCACCACTGTCGGACATCCCCACAACCCTTTCACAGCCGGGAATGGCGGTTTGATGCGTGGATTGCCGCGTTTACCTTCGAGCGATTCGATCAGTGCTGTTTCTTCCCCGCAGATGTAGGCCCCGGCACCGGGATGTACGTAAATCTCACAGTCGAATCCGCTGCCCTGAATATTTTTTCCCAGCCATCCGGCTTGTTTCGCTTCAGCCACGGCCTGCTCCAGAATCTCTTTTACCCACCAGTATTCACCACGGATATAAATGTAAGATCGGTTGCTGCCAAGTGCATAGGAAGCTAATATCATACCTTCAATCAGCAAATGCGGAAGAAATTCCATCAGGTAACGATCCTTGAATGTTCCAGGCTCGCTTTCATCCGCATTCACAACAAGGTATCGAGGCACCCCTTCCGGTTTGGCGAGAAAGCTCCATTTCATCCCGGTCGGAAATCCGGCTCCGCCTCTGCCACGTAATCCGCTTTTTTTAACCTCTTCCACAATCGCTTCCGGACTCATGATTTTGAGCGCTTTCTCAACACTTCGATAGCCCCCTTCCCTCCTGTACACCTCGTAGTGACGGACACCCTCGATAGTTGCTTTTTCCAGTAATAATTTCCGACTCATAGTTTCAGTCACTTTCAGAAATAAATTAATTTGATGAACGCCCCCTAAGCCATTCCGGCTTCAGTTTGACAATCCATCTTAAAATCATAGAGGCGATCGCCAGAGAAAACCCTCCAACAGCCATTCCTTTTCGCACACTCAGATTATCAACTGTATAGCTTAGTGCTACCAGTATTACGGCTATCAGAGTAATTAAAAAACTGACCAGCACCCAGCGGCGGTATTGTTTCGGATCCGTCATGCTGTAACTGTATTTTTAGTTTTTCCTGCTTCGATTAAAGCATCAATTTTTTCACGCGTCAGGTGTTCCCGGTAGTCTGGCCCAAGCTGCATCATAGGAGCGTAGCCACAGGCACCCAAACATTCAACCACTTTCAAAGTGAATAAACCATCTGGAGTTGTTTGTCCGGGTTTGATACCCAGCTTTTCATAGATGTAGGCAACGATATCATCACTTCCGCGTAACATACAGGGGCCTGTTTGACAAACTTCAAATACTGTTTTACCAACGGGCTGTAGATTGTACATGCTGTAAAAAGTAGCCACTTCGTACACTTCAATGGGAGTGATTTTTAATAGCTCTGCCGCATAGTCCATAGCCTCACTACTCAGCCAGCCACCATTTTCCTTTTGCACGAAATGTAATAACGGAATCAAAGCACTCTTCTGTTTCCCGTCCGGATAATGAGCAATCATCTCATTAACCTGTTTTAATTTATCTTCTGAAAACTTCTTCATTCAAGTATCAAATTATTTTATGCGTCCAGTTCTCCTGCAATCAGATTCAAACTACTCATCACCACAATAGCATCGCTCAGCATGGCTCCTTTAATCAACTCCGGATAGGCCTGGTAATAAATAAAACAAGGACGTCTGAAATGCAGTCTGTACGGCGTTCTTCCTCCGTCGCTGATTAAATAAAATCCAAGTTCGCCATTGGCGCCTTCCACCGAATGATACAACTCTCCTTTCGGCATTTCAATTTCACCCATAATGATTTTAAAATGCCAGATCAATGCTTCCATGCTGGAATAAACATCCTGTTTGGGAGGAAGGTAATATTCGGGCACGTTGGCATGATATACCGATGCCTCCTCTCCTTTAAAATCCTGAATTTTCTGATATGCCTGTTGTATCAGACTCAGACTTTGCCACATTTCTTCATTACGCACCAGATAACGATCATAGGTATCACCGGTTGCTCCAACCGGTACTGTAAATTCAAAATCTTCATAAGAAGAATACGGATTGTGAACGCGCACATCATAATCTACTCCGGCTGCACGAAGATTAGGTCCGGTAAATCCATAATTAAGCGCGCGCTCACCGGAGATGGGCCCGCAGCCAATGGTGCGTTCCATAAAGATCCGGTTGCGGGTAAATAAGACTTCAAATTCTT
>Ga0315902_10004453_pt1 | contig 20277 bp, 18 predicted proteins | sample LakEriMetagenome_9_FD_203523 | JGI IMG/M metagenome (GOLD analysis project Ga0315902, IMG submission 203523) | Freshwater fungal communities from buoy surface, Lake Erie, Ohio, United States - Buoy 12 MA117 | ecosystem: Environmental > Aquatic > Freshwater > Lake > Lake biofilm | place: USA... | reverse complement strand
CGGATATTCGCGCGTACTGGTTGAACGACTTCGTGCGGCAGCGGTGTCTCGATCGCGCGCGTACGACCGGGTGGGTGGTGAAGGCGAATCCATTCGAGGGGGGGAGTGATCACACGCCCTTTCTCAACGCGAAGATTCCGGCGGTGCTACTGTGGCACTTTACGGATCAGTACTACCACACCGATCTCGACCGCATCGAGATGGTGAGCGCTGCGACACTTGCGAATGTGGGCGCCTGCGCGCTTACAACGGGATTGCTGCTCACCGACGGATCCGCCGCTGTTGCGCGTGCCGCGCTTGCCGAACTGGTGACGGTCGCCGAGCGTGCGATGGCTGCGCAGGGACAGCTGTCGCGTGCGTCCGTCGCGAAGGGTGCGGCGGTCGACGCCGAACAGCATGTGCTCGAGGTGTGGCGGGACTATTATGTAGCGGCAATTGCGAAGATCACGGATCTCGCCGTGGGGCCGGTCGATCTCGCGTCCGATATCACGGCCGCGCAAGAGCGGGTGCGGCGTGCGATGCCGGTGCTTCGCTAGCTTCGATTGAACCGATTACCGCAGACGGACGCAGACGGCTACGAAAACCGCAGAAGGAAATGGATGAGTCGCTGAACTCGCGGCTCATTTTTCTTTTTTGTCTGCGTCCGTCCGTGGTCGTCTGTGGTAATCAGTTGGTCGAATGGCGATGAGCACCGACGGTTCGCCAATTCGGGTACCGTAGAAAGTCCCATCAGGCCCGATCGTCAGCGCATCGAAATGCGTTGGCAGCACGCGGCTGTGCAGGTAGCGCCCGGTTCGTCCATGGAAATAATCGAGCGTGCGGCGAGGCTGCTTGGATGTCATCCAGGCGTACACGATCACCGTATCGCCGCGCTGCATGACGCCGTGGCTGATGGGCGGTGCATCGGTGGTGTTCGTATTTTGCACCACGACTTCGCTCAGCGAGCGATCGAGGATACGCTGCGTGGTTTTCATGACTGGTTCGGCACCGGCTTCACGATACGCATACGTCTGGAGACGACCGGTGGCGGTATTCACGGTGGCCCATTCGCTGCCGAAGAGGGGTGCGATTGCACAGCGGCCGTCGCGCGATGTCGCCGAAGTGAAGGCCTCATGCGCGAAATCCACTGTCGTCGGACGTGCGATGCGCCAGGGAATCCGGTAGACTGCGCGGCGCACACCAGCGGAATCAACGACCACGATGCTGGAATCGCGACGTCGGTACGACAGCCACGCCGACTGCTTGGCGTCTATACACAGCCCCTGTAGCTGAAAGACGTCGGGGACAACAGCATCCCACTGCAACCGGCGGTCAAGGCCGAATGCCGAAAGCCGAGACGTCGCCTGATCGAGCACCGCGTACCCTGTTGGGGTCGCGGCCAGCAGCGCGGGGCGCTTGTACTCGCCGGGGCCAATACCACGTGCCGGTTGAATGAAGCGCTGAGCGCCGGTGCGCGCGTCGAAGCTGCGTATTTCGCGGGTTCCGGCGTCGAGCACCAGCACGAGGTCGCCGCTCACCACCAGCTGTCGCGGCTCGATGAAGGTCTCCTTCGTGGTGTCGGTGCCAACTACCCAGACGCGTTGCCACGACGAGTCGGCAGCCATCGTGCGTATCGGCGTCGAGGCCAACGAGGATGGCGCGGTCGCCGGCGCCGACTGCGCCCGCAAGCGAAGGGAGGGGAGCATAAGTGGTGCCAGCATCCACGCAGCCACGATGAACGGCCACCACAGGTTCCACTGCGGCATCATAACTCCTCGATGAAGGTGAGCCCCTCGACGATCTGTCGGAGGCCGGCATATTCCCGCGACGTGCGCGGCGCCCGCGTCGCAAACCGCACGCGCCCTTCGGGATCAAAGGCCACCAGGACCGGTGTTTCGCGATATCCGAGTTGCGCGAGATCGCGCTGTACGCCACGCGGAATTGGGCGCAACGGTGTGTGCCGAAGCCACGCGGGGAGCGCGGAGCGAATGGGGGTACTATCGGGAACGGCACCCGTGTACCACACCACGGACAGCGCAATGCGTTCACGGACGCCCACGCGGTGCAGCGGTTCGACGATCCGCAGGTTGCCGCTGCAATCCGCACGTTGGACCACGAGCGCCGCCCGGATCGGCGCGGTCGGTGTCCATCCACCAGCCAAGGGAGGCAGCGCCTCGCGAAGACCGGGACGCATCAGACGCCCCAACGGTCCGATGGCCCATGCACCCGCCATAGCAACGATTGCGAGCAACCACCATCCACGGGTGCGCCTCATCATGACTCAGCAGCCTGCGCCCATGAGGGAACCCATCGAAGGGTCCGGCCCCACGCACATGGACGATGTCCCAGAAGTCGGTGTGTCCTTGTAGATCGGTACCTGCCCGATGACTTCGCAGTTCGTGGTCTTGAAATGGAACCCGAAGTCGCGGGAAAAGAGGTTGAGGTTGATGCTGATGTCCACTTCGCACTTCGTAATCGGCTCGGTACCACATTGCTGCAGCGTGCCGGCGCCGCACTTGGTGGGGCCCATGTCGTCATACAGCTCGTCGGCCCACGCCGTGGACACCGAGAAGAGGGCGAGGGCGCTCAGGACGGCGAAAGCGCCGACTGCGAGGCGGGCCTGCTTGATCCAATCCATCGGGACTCCTGATTCGGGGGCGGAGACCGACCGTGCGCATCCGGGTGATGTGGGGCGGTCCCCGATGCCGTGCCGTCCCGGGACGGGGCCGCGCGACACGGGCACACCCTAGGGGCAGCGCGCCCAACCGCCGTCACCGCAAATCCGCACCCCCCACCATTCCAACGCCCCCCGGGCTCCCCTAGCTTTCCCCTGCTAGCCCTCATTTCTCCCGATCGACTCATGCAGCCTCTGATGGAGCGGATCACCGGCGCGCTCGCCGGCGTCCGCAACCCGCGCACCGGCGCCGATGTGATGGCCGCCGAACAGGTGCGCGATATCGCCACCACCGTGGACGGCAAGGTCCGTCTCACGCTTCTCCTCGCACCCGACGACGACGCCACCCTCGTGCGCGATGTCCGTCAGGCCATCGAAGCGCTCGACGGCGTGACCGACGTGCGTGTCGATGTGCGCGATCCCGCTCAGACTGAACCCACACCGGCGCGTCGCGCGCCCTCTGCCATGTCCGAACAACCGATGGCCCCGTCGCGAGGCGGCATGGGCCGCGCCCTCCCCGTCATGGAGGCCGCCCCCGCGCCGAAGGCGCCGCCCAAGGTGCCCGAGCCGGTCTCGTATCCCAATCTCGGTCGCATCATCGCCGTGTCGTCGGGCAAGGGCGGCGTCGGCAAGAGCACGGTCGCGGTGAATCTCGCCATCGCGCTCGCCAAGGCCGGCAAGCGCGTCGGCATCATGGACGCCGACATCTACGGCCCGAACCTGCCGCTGATGCTCGGTGTGGACGCGGCGCCCGCGGTGCGCGACGAGAAGATCATCCCGCTCGAGGCGCACGGCGTGAAGGTCATCTCGCTCGGCTTCCTCATCGAGAAGGAACAGCCGGCGATCTGGCGTGGCCCCATCGTCATGAAGATCATCACGCAGTTCCTGCGCGATGTCGCGTGGGGGCAGCTCGATTATTTCCTCGTGGACATGCCGCCGGGCACCGGTGACGCGCAACTTTCGCTTGTGCAGGCCACGCAGGTGCATGGTGCGGTCATTGTCACCACGCCGCAGCAGGTGGCGGTAGGCGACGCGCTCCGTGGCGTGAAGATGTTCGAACGCACCGCCGTCCCCGTGCTCGGCATCGTCGAAAACATGTCGTTCTTCGAGAATCCGGAGACGGGCAAGCCGATTGCGCTGTTCGGTAGCGGCGGTGGCGAGCGGCTCGCGAAGGAGTGCGATCTGCCGTTGCTCGGGCAGGTACCGATTGATCCGCGCATTCAGGAGGGCGGTGACACCGGTCGTCCCATTGTGGCGGCGGAACCTGACAGCAAGGCCGCGAAGGCGATTGCGTCGGTGGCCCAGCGGGTGATGGAGCGGCTCGCTGAGCGCTACGGCTGATTCACAACACGTGCTCGTGAACGGCGACGGGGTGGCACAGGCAGACAGCGTGCACGCCCCCGCCGAGCCCGAGGCCCCACGCGGCGAACTCGTCGGCGAGCCACTCGCTGTCACGATTCGCCGCGTGGCGTTACCGGCCGTTGTGGCGAATCTGCTGATGACGGCGTTTCACAACATCGACACGTTCTGGATCGGGCGGTCGTTGGGCGCCGAGTCGCTGGCGGCGGTGACCGCGTCGGTGTTCTGGATCTGGTTGGTGATTTCGGTTGGCGAGATGGTGTCGATCGGTCTCGATGCCATCGCCGCGCGTCGGCATGGTGAGCAGCGACCGCATGAAGCGGCGCACACCGTGAGTGAAGGCGTGGTACTGGCCGTGGCGATGGGCGTGGGGATTGCACTGCTCACGCCGGTAGTGATGCCCACACTGTTTCAGCTGCTGGGTACCAACGCGAGTGTCAGCGGCATCGGGCGCGATTATCTCGGGCTCTATCTCCTCGGCATGCCGCTCGTGTTCGGCTTCTTTGCCGTGGACGCGGCGTTCCGCGCGAAGGGTGATACCAAGACGCCGCTGGTGATGCTCGCGTGGACTACCGTGATCGGCCTCGTGCTCGATCCGATTCTCATTCGCGGTGAAGGGCCGGTGCCGGCGTTCGGTGTGCGTGGTGCGGCGATGGCGACGCTGGTGCCGCGCGGGCTCGCGTTTGTGGTGGGCGTGTGGTTGCTGCAGCGTCGCGGGATGATCGCGTGGCTGAAGCCGCGGATGTCCGTGTTGGCCACCATCGCGAAGATCGGTGCGCCGGCGGCGGCCACCGGCGTGGCGTTCAGCGCGATCTACGTGGTGCTCACGCGCATCACTACGCAGTTCGGCACGCCGGCGCTTGCCGCACTCGGACTTGGCTTTCGCATCGAGAGCGTGGTGTACGTGGTGAGTGTGGGTATGGGTGCCGCGGTGGCGGCGATCGTGGGGCAGAGCATGGGTGCCGGCGATGTGCCACGTGCCGCGCGTGCCGGGTGGATGTCGACCGGTATTGTGAGTGCGTTCGGTCTGCTGATGGCCGTGGCGAGCTTCGCGTTTGCCGAGTCGTTCGCCGCGATTTTCTCGACCGATCCGGCGGTGATCGCCGAGGCCGCGCGCTATTTGCGGATTGCCGCGTTCTCGCAGCTGTTCCTGGGCGCCGAGGTGGTGCTGGAGAGCGCGATGGGTGGCGCCGGGTGGACGATGGCGCCGATGCTGGGGAGTACGGCGATCACCCTGTTGCGCTTGCCGATCGGTGCGTGGGCGGCGGCACAGTGGGGGACGAGCGGATTGTGGTGGACGCTGGCGTTGACGGCCGCCGCGCGTGGCGTGCTGATGATGGGGTTGTGGGCACTGGGCCGATGGCGGCGCGTCGAGCTGTGAGCTGACTTCTCGCCAGATGAAGATTGGCGTCGGCGGTTACTGATTCGCTTGCGGTGGCGTGTTCTCGCTCGGCCGCTTGGCCGCGGCAATCACCCCCGGAATCGGCGTCGGCGTGGCCCAGCTGGCCGGATACACTTCCGCTGTTGCCCGTGAAACATCGGCCGAGCTCGGTGCGGACTGACTGAATCCCGAGAATCCACCCGCGCTGAATCCGCCGGCGCGGAAGCCGGCCATGCGTACCTGCAGCGCGCCCAATCCGAGGCGACTGCGGAGTACGGCGCCCAACCCCACCGTGGCCACCGCCCAGGTGAACGCCACCGCCAGCAGTCGCGCCAACGCGCCGGCCACTGGCACGGGCGAGGCGACCGCCGCGCTGGCCCAGATGAAGCCGAGCACTGTCAGCCCCACCACCAGGCCGCGGAGGCTCGCCGCGCGTTCGCTCTGATTCGAGCCGCGCCCCACGAGGGCGCGTCCCATCATGATCGCCACCCCCAGCACGCCCAGCGTCAACGCGCCGGCCATGGCCAGCGCCCATGCCAGTGCTACCAGCGGGGTGATCAGGATGCCGATGATGGTGAGCACACACGCCATCAGGAGCAGCACCAGCAGCGGGACCGCCGCCACCTGCACCACGATGCCGAGCCAGAAGCTCCCCGACACATTCTTGGCGGCGGCACGTGCCACCGCCTGCACCGACGACTCGGCGCTGGTAAGCACCACCAGCCCGATCAGGAGCCCGACGCCGAAGACGCCGGCGATCGCCACGAGATTCGCGATCGGCAGCAGCATGGGCTAGTTGGACCGGTCGGCGGCGGTGGCCATCGCGCGGATGCCGACAAGCCCGAGGCCGGCGGCGACGACAAACGCCCCCGTCCAGAGGGCGAGCGATTCCATCGACACGGTGCGAAGAGCGTCCACCCCGCCGGGGCCGAGGACGGCCGTGGACAGGTCGTGGCCGGCCGCGAGGAGCTGCGTCCGGGCCTCATCGAGCCCGATGCTGGCCAGGAAGACGGCGATGTCGGCCCGCTGAAGCGCCCACCAGGCGCCAGCGACGGTCACCCCCGATCCGATCAGCGCCGCGATGCCGGCGGCAACACGCGCCGGCCAGCTGGCGGGGACGAACGGGGAAAACGTCCGGTCGAGGGCGGCATACCAGGGTTCGAACACCTGCACGTCCCGCATGACCCGGTCGGCGAACCCGGCCGAGGGGGCGAGGTCAGGGGTCGCGGCCAGCGCCATCACCAGCGCCTCGGCCTGTGCGACCTCCCCCTGACAATCCAGACAGTCGCGCAGATGCGCCTGCAGCGCGGGAGCCAAGGTGGCGACCCCCGCCAGCTCATCGTCGAGCTGCTGCTGGATCTCGTCCGCGGTCAGATGCCGATCGTGCACAGTACCTCCATGCGGGCTATACGAGGCAGGTGGGAACCAGGTTTCAGCGCGCCATACCGCCGAGCGTTCGATTTGGCGCCCTGGGCAATGTACATGTCAGCACGCGCCATTTATTACCGCATGGCGTGCGTCCAGGTGGCACAATGGCAGGCCGCTCTCCGCACACAGGCTGCTGAGGTACCGCATGGCATGTGCGACCCCCACCTGTTGAATGGCGAACGCCCCGTGCGGTGAGAGCCGCGCGGGGCGTTCGCTGAGGCCGATTGGGAGGCGATTCAGCCGCCCTTGAGGTTCGGGTTGTTACGGGTCTCCACGAAGGGGAGTGGTATACAGGTCATGCTGCTGTAGGTCTGCCCCTTGCGGTTGACGCCCGACGGGAATGGGATCTTGAACCGCAGCATGTCCACGTAGCGATGGCCTTCGCTGAACAGCTGCCGGCGACGCTCCTCGATGATGACCGAGAGTAGCGTTTCACCTGCGGGGATGGAGGTAAGCGGCGCAATGCTGCTGATCGCGCGTACCCGGTTGATCGCGTCGAGGGCCGATTGGCCAGTGGAGGACTCGGCAAGAATGAGCTGCGCTTCGGCGTAGGAAGCGATAACCTGCGAAGCGGCACCACTGCCGGTGAACTTCTGTTGCTGCCAGATCTGAGTCACGTTATCGGCGCCTCGACGGTTGGCGTTCACGAGGCGAACACGCGGATCGGGCGTGCCATTCACCGTAAGCCCCTGATAGGCCGGAGCCACCGAGAGGTAGTCGTTTCGAATCGTCAGATTGAAAAAGCGATTTTCCCGTGACGGCGTCTGCTCGGAAAACTCGGCTACACGGGTGTAGCCGGCCGGTACCAACGCCGCGTCCGTCGCCGCGCCCGTAGCATTCCCCATATCCAAGCGCGTTCGTGCCCGCCCAACCCGCGCCATGTTCAACAGGCTTGCCTCGTTGATGGTCGTGGCGATCGTCATACCGTCGGTAAAGCGCTTCTCGGCGATGGTCCACGCCTCCTTTGCCGTGACAAGCGGTCCGCCATCAAACGTCAGCTGACACATGGTTTCGGCCAGCAACGTGTACATGTAGCCGGTATAAATCAGCGTCTCAGCCAGCATACGCTGGCGATTGGGAACCTGTTGGTCGGTGAAGCTGCTCAACCGCTTGAACTGGTCTTCCAGTTGGAATCGGGCCTGCTGCATGGGGGTGTAGTACCCCATGCTCGTGGCCGTCCGGGATCCGACACAACTGCCAGGTTCATTCTGGATTTCGATGATGCCGCGCCACTCCCATGGGTGATTGTTCACGAACCCGTTGGCAGACCAGTACTCGCCAGACAGCATGCCGTTCGTGGCGGCGAAATTGTTGAAGGCGCACTGCGCCGACTGGAGGGCGGCCGCCTGCAGAATGGGTGCAAGCGCCGGGTCGCTCAATGCGTCGGCGGTCACGCGCCCGGGGTTTTCTACGGCGAGCAGGCTGTTGCATGCGGTGATGCCGACGGTGGTGCCCACGAGAGAGAGCACCAGCATCACGCGGCGAAACGTCTGTGGCATGATGGAGATCTCCGGGAATTAGAAGTTCAACCGTACGGTTGTAACGAAGCTCGACGTCGGCGGCATGATGGTCTGATAGCCATTGGACAGCTGGCCGACGTTGCGGATTTCCGGATCCCAGACCTTCTGCCCCGCGATATCCACGGTCAACTGCCCATCGCGTGACGTGTTCCATCCGTGCTGCGCCGTCCACAGCATGGACAGGTTGCGTCCAGCGACGCTGATCGTTCCGCCAGATGCGCCGACCATCCGGGCCAGACGCTGGCCTAGTGTGTAGGTGGCGGACAGTTCACGGAGGCGCAGGAAGCCGGCCTTGTAGGTACCCACCACGTCGGCCTCGATTGCGCGATAGACCTGGAGGAGGGGGTCATTACGCTTGATCACGGCCTCCGTCGAGCCCTGGTTGTGCAGGGCACGGATTTCGGTGTTGGACTGGATATGGCCGCCGTTGCCGTCCACCCGAGCATAGAGACGGAGATTCTTCCACAGCGTCACCGTGGAATTGAAGCCCATCTGCCAGGTCGGCTGGGAGTGCCCCCAGAACACGCGTGGGGCGGTTGCACACGGCACGTCGGCTCCGCCCTGCATCAGCCCCGCCTGTCCGGTGCCGCCATCGCAGATGGACTCGGTGACGGCGCCGGTGGAGGTAATCGTGGCGCGTTTGACCTTGTACATGAAGAAGTCCGCGATGCCGAACCCGACGCGGTTCTGGGCTTGGCCGCCGCCGCCGACGGTAAGGAACTGGGTGGCCCCCATATCGTCGATGCGATTGCGGTTGTTGGCCAACTGCGTGCCGAACTCCCACGCGACCCGGTCACCGTTCAACAGGTTCAGGTTCACATTGAGTTCATCCCCCCATCCGCTCACGCGTCCGATATTCACCACCTGTGACCCCGGGAACCCGATGGAGGGCGGGATGGGCGAGTTCACGATGGCGTCCGATATGCGACGGTCATAGTGCGTGTATTCCACGGACGCTCGACCATCGAACAGCGCTGCTTCGAAACCACCTTCGAACTCGATGCTGCGCTCAGGGCGGAGCTGGGGATTGCCGAAGGACGCCGGCGCCAGGCCGGGGGCGTTCTGGTAGCCGACGGTCGGGTCGTACAAGCGTGATGCGTCGAACGTGCCCGGCTGCGTACCCGCTGCACCGAGCGCCCCGCGCAAACGGAAGGACTGCACCTGGGGCAGTTTGAACCAGGACTCCTCACTCATGACCCAGGAACCACTCAGCTTGGGGTAATACATTGCCGAGAAGTCCTTGCCGAACGTGCTGTTGTCATCGCCCCGCATGGCCGCGGTGAGGAACACGCGATTGTTCCAGCCGATTTCCTGCTGGACGAACACCCCCACCGTGGCGTTCGCGAGGTAGTCCTCCGATCCATTGCGTGTCGCGCCGCCGGAAATCGTCGTGACCGGACCGGCCGGGAAGGTGAGGGCCGACGCGCCGATGGTGGACAACTCGTTCCGAAACGCCTGCAGGCCCGCCGACGTGGTGAAGTCGATGCCTTTGAGTTGATACTTCAGAGACCCGGCATAGTCGAGGGTAAAGACGGTGCGCGTGCTGCGCGATGAGCTCTTGGATCCGAGTCCATCGGCACCCAGCAGCAGCTGACCCTCCGCATCAAACCGCGGGTACAACGTGCCGTTGTTCTCGCTGCCGACGTCGACCCCGGTGGTAAAGCGGTGCGTGAACCATGGCCGCGGATTGAACTGGGCCTTGAGGCTCATCGTGGTGCGGTCGATATCCGCGCGACTTTCTACATCGTCCCAGTACTCCGGCGGAGAGTTGTAGAAGCCGCGGCGTACCGTGCCCAGATTGAGCGGGGTGGACCAGACCAGCTGCGAGAACGGGTCGATGTTGATGGCGCCCTGCGCGAGGCGCGTCCGTCCACGGACGTAGCCCAGGCTCCCCTGCAGGCGCAGCGTCTTGGTGGCGGCCAAATCGAGATTCAGGCGACCGCTGAACCGATTCTCGTTATTGTGCTTGACGACGCCGACGTCATTGTCGTACGACGCCGACATGAAGTAGCGGGCATCGTCGGTTCCGCCGCTGAGACTCGCACTGTATCCCGAGTTCCTGCCGTTGGTGAACATGGGGCCGGCGCCGTTCTGAGCCTCTTCCTCATAGATGTTCGCGCTGATGATCTGACCCGTGGTGGTATTCAGGCCGTAGCGCAGTCCCGCGCGTCCTTCAGGATTCTGTAGCCAATTCGTGCCTTGGCGCGTGGTGAAGTCGAACTTCGGCTTTCCGGACTTGCCGCGCTTGGTAATGATTTGAATGACGCCGTTCGATGCTTCAGTGCCGTATAGGGTCGAGGCCGCTGGTCCCTTGATGACTTCGATACTTTCGATGTCATTCGGATTGATGTCATTCAGGCGGCTGGCACCCGCGCCACCACGCTGGCCGGGTCCGCGGCTCGCCGTGGCGTCCATGCGAATACCGTCGATATACACGATGGGTTCATTGCTCAACGACAGACTGCTCGCTCCGCGAACACGGAGCTGTGCGCCCGTTCCCACCTGCCCCGTCGCGGGGAGGACAATCAGTCCGGGCGTCCGGGCTCCCAGGAGCTGCTCCACGCTTCGGACCGGGGCGGTTTCCAGGACTTTTTGCGCATCGACGGTATTCACCACATTGCCGACGGCACGGCGCTGGGTAACGCCGGCTGTGCCGGTCACGACGACCTGGTCCAGTTGCAGCATCCGCTCCACCAGCTGGAAGTCGGCCGTGTACGCGCCGCCGGCAGATAGCGTCAGTCGCCGCTGCTGCTGGGTGTACCCGACGAGACGGACACGAACCGTCACAAGTCCGGAGGCATTGGCAGCCACGGTATAGCGGCCGGTTTCGCCGACGCGCCCACTCCCGGCAAGGGTACCGGCATCTGTGATGACCGTGATTTCTGCCCCCGCGAGTGGGCGCTTACTGCTGGAGTCGGTGACCGTACCGCTGATGGAGGCCGCTGCCCCTTGGGCGCCGCCACGACTCGCGGCGGCCAAGAACGCGGTGACGGTGAGTATCGTCAAATGCGAAAACAGCCTGCGAGGTGCGAACATCCACGGACCTCCGGAGAGGGGGGGAGGGGAAGGGAGTGGCTTCGGGCGTCGACAGGCAGACGCACTCCGTCCCTGACATACGGTTTCCTCGCCGCATTGTCAAAGGTGACGCGAGCGTCGGGTTACGAGATGACGCTTCGTCCGGCAGTGGCGCAGGCGAAGCCGCTCGCTCTACGGCGTGACGTCTCTCATGATCGGAGCGGCTCGAGCGCCTTGCGCAGCTCGTGGCGTGCCCGGTGGATGTAGGTCTTGACGGTACCAAGGGGCAGGTCGAGGGTGGCCGCGATCTCCTCGTACGATCGGTCCTCGACGTGCCGCAGCATAATGCAGGCGCGGTACTCCGGGCGCAGCCTGGCAATCGCCTGTTCAATGGCCGCCCCGAGCTCGCGCGACTCCAGCTCCTCGAGCGCGGTCTCCTGATCCGCCTCGAGCTCGAGGGCCGAGGCCTCGATTTCGCCGGCGGTGGAGGCGTGCGGGCTACCGTCCATGGAGACGGTGTCCAGGCGCCTCCGACGGAGCCAGTCGATGGCCACATTGTTGGCGATCTTGAACAGCCAGCTCGAGAACTTGAAGTCCGGACTGTACCGGTCGATGTGGTTCAGGACCTTGACGAACGTGTCCTGTGCGAGGTCTTCGGCCGTTTCCCGGTCCCGGACCATGCGGAAGACAAGCGAAAACACCGGACGCTCGTAGCGACGCACCAGTTCGCGGAACGCGGACTCGCGCCCCATCTGGGCGAGGCGAACGACATCGGCGTCGGGGAGGGTCCCCAGCTCGTCGGAATTCGGCATGCAGAGTTAAGAAGCTAGACCGAAGCTAGTCCGAGCGCTTGATCGCGTCACCCCGCCCCTCGAAGTTACGGGATGCCACGCATGACGCAGGAACTGCCGGGCCCCGCGGCCGACGAGATGGTCGTTGCCAGCCAGGCGGCGCAGGGGGAAGGGAAGCGCGAATACGTGCAACGGATGTTCTCCGACATCGCGCCGCGCTACGACCTGCTCAATCACGTGTTGTCTCTCAACATCGACAAGGCGTGGCGCAAGCGCGCCCTCCGTGCACTCGGCTGGACCGCCAATCCGCACGGCACCTACCTTGACCTGTGCGCTGGCACGCTGGACGTGGGGGCGATGCTGACACGCACCGCCGGCTTCAACGGCTTCGTAGTGGGCGCCGACTTCGCCGTGCCGATGCTGCAGCACGGCAATGGCAAGGCGCCTCGTTTGGTCCTCGCCCCCGTCGGTGCCGATGCGCTGTCGCTGCCGTTCGGCAATGCGTCGCTGGACGGCGCCATCGTGGCGTTCGGCATCCGCAACGTGGCCGACCTCGACGCTGGGCTGCGTGAAGTGCGTCGGGTGCTGCGCCCCGGCGCGAAGTTCGTGATTCTCGAATTCTCGACGCCGCGCTTCGCGCTCGTGCGCGCGGCGTACCATGCCTATTTCCACCACGTGCTGCCGTTCGTCGGCCGCCTCGTGAGCGGCCACCAATCGGCGTACACGTATCTGCCGATGTCGGTCGCCAATTTCCCCACGGAAGAGACACTGGCCGAACGCATGCGCCGCGCGGGCTTTGCGACCGTCACGTGGGAACGCCTCACCTTCGGCATCGCGGCGATTCACGTCGCGACCGCCTGACCCGATATATGGCTCTCGATACCCTCTCCGAATTCATCGAGGCGATTGATCGCGCCGGTGAACTGCACCGCATCACCGAACCGGTGAAGGTGCATCTCGAGCTCACCGAAATCGCCGACCGCGTCTCCAAGATGCCCGGCGGCGGCAAGGCGCTGCTCTTCGAGCATCCGATCCTGCGCGACGGCACGAAATCGTCGATGCCGGTGGCGATCAATCTGTTCGGCTCGATGCGCCGTATGGCGATGGCGCTGGGCGTCGATGACCTCGACGAGATCGGGCAGCGGATCACGCAGCTGATGGATCTCAAGGTCCCGGACGGATTCCTCGGAAAATTGTCGCTGCTGCCGCGTCTGTTCGAAGTGTCGAAGTTCCCGCCGCGCACGAAGAGCGGTACGCCGTCGTGTCAGGAGATCGTCTGGCGGGGTGACGACATCGATCTCGACAAGATCCCCGTGCTGCACTGCTGGCCGGAAGACGGCGGGCCGTACATCACCATGACGGCCGTGGTGAGCAAGGACCCGGCGCGTGGCATTCGCAACGTGGGCATGTACCGCGTGCAGCAGATGGGAAAAAAGCACGTCGCGATGCACTGGCAGCGCCACAAGACGGGCGCCGAGCATCTGCGGCAGATGGCCGAGCGCGGCGAGAAGATGCCGGTGTGTATCGTGGTGGGTTCCGACCCGGCCAGCATGTACTCCGCAAGCGCGCCGCTGCCGCCCAACATCGACGAATTCATTTTTGCCGGCTTCCTGCGCAAGAAGCCGGTAACGCTGACCAAGGCGGTCACGAACGATCTCGAAGTGCCGGCGGATGCGGAGATCGTGATCGAGGGGTATATCGACCCCGCCGAGGCGCTGATCGTGGAGGGGCCATTCGGCGATCACACCGGGTTCTACTCGGAGGCGGATCTGTATCCGCGTGTGCACGTGACCGCGGTGACGATGCGCAAGAACCCGGTGTATTCGACGACGATCGTGGGCCGTCCGCCGATGGAAGACTTCTACCTCGGCCACGCCACAGAACGGATCTTTCTGCCGCTGCTCAAGCTGACGACGCCGGAGATCGTAGATTATCACATGCCCGCCGAGGGCGGGTTTCACAATCTCGTGTTCGTGTCGATCGACAAGAAGTATCCCGGCCATGCCGACAAGGTGATGCACGCCTTGTGGGGACAGGGGCTGATGTCGCTGGCGAAGGTGCTGGTGGTGGTGGACAAGGAGATCGACGTGCGAAACCCGGTCGAGGCGTGGTGGGTGGCGCTTAACAACATGGACCCGCAGCGCGACGTGCGCTTCACCATGGGGCCCGTCGATGTACTCGATCATGCCAGCCGCGCGTTCACCTACGGCAGCAAGATGGGGATCGATGCGACGCGGAAGTGGCCTGAGGAAGGGTTCACGCGCGCATGGCCCAAGGTGATCACGATGGACGAGGAGACGAAGCGCGCGGTGGATGCGAAGTGGGCGCGGCTCGGGCTCCCGCCGATGCCGCGCACCCGCTAAGTGTCGATGTCGTCGTCAGCTGATGTGACGCCGCCGAAGGGCGCGGTGGACGGGCAGCTGCTGCGTGGGCAGTCGCTGCTCGTGCGGCTTGCGAACTTCGTGAAGCTGCCGCACACGGTGTTCGCGATGCCGTTCGCGCTCGTGGGCGTATTGTTCGCGAGTGTGCGGGCCTCCGTCACGCCGCCGATGGTCGGGTGGGTGATCCTGGCGTTCACCAGCGCGCGCTTCGCGGCCATGGCATTCAATCGGCTGGTGGATCGCGACATCGACGCGATCAATCCGCGCACCGCGATGCGCGAGCTGCCGGCTGGCACGCTGACGGTGGGGCAGGCGCGCGCGAGCATTCTGGTCACCAGTGTGCTCTTCGTGCTCGCGTCGTGGATGCTCAACCCGTTGTGTTTCGCACTGTCGCCGGTCGCGCTGCTCTGGGTGCTGGGGTACAGCTACACCAAGCGGTTCACGCGCTGGTCGCATCTATGGCTCGGGCTCGGGCTCTCCATCGCTCCGGTGGGTGGGTATCTGGCGATCACGGGCGCGTGGAGTGACCCGTGGTGGTTGCTGTGTGCACTGGCGCTTGGCGTCATGTGCTGGACCGGCGGCTTCGATACGATTTATGCCTTGCAGGACGCGGCATTCGACAAAAAGCACGGGCTGCACAGCATTCCGTCGACGTTTGGCGTCGACCGCGCGATCTGGATAGCCCGCGGATTGCATGTCGTGGCCTTCATGTCCTTCGTCGCCGTGATGGCGTCCGCGCCTCTTGGTCGCGAGATTCCGGCGTGGTCCACCCGATTGCTTTGGGTGGCGGTGTTCGGTTCTGCCCTGATGCTCGTGTGGGAGCATCGGTTGGTGAAGCCGCATGATCTTTCGAAAGTGGACGCGGCATTCTTTACGATGAACGGGCTGATCTCTCTGGGCTTTCTGGCGGCGGTAGGCGTAGCGCGCTGGCTCCTGGTGGCCGCATGAGCGCGCCATCCAATGCGCGGCGTTTACCGGTGGTGGTGGCGATAACGGGCGCCTCTGGGGCGCCGTATGCGGTCCGTCTCATTCAGGCGCTGGTCGATTTAGCCGTTCCGACGTGGCTGATCGTCTCGAGTCACGGGTGGCGGCTCCTGCGCACCGAAAGTGACGTCGGGGATCTTGCGGCGTTGCGAACGCATGTTGGCGCCGAGGCGTTTGATCGTGTCGTGACGGTGTTCGACGACAATGATCGCGGGGCGGCACCGGCCAGCGGATCGGCGCGTACGGCGGGGATGGTGGTATGCCCCTGCTCGATGGGCACCGTGAGTGCCATTGCCCATGGTACGTCCCGCTCGCTGGTGGAGCGCGCCGCAGATGTCGCGCTCAAGGAGCGGCGGAAGCTCATTCTGGTGCCGCGCGAAACGCCACTCTCGCTCATTCATCTCGAGAATCTCGCGCAGGTCACGCGCGCCGGGGCCACGGTAATCCCGGCAGCACCCGGGTTCTATCACCAGCCGACGACGATCGCGGAGTTGGTGGATTTCATGGTCGCACGCGTACTCGATCATCTCGACGTGGAGCACGCCATCGGTCGTCGCTGGGGCGGCGACGGGTAATGCCGGTGGATCCTGTCCTCTTCAGTCAGCAGGTGGAGCGAGAGCGGCGCCGCAAGCGTCGTGATTTCGTGTCCATGCTGGTTGTCGTGGCGACCTTCATGACGCTCCCCCTGTTCGGCATTGCCATGCTGGCCGGCTGGAATCTCATCAGCGTCCTGCTGATGGTGCTGGGGATGTTCGCCGTGGTGGCGTTGATCGGTTCGGTCGTGTGGCTCATCACGAGTGCCGGCGAATCGGTGACGAAGCTCTTCGTCGAACCGGGGAGCACTGCACAGGCCCCTGATGGCACGTCGATAGCCGAAGCCATCGCCGCAAAGGGCGATCTCGCCGAGGCGAGCGCTGCGTTCGATGCGCTGCGCAAGGCCCATGGTGGCGATACGGTGGCGACGCTCCGTGTGGAGGCCGAGATGTATTCCGGACCGCGCGGCGACCCGAAAAAGGCAAAGGAGCTGTTCCAGCGCATGCGCAAGGCGGTGGATGCGACCCGGGACGATGAGTTGTATGCCACCCACCGGCTTGCGGATCTGTACTTCGGTCCTTTGGGGGATACCGATCGCGCCTTGGCCGAACTTCGTCGCATCGTGCAGCGCTTCCCGGGAACACGGGATGCCGAAGGGGCCGTGATGGCGATTGAACGCCATCGTGTGTTGCAACAGCAGACGCAGGAGTCCGCATGAGTGCCAACCCGCCCACGATCATTGGCCTCATCTCCGACACGCATGGGCTTGTGCGTCCGGAAGTGTTTGCTGCGCTCGACGGCGTCTCGCAGATCTTTCATGCCGGAGATGTCGGACCGGCGGATGTGCTGGCGGAACTGTCCGCGATTGCCCCCGTGCGCGCCGTGTATGGCAATACGGATGCGCCAGGTCGTCCGGATCTCGCTGAGCGTATCGAGGACGTCATCGATGGCGTACGCATCGTGGTGACGCATGGCCATGAGATCAGCGGAGGGCCCACGCCGCCCAAGCTGGTGACGGCGTATCCCAACGCGGATGTGATCGTGTATGGGCACACGCACCAGCAGCTCGTGGTGAAGGCCGCACGTCGCGTGGTGGTGAACCCTGGCGCAGCTGGGCCGCGTCGCTTCAAGCTGCAGCCGTGCGTGGCCAAGCTGTACATCCAACGTGGGCAGGCGGATGTCCAGCTGATCCCGCTGTTGCTCCCTGAGCTCGAGCTGCCGGCCGACTTCTCGCTCAGCGAGTAGTAGCGGCCGCTTCGCGCAGGTGGGCCGCGAGCGCTTCCAGCGCGCCCACCACCGTGTCCGCACGCAACGCGGATTTCTCGTGAGTGCGGAACCACTGCTCCAGCATGAGCAGCTCGTCGAGATGATCCACCATCGCGCCGGAAGGGATCTGCTCGCCGCCAAGCTCCAGCGACTGCATGGCGGCCACCGCCCCCGGGTCAGCGCAGCGTGCATCGGCCACAACGCGACCGTGCCGCACGAGATAGAGCCGGTCGTCGCCATCGCGCCCGGGCACGGCGTACACGAAGCTCGGGCGGGCCAGCGCTTCACGCACACGCGTCAGTTGCGCGTCGAGTTCCTGAAGGGCTGCGAGCCGGTCGCGAAGCCACCCCGCCCGTTCGTACGACATCGCGGCACTGGCCACGGCCATCTCGCGGACGAGCTGCTGGTGTGGCATGTCGTCACGCCCCTCGAGGACGGCACGGGCTCGGGAGAGCTGGGTCCGGTATTCGTACTCGGAGGGGGCGCCGACGCAGGGGCCAAGACACCGCTTGGTCTCGTAGCGATGGCAGGCCGGTGTGCGCTGCAGCGCGGGGTGCGACTCCTCGAACAGTTCGGCCACGTCGCGCATGTGCATCGTCACGCGATCTGTGCAGTCGCGGAGGCCGAGGGCATCGTTGAGGACACGGAGCGCCTCCACCAGTGGGCGCCGTGACGCGAAGGGGCCGATCACCTGCGCGACATCGCGTGAGCGGGCTGCGGCACTGGCCCGCTGAATGCGAAGCCGCGGCGCGATCCCCTTGGCGATGGTGATGACCCACCATTTGTCGAGCGGGCGCGCGGAACGGACGTTGTAGCGGGGGAGATGCGCGCGAATGAGGCGCACCTCGCGCAGCAGCGCGGCGAATTCACTGGGAAGCGGTTCCCACTCGATGCGCGCCGTTTCGCGGAGGAGCCGCGCGTGCCGATGCTCGGGCCACGGCAGGCGGAAATACGAGAGGAGCCGCGTCCGCACCTGCGTGCTCTTTCCGACATAGAGCACCTCGCCGTGCGCGCCCCGCATGAGATACACGCCGGGTTCGTTCCGGGCGCTCTCGCGCACCTGTTCCCGCAGGCGGCTGACGTCGCCGTCCATCGCGCCCACGTCGAACGCCAACTGGACGGCCGCGACCTCCGTGCGCTTGGAGCGACGGCGCTTGACCGGCGGCGCATAGGTGAACTCGGCGACTGCCGGCCCCGACAGCGATTCAGCGCTGGCAGTTTGGGCAGAAGACGGTCGTGCGCCCATCCACGGCATGGGTGCCGACCAGACGGCGCCCGCAGCGGTGGCAGGGGAGCCCGGCCCGGCCATAGGCGGCCAGCTGCTCGACAAAAGCGCCGCGCTCTCCGCGGGCATCACGATAGTCACGGAAGCTGGTCCCCCGCGCGGCGATGCTGGCGGTCAGGACCTGCTGCAGCTCGGTGCGCAGCTGCCCCAGCTCCGGATCGGAGAGCGTGCATGCTTCGCGGGACGGGTCGATGCCAGCGCGCCACAAGGCCTCGTTTGCGTAGATATTCCCCACTCCGGCCAGCCGGCGTTGGTCCATCAGGGCAATCTTGATGGCTTGGCGCGACTCCCGAACACAACCCGAAAATGCGTTATCGGTGAACGCGGGGTCAAGGGGTTCGATCCCCAACCCCTCGCTGTATTCGGCAAACCTCATGGGGGACATCAGTGCTACCGTCCCCAGGCGACGGACGTCCCGGTAGTGCAGCACGCGGCCGTCGCTGAGGGGAAACGTCACGCAGACGTAGGGTTGGTCGGCCGGATCCTCTGTCCGGGTGCCGTCGGCGTCCACGAGGAGCCCGCCGGTGAAGCGGGGCTGGACGACCACATGGCACGGTCCGCTCGATGTGTCGATGTCGAGCACGATCAGCTTGGCGCGGCGCCAGACGCGCACGATGCGGCCGCCGGACAGCTGGTGCTTGAACGATTCGGCGTCGGCTTCGCGCAGCACATCCGGGCGCCAGACAATCACATCGCGAATCGTGGCGCCGACGATCAGCTCGTGGAGATCGCGTGCGATCGTTTCCGTTTCCGGGAGTTCGGGCATGGTGCGGTGATCAGGAAAGCCCGCTCCTACACCCGGGCCGCTTCGCGCCAGCCGATATCCCGCCGCATGATCGCACCGTCGAATTGCACCCGCGCCGCGGCCTCACGGCTCGCGTGCTGCGCTGCGGCAAAGGTCGGCGCCAAGGCCGTCACCGCGACCACACGCCCGCCGCTCGTGCGCAACGTGCCGTCGGCATCGCGACGTGTACCGGCGTGATACACGCGTACATCATCGCTGAATGACGGCAGCTCGAGAACCGCTCCGGTGCGCGGGGCATCGGGATATCCTGACGACGCCACGACGGTCGTGACTGACGCACCAGCGCGCCATGCGAATGGTGCCATGTTGCCGATACGTCCACCACGCGCGATCGCCAGCATCGGATCGAGCAGGCTGCTGGTGAGCATCGGCAGAATCGCCTGCGTTTCCGGATCACCAAAGCGGCAATTGAACTCCACGACCTTCGGACCGTCCGGCGTGAGCATCAGTCCCGCGTACAACAGACCGCGGAACGGCGTGCCCCGCTTGCGCAGCGCATGCAATGTCGGGAGGAAAATCCGCTCGGTCACGTCATCAATGAGCGCCGGCGTACTGAACGACACCGGCGTGTACGCCCCCATGCCGCCCGTGTTTGGACCTTCGTCGCCATCGAGCAGCCGCTTGTGATCCTGGGCGCCGAGCATTGGGAGCACATCGAAGCCGTCCGTCACGGCAAACAGCGACAGCTCTTCGCCCGTCATGAACGACTCCACGAGGCATTCGGCACCGGCATCACCGAAGGTGCGAGCGCCGAGGATGCGATCAATTGCATCACAGGCTTCGGCTTCCGTCATGCACACGATGACGCCCTTGCCGGCGGCGAGGCCGCTGGCTTTGATCACGACCGGCGCACCGAAGCGTGCGCGTACCGCCGC
>Ga0315902_10004452_pt1 | contig 20280 bp, 24 predicted proteins | sample LakEriMetagenome_9_FD_203523 | JGI IMG/M metagenome (GOLD analysis project Ga0315902, IMG submission 203523) | Freshwater fungal communities from buoy surface, Lake Erie, Ohio, United States - Buoy 12 MA117 | ecosystem: Environmental > Aquatic > Freshwater > Lake > Lake biofilm | place: USA... | reverse complement strand
CCGACGAGGATGGCGTTGCTCTTGAGTTCGCAGCGCTCCTGGACGGTCACATTGCCCTCGACCTTGCCGAAGACGATGACGGTGCGGGTTTTGACCTCGCCTTTGATCACGGCGTTTTCGCCGATGGTCAGGCTGCCGTCAGAAACGACTTCGCCTTCGATCTTGCCGTCGATGATGAGGTCGTGGGAGAATTTGATAGAGCCTTTGATTTCGACGTCGTTGGCCAGAACATTTTTACTGGTGGTCATAGATGATGGGGCTGAGTAAGCGCGTTGGGGTTGTGCAGCGGGAGCGGGTGCGGCGGAGAGGATAGGCGCACGCTCGGCCGCAGGGGCGGGAGCGGGAGCATTCTCGACGCGTTTCACGTCCTTTTGCCCTTCAGATTGTCCGATGATTTGCCTGAGCATGAGGTTAAAAATATACTTCCCCGGCCCTCTCAGTGTCAATGAGGCTGTTGAACTATTTCCGAAGCGAACTTGTTCACATCGCGTCTTTTGCGTTCACACCCAGATTTCAGCTGGATTGGCTCAGTTTCTGCCATCTTTGACCTTTTCCACAATTCCAAGCTATGAACAGGTTTCGGAGGCCTCGCTATTCTGGCAGCTTGTCGAAGTGAAACTGGCAGCAGCCGAGATCGAGAGTCTTGGCGTTGTTCGAAAGCTTTTCGCGGAAGGCGGTGGCGAGGGCGTAAATGCGCTGCTGGCCTTGTTTTTCGACTTCGAGCAGGCCGGCCTCTTTGAGGACGCGGAGGTGCTTGGAGACATTGTAGGGCGTGACGTGCAGCGTGTCGCACAGCTCCGTCACGGGCTTCGCACCGGCGATGAGCTGGCGCACGAGGCGCAGCCGAGTCGGCTCGCCCAAGGCACGCATGGCGCTGAGGCAGTCGAATGTTTTGCGGGCGGGCATGACTCGGAAATACAGCGCGGAGGATTTTTCTGCAAGATGCGTGCTTGGCGCTTGTTTATTTGCCACAACAGGCAAATACAAACGACCCATGTCCCAACGCGCACGCTACATCATGATCGGAGGCTTCCTCGGAGCCGGTAAAACGACCACCGTCGGCCGGTTGGCGCGGCATTTGAGCGATCAGGGGCTCAAAGTCGGCCTCATCACGAATGATCAAGCCGGTGGCCTCGTGGACACGAAACTGCTGCGTGGACAAGGCTATGCGACGGAGGAAATCGCGGGCGGGTGCTTCTGCTGCCGCTTCAACACGCTCGTCGATGCGGCGAGCAAGCTCACGAACGAGTCCAAACCCGATGTCTTCATCGCCGAGCCAGTCGGGAGCTGCACGGACCTCGTCGCCACGGTGACGTATCCGCTGCGCCGCATGTATGGCGATGCCTTCACCATCGCGCCGCTGAGTGTGCTGGTGGACCCGATCCGCGCCCGGCGTGTGTTCGGACTCGATGACGGCGGCACGTTTTCATCCAAGGTGGCCTACATCTTCAAAAAGCAGCTCGAAGAGGCCGACATCATCGTCATCAGCAAAAGCGATCTCATCGACGATACTCAGCGCGAGGAGCTGCGAGCCGTTTTGACGAGGGAATTCCCGCTCGCGAAGGTCGTCACGGCCTCGCCGCGTCAGGAAACCGGCCTCGACGAGCTTTTCGCCAGCCTCATGACCGACGAGCAGGCGCGGCGCAATCCGATGGCCGTCGATTACGAAGTCTATGCCGATGGAGAAGCGCTGCTCGGCTGGCTGAATGCCACTGTCACGCTGAAATCGGATGATGAGTTTGAAGCGAACGACTTCCTCAAGAAGCTCGCCACGCATGTGCAGGGCCGCTTGCAACTCGCAGGCGTCGAGATCGCCCATTTCAAGATGACCTTCAGCCCCGACGACGGCATCGCGGGCGAACTGGCGAGCATCAATCTCGTGCGCAGCGATTACGTGGCCGAACTCGGCATGGAACTCGACGAACCAAGCACCGGCGGCCAGTTGATCGTCAATCTGCGTGCCGAGGCTGATCCTGCCTCGCTCATGGAAGCTGTGAAAGCCGGAGTCGAAGCCACCGCTGCGCAATTCTTCGGCCTCAAAGCCACGCTCGACCACGAAGAGCACTTCCGCCCCGGCAAACCGACGCCGACGCATCGGGATGCGTGAGGGATTCGCTCACACCAACTCCGCATGCAGGCTTGATGCAGCGAGCGCGGCCAGCGCCTCCGGTCCAATGGGCTCTTCAGCCTGCCAAGGCAGCCAAGCGGTGCGGGTGGCTTGTTGGTGGACGACTTCGTCGATGTAGCGATGCTCAGCGTGCTCGCGGCGTTGCAGCAAGGGATCGCAGGAACCGCTGTGGAGCAGGCTTTGATTGATGACCCACGCGTAAGGCTCGATGCGGGCACGGCGGAGATCGGCTTGAAGCGCGGCGGCTTCATGCACGGGCGTGGCCTCGGGCAGGGTGATGAGCAGGATGTGCGTGAAATCGGGATCGCGCAGATGTTCGAGGAGTTTGAGCACTTCCTCGGGCTGCGTGCTGCGGGCCTGGCGCTCGAGTTCGCGCTGGTAAGCCTCGCTAGCATCGAGAAGCAGCAGCGTGTGGCCGGTGGGCGCGGTGTCGAGCACGACGAAGCGTTTCGTGCCTTGTCCCACCTCGCGGGCAAAGGCGCGAAACACGGCGATCTCCTCGGTGCAGGGCGAGCGGAGGTCTTCTTCGAGCAGGGAACGGCCTGCGGCATCCATTTGCATGCCTTGATTGGCCATGACCTCGGCGGTGTAGGCGGCGGTTTCAGCGGTGGGATCGATTTTGCTCGTCGTGAGGCCTTCCACCTGCCCGGCGAGCGTTTGCGCGATGTGCGCGGCGGGATCGGTGGTGCTGAGATGCACGCGGTGCCCACGCTTCGCCAGCAACACCGCGATGGCGGCGGCGACGGTTGTTTTGCCGACCCCGCCTTTGCCCATCGTCATGATGACGCCGTGACCTTGCTGCTCGATGCCACTGACGAGATCAGCGAGGCTTTGCATCTCCGGCGGCTGCCATGATGAAAAAGCCACACTCGTCACCGCATCGGCTTCATCGCTCAAAAGCACCTTCAATCCGCCGATGCCGAGGATGTTGATGGAGCGCAGCGGCACCACAAAGCTGGGCATGCTGCCAATGAAGGCCTGCGCCGCCTGCATGGCGGCCTGACCACGCCGCTGCATGGCCTGCGCGGTGACATCCTGCGGGCATTTCGTTTCAAAGCTGCCGTTGATGACGAGGCATTGATTCGCCACGCCGAGCGCTCGTAGCTCCTTCGAGGTGCGTTCGGCCTCACGCAACGCGGAGAGCTGCGGACGGCTCACGAGCACGAGCGTGGTCGCGTGTGCATCGGCGAGCGTATTCACGGTGGCTTCGTAAATGCCGCGCTGCTTTTCCAATCCGGCCAGTGGGCCGAGGCAGGATGTGCCGCTGGTGTTTTTGTCGAGAAACTGATCCCAAGCCTTCGCCAAGCTCATGAGCCGCAGCGTGTGGCCGGTGGGCGCGGTATCGAAGATGACGTGGTCATAAGCCTTCGCGGCATTCGGATTGCCGATGAGACCGGAGAACTCATCAAAGGCCGCGATCTCCACCGTGCAGGAGCCGGAAAGCTGCTCCTCCATGCTGCGCAGCGCCGCCTCCGGCAGCAGGCCACGCATCGGACCGATCAAACGCTCGCGATAGGCCGCAGCGGCGGCCACGGGATTGATGTTCAGCGCATCAAGGCCCGGCGCAGCCACGATGGCTGTGGGTGCGTTCGTGAGCTTTGTTTCGAGCACTTCATCGAGATTCGATGCCGGGTCCGTGCTCACCAGCAGCACACGTTTGCCCGCCTCCGTGAGCTTCAAGGCCACAGCGCAGGACAGCGAGGTTTTTCCCACGCCACCTTTGCCGGTGAAAAAGACGAAGCGTGTCGATGTGGCGGCATCAGGCTGGTACGTGGGCAGGTTCATGATTTTGCCTCCTCCTGGATGCCCAGCACCGTGCGGAAGAACACCGGACGCTCGTCATGGTTCGGATAGCGGCCCTTCATGTAAACCTCGCCGTCGATGAAGATTAGCGGCAGCACGCTGGTGCCTTCTTTTTCGAGCAGCGCTTTCACTGCCGCGTTCTTCGCAAAGGCCATCGGCTGCTGGCCGAGGTTTTGGCGCTCGATTTTCACGCCCATGTTTGCCAGTTGCGACAGCGATGCCGCGAAGTTCACGAGATCAGGATCAATGCTCGGTCCGCAAATCCCCGTGGAGCAACACATAGGCGGATCAAAGACCTGGATGGTTTTCATGGAGGGAGGCTCGTCCTGTTCATAAGCAAGTAAAGCCCCGTCACTGAGCGAAACTTGTTGCTCGCTCATACTATTTGGCTAAAAAGCCAAATAGATGCCCGCCGCCAAAAAATGCCTCGATGACCGTGCCGCCGTGATCAAGGCACTTGGTCATCCCTCGCGCCTACGCATTGCCGAGGCTCTCATGAAGGGCGAGATGTGCGTGTGCGACCTGAAAGACCTCGTCGGTGCGGACATGTCCACGGTTTCCAAGCACCTCACCCTCATGCGGGAGGCCGGCGTGCTGAACTGCGAGAAGCGCGGCCTGAACATCTACTACTCCCTCGCCTGCGACTGCTTCGGCGACTTTCTCCGCTGCGTGGACCGGCTGGCCTGCGGCGGCAAAAAAACCACCTGCTGCTAAATTTCCCATGAACATCACTGACCTCCTCACCGCGCTGCGCACCCACGCCGACAAACCCATCCGCTTTCTGCTGCCGGATGGCGGCCTCATCCCCGCACACTTTCACATCACCGAGGTGGGCCACGTTTTGAAGCGGTTCATCGACTGCGGCGGCACGCGGCGCACGCTTGAGACCTGCCTGCTGCAAACCTGGGTGCATGACGATGTCGATCACCGACTCGTCGCCGGTAAACTGGCCATGATCTTCGACAAAGCGGGCGATGTGCTGCCAAATCATGAGTTGCCGGTCGAAATCGAATACGAAGACGGCGTCGTGGCGCAGTTCCCCGTCGAAAGCAGCGAAATCATCGACGACCAACTCGTCTTCCGCTGCGGCTGGAAGCACACCGATTGCCTCGCACGTGGCATTTGTCTTCCTGGCGAATGCTGCACGACTCCAGAACCCGTTTCCTGCTGCACGCCTGGCTCCAAATGCTGCTAAACACTCCCATGAACAAACCTCTCGTCCTCATCCTCTGCACTGGCAATTCCTGTCGCTCTCACCTCGCCGAAGGCCTGCTGCGCCATGTCGCGGGCGACATCCTCGAAGTCGCCAGCGCTGGTTCGAAGCCCGCGGGCTACGTGCATCCGCTCGGCATCAAAGCGATGGCGGAAATCGGCATCGACATCGCCGCGCACACGAGCAAGCACATGAACGACTTCCTCGTCCGCGATGTGGAGACCGTCATCACCGTCTGCGGCAACGCCGACCAGGCCTGCCCGATGTATCCCGGCCAGCTCAATCGTCACCACTGGCCCTTCGACGACCCCGCCCACGCCACCGGCAGCGAGGAGGAAATCATGAACGTCTTCCGCCGCGTGCGGGATGAAATCAAAGCCGTCTTCACCGCGTATGCGGACGGTCGTCGTGATCAAATGAAGGCATCCAAAGCATGAAATCTCTCCGCACCGCCTTCCTCGGCGAACTCATTGGCACCTTCATCATCGTCTTTTTCGGCTGCGGCGTCGTCGCGGCCTCGGTGACGACTGGGGCGCAGTCCGGAGTGTTTCAAGTGGCCATCGTGTGGGGCATCGGTGTGGCGCTGGCCATCTACAGCACCGCGGCGCTCAGCGGAGCCCATTTGAATCCCGCCGTGACCATTTCGCTCGCGGTGCATCAGCGTTTTCCTTTCTCACGCGTGCTGCCCTACATCGTCGCGCAGCTCGGCGGAGCCTTTTTGGCGGCTGCGACGGTGTTTCTCTTCTTCGCGGATGCGTTGAGCATCCACGAAGCCGCCAACGGCCTCACACGCGGCCTCGCAGGCAGCGAAGGCTCCGCGATGGTGTTTGGTGAGTTCTTCCCGAATCCCGGCGGCAAACCGCTCGCCGAGGCGAAGGCCATCGTGACGCACTTCCGCGCCTTCGGCATCGAAGTCATCGCCACGGCGGTGCTGATGCTCGTAATCCTCGCGGTGACCGACGAACGGAACAAAGAACGCCCCGCGCATCATGCACCCGTGCTCATCGGTCTCACCGTCACGTTGCTCATCTCCATCTGCGGCCCGCTCACGATGGCCTGCTTCAATCCGGCCCGTGATCTCGGCCCGCGCCTCTTCTCCGCCGTCGCAGGTTGGGGCAGCGTGCCCTTCACGGCGAATGGCATTGGCTGGCTTACGGTGTACATCCTCGCGCCGGTTCTTGGAGCCGTGCTCGGTGGCTTTGCGCACCGTTTTCTGCTAAGGCCGGGCTACGCGGAGGCATCATGACAGCATCCGCGCTCGCAGCTCCGGCGTCGGCATCATGCAGGCGTCGTGCTTGCCGAACCAGCGGTAGCGATTCTTCGCGATGAAATAGTAGCCGATGTCACGCAGCGGACGCGGCACCAGTTTGAAAATCGCCGCGCAGCGCCACCAGCCGCCGAGTGCCCACGCCAGCTCCAGCGCACCCGTGCTCGCCTTGAAGGCACCGCGCGGCGTGATGAAGAGCATCGTGTGCGGCGCCTCGGGATCGAGTCCGTTCGCGGAGTAGAGTTTTCGGCCGAATTCGCTTTGAATCGGCGCAAATTTCACGCGCGCGGCCTTGTCGTGACGCAGGACGAACTTCACCGAGCCCTCGCAAAGGTGGCAGACGCCGTCAAAGAGCAGCAAATGGTCGTGCGCGGGATCGTAGGAGGCAGTCATGCGCTCTTTTTGTCATCGGAGGAGGCAAAAATCCACCCCAGATACGCGAGAAGCAGCAGCGCGCTGAAAACGGCGGTGAACTGCCACAGCGAGGCATGCGCCACCGGATCGAGCACCGGCGCGCTGATGCTGCGCAGAAGCGCCGAGGGGCGCGTGACTAGGTCCCAGCTGTTCCAGCGCCAGAAGCGGCCGATGTACACGCCAAAGCCCGTCAGCGGCATCACCAACAGCACGCCGACCCAGCCTGCCGTGCTGGAGAAATGCCGCGCGAACCATTGCTGTACGAGGCGGAGCGATTGAAAACCGAGCCACAGCGAGGTGAGCGCAAAGGCGAGCAGCAGCGCGAGATCAAACCACAGCGGCACCGGATCGCGCGGGCGCAGGTGGATCAAATCGGTCAGCACATACGGCGCATTCGGGAAAAACAGCAGCCACACGGCCAGTAACGGCAGTGCGCGGCTAAACTGGCGCGTCCGTGGCAGTAGCAGCGCGAAAACCAGCGGCAGCATGGCCAGAAAGAGGTTCCACAGCATGAAGCTGAAGTAACCGGTGCCGCTGATGCGGACACGGATCACGACGAGCGCGGCGCAGAAGATGCAGGCGGCCGCTTTGACCAGAAAAAGGCGCGGGGACATGGCGAATGCTCCTGTCTGACCGCCTTCACGGCAAGCACGCTCAACCGCTTCACGAACATTTCACAGACCCAGCCCGAAACGCGCGGCCACGAGGCGTAACACGGCGAAAAGCGCGATCGTCAGCACCGCGGAGCCGCCCACTGCGCCGTAAAAGCCCCACCAGCGCTGCATCGCGGGGAACAGCAGGAACATCGGCAGCGTCGGCAGCACATACCAAAAGATGCACCACATGTGATCGCCCGTTTTCTGCTCCCGCACCGCCGGGTCGCTCTCAAAATAGACCCAGAAGAGCGTGATGATCGAAACAAACGGCAGCGCCGCGAGCAGCGCGCCCGCCTTGTCACTGCGCTTCACCGTCTCACTCACCAAAACAATGATTCCGGCGCTGAGCAGGTATTTGAGGATGAGTTTGGCGGTCATGACGGATTACTCCTTGAACTGAAGCAGGCGTTTCGATTCTTCGAGGATGAACTTGGTGTCGGTGAAAGGGGTGTAGCTGATGTCCTGCCAGCGTTGTTTGCCATTTTGGTCGATGAGGAGGGTGGCGTGGAGGTTGTCTTTTTCGAAGTCGTCGTGGGCACGGACTTTTTTGAAGGATTCGAGGCTGCTGTCGCAGAGGATGGGGAATGGCAGCGGGGCGTCTTTTTTGAGGTTGAGCTTCTCGCGAATCTTCAAGGCGACGGGGCTGGGCTCGATGGTGACGGCGACGAGCTGGATGCCGGCTTTTTCAAAGTCGGCGGCGGCTTTGGCGAAGGCCTGGATCTGCTCCACGCAGTGGCCGCACTCGTGGCCGAGGTAGAACATGAAGAGCGTGGGCTTCTTCGCGGTGAAGTCGCTGCTCTTCACCGGTTTGGCATCGAGATCGACCGCCTCAAACACGGGCGCGACGGGCGGATGCCAGTGCATGGGCCCGAGCGTGCTCAAATCCGGGCGCACGCCGCTGTCGGTGCGTTTGGGGGCTGCGGCGGGCCAGTTGGCGTCTTTGGCGAAGGCGGTGGTGATGCGTTTGAAAGCAGGCAGGTCGCGATCCATCGCGAAGGCCAGTTTTTGGACCTCGGCGAAGGCTTTGGAGGCTTCTTCGGCCTTTCCAGCGGCTTTGAGGACCTCTGCTTTCGAAATCGAGCCGTGGAGGTCTTGGACGAAGTTTTTCGTCAAATCGGCCGCTTTGGCTTTGTCGTCGATTTGGAGCCAATAACGCGCTTGGCGCTCTTTGGGCGTGTCGGTGTCTTTAAGGGCTTCGAGCGTCTTTTTCTTCTCGGCGAGGTTTTTGCCCAAAAGCGCGCTGAGGGCCTTCAATTCGGCCAGCGCGTTCGTTTTGGCCTTCTGCTCGGGTTTTTCGGCGGGTTTTTCATCCGACTTGGTGAGCGAGCGTTTGCCGATGGATTTGGCGGGTTCGCTCTTTTTGGCGGGCTCGTCTTTTTTCTTTTCGGCGGGCGGTGGTTTCACGACTTCGAGGGCTTTGAGTGCCTCCGCGAGCAGTTTGTCATCCTTCAATTGGAACGCAGCGATGCCTTGCGCACGCAGGCGGGTGACTTCGTGCGAGGGATGGCCGCTGGGCGTGGCGGTGAAGGCCTTCAACTCATCCCACAGCTCCCATTTGAGATAGGTGTCGATCAAACGGGTGCGACCGTAGCTGGCGGAGGTGCCGGATTTGTCGAGGGTGTTGTTCGAGGGATGCCGCGGGTTGCGGATGAGGCTCTGCGCGAGGCCGATGGCGTCTTTGGCACGGCCGAGCTCGTTGAAATTGCGCACGAGCCACTCCTCGTTGTGCGCGTAGTTGTGGATCTGGTCCGGGAGGATGAAGCTGCGGACCATGTAGCCGTGATCGACGCGCGTGCTGGCCTCCTGCTGCCAGACGGCGTCGTCAAAGCGCTTCAGCTTCGAGTAAGTGTGGCCGGGCATGTGCCACATGTGGGCGATGCCGGGCGCGGCCTGCCCGCACTGCGCGGCGGAGGTGACGGCGCGGATGGGTTTGCGATCATCCCACAAGTGAATGCGGTAGTGATGCACCGGATGATTCGGCACGGCGGCGAAAATCTGGTCGAGCAGCGCATCGACGGCCTGCGCGCTGGAGATGGGCACATCGCCTTTGCCGAACCAGATGCGCCAGATGAGGAAGGCCTTCGCTTCGATGTCTTTTGGATCGTCGTGCACGAGCGCTTCGAGGTCGCGGATGCAATCGAGCTGGCGCTGCTTTTTGTCACGCTTGTCGTCTTTGTAGAGCGTCTCCAGCATGCCGATCCACTGCTTCTCGCGGGCGTTGGCCTTGTCTTTGAGCTTCACGGCTTTTTCGGCGAAGCCCTTGGCGCGTTTTTCATTGTTCACGTTGGCCATGGCCATGCCCCAGAAGGCCATGGCGCAGTCCGGATCGAGCGCGGCGACCTGACGGAAGCTGCGCTCCGCCTCGAAATACCAAAAGCCGTGAAGCTGGCCGATGCCCTGCGTGAAAAACTTCTGCGCGTCCGGCTTCTTCGTGCTGATGGGGAATTTCACCGCGTCTCCGCAGCCGGGGATGAGCACGGCGGCCTGGCGGGGGCCTTCGTTGAAGGTTTCGCCATGGACAGAGTGCCCGGGGACAGGGTGATCGGCCCAAGCGGAGAGCAGCGGGCAGAGAGCAAATAGGATGAGGTGGCGCATGGGGAATTGGGAAAGGACTGAAAGGAAATGCCGCGCAGATGACTGCGCGGCACTCGAAAGCTGTGTGAGGCAAATCAACGCGGCTGGCGCGGTTTACTTCGTCTCCTTGGCGTATTTCTCATACGCAGCGGCGATGCCAGCGGCTTTTTCGTCGCCTTTGTGGAAGATGAAGCGGTGGCGGAGCTTGAGGCGCTCGCCTTTCTTCAGCGTGAGCGCGCCGCTGTCGGTCTGGAGCTTGAGCTGGGAGAGGCCGAAGGGATTCGCGGTGAAGAGGCCGTAGGTGCGGGCGTGCCAGGGCGTGGGATGACGGAAGCTGGCGGGATGATTGAGCATGGCGATGCCGAGGTGCTCGCCGCCGACGGGGCCGTGGAAATCGCACCACGTGGCGCGCTTGCCCCAGGCGTCGGCGTCTTTGTCGCCGTTGGCGTTGATGATCTTGCCGCCTTCTTTGGCCTCGACGCTCATGCTGTGCGGCACGCGGATGCTGAGGCCGGCGTCTTTTTTGTCATCGACGACGATGTCGCCCTCAGACGCGATGAGATCGATGTCCACGTCGATGATGCGGGTGTCGCCCTCGACTCGGAAGGTGAGCGTGCGCTCCTCCGTGCTGGTGACTTTGCCGGCGGCGTCCACGTAATCCGAGAGCGCGGTGAGCACGGCGGTGGCGCCGCCGTCGATCTTGCTGAAGCTCTTGTGCTTGATGGCACCGAGGTGCTGCACGCGCTCGCTGGTTTTTGGATTTTTGCCGAAGGTGGCGAGCTCCGCCCAGGTGTCGTAACCGGCGATGCTTTCGTGGCCAAAGTTGAGTCCGCGATGGTGCGGATGATCCTGTTTTTCTCCGGGCACATCCTTCATGGGATAGCTGCGGGTCATTTCCTTGCCCGTGGGGCCGACGATGGGCCAGAGGTAGGGCTTGTTGGCCTGATCGACGACGTATTCGGCAAAGAGTTTGCCGTCCACCTTCACGATGGCGCCGCCGGTGGCGGTCAATTCGACGATGAAGTCAGCGGCGCGGGCGCTGAGGCTGAACAGGACAGCGGTGGCAGTGAGGAGGGCGATGCGTTTCATGGAGGGTGGGAAAACGTGTGTGGTGGCGGGCTTTGTTCTTGGTTTTCAGAGACCTTTGAAGAATCCCAGCGCGGTTCGGGTGGTCATTTCGGCGAGTTCTTCGAAGGAAATGCCGCGCAGGGTGGCGATGTGGCGGGCGGTGTCGGCGACGTAGGCGGGCTCGCAGCGTTTGCCGCGGTGCGGGACGGGCGCGAGGTAAGGCGCGTCGGTTTCGAGCATGAAGTGACCGGCGGGCACGTCGCGGGCGGTTTCGGCGATGACGCCGGCGTTTTTGAAGGTGGCGATGCCGGTGAAGGAAATGAGGTGCCCAGCGTCGAGCAAGGGCCGCGCCTGATCGAGCGTGCCGGTGTAGCAGTGAAAAACGCCGCGCAAACGGCCGCTGTAGGGCATGACGATGGCGCAGAGGTCATCCCAGCTTTCGCGGTTGTGGAGGATGACGTTCAGGCCGAGCTCCACGGCGAGATCGAGCTGCGCGCGGAGGCAAGTGTGCTGATGCGCGCGCCATTTTTCCTGAGTCCAGCCATCGGGAGGGGCGTGGAAGTAATCGAGGCCGATTTCGCCGATGGCGCAGACTTTGGGGTGCTGGGCGAGGGCGCGGAGTTCGTCGATCCAGGAGTCACCGCTGAGGGAATCGACATCGCAGGGGTGGATGCCGGCGGCGAGGCGCACGTCCGGCTCGTTTTCAGCGATGGCGATGAGTTTGCGGGTGTTTTCGAGATCGACGGCGGGTGCGATCATGCGCGTGACGCCGGCGGCGCGGGCGCGCTGGAGCACGGCGGGCAGATCGGTGTCAAACTGGCGACTGCCGAGATGGGTGTGCGTGTCGGTGAGCATGAGGAGGAGGCACCTCTTCAATCTGCAATCGTTTGTTCTTCAATCGTCAATGTCGTGCGATGGGAGTGCTCGATTGACGATTGAAGAGCATTCGATTGTTGATTTGTGAGGTTTATAAAACCGCGGCGAGGGTGCGGAGGACAATCGCATCACCGATCTGCATCTGCGCACGCTCTTTAAAGAGAGAGCGCACGACCGTGGCGTAATCGGGCGCTGTGCCGGTGCGACGCTGGGCGAGCTGGCGGACGTAGCGGACGGCGCGGTCGATGAGTTTGTTGTTGCTGGGTTTCACGTAGGTCATGAGGTTGTCGAGGTAACGATCGGCGCGGCCCATGACGAGGGTGGAGTGGCTGTTGAGCCACATTTTGAGCATCAAATGACGATGAAAGGCCGGTGCGGCGATTTCTTCGCGATGCAGCAGATTTTCGAACTTCCACGTGATGGCGTCGTTTTCGGCCTCGATGACGAATTGGCCGAGTTTTTGGCCGTGGAGGCGGTTTTGGCGTTTTTCGAGCACTTCCGCGGAAAGGTCGTAGCAGCGCAAAACGGCCGCTCCGGCGAGATGACGGGCCTCAGGCCATTCGAGCGTGCGCGGCGCGCGTCCGAGCAGCGCGTGCCAGGCGTCGAGCGCGTTGACTTGATGCGGGAGGTAAAAATGGCACCACGAAAGCGGCTCGTCAGGCTCGTCCTGCTTCTCAAAGGGCGCGAGGCTGAAGGTGGGCGCGCGCTCGGTCGTATCGGTGACGACGGTGATGCCAAAGCTGTCGCTCTGATACATGAGATGGCCGCCGCTTTGATATACGGCGGCTTCTTTTTCGATGAACGGAGCGAGAAAGAGGCCGTCGTGCGCCTCGACGAGCGCGCGAAGGCGCGTGACCTCGGCGGGGGCCTTTTCCGGCGCGGCGGCGTGCATCAAAGCGAAGCCGATGGCGGCCTCGAGCACGGTGCTGGCCTGCATGCGCGTGCTGCCGCTGAGGGCCATGGGGCCGACGGCGAGGTTGAGCTTGCGGATGCGCGTGTCGGCGAGCACGCGGCGGCTGCGCTCCGCTGCGGCGGCGAGCGGTGCGTCGGGATTGCAGTAGAGGAACCACGGCGCGTTTTGCGAAAGCTCCGCGGCACGCTCGGTGGCACCGATGACGAAGGGCGTTTCGCCGCCCTCGGTGGCGCTGATGAGCAGGTCGCCGTCTTCAAAGCCGAGTTCCTCGAGCTGGCGCGCGCCGTATTCGGGATGGTCCTCGAATTTTTCGATGGCTTTGATGAGTGCGAGGTCGCCGCCGGCCATGAAGGCACGCACGCTGTCCTCACGCGGCCAAGGAAGCACGCCCTGACGGCAAAAGATCTCGATGCTGAGTGCGAGTCGGCCTGTGGCACCGCAGCCGCTGAGATAAATGCGTTTTCCGGCGGCGAAGGTGGCCGCGATGGCCTGCGCGAGCGGCGCGAGGCCTGCGGCTTTGTCTTCCAAACGATGCAACGCGAGGAGATCGACCTCGCGGAGATCGCGAATGGCCTGCGGGAGGTCGTTTTGCGCGAGGTGGGAGAGATTGAGCGTGAGCGGGTGCTGCGATTCGGTTTCTAGGGTGCCGAGCTGAAAGTCGGCGGCGATTTGGAGGAACTCTTCGGCTTCGGTCATGCGTGGATGTGGCCGCGAGGCAGGCGGAAGGCAAGGGCGAGCCTTGCGAGTGGCGGAAAGAGGGCCTAGCATCCGCGCCTCTATGAAAATGACTCACTTCGCGCTAGCAATGATGGCGATCCTTGTGTGCATCACCGGCTATCTGGCCTGGGAGGGCCAGCAGGCGGCCAAAGGGCAGCGCGAGGAGCTGGAATACCAGCGCAAGAAGATCGAGGCGATGGAGGCGGCTTATCCGAAGAAGACCCGGGCGAGCGCTTTTGAGCCAGTGGCGACCACGCCCGTGACGATGCCAGCGGATCCGATCGTGCTTCCGGGCATACCGACGGCGACGGACAGCGCTCCGCTGACCTCCCTGCAGAAGCAGGTGCTCGGCATGCCGGTGGTGGCGCGAGTGACGTCCGTGGAGCTCACCCAAGGCTTTGTGGTGATCAATGCGGGCAAAAACAAGAAGCTGGTCCAAGGCCAGGCCTTTGATGTGCGCCGTCGCGACGGCGTGATTGGCCGCGTGGTGATCAGCGATGCCATTGAGGAGGCGGAAGCCGTGGCAGACATCTCGGTGAAGCATTCCTTGCCTGGCATGACGATGGAAGCGGGTGACGAGCTCATCCTGCCGGTGACGCCGACGAATTGATCCTGCCGCATGCCACGCGAACGACTCGATCTGGCGATGGTGCGCCTGGGCCTGGCCCCCTCGCGGGAGCAGGCGAAACGGCTGATTTTGGCCGGAGACGTGAAGGTCACCGGCCGCCGCGTGACCCAGCCGGGCTGGGAACTGAAGCCGACGGACCAGCTCGAACTCAGGCAGCCGCCGAAGTTTGTCTCGCGCGGTGGTTTCAAGCTGGAGGGCGCTCTGGAGACGTTTCAGCTCGATGTGACGGGCCTGACGGCGCTGGACGTGGGCTCTTCGACGGGCGGATTCACGGATTGCCTGCTGCAGCGCGGCGCGAAGAAGGTTTTCGCCTTCGACGTGGGCACCAACCAGCTCGTGTGGAAGCTGCGCAGCGATCCACGCGTGGTGAGCCGGGAGCAAATCAACGTGCGGCACCTCCAGCCGGAGGATGTGGGCGAGGAGGTCGATTTCATCGTCGCGGATGTGTCTTTCATCTCGCTGACGCTGGTGCTGCCGCCGGCGCTGGCCGTGCTGAAGCCCGGCGGGAACGCCGTGGTGCTGGTGAAACCCCAATTTGAGCTTTCCCGCGAAGAAGTGGGCAAGGGGGGCATCGTCCGGGAGCCAGAACTGCATCAAAAGGCCTGCGACCGCATCGAAAGCTTCGTCCGTGGCCGAAATGGCCTCGAATGGCGCGGAATCGTAGAGTCGAGCATCCAAGGCACGGACGGAAACCGGGAGTTTCTGGCCTGGTTCGCCAAAATTGGCTGATTCCTGCCCTGCCGAAGGGGCTGGCCGCACCGCCCAAAAGAGGGAAAAGCAGGCTTTGGCAGCCCAGTTTGAGCGGCAGAACTCTGCATCCAATTATCTCACATGTTACATTTTTATCATTATTGAGATATTTAACTGATAAAAAACGAAATTTTGATAACAAAGTCCTTGCAAGAGTGATTGAATTACCATAATCTGTTCGCATCACCAAGAAATCGACGATGAAAACAGCCACGCTTTCCAGTCAGCCCCTCCGCCGCGGATTCAGCCTCTTTGAGGTCTTGATGGTGGTTTCGATCATCGGAATCATCACCGCGATCGCGGTCCCGATGATGAACAACCTGGAGACCTTTTACGCCGCCCGTGACCGCCGCAACGCCCAGGAACTGGTGAACACGAGCATGATGGCGCAGGCCGCTGGCCTCGATTTCATCAAACTTTCCTCGGACAAGAGCCTCGAAGGCATCCTTCAGTCGGTGAGCAATGGTGGCATGGTGAGCACCGGCCCGCTGAAAGGCCGCAGCTTTGCCGTCCCCGGCCTGAGCCAGGAAGACATCGCCGGTGCGGCGAAGTATGTGAGCAATCAGAACGGCGAGCTGCGCTACATCCCGGAGTCTGACGAATCTGGTGCCCGCTCCCGCCCGGGCAGCTACTCCAACAAGGAAAATTACGAAGACCGCCCCACACGCTGAGGCGCGGCTCCCCATTTCGCCCCCCCGCCCGGTGATCTTCTGGCTGTTGACGCCGGGCGGGGTCAGGCGAACCCAAAGTGACTGAAGAACGCAAACCCGGCCCGAAAGGCCGGGTTTTTTGCGTCTTTCGGCAGCGGCGGCGGAGGCGTGCATTGCTTCACGGGTCATACCATGACAAGGTCATGCCTGAATCAGCCCCTCCCTGCTCATGCACGTCAAAAAACTGCTCCACACACGCTACCGCGTCGATGACCTCGAAAAAACCGTGTCCTTCTACACGCAAGTGCTCGGCCTCGAGGAGGTGCGGCGGCACAAATCCCCCCGGGGATCCGAGCTGGTCTTTCTGCGCACGCCGAACAGCGATGAGCTGATCGAAATCTGCTCCTACCCGGCCAGCGGCCCCGTTTCCTTCTGCTCCGACCTGACGCACCTCGCGTTTGAGGTGGAGAATCTGGAGGCTATTGCCAAACACGCCGCCTCGCTGGGCTATCCGCTCTCCGACGGGCCGACGCCCAGTTCCAGCGGGACCTTCGCTTTCATTGACGCCCCGGAGGGTTATGAGATAGAACTGATCGAATACCGTAAATAACCGCACACCCACGCTCGCATGGAGTTTGACTGGATCGGCGCAGCCTTTGACCTCGCGCAACTGCCACCCAAGGACATCGAAGAGTCCTTTGAGGATCCGTTTTCTCTCAAACTAATGCCTGATGAGCAGGGAGACGGCGCTGAGGCCCGCTATTACAACCTCGGCAAATCGCTCCAGGGCCGCCCGGTCTTCAGCGTCTTTTGGACCGATGGGAAACGCTACCGCGTCGTCTTCGCGCGGGTGATGACCGCCGCGGAGCATGAGTTCTTTGAGCGCAAAAAGGCCGAGGAAAACTGAACGCCCCACTCCCCCGCCCTGCCATGACCGATTTCACGCCCGACCTCCAAATCATCCGCGCCTGGAAGGACGTGCCCGCCTTTGACACCATGGAGGCAGAGATCCACTTCTGGTCCACGCGACAGCTCGACCAGCGCCTGATGCAGACCTCCCTGCACCGCAGTGATGTGCGCGAGTCCACCACCATCACCCTGCGGTTTGACCCCCGCATGCTCAGCCGCATCAAGCGCATCGCCCGCCGCCGGTATCTCAACTACCAAAGCATGATGAAACAGTGGCTCTCCGAGCGCATGGAAAACGAAAACAAGGAATGACAGGCCGCAGTCGGCCATCGCCCCAGTCCTGACATGTGGCACGAACTCACCACCCTCTGGCAAAGCATCCGCGATCCGGAGTATCTGCACCTGCTACTGGAGCCCCTGCCTCTTTACGGCCTCGGCATCGGCCTCGTGGTGCTGGTGATCGCGTTTGTGTTTGGTGAAAAGCGCAGCCGCCTGCTCGCGCTGGCCCTCATCTGCATCTCCTGCGGCAGTGTGTGGCCGTACACCGATCTCCGAGAAAAAGCCACGCCGCGCATCATCGCCACACGCCCCATCGAATACGCCGCCGTCATCCGCGAGCAAACACGCCGTCGCAACGATTGGAACTGGCCTTACTACGCGATGACCGTGCTCTCGCTCATCACCCTTTGCCTCGCACATCAGCCTCGCGGCCGTCCATTGCTCGCTGCCGTGGTCATTTGCGGCGTGCTGCTCTTTTGGATCAGCATCTGGCTGCACAAAAAAGAGTGCGAGGTGTATCACCGGAACATCATCCGACTCTCCCCGGTGCGGTGAGGCCCGCACCGGTCCGAAAACTCCGATCAAGGCACGTTGCCGTGCGGAGAATCGCCTTCCTTCAGCTTCAGCGCCCACAGGATGCCGCCGAGGATCATATCCTGATACGTGTGGGCGATCTCCGGGCTGTTTTTGCGATCTTTGGTGCCTTCTTTCCACGTCGGGTCCCAAACATCCTCACGGTGGCCCAGCGAATGGTAATACACCCGGCCTTCGCCGAATTGCTTGCACCACGAGACCGGGAAATAGCGCTTCTGCGCCTGCTCCTTCTGCCGCTCCTCCACGGTCATCTGCGACAGATTCGGGTGCGCATCCAAGCCGAGCAATCCATGCACCGCGCTCTTGTCGAAGGACTTGATGATGTAAATCTCGTCGTAAACCTTCCAACCCGAAGGCACGCTCTTCGCCGCCGGATGCGCGGGGCTGTGAACGATCGGCTGGATCTCCACCTGCGCCTTGTGCGTTTCAAATTCCCCGCCCAGCATGTCCACATAACGGCGGAAGGGATGATACGTATCGCTGCCGGAATGCATCGCGATGAAAGCCTTGCCGCCTTTGATCAGGTCGATGAATCCATCGCGGTCCGGGAGTTGGAGATCACCCGTCGTGTTCGCGAAAATGAAGCCGTCGTAGTGCTTGATCTTCTCCAGTGCCATCTTGTCAGCCATGTAGGCCTTGATCTTGTCATTCCAGACCTTGTTCGCCGCGTTAAACTCAGCCAGCGCCACGCTGAAGGCCTCCTGCTTCGCCTTGAAGGACTCATCCGTGTCCTTCGGATCACGCTTCGGCTCGCGACCCGGGTTTTTCGGCTGCCCTTCCGGCTGATGCACGTAATCCACCGTGAACGCGCCCGATTTCTGCCCCAGCTCCGCCAGCACCTTCTCCGCCGTCTCGATCGACGAATGGCGGAAACCGGTGGTCACAGTGACGACGAGCAGCTTTTTCGGCTCAGCGACGGCGGAAACCGCGGACAACAGCGCCGCGGAGAGAAGAAGAGAAAGACGGAAGGACATGGGCCGCAAAGAACGAACGCCACGCGGGAACTTTTGCACCGAACTACTCCAGCGGCACACTCCACAAATGCCCGCCGGAGGTGATGAAGAGCGTTTTGCCATCCTTGCCGCCGAAAGCACAGTTGCAGGCCTCATCCGGTGCCGTCGGGATGAAGTCGATCAAGCGGCCCGAGGGCGAAAGAATGTAGCAGCCGGCCTTGAAACGCGTCGTCTCGAACTCCGTGGCCTTGTTCGTCCCCGCGACGACGTAAATGCGCCCCGCCGCATCCATCTTCATGCCATCCGGCCCACGGCTATCTCTCCAGTCAAAGAGTACCTTGCGCGTTCCTGGCTTCACGTCGCCCTTCGCGTCCAATTCATAACGCAGGAGCTTCCGCGAGCCACCGTGCGTGTTGTTGTGATTGTCCGCGATGAAGAGAAAGCGGTCGTCCGGGCTGATGAGGATGCCGTTGGGGCGTTCCGCGCCATCGCAGAGGATACGGGTTATTTTACCGGGAGATTCGATGCGATAGACGCCTTCGACATAGCGAGCCATTGAGTTCAACAGTTCATCTATGTTAGCAGGCTGAATCGGGCCACCTCTCGAAACTCCACGACTACCTCTGACGGATTCGAGCGGTGGATAGCTCATCGGAAAAGGATGTTGTCCAATCGAAGGTTTCTCCGAAATCTCCATCCCCGTCCGCGATCCATATCGCGGATCGGTGAAGTAAATCCGGCCCTTGGAGTCCATGCAGAGGTCGTTCGGCGAGTTGAAGCGTCCTTTGCCGTAACGCTCCGCCAGCACGGTGATGGAGCTGTCTTTCTCGGTTCGGGTGACGCGGCGGGTTTTGGTCTCACAGGCTACGAGGCGGCCTTCGCGGTCGAAAAGCAGGCCGTTCGATGCGTTGTGACGGAAGACGATTGTTTTGCCATCCGGCCCCATGCGGTTGATGTGCGTGCCATCGGTGAAATAGAGTGAGCCATCCTTCCAAACAGGTCCTTCTGTCGCGCCGATAGCCCCGTGGTCTTTTGACACAGCTCCTTTGACGATAGGTGAACGCTGTGAAGCACAGGAGACGAGCACAAACGCGAAGGCGAGAAGCAGCTTGGAGAACATACGAAGAGAAACGTCGATACGATCTGGGGCTTTCGACTAACGCGGCAGCGTCGTGGAGTGCTCCAGCCCTCTGGAGCTTTTCGCAGGCCTAGAGACTTCCGAAAGCGCCGGAGACCCGGCTCACTCCAAAACGCTCGCGCGGGCTTCGATCACGGCTTCACACCCGAAGGCACCGCGTCCTTCATGAGCTCCGCGAGCTTCGCTTTCATCGTGGCGACACGTTCGGGCTCTTGGGCGGCCAGATTGGTCTTTTCGCTCGGATCAGAGGCGAGGTTGAAAAGCATCACCGGCTCGTATTTGCGGCCTTTGGCCTTCTTTTTGGCTTTGGCGTTCTTTTTGGCCTTCGCGCCCGCTTCATCAGGCAGCGCGGCGTCCACACCGCTGCTGACGATGAGCTTCCAGTCCCCCATGCGCACAGCGGCGTTTTCCGGCGACTGCACGCAAAGGATCGCGTCGTGCGGCGAGGCGGCATTTTCGGTGAGCACGGGCCACACATCGCGGCCATCGAGCGGGAGTTTTTGCTCCAGGCTGCCACCCGCGAGCTTCACCAGCGTGGGATACCAGTCGATGATGTGCATCGGTTGCTTGAGACGCTGACCGCCGGGGATTTTGCCCGGCCAGTTCGCAAACGCGGCCGCTCGCACACCGCCCTCGAAGATGCTGCCTTTGAAATCGCGCAGCGGCGTGTTGCTGCCCGGAGGCGGACCGCCGTTGTCGGCGGAAAAAACGATGAGCGTGTCCTCCCGCAGCCCTTTTTTCTCCAAAGCG
>Ga0315902_10004448_pt1 | contig 20289 bp, 18 predicted proteins | sample LakEriMetagenome_9_FD_203523 | JGI IMG/M metagenome (GOLD analysis project Ga0315902, IMG submission 203523) | Freshwater fungal communities from buoy surface, Lake Erie, Ohio, United States - Buoy 12 MA117 | ecosystem: Environmental > Aquatic > Freshwater > Lake > Lake biofilm | place: USA... | reverse complement strand
CTGATCCCCGGCGTGGCGATCCAGAACAAGTGGGTGAATCTCTACGGTCCCCAACTCGACCTGCGCCTGATCGGCAACGACAAGCGCAGCTGGTGGATCGGCCCCCGCATCGAATACCGCTTCGACGGCTACGAGAAGTCCGACAGCCCCTTCTTCACGGGGATGGCCGACCGCAAGGGCGGCCTGTTCTACGGTCTGGCCGGCAGTGTCGAACTGGTCAACGGCCTCGAACTCGAGGCCGACTTCGTCAGGGCCGGGAGCAAGGAGGCCGGTTTCAGCCGGGGTGCTGTCGCGTCGCTGCAATTGAGCCGCGCCTACAGCCACGGCGCCTGGGTCTTCGTGCCACGCATTGGCCTGGAATACCAGAGCAGCCGCTATGTCGACTACTACTACGGCGTGCGCCTGGGCGAAGCCACGGCGGCGCGCCCCGCGTTTGTCGGCAAGAGCAGCTGGAGCCCGGAATTCGGCCTTCTGGTGCGGTACCGCGCGAGCCCGCGCCAGTTCGTCTTCGCGAACCTCAACTACGAGCGTTATGCCAAGGAGATCCGCAACAGCCCGTTGATCAACGCCAGCGGCATTCCACAGCTGATACTCGGCTACCAGTACGTCCTCGACTGATCCCGTCAAGCCTCGTCATGTCCGGCCGCCCCGCTGACATCTCTTGCTCGGCATGAACCGCATCCTTCTGGTCGAAGACCAGGCACCCATGCGCGAACTGGTGGTGCTCGAGCTTCAGCGCGTGGGCATCGCCGCGGACGCCGTGGCGCGGGTGAGCGAGGCCGAGGTCTGCCTCAGCCAGGTGCGGTATGCAGCGCTGGTGCTCGACCGTGGCCTGCCCGAGGGCGACGCGCTGCCCTGGCTGAAGCGCCTGCGTGCCCGCCAGGTGTCGGTGCCTTGCCTTCTGCTCACGGCGCGTGACGCCCTCCACGACCGCGTCGACGGCCTGGAAGCGGGCGCTGACGACTACCTGGCCAAGCCTTTCGAACGCGATGAGATGGTCGCCCGTGTGCGCGCCCTGCTGCGTCGGCAGAGTGCGTGGGTCGTCAGCGCTCCGCAGTGGGCCGGGCTGGTGGCCGACCCCATCGGGTCGCGCCTGAGTCATGGGCGCTCGAGCGTGAACCTGGCACCCAGCGAGCTGCAATTGATGCTCGCGCTGCTGCGGGCCGAGGGCCGGGTGGTGCGCCGGACGGCGCTGGAGGCGGCGGCCTGGGGTCTCACGGAGCCGGTGACGCCCAACGCGCTGGACGTGGCCCTTTACCGGCTGCGCAGGAAGCTCGAGTTGCTGGGCAGTACCGCACGCCTGTTGAACACCAAGGGGGTTGGCTACTCCCTGGTACCCGCGGTGGAGGCCGATGGAGACCCCGGTGGCTGAGGCGAGGAACCCGGCAAGGCCCGAACGGGCCGCCGCGCCGGACCGCACGATGAGCCTGGCCTTGCGCCTGGCCTTGGGCTTTGCGCTGGCCTTCGCCTCCACGGCGCTGCTGGTGGTGGGCGTGCAAGCCCTGCTGGCCGAGCGCTTCGGTCATCTCGTCACGCGCATGAGCATGGAAGGGCAGACCGAAGACATCTTCGACGGCTTTGTGCTGAACGCCGAGCAGAAGGTGGTGGGTGTGGTGCTCAGTCCCGATGACGCCCTGGGCTTTGACGACTTCTTCGCCAACCTCAAGTACCGGGTGCTCGACGACACCGGTACCGTCGTTGCCAGCAGCGAGGCCGACCGCCGCTCGCTGCTGCCCGGTCGCGCGGTCCACGAGCAAACGGGCTTCTTTGGCGTGGTGCCGTTCGACGGGCGCGACTTCATCGTCGGCGCCTGGCAACGCGAGGTGCACGGCCGGCCGTACGTGCTGCAACTCGCGCGCAGCGACCGCTTCGAGTTGCTGGCCCGCGAGGCCGTCACCCCGGCCATCACCGACACCGTGGTGCTGCTGGGCACCTTGTCGGCATTGATCTTTGCGCTGGCCGGGGCACTGGCGGTGCGGTCGGTGCTGCGACCCATCCGTGCTGCCGAGGAAGCGGCGCGCAGCGTCGGCGGGCGCAACCTGGCGGCGCGCCTGCCCGAAACCTCGATGCCGGCGGAGATCAGGCCCCTGGTCGAGGCCTTCAACGGCGTGCTGCAGCGGCTGGAGCAATCGTTCCAGGAGCAGGAGCGCTTCATCGCCAATGCGGCCCATGAATTGAAGACACCGCTGGCGCTGGCGCGGGCCCGCATCGAGGCCGGGCTCGACAGTGAACAAGCTCGGGCGCGGCTGCTGCAGGATCTGGACACCATGGGACGCCAGGTCCAGCAACTGCTGCAGCTGGCGCAGGTGGCGGATGCTCAAGCCATGCGAAGAAGCACCGTTCGGCCGCTGGAGGTGGCACGGGAGGTGCTCGACAACCTGTCCTTCAAGGCCGACCGCTCGGACGTCACGCTGCACCTGGTGGAGCCCGAGGACCAGATCCAGATCGAGGCCGACGAGGGCGCCCTGTTCGTGCTGCTGAAGAACCTGGTCGAAAACGCCCTCGACTTCTCGCCTGCGGGCTCGGTCGTCGAGGTCCGCTTGTGCGACACCGGACTGAGCGTGGACGACCAAGGCCCCGGTGTGCCAGGTGAGCACCGGGAGCAGGTGTTCGAACGCTTCTGGCGAGCGCCCGGCCAGACGCGAGCGGGCTCGGGCCTCGGTCTGGCCCTGGTGCACGAGATTGCCGTCGCGCACGGCTGGAAGGTGAACTGTGGCGAGGCCGCCGGCGGCGGAGGCTCGTTCACCGTGCATTGGCAGCCCTGAGCGCCGTTGCTCGACTGCCGGAGAAGCGACGATGAAGCTCGGTCTTTCCAAGCCCTCTGACCGGTGGCCGCTGCAAGACCACCTGTTCTGGTCAGGTGCCTTCATGCTGGCCATCGCACCGCTGCTGGCTGCGGCGACGGGGCTTGACGAGCGCGCCTTGTTCGGCCGCTCACCCTGGGACAAGCCGTTGCGCTTCGCCCTCTCGCTGGGTGTCTATGCCGTCACCATGGCGCTGGCCGCCCAGTGGCTTCTGGCACGTACCCGCGTGCTGGGCTGGCGCTGGCTGTCGCCCGTGGTGCTCGGCGCGCTGGTCTTCGAGATGAGCTGGATCCTGGTGCAAGCGGCCCGCGGCGTGGACTCGCACTTCAACGAACGAACCGCGTTCGAGGACCTGATGTTCGGCCTGATGGGCGTGGGCGCCGCGCTGCTGAGCCTCGGGGCCTTCTGGCTGGGGCTCGCCGCCTCACGGCTGACGCTGTCGGCTGTCGAGGCCAAGGACCGCCTCATCGCGCTCGGCATCGCACTGGGCTTTGCCGGGACGGGACTGCTGTTGCCATGGACGGGCGAAGCGCTGGTCGACGCGGGCCGCTCCCAGTCGGCCTTCGAGGCCCGCTTCGCGGTCCCACTGCTCGGATGGCGACTGGACGGCAGCGACCCCAGACCCGCCCACTTTGTGGCGGCCCATCTGATGCAGGGTCTGCCATTGGTCGCTGTGGGACTCGCACACATCAACCCGCGTTGCCGCAGCGCCGCGTCCGTCGGCGCCCTGATTGCCCTGGCGGTCAGCGCCGCGGTGCTGACCCTTTGGCTCTTGCCGTGAAATGCCGAATGAGGCCAAACGCGCCGATTCACCGGGCCTGTGCACGCCTGCCGCCGGGGGCGCCGGCTGGTGTCGGTCGGCGTCCGCGAGCCGGTCCGCACCGCGCTGCGTATCGCCCACCATGGCGATGCGTCTGGCGTGCGCGGCGCGGCTTGGCTCGGCAGGGCCATGGGTCCCGGCTGAGCCGTCGGGCGTCGCAGGCATTGCAGTGGCACGCGGCCGCTGACAGGCGCTTGGAGGCGCCTGCGCCATCGAGTCCTTCCCGGTCGTGCGCAAGTTGATGCGACTGGTCTATGGTTGAGCAAAAGTCGTTGCCCTTACCGCGCGAGTCTCAGAGCTGACGGCAGCGGCGATGCCGCATCTGGTCAGCGACCGGCCTGCACCGCCGGCCAGGCGGCGCATCGTTCCTAGGGGCCGCAATGGCGCAACGGGTGATGCAGAATGGTCCGGTGCTAGTCATCCGCAATGCTCAATTGGATGTTCTGCGCATCGCGCGCGAGCGTGAGTGCGAGCTCCGTCTCGCCCGGCTCGTGGCGCAGTGTTTCCCGCGCGACGCCGAGCGGCTGGGTGCCGAAGGTGTGCAGGCGCTGGTCCAGTTGGGCATGGCACGCAGCCGGCAGCAGGGCCACGGCGGCGAACGCGACATGGCCATCCACCTGCTGCTGATGGTCATGCTGGGCAGCCACTTCGACGAGGACCCTCAGCTGCCTTGGTGCCAGGCCTTGCTGCGAGGCGCAGCGTCGTTGACCGCATTGCACCAGCGGGCGCTGGTCCACCTGGACGCCGTGGCCGGCGAAGACAACGGCCATCTGGTGCGTGCCCTGGTGCGCGTCCAGGCGCTGGAGCCGGCGGCGCTGCCTGCGGTTGCCGAGGCCGACTTCGAGCCGCGCATGCTGCAACTGCTGGCATCGGTCTACCCGGCCAAGTTTGCGGCCCAGGACCCGCAGGCCTCGCTGCAGGTGGTGCGCCTCGGTGCCCGGCTCGCGGACAGCCACGCGATGCCTGGCGGCGCCGCGCTGCTGGCCCTGCTGGTGTTTTTTCTCGGCACGGGTGTGGACCGCGATCCAGTGCATCCCTGGGTGCAGGACGTGCTGCAGGGACCGCAGAGTGGCGCGGCCAGGACCGACGCGCTGCTGCATGCCAGCTTGGACTTCGTGGCCGACGCGCTGCGCTGAGGGCCACCGCCATGTGCATTCCTTCCGGCTGGCAGCGCATGACCCAAATGGAGGTCGTCGAGCAGGTCGAGAAGGCCGACCCGCAGACGCTGAACCAGCAGTGCATGCAGCCGCCGGTGCAGGTGCGCCCCAAGCTGCTGAGCCTGGTGGTCACCGGCGCGCACGCCCTGGCCAAGGACAGCTTCTGGGCGGTGAAGGACACCATCGAGTCGGTGAAGGTGCGCGCCGTCACGAGCCCCGATGACGCCAGCGGCTGGAGCGAGGTCAACTGGGACGGCGCAAGCAACGTGGAGGTCGGCAAACGCGACGCCACCGTCGCGCGTTCCGACGTCAAGAACTTCACCGTCCGCGCCCAGCTCGACGGTGTCACGCTGACCGTCACGATCGAAATCTACGACCTGGTGTCGCTGGGTTGCGCGCTGCCCGACAAACCCGGGCCGCAGACGTGGAAGGCCTACGCATCCGACCAGATCACGCGCCTCACGGCGGTGACGGAGCCCAACGAGGCCAAGGTCTGGAAGCTGCTGACGTGGAGCGAAGGCACACCCACTGGCGAGAACAACGCCTGCGATGCCGCCCTGAAGCCGGTGGGCGACCGCGACGTGGTCGTCAAGCTGGACGACAAGCCGCTGGCGGCCACCTTGCACATCTGCCAGTGGCCGACGCTGAAGATCCAGAAGGTGGTCTTCACGGCCGAGAAGCTGCTCAACGACGGCCAGGGCAGCATCGGGCAGGTCTTCGACAACACCTGGGTGCGGGGTCGCAAGGCGCATGCGGCGAAGGAGGTGGCTACCAATTGCCAGTCGCCTGTCTGCTTCGTGCGGAACAGGAAGGTGAAGCTGGAAGCCACCTTCGAAGTGGTGGACAAGGCCACCCACGACGAGACCGTGAAGGTCGAGGCCGACCTCGGCTTCGGCAAGGTCACCGGCAACGTCGACGTCAAGGCTGGCGCCGCGACGGCCACCCTGGCCATCACCGAGTCCGACAAGCCGCTGCCCGACACGGTGGACGCACAACCGGCCTGGACCATCACCTGGCGCAGCATCGCGGTGGACAAGACCAGCTGGCTGCCCGCCGACACCAGCGCCCACCCGCTGTACGTGCTGCTCGGCGCGCCCACCGCGGACATCTACTACACGCTGCTGGACATTTCGTGCACCGCCGCCAAGGGCAAGGACACCGAGGACGGCTTTGTCGTCGAGTCCTTCAAGCCCTTTGCCGCTGCCAAGGGCAATGGCAAGGGCTTCGCACGCAAGGGTGACGGGGTGAAGATGTCCTACTACAACATGGGCAGCAAGACCGCCACCGGCCCCGCCGTGCAGACCACCGCCGGCATGCTGGGCAGCGCCGACGGCACCGGGCGCTGCGGCGGCTGGGCCACGCTGTTGCTGCACATGTGGGCGATGCATGGCGTGAGCTCGGCGAAAAAACGCTGGTACATCCGGTCGGCCGACGCGGCGGTGCTGAACTTCGGCCTTCGTTTCCTGGTCAAGAACTGCAGCTTTTCGGCCAGCGGCACGCTGGCCACCGGCCCCTACACGCACAAGGGCGACCAGACGCGGCTGGCGAAGGAGGTCGAGAAGAAGGACGGCATTGCCGGCCACGGCCAGGACAACCCGCAGTTCGACTTCGGCGACCACGTCGTCGTCAAGCACAAGGGCCTGCTGTACGACCCCTCGTATGGCGTGTCGGGCTACACCAGCGACGAGCTTTACCTGGCCGCAGCGCTGGACGGGCTGGGTCGCTGGCCCCGGGACGATTTCACCTTCAGCGGTGTGGAGCAGCACATTCCGGAGGAATGTGTGCCCTATGCCGACGGCTTTGCGACCTACACGATCGTGCTCAATCCCTTCGACTGGATCGCCCGGTCGATGGGAGAGGATCCGGCGGTGCTCTTCCCGTTCTGCGACTTCTGGGACACGACCAATACCCAGGTCACGCTGACCCTGCGCAGCGAGGTCAAGGCAGGCTTCCTCGTGCGCATCCGGTTCAGCACCGGCCCCCGATACGAGCGGGCGGGCCCGATCCTGACGCTGGCCGACATCGCGGCCATTCATGCCACCACCGAGGACACGCTGTTCAACCATGCGAAGAACGCCGCGATCAAGTCCTTGCGGGTGACCAAGAACAAGCTGGAGACGGGCGACACCATCAACGTCGCCCGCGACGTGGACCCCAACGCCTGGCGCGTCCGTGGGTTCGACCTATGAGGCTGCTTGCGCTGGCCTTGTTTCTTTCCTTCTGGCCTGGATTCAACATGAGCATCCTGTTCGCCGATCTCGAGATCGACGACGCCGCATCCGTGACCGGCGTTCAACTGGTGCAGCGCGCAGGCCAGGCGCAGTTGCTGCTGGCGCGTGGCAGCAGCCTCTTTGAAACCACGCCCGGCAAGGCACGTGGCCTGACGCCGGCCGGCAGTGTCGGCAGCCCGGCGTCCTGGGACGCCAAGCCGCTGGCCGAGGTGCCTGGCGTGCTGGCGACGGTGCATGTGCAGAGTGAAAGCGCCGTGGCCTGGGCGATGCTCCGCGCCCCTGAGTTCCACGGCGACTCCCGCTTGCATCCGGAGACCTTTGCGGTCTACGACCACCCGCGTTTCGTGCGCGGGCAGCGGCGCGATCAATGGGCCGTGACGGCGGTGAGGTACGACAACGGCCGGTCCATCCCCACGGTCTTCCCGCGTGAAGCCTTTGGCCCGACCGGCCCGCAGGCCCCGCAGTCCATCGAGGTCGGCAGCTTTGCGCAACCGGTGCAGGACATGCGGCTGGTCCAGGTCGGCAACGGCTTCTGGCTGCTGGTGCTGGTGGCCGACCCGGCGGCCGCACAGGATCGGCAGCCGCGGCAGCTGGCCGCAGGCAGCCGCATGCCGGGCGCACTGCTGGTGCAGCAATTCGATGCGGCACTGCAGGCCATCAGCCAGCCGACGGCGCTGCTCGGTACGGTGCCTGTCTACGAATTCGAGGCCGACGCCGGCCCCGCTGACGGCCTGGTCATCTTTGCCACAACGCCCGAGGGCGTGGTGTACGCCAGCGGCAAACCGGATCCGGCCAAAGCCCTGCCGGCCGGCACCGTGCACCAGACCAAGGTCGACAGGCTGCTGGTGTCGCCGGCCGTGCTGGTGCAGGGTGGCCAGGCGCATCTGGCTGCGCTGGCCGACGCGGCGACTCCGAAGGCGGCCGTGCTGCACGGCACCGTGCCTGTTCGCTGACTGCACGCCGGCATCTCACGATGCATCTGCCGCATCGCGGAGGCTGTGAGATTCGAACCCACGGCCCTTGCGAGCCGGCAAAGGGAAGGATATTCAAGCGCCCTTCTTCCTTCCCCTTGGCACCCCGAGAACGACCTTCGACGCGCGTGAGTGGTCCTTAAAGGTGGCGAAAGACCAGCGCCTCAGCCCCTGCCGTGCTTGGCGATCAGGTCGCGCGCGCTCTTCAGCAGTGCCGCGCCCTTGAAGCCGCGCTTGTCCATGTCGGCGACCCATTCGTCGTCGATCTGGGCGCTGAGCTTCTGGAACTCGGCGGCTTCGGCGGCGGTGAGGGTGACGATGCTGTTCTTGCGCTCTTCAGCCGCGGCGCGGCCCTTGGGGTCGTTGCCTTGCTGGGTCTTGCCGAGCCAGGCACTGGCGGCCATGCCCGAATTGGCGTCGATGACCCTCTTCAGGTCCGCTGGCAGGCCGTCGTACTTGGCCTTGTTCATCGCCATCACGAAGGTCGTCGTGTACAGCGCCGGGCTGCCGGCCGGGAATTCGGTGTGGAACTTGGTCAGCTCGTGCACCTTGACGCTGGGCACGACCTCCCAGGGGATCACCGCGCCTTCGACCGTGCCCTTGGACAGCGCGTCCGGGATCTGAGGCAGCGGCATGCCCACCGGTGTCGCACCGACCGACGCGAGCAGCTTGGTCACCTGGCGCGTCGGGCCGCGCACCTTCATGCCCCTCAGGTCGGCCGGCGTGCGCACCTGCTTGGCGACGGTGTGGAACATGCCCGGGCCGTGCACGTGCAGCGCCAGCACCTGGGTGTCCTTGAACTCGTCGGGGGCCTGCGTCTGCACGTATTCCCAGTAGGCCTTGGACGTGGCCTCGGCGTTGTTCATCATGAACGGCAGCTCGAAGACCTCGACGCGCGGGAAACGACCCGCGGTGTTGCCGGGCAGCGTCCAGACGATGTCGACGACACCGTCGCGGGCCTGGTCGTACAGCTGAGGCGGCGCGCCGCCGAGTTGCATCGCCGGGTAGGCCTCGAACTTGATGCGGCCGTTGCTGTCCTTCTCGACCTTGTCCATCCAGGGCTTGTGCATCGACAGCCAGACGTTAGACAGTGGCGCCATGAAGGTGTGGAACTTCAGCGTCACCGCCGCCTGGGCCAGCGCGGCCAGCGGGGTGCCCAGGGTCGCCGCAGCGGCGGCGCCCTGAACGAAGGAACGGCGTTTCATCGTCATGTTGTCTCCTCGACCGATTGGACCAATGGATTGGCGAGCGTTTGAACCTGCGGACAGCACCTTAGCGAGCAAGGAAAACCCTGGCTGTCATGGTTGACCCTAGCCGACGAACTGCACGACCCACAGCGACACCGCCGGGAACGCAAACAGCAGCGCCAGGCGAACCAGATCGCTGGCCAGGAAGGGCAGCACGCCACGGTAGCTCTCGCCGATCGGCACGTCGCGCGCCATGCCGTTGACGACGTAGACGTTCAGACCCACGGGCGGCGACAGCAAACCGAAGCTCACCGTCATCAGCACCAGGATGCCGAACCAGATCGCGACGCTCTCCTGCGGCATGCCGAAATCCAGGCCGATGATCGCCGGGTAGAAGATCGGGATCGTCAGCAGCATCACCGACAGCTCGTCCATGACGCAGCCGCTGATGAGATAGAAGACCAGGATGCCGGCGACGATCAGCAGCGGCGGCCAGCCCAGGTCCTTGACGAAGGCGGCCAGCGTCGCCGGGACCTGGGTCAGCGCAAGCGCGGCGTTCATGACGTCGGCGCCCAGGAAGATGAAGAAGATCATCGCCGAGGCTGCCGCCGTGGCCAGGAAGCAGGCCTTGAACTTGGGCCAGGTCATCTCGCGCCGCAGCAGCGCCGCGACGAAGGTCGCCGCGGCCCCGACCGCCGCGCCTTCGGTCGGCGAGAACAGGCCGCCGTAGATGCCGCCGAAGACGATGAGGAAGATCGCCGCGATCGGCGTCACCGCGCCGATGGTGCGCAGGCTCATCCGCGGCAGGTCGTCGGCTTCGTGTTCCGGGGCGTGGCCAGGCACCAGACGGACGTAGATCGCGATCGCGACGATGTAGCCCAGCATCGCGATCACGCCCGGGATGAAGGCCGCTGCAAACAGCTTGGCGATGTTCTGCTCGGTCAGGATGGCGTAGATCACCAGCGGCACCGACGGCGGGATCAGGATGCCGAGCGTGCCGCTGGCGGCCAGGGTGCCGGTGGACAACCGGCCGCTGTAGCCGTGGCGACGCATCTCGGGCAGCGCGACCTGGGTGATGGTGGCCGCGGTGGCGACCGACGAGCCGCAGATGGCCCCAAAGGCCGCGCAGGCGACCACCGCCGACATGGCCAGTCCACCCCGGAATCGCGCCATCGCCGCCGCCGCGAACTCGAACAGCGCGCGGCTGATGCCGCCCTGGCTGGCGAAGTTGCCCATCAGGATGAACAGCGGGATCACCGACAGTTCGTAGCTCGAAAAGCGCGAGAACGTCGCCGAGTTCAGGAAGTTGGCCAGCGGCAACCAGCCCGCCTGCATGACATAGCCCAACGCACCGGCCAGGAACATCGCCACCGCGATCGGCGTGCGCAACGCCATCAGCAGCAGCATGACGGCGAAGATCGTGCCGGTCAGCTCCCACGGGCTCATGCGCGCGCCCCCGCGTCGCCGTGGCCGAAGCCGGCCACCGCCTGCCATCCGGCAATCGCCGCCGTCAGGCCCAGCGGCGGCACCATGAAGGCGTAGACGATCCACTCCGGGAAGCCCAGCATCATCGAGCCGGCCTGGGTGGACCAGGCGTTCAGCCCGCCGAGCGTGGCGCGCCACGTCAGCAAGGCCATCACGGCGGCCAGCATCGCGGCGCCGAATCGGTCCAGCGCGGCGTTGGTGGCCCGGCTGGCCTTGACGGTGAAGAAGTCCACGATGATGTTGCTGCGGCTGGCCTGGCACCAGGGCAGGAACAAGGCCATCGCCGCGCCGGCCGCCGAGGCCGTGAGTTCGAAGTCGCCAACCAGGGTCCAGCCGGTGGTGTTGCGGCCGATCAGGCTGGCACAGATGACCAGCGTGATCAGCGTGAGCAGGACACCCCCCAGCACCGCCGAAATCCGGGCAAGCAGGTGCAGCAGCTTCATGTCAAGGCGATTCTGGCCATTGCACCCTCCGGGCCGTACCCGGCAACACCACTAGCAGCTATGCCAGCGTGGCATGACTGCGACGCTGATCCTACGGGAGTGCACCCCCTCATTGGGCCTCCGGTACCGTCACCACCAAGCCGTCAAGCCCGGGTTCGAGCGCGATCTGGCAGGCCAGCCGGCTGCCGGCTTGGCGCTCGCTGGCGGTCATCTCGAGCATCGACTGCTCATCGCTCGCGGCCGGCGGCAGCAGCGCCAGCCATTCAGGCGCGACGATCACGTGGCAGGTCGCGCAGCTCAGGCAGCCGCCGCACATCGCGACGATGCCGTCGACATCGGCGGCCGTCGCGGCGCGCATCAGGCTCTGGCCGGTGTCGGCCACCCGGGTTTCGCGGCGGCCATCGGCGTGCTGGAAGTGGATCGAGATTGGCATCGGTTCCTTGGGTGAAGGGGGTCAGAAGCGGCCGAAGTACTCGCGCCGTTCCCATTGCGCCGCATCGGGCGCGGCAGCCTGGCGGGCAAGCTCATGGCGCTTGACGGTGTCGAACACGCGGCACAGGGCCGGGCCCAGACCGGCTTGCAGCACGGCGTCGTCGTGCAGGGCGTCCAGCGCTTCGCCCAGGGTGGCCGGCAGCCCGGGCAGGCCGGTGGCATACGGCTGCTCGACCGCCGGCGGCGGCTCCAGGCATCGGTCGATGCCGTCCAGCCCGGCCCAGACCTGGGCGGCGAGCACCAGGTAGGGGTTGGCCTGGGCCTCGGGCAGGCGGTTCTCGATCCGCGTGCCGGCATCGCCGCGCCGGCCGCTGCCGAGCACACGCAGCATCGCGCCGCGGTTGTCGCGGCCCCAGCAGGCGTGGGCCGGGGCCATGGGGCTGCCGGCATAGCGGCGATAGGCCGGTGGCGTCGGTGCGCACAGCGCGGTCATGCCGCGGGCGTGTTCCAGCAAGCCGGCCAGCCACTGCATGCCCAGCGGCGACAAGGACTGGCCAGCGGCCAGGGGTGCGAACGCGGGCACCGCCGCGCCGCCACCCCGACCCGAGCGCCACAGCGACTGGTGCACATGCCAGCCGCTGGCCACCGCCTCCGGCAACGGCGGCCTGCAGCAGAAACTGGCGTGCCAGCCGCGACGGCGCAGGGCCTGGCGCACCGCGCTGCGAAACAGCACCAGCTGGTCGGCCGCAGTCAGTGCATCGGTGGGCGCAAAGACGGCCTCGAACTGGCTGGGGCCGAGCTCGACCTCCAGCGACCGCAGCGGCAGGCCCAGCGCCAGCGCGGTGTCGCGCACCACGGTCAACGGCTCGGCGGCACGGTCGGCCCAGACCTCGGACAGCAGGCCCCAGCCCGGGTGCAGCACCGCGACTTCCGGGGGCTCGGCCGGCGCCTGCGCGTCGGTCGCGGCGTCGCGCGCGTCGACGATGCGGTGGATGTGGAACTCGACCTCCAGCCCGCAGCGCAGCGTCAGCCCACGCCGCGCCAACGCGGCCAATGCGGCTTGAAGCGCCGAGCGTGGATCGGCGGCATGGGGTTCGCCCCGGGTGTCGCAGGCCTGGGCGCGCAGCCAGCCGGTGCCCGGTGCCCAGGGCAGCTCGACGAGGCTCGCCGGGTCGGGCCACAGCACCACGTTGTCGGCCGCACCCAACCCGAGCGATGCGGCCTCGCCGTCGAACACCTTGAACGCGGTGCGGTCCGCCGTGTCCTTGAGCAGCAGGGTGCTGACCATGCCGACGCCGTGCTCGAGCGCCGACGACAGGGCCGCCGCCGCGCCGTCGAGCACCAGGGTCTTGCCACGCAAGCTGCCGTGCAGGTCGCACCAGCCGACGCGGACCTCGCGCAGGCCGCGCCGCTTGACCGCCGCGAGCAGGCGGCGACGCTCGGCAGCGGTCGTCACGTCTTCGGCTCGTCCGCGACCGGGGGCATCGCACGCCAGGGAGCCTGCGCCCGCTGTGCGGCAGCCAGTTCGGGCCAGCGCTCGCGCCAGCCGTTGGCGTCGACGATGCAGTCGATGGTCACCGGCCCGTCGACGTCCGGCGGCGGTGCCTGCAGCGGCTGGCCGGCCTCGACCGCATCGATGGCCTGCATCAGCCAACGGCGATAGGCGACGATGGCCTTGTCGCTCTGCCCCAGATGTTCCTTCGTGCGGTCGACGATCGGGCCGGGGCTTTCAACCGCCCACTGGTCGTGGCGGTTGATGTCCTCCTCGCCCATGCCCAGGTAGGTGCGGCTGCGCTGCTCGGCCGGATCAAAGCCCCAGTCGTCGTGGCGACCATGGCGCGGCAGGTGGTCCGGCAGGCGGATGCCGGCCAGCCGCTGGTTGCGCATCGTGGCCTTGTCCAGGGGATCGCCATAACTCGTGAACACGGTGTACCAGAAGGTCCGCTCGTCGTCGACCGGCACGTGCCATTGCGAGATCGTCACGCTTCCCGACAGCGGGATGACAAAGGCCTGCGGGAGCAGCGCGTGGGTCACCCGCACGTGCATCAGCGCCTCGTCGATGCGACGCAAGGCGGTCAGGCGCAGCAACCCGTGCGCCGTCTGCTCGACCTGGATCTCCGGGTTGCAGCGCTCGCGCATCACCCGTGTCATCGGCCAGCGTTCGCCGTTCACGCTGCCGACGCTGGCCGCACGGAACTGGCGGCCGAAGGTCGCCGACAGGTCGTCGTCCTGCAAGTAGCGGTGCAGGAACGAGGGATGCGCCGGGTCAATGCCGACCTCCATCGCCTGCAGCCAGTTGCAATGCCACTGGCCCTTGAAGGCAAACGAATGACCTGCCGGCGCGGCAAAGGCGTCCAGCCCGGGCAGCGGCGGCGGCGGGCCGTCGCCCAGCCAGGCCCAGACGACACCGGCCGCCTCCTGCACCGGCAGGCTGCGCTGGCGGACCCGGTCGCACAGCCGGCTGCCGGTGGGCTCGGCGGGTGTTTCGAGGCACCGGCCGTCGGGCGCGAACTTCCAGCCGTGGAACGGGCAGCGGATGCCGTCGGGCTCGATGCGCGCAAACGCCAGGTCCGCCTGTCGGTGCGCGCAGTGGCGGTCCAGCAGCGACCACGCGGAGCCACCCAGGCCGCGGGCGAGCACGAAGTCCTCGCCCAGCACACGCAGCGCCTTCAACGGCCGCTCGGCCATGCGCGCGTCGAGCGCCGGGTCGAATTCGTCGACCAGGGCCACGGGCTGCCAGAACCGGCGCAACAGAGCGCCACACGGCGTGCCGGGGCCGATGCGGGTCAGGCGGTGGTTGAGGGCGGCTTGCACGGGGCGTCCTTCTCCTGTGTGGGCTCGGGGGTCAAGGCCGGCGTCGCGACCGGCTGCGGCGAGGTTTCAAGCCACGGCTGCCGCGGCGGGGTGACGCGGGCATGTTCACGGCGGGCCCACGACATCGACGCGGCGACACCGCAGCGCGGAGCGTGCGCTGGGGTGGGTCGCCATGCGTCCTTCAGACACCCAGGTAGTCGTTCAGCGCCGGGTTGTCGCGCAGTGCGGCCGACGCGCCGGCCAGCACGACCTGGCCCTTCTGCAGCACCACGGCGCGGTCGGCGTGGGCCAGGACCTTGCGGTAGTCGCGGTCGACGATGAGCGTGGCGATGCCGTCGGCACGGATCTCGCCGATCACACGCCAGATCTCGGCCACGATCAGCGGCGCCAGGCCCTCGGTGGCCTCGTCGAGGATGATCAGCTCGGGCTGCGTCATCAGCGCGCGGCCGATCGACAGCATCTGCTGCTCGCCGCCCGAGAGCTGCGCGCCGGGGTGGCCGATGCGCTCGGCCAGCCGCGGGAAGGTGGCCATCACGCGGTCGAAGCTCCAGCCCTTGCCGCGCGGCGCCACCTTCGCGGGTTTGGCGGCCATCACCAGGTTCTCGCGCACGCTGAGGTTGGGAAACACGCCGCGGCCCTCGGGCACGTAGGCGACGCCGCGGCGCGCCACCTCGTGCGGGCGGCCACGGCTGAAGTCCTCGCCGAACAGGCGGATCTGGCCCTCGCGCTGCGCCACGTGGCCCAGCAGCGTGCGGATCAGCGTGCTCTTGCCCATGCCGTTGCGGCCGAGCAGGCCCAGGGTTTCGCCGCGGGCGATCTGCAGGTCGATGCCGTGCAGCACGTGGCTGCTGCCGTACCACGCGTGGATCTCGCGGGCGTCGAGGATGGGGTCGCTGTGGCTGCTCATCTCAATGGCCACCCAGGTAGGCGGCCTGGACCTGCGCGTCATTGCGCACGGCCTCGGGCGTGCCGTGGGCGATGACGCCGCCGTTGACCATCACCGTGATGCGGTCGGCGACGCGGAAGACGGCGTCCATGTCGTGCTCCACCAGCAGGATGGCGTGGTCGGCCTTCAGCTCGTGCAGCAGGGCCAGCATGCGCTCGGTCTCCTCGGCGCCCATGCCGGCCAGGGGTTCGTCGAGCAGCAGCACCTGCGGCGAGGTGGCCAGGCACATCGCGATCTCCAGTTGCCGCTTCTGGCCGTGGCTCAGCAGGCCGGCGGGGCGTTCGAGGACGTCGGCAAGCCCCGTGCGCGCCGCGGCCTCGCGGGCGGCCGCGGTGCTGGGCTGGCAGCGCGCAGCGGACTCCCACAGCGCCCAGGGCCGTGGCGTGCGCGACTGCGCGGCGAGGCGGCAGTTCTCGAGCACCGAGAAGCTCGGGAAGATGGTCGTGCGCTGGTAGCTGCGGCCCAGGCCGGCACGCGCGCGCTTCGGCTGCGACCAGGCGGTGATGTCCTGGCCCAGCAGCTCCACCGTGCCCGCCGAGGGCGGGAACTCGCCCGAGAGGATGTTGATCAGCGTGCTCTTGCCCGCGCCGTTGGTGCCGATGACGGCATGCACGGTGCCTCGCCAGAGCTCCAGCGAGACGTCGTTGACGGCCACCAGGCCGCCCCAGCGGCGCGTGATGCCGCGGCCGCGCAGCAGGACCTCGCCGGGCGGACCTTCGCCGGGCGTCGGCGTCGTCGTGCTCATCGCGGCTCCTTCAGGCCCGGCTGGGCCTCGGCACGCCGCGAGGCGCGCCCGGCCAGCCGCGCCGCCAGCTGCCCCGGGATGCCCACCAGCCCGCGCGGCAGCAGCGCCACGCTGGCGATGATGGTCAGGCCCATGCCCAGGTGCCAGTGCCGGGCGAAGCCGCCGAAGATGGCCTCGCTCTTGAAGAACTCCTGCAGCAGCACGTAGGCGAAGGCCCCGATCAGCGCGCCGCGCAGGTGGCCGATGCCGCCGAGGATGATCATGATGAGCACCGAGCCCGAGAGGTGCCAGCTCATCAGCTCGGGGTTCACGTAGCCGTCCTTCACCGCGAACAGGAAGCCGGCCAGGCCGGCGATGGCGCCGCTCAGCGTGAAGGCCGCCAGCTTGTACGGGTAGGTGGCAAAGCCCGTGGCGCGCATGCGCTGCTCGTTGACGCGGATGCCCGCCAGCGCGCGCCCGAAGCGCGAGCGCGACACCACCGCCAGCAGTGCAAACGTGGCCAGCAGCGCCACCCACGCAAAGCCGTACATCACCACGCCGCCCTTGAGCTCGAACACGCCCGGGATGGCCGGCTTGGCGTTGAGGTAGATGCCGTCGGTGCCGCCGCCCAGCGGCGTGTCGTGCACCACGTAGTAGGCCATCTGCGCGAAGGCCAGCGTCACCATGATGAAGTAGACGCCCTTGGTGCGCAGGCTGAGTGCGCCCACCGCCAGCGCGTACAGCGCCGCCGCGGCCACGCAGGCCGGCAGCAGCCACAGCAGGTTGGCGGGGTCGTAGCCGGGGCTCAGCAGCACTGCGGCGTAGGCGCCGATGCCGAAAAAGGCCGCGTGGCCGAAGCACACGAGGCCGGTGCCGCCCACGAGCAGTTCCAGGCTCAGCGCAAAGATCGCGAAGATCATGATCTTGGCGACGAGGTCCAGGCCATAGCTGCCGGCGAACAGCGGGTAGGCCGCCAGCGCGGCAAAGGCCGCGACGACGAAGCCGATCTGGCCACGATTCAGTGTCATTGCACAAAGGTCCAGTCAAGCGGCCGCCGCGGAGCCGGCTCCGCCGGGCCGCTGGCGGCGCCCCCTTGAGGGGGAGCGCCGAAGGCGCTGCGGGGGTGGTCCATCACCCCGCCTTGAACAGGCCGTCGGGCCGCCAGAGAAGGATCAGCGCCATCAGCACGTACACCAGCACACCGGCCGCCGAGGGCAGCAGCACCTTGCCGAAGGTGTCGACGAAGCCGATCAGCAGCGCCGCCACCAGCGCGCCGCGGATCGAGCCGATGCCGCCGATGACGACCACCACGAAGCAGATGATCAGCACCGACTGCCCCATGCCCGGGTAGACGCTGCTGACCGGCGCCGCCACCATGCCCGCGAAGGCCGCCAGGGCCACGCCGGCCGCGAACACCACGCGGTACAGGAAGGAGATGTCCACGCCGAGCGACTGCACCATCTCGCGGTTGGTGCTGCCGGCGCGGATCATCATGCCCAGCCGCGTGCGCGTGAAGACGAAGTACATGCCGATGGCCAGCAGGATGCACACGCCCGAGATGAAGAGGCGGTACACCGGGTAGGTCATCATCTCGCCCAGCGGCAGCGCCGCGCTCAGCAGCGGCGGCACCGGCACGCCGTGCACGTCGTCACCGACGATGAGGCTGCGCACCTCCTCGAACACCAGGATGAGGCCGTAGGTCATCAGCACCTGCTGCAGGTGCTCGCGCTCGTAGAGGTAGCTGTAGAAGGCCCACTCGAGCACGTAGCCCAGCAGCACCGCGAGCACCACGCCCACGGCCAGCACCGAGAAGAAGCCGCCGCCGAAGGTGGCGGCCACCGGCGGCGACAGCGCAAACGCCATGTAGGCGCCGATCATGTAGAAGCTGCCGTGGGCCAGGTTGATGACGCCCATGATCCCGAAGATCAGCGTCAGCCCGCTGGCCACCAGGAACAGCAGCAGCCCGTACTGCACCGCGTTCAGGCACTGGATGAGGAAGGTGGCGAGGTCCATGCGGTGCAGGGGTCGTGGGCCGGTGGCGGCGCCTCAGCGCATGTTGCAGCCGCGGGCGGGGTCGGGCAGCACCTTCACGGCAATGCCGGTCATGGTGTTCTCGCGGCCCTTGGCCTCGCGGATGTAGAAGTCCTGCACAGGGTTGCCGGCGGCGGCGAGCGTGTACTTGCCGCGCGGGCTGTCGATGCTGGCCTTGCGCATGGCGCTGAGCATGGCGTCGCGGTTCTTCACGTCGCCCTTCACGGCGTTGAGGCCGGCGGCCAGGATCTGCGCCGCGTCGTAGCCCTGCACCGCGTAGACGTCGGGCTGCAGCTTGTATCGGATGGCGTAGGCCGAGCGGAACTTGTTGTCGCGCGGCGTGTTCAGGCCGTCGGCGTAGTGCAGCGCCGTCTGCAGGCCCTGCGCCGAGGGGCCCTGGGCCTCGAGCACGCCGTCGGTCAGGAAGCCCGAGCCGATGAGCGGCGTGGTGCGGCGCAGGCCCGCGGCGTCGTAGTCCTTGACGAACTTGGCCGCGCCGGCCCCGGCAAAGAAGGCGAACACGACATCGGGCTTCTGCGCCGCGATCTCGGTGAGCAGGGCCTGGAACTCGACGTTCGGGAACGGCAGCGTCAGGTCCTTGATGACCTTGCCTCCGCCCTTCTCGAAGGCCTCGGTGAAGCCCTTGGCCGACTCCTGGCCGGCGGCGTAGTTCCAGTAGATGGTGACCGCTCGCTTGTAGCCCTTCTGCGCCGCCATCACGCCCGAGGCGAAGCCCGGCTGCCAGTTGCTGAAGCTGCTGCGCAGGATGTTGGGCGCGCACAGCGGGCCGGTGATGGCGTCGGCGCCGGCGTTGGGCACGATCAGCGGCGTGCCGCTCTCGCGCACCGCGCGCGCCATGGCCAGCGCCACGCCCGAGTGCACGGTGCCGACGACGACGTCGACGTTGTCGCGCTTGATGAGCTTGTTGACGTTGTCGGTGGCCTTGGAGGGGTCGCTCTCGTCGTCCACGCGCACGAACTCGATCTCGCGGCCGGCAAGCTTGCCACCCTGCTCGGCCACGTAGAGCCGGAAGCCGTTCTCGATGGCGGTGCCCAGCGCCGCAAAGGTGCCGGTGGCCGGCAGCATGAGGCCGACCTTGAGCTTGGCCGGGGCCTGGGCCTGGGCGGCCAGCGGGGTGGCCAGCGAGATGGCGGCGGCCAGGGCGATTCGGGTGATGTTCAAGGTGTCGTCTCCGGGTGGTGATGTGAAAAGAACGCGCCGCAGGCGGCGATGAGTGTCTCGGGCTGGTCGCGGTGCGGCGAGTGGCCGCAGGCGGGCAGCTCGAGCAGCTGCGTCTGCGGCACCCGCTCCCGGATGCCGCGGATCTGCGCCAGCGTGCCGTACTCGTCGTCGAGCCCCTGCACCGCCAGCAGCGGACAGCGGATGGTGCCGATCTCCTGCCCAATGTTCCAGCCGCGGAAACGCGCATCCAGCCAGATGTCGTTCCAGCCCCGGAACGCGGAGTCGGGGTCGTCGTGATGGCGGGCCAGGCGCTGGCGCAGGTCCGTCGTCTCGTAGGCGGTGCGGGCCTTCTCGATGCTGGCGATGGACAGGTCTTCCACCAGGATGTGCGGCGCCAGCACGACGCAGCGGCTCACGCGATCGGGCCAGCGCGCGGCGTGCAGCAGCGCGATCGAGCCGCCATCGCTGTGGCCGAAGAGCGCATACGGGGCCTGCACGCCCAGCGCCGCCAGCAGCGCCGGCAGCAGCTCGTGCGCCTGGCGATGCATGAAGTCGGGGTTCCAGCGCTCATCCAGCGGGCGCGGCGTGCTGCGGCCGTAGCCGGGGCGCGAGTACACGAGCCCGCGGCAGCCCAGCGCCGTGCACAGCCGCTCGGGGAAGTCGCGCCACATCGACAGCGAGCCCAGGCCCTCGTGCAGGAAGACGAGCACCTCGCCCTGCCCAGGCTCCAGCGCGCCCACCCAGGCGTGCTCGATGCGCATCGCGCGGCCGGCCCAGTCGATGTCGACGAACGACACGCTCACGGGCTGCTTGTTCAAACCCGGGCTTCCTTCTCGCGCAGCTTGAAGCGCTGGATCTTGCCGGTCGCCGTCTTGGGCAGCTCGGCCACGAACTCGATCAGCCGCGGGTATTTGTAGGGCGCGAGCTTGTCCTTGACGAAGGCCTTGAGCTCGGCGTCGGACGCCTCGGCGCCGGCCTTCAGCACCACGAAGGCCTTGGTCTTGGTCAGGCCCTCGGCGTCGGGCACGCCGATCACCGCCGCCTCCAGCACCGCGGGGTGCT
>Ga0315902_10004446_pt1 | contig 20296 bp, 25 predicted proteins | sample LakEriMetagenome_9_FD_203523 | JGI IMG/M metagenome (GOLD analysis project Ga0315902, IMG submission 203523) | Freshwater fungal communities from buoy surface, Lake Erie, Ohio, United States - Buoy 12 MA117 | ecosystem: Environmental > Aquatic > Freshwater > Lake > Lake biofilm | place: USA... | reverse complement strand
ACCCTCACACTGCCGAACGTCAGCGGCACGGTCTTGCAGTCTGGAACGGCTGTCACGGCTGCACAGGGCGGCACAGGGCTCACTTCGCCCGGCTCCAGCGGGAACGTCCTGACCAGCGATGGCACGGGATGGACTAGCGCAGCCGCGAAGGTCATCAACGTCCAGTCTTTTGACTCTTCAGGAGTCTGGACAAAACCATCCGGCTATAGCGCAAACAGCCGTGTTTTCATTCAGGCTTGGGCCGGTGGTGGTTCTGGCGCTAGACATACAACTGCCGCTAGTGCGTCTGGGGGCGGCGGTGGCGGATATAGCGAGCGGTGGGTTAATCTATCTCAATTGGGAGCAACTGAAACGGTCACCATTGGTGCTGGTGGCGTGTCCAGAACAGGCTCCAATCAAAGCGGCGATCAAGGTGGAAACACGAGCGTCACTATTACTACGGGCGGTACTTTTACAGTCTATGGAGGGGCTGGAGGAATTCAAGCGGGAAACGGCGGCGGCGGCGGCGGGCAGTTGTCGGCGGCCTCCGGTTTCACTCCCGGATTGCCGTTTTTTGTAACAGACAGTGGTGGCGCAAAGCAGGGTATTGGTGATGCCACTATCCAGAGTGATGGCGCTGCTATGTTTCATGGTGGCGGTGGTGGGTACACCACAAGCGCTCCCGGTAAAAATAGCGTTTGGGGCGGCGGCGGCGGCGGGGGTGCTGGCGCTAGTGGGGCCACAGTCGCTGGTACATCAATTAATGGTGGGTCTGGAGGAACTGGCGGCGCAACTGGCACGGCAGGCACACAGCCTGCTGGCGGCGGAGGAGGAGGGACAACGACATCCGGCGCTGGTGGTGCGGGCCGCGTAATCATCACTGTCTTCCCGGCGTAAGGAGAGAATGATGTCTACTTATGCAGTTATCAATTCTAATACCAACATCTGCGACAATATCATTGTGCTAGATGAGGGCTCCCCGTGGACGCCTCCTGCCGGGCACTACATTGTAAATATTGACGAGGGTCAGGGCGGTATTTTTTGGAGCTACGATCCTGCCACGCAAGTGTGGACTGCGCCGCCCGAATTAGAGACTGCTGTTAACGAGGTAACCCAATGAGCACCTTAAAGGCCATCAACCTCGTCCACCCGACCAGCGCGACGAACAACATCGTTCTGGACAATGCTGGCAACATGACTGCTGGCGGCACACTGGCTATGTCCTCGTCGTTCATGCGGAACCGCATCATCAACGGCGCGATGGTCATTGACCAGCGCAATGCGGGGGCTAGTGTTACGCCGACAGGTGACGGTGTTTATACCTTGGACCGTTGGCAAGTTTCATTGAGCGCCGCATCTAAATTTAGCCTCCAGCAGTCTTCAACTGCTCCAACGGGGTTTAGCTATTCAACTCTGATAACTTCATTGTCTGCTTATTCCGTTCCGTCCGGCGGTTACTTCATGTTTAACCAGCCTGTTGAAGGCTACAACATGGCCGACTTCGGGTGGGGAACAGCTTCCGCTAAAACAGTAACGATTTCATTTTGGGTAAATTCGTCTCTTACGGGGACATTTGGCGGGGCCATTCAGAACAACGCCCAGAACAGGGCTTATCCGTTCAGCTATACGATTTCTGCTGCAAACACTTGGGAGCAGAAATCAGTAACAATTGCTGGTGATACGTCAGGGACTTGGCTTACGACGAATGGCGTTGGCATGTACCTCCGTTTTGGTCTTGGCGTTGGCTCAACATTCAGCACGACTGCTGGAGCTTGGACGGCTGGTCAGTATTTTGCTCCCACAGGCGCAACTTCTGTAGTCGGAACCAACGGCGCAACCTTCTACATCACCGGCGTCCAGCTTGAAGTTGGCACGGTCGCAACTCCGTTTGAGCGCCGCCAGTACGGGACCGAATTTATGCTGTGTCAGAGGTATTTCATCTCGTCCTACAATCCGGGGACGGCGGTCGGAACTGCAACAGGTGATGCCACAGGGCCGCTGCTGCAAGTTGGTACAACAGCTAATTCAAACTCACCATTTTTCCCGACCGTCTATCCGGTCACGATGAGGACGTCGCCAACCGTGACGACATACAGCCCTAACACTGGGGCGTCCGGGAAAATCAGGAAGCGGGCCTCACCACAATCGGACGTCAACTCTGCATTGTTTCGCAATACAGCAACGTGCGGGACCTTTGGTCCGAACGGCACTGGTGGAACGACCGATGAATATGAATGTCACTTCACGGCAAGCGCGGAGCTTTGATCCATGTATCAGCTAGTCACCGACAAGGCGAGTAATGAGACATTGTGCATCAAGCGCCTCGCTGACAATGCCTTCATCCCATTTGACCCCGCCAACACCGACTACCAGAAATATCTGGAGTGGCTTGCTGAAGGCAATGCGCCGCTGCCGCCTGAAGGAGAAGATAAATGAGCCTGATCCTCAATGGCACCACGGGCCTGTCTGACGTTGACGGCTCGGCTGCAACTCCTGCCATTCGCGGCACGGACGCGAACACCGGCATGTTCTTCCCTGCGGCTGACACGATTGCTTTTGCAACCGCTGGCACAGAAGACTTCCGCATCGGTTCTGCGGGCGAGCTTGGCATTCAAGGCGCAAACTACGGGACGTCCGGTCAGGTTCTGACATCTGGTGGATCCGGGGCTGCGCCTACATGGACAACGCCTTCTGGAACTGCAACTGGCACGATCATTGGCTACGGCTCGTCTAGCCCGCCCAGCGGGTTCCTCGCTTGTGACGGCAGCACCTACAACGATGCTTCTTACACCGCACTTGCAGCGGTGCTCGGGAACATCCGCTCCAACGTCTATACAAATAATTACGCTAGTACCCTGCAAATTGGAGACGGCACTGGTTTCGCCAATTCTAGGGTATTTCTTCTGCGGGACAATTCAGCAACAGCTTCATATTTTTCCGCAGACTCTGGAGCAACATGGAGTTCAACAACTTCTCCGCTTGGCGGCAACATTGTCTGGACCGGAACTTATTATGTCGCTGGACACTGCATAGACTGTAGCGGGTCGGCTGGTATTTTTTATAGCACCAATGCTACATCTTGGACGCGAGTTACGACCAACATCAACTACACAGTCAGCGGGATTGCGTGGAGCGGTAGCCGCCTTGTTGCGGTTGGTCAGAATGTTGCCAGCAACTCATACAGCACCAATCAAGGTTTGAACTGGACGGCTGGCGGCGCAATCGGTTTCAATACTTATGACGTAACATTTGGAGCTAGTCTCTTTGTTGCTGTTGGCGTCAGCGGGTCTGCCGGTCGCATTTCAACATCAACTGATGGAACCTCGTGGACAAGCCGCACACTTCCATCTGGGTTTGCGACCTCTGTCCCGATCATCTCTGTAAATTTCGTGAATAGTCGCTTTGTCGCAGTAGATCAGAACTGCAACGTGGCGAGCAGCACAGATGGAATAACTTGGACGCTAGATTTTTCCACCGGGAATAGGCTTGCATCGCCGTTTGCAGCAGCAAGCGCAGGAATTAGAAACCGTGTTGCCTATAATACTGCTGACAGCAGCTATTATCTGTTGGGATGCTACAGCACGAACCTTTCAAGCTGGTTCCAAGTTCCTAAAGCTGCTTCTTACGGTCCAGTAGTAGGCTCTACAATCATGAATGTAGTGGTTTCGGATGGCACACGTCTTTATAATGCCAGCGGGACTATCTACAATCCAATCCCGTACACAACCTCAACCCAATTCCTTGTCCCGAACCTGACGACCAATGTATCGGCGGGCGTGTTCTACCACATCAAAACGTGAGGCTCGCGATGTATGTAATCTATCAATACAACGCCTTCTCTGTTTATGAAGGTGTGAACAGGCAAATCGCAGACACGCAAGGCTGCCCTATGGGGTGGACAACTGTGCAGCCGCCGACCATTCCGCAAGGCAAGTTTGCGTACTTCCGTGGCCCGGACTGGATCATCATTGATGAGTATCCGGGGACGTATCCTGTGCCAGAGCCATCGACAGACGCGCCCGTCAATGAACCGCCGACAGTCGCATGACTTTGGAAAACAAACCACTCAGCTTTGGCAAGCTGTCTGGAACCATATACGACGCGCCTGACGTTGGAGACATTCTTCCCATGCACACACATGGCGAAAAAGACGTCCACATCACCGTTGTCGCCCGTGGGTCTTTCAGGGTCCACGGCGATGGTTGGGAAATGGTTGCCAAAGCTGGTGATGTGTTAGATTGGAAGCCGGGCCAAGCACATGAGCTTATCGCTCTTGAACCAAACAGTCGCTTCGTAAACATCGTAAAAGGGTGACGATAGTGGACCACCAGACGCTTATGAATGCCGCTTTCATGATTGCTACCGGCGTTGGCGGGTGGTTCGCCCGCGAGATGTGGGGCGCGGTGAAAGAACTGCGCGAAGATCTCCACGACATCGAGACGGATCTTCCAAAGAACTACGTCATGAAAGTCGATCTCGACAAGCGCATGGAGCATATCGAGCAGATGTTCCAGCGCATCTATGACAAGCTTGAAGCAAAGGCAGACAAGCCATGAGCAGCACCACTGAAGACAAACAAGAGAAGATGGCTCTCGAAATGGCGGCGAACTCCTCGAAAGGGGCGCTGGTTGAGAAGATCGTCTTCGCCGGTATCCCGATCCTGTTCTCGTGTGTGGTCTATCTCATGGGCAGCCTGTCCAATGCGAGCAACGAACTTATTCAACTCAAGTCCAAAATTGCGGTGGTCGTGAACGCTGAGAACAAAGCGATCCCGCCGCAAGGCACGACGATTGATATGGCTCAGATCAGAGAGAGCCTTAATGACAAGATTGACAAGGTTGAGCGCGACGCGGCTCTGGCTCGTGCAGCGATGACGCTGGATCGTGAACGGTCTATGGCTGCTATTGAGAAGAGCCGAATGGACATGACTGCGGACGCCGCTGGTGCTCGTTCTGCTATCCGTTTTGAGATGGAACGGATGCGGGCAGAGCTTGATAAGCGCCTATACCTCTTAGAGCAGAGAAAATGATCACCGCGAAGGTGGTCCTCATTGCTTGGATGCTTGATGTTCAAACGACGAATGTCATGTACTTCATGCCAATCATGGTGATGCAAGATGATGCAACGTGTCAAAGAGCTTTGGTTGACCTTAAAGAAACGCACAGGCGAGGCTATGCATACAATCTCGCAATTCGTGGCGCGTGTATTCCGGCGGACATAGGGGGATAGAATGGACATTCTAAAGGTAGCGGGGCCCCTTCTTGGACAACTTGCCCCCACCCTCGCGACGGCCCTCGGCGGCCCGCTTGCTGGTCTTGCAGCAAAGACCTTGTCCAACGTCCTGCTCGGCAACGAGACGGGATCAGAGGCCGACATTGCAAAAGCTTTGCAGGCGGCTACGCCGGATCAGCTTGCCGCCATCAAGCAAATTGACGCCGACTTCAAGACCCGTATGGCCGAGCTGGAGATTGACCTTGAGCGCATCAGCGCTGGTGATCGGGACAGCGCCCGCAAACGGGAGATGTTCACAGGCGACCACACGCCTAAGATCTTGGCGGCAGCGATCACAGTCGGCTTCTTCGGCATTCTCTTCTGGATGTTCGTCTACGGCGTGCCCAAGAACGGCAACGAAGCACTCTTGCTGATGCTCGGCGCTCTCCAGACTGCTTTCACAGGCGTTATCGCCTACTATTTCGGCTCGTCGGCCGGTTCAAAGGCCAAGAACGAACTTCTCAAGGGTGAAAAGTGATGGAATTCAAAGGCGCGGCTCGCAAAGTTACCCCCGAAGAGATCGACCAGATCGCAATCGACCTTAAGGTCGAGGTCGCGGCCTTCCGCGCCGTGATCGCGGTTGAGGCTGCAGGATCCGGCTTCGACAAGGCTGGACGCCCCAAGGCCCTCTTTGAGCGCCACCACTTCTACAAGCACCTCAAGGACGCGCCGGGCCTGCAGGCCAATGCCGAGGCCGAAGGCTTGGCCTATCCGAAGTGGGGCACGAAGCCCTACCCGAAGGGCTCTGACGCGGTCTATGCCGAGATCGAGCGCGCCTGCACCATCGACGAGGAGGCCGCCCTCCTGTCCACCTCATGGGGTCTGGGGCAGATCATGGGCTCCAACTTCAAGATGGCTGGATGCGCCTCTGTCGAGGCCATGGTCGAGGAGGCCTGCGAATCAGAAGCTGGCCAGCTCCGTCAGATGGCCGCCTTCATCAAGTCTGCCGGCCTGCAGGACGAGCTGATGAATAAAGACTGGGCTAAATTTGCCCGTGGCTACAACGGCCCCGGCTATGCCCAAAACGCATATGATGTTAAGCTGGCGCAGGCTTACGAGAAGAACCGCAATGGCTGAGACCATGACCTTTGCCTCCCTCAAGGAGGACATGCGCAGATATCTGGAACGCGGCTTCACGTTCGCGACCGACCAGATCGTCTTTGAGCAACTCCCGCGCCTGATCAATCTGGCAGAGCGCAGGATTGCCCGCGAGCTAAAGGTCGAAGGTCTCATCAACGTCGTCACCAGCACGATGCAGCCGGGTCTTGCTGTTTACCCCAAGCCCGACCGCTGGCGCACGACTGTGTCTTTCAACTACGGCACAGGCGACCAGAACAATGATTACACACAGCTCTTCGCCCGCTCTTACGAGTACGTCCGCGAATACTGGCCCGACCGGACACAGACCGGCGTACCCCTGTTCTATGCCGAATATGACTACAACAATTGGATTGTGGCCCCCACACCTGATGCCGCATACCCATTTGAAGTGCTCGTTTATCAGCTCCTGCCCCTGCTCGACGACACAAACCAGACCAACTGGCTCACCGATTACGCACCGCAGGTGCTCCTCTACGGTGCGCTTTTAGAGGCGACCCCGTTCCTGAAGAACGACGAGCGCATCCAAGTCTGGCAATCCATGTATGACCGCGCCGCACAGGCGCTCAACGGCGAAGACTTGGCGAAGATCCTCGACCGCTCTGCTCGCCGCAAGGAGGTCTAAATGACAACCTATACCGACGTCTTTGGTGGCACGAACATCTACCCGTCAGATGTCTCGTATTTGCCTTTCAATCTGACCACGACAGACGTCGTCCTTGCGTGGCCGCTGGAAACCAATTCCAACACCGACGCTTACGATTATGTTGCCGCGCGCATCATGAACGTGAACAGCACCGGCACGAGCCGCAAGGTTTTCTTGCCGGCTGCCAATCAGGCGTCTGTGGGCGAGTGCTTCCTGTTCAACAACGTGGGCAGCACGACATTTACTGTCGTTACCAGCACAGGCACGACGATCTGCAGCATAGCCGCTGGCCAGCTCTGGCAGGTCTACATGACCAGCAACAGCACGGTTTCTGGCGTGTGGTCTTCGTACCAGTTCGGGGCTACGACCTCGACGGCCAATGCTGGCGCTCTTGCTGGCCTTGGTCTCAAGGCAATCACGACAACGCTGAACCAAGCGATTGTCGTTTTCGCGCTGAACTCGGCATATACGCTGAACACATCTGAGCGCGCCCATTTAATCAATTGGACTGGCGCGAGCGGCACGGTTTCTTTCGCTGCGGCATCAACACTTGGCTCAGACTGGTTCTGCTACATCCGCAACAGCGGATCGAGCAACATCACTCTTGACCCAAGCTCGGCTGAACTGATCGACGGCGGCTCAACGCTTGTGATCGCGCCTGAAGATTCGTGCATGATTATCTGCGACGGCGTCGGTTTCTACACCGTTGGCCTGACACAGGCTACGGCTGGAACCTTTGACTATCTCGCAATCGACGTTGCAGGCACTGGCAATTACACGCTGTCCACGTTTGAACTGAACCGCGTTGCATACAATCTGTTTGGCATCCTCACTGGCAACCGAAACATCATTGTTCCGGCCACGATCCAACAGTATTGGATCACGAACGACACGACGGGATCGTTCTCGCTCACGGTTAAAACCAGCGCAGGCACTGGCATTATCGTCCCGCAGGGCGAAGCGCAAATTCTGTATTGCGATGGCACAAACGTCGTTCAGGCCCAGACAAGCGCTGGCATTGCTACGCCGATCCCTGTCGCAGATGGCGGCACGGGTGCTACAACCGCTTCCGGCGCTCGTGTTAATCTCGGCGGCACATCGACGGGTATTGCAGTCTTTACGGCTGCCAATGCCGCTGCCGGCCGCGCGGCTCTTGATGCCGTCAGCCCCGCAGAAGCAGCCGACATCGCAGTCCAATATGCAGTGGCGCTCGGCTGATGGCACCTTACATCATCAAATCACTGCCCGGCATCAAGCGAGACGGTACTCGCTTCGAGAACGGCTTCTATGTCGATGGGCAGTGGTGCAGGTTCCAGCGCGGTCTTCCGCGCAAGATGTTCGGTTATCGTCGCATCAGCAACGAAATGCCCGAGATATCTCGCGGCTTGAGCGGCTTTAACCAGAACGGCCTGCTCTATTTGATGTCTGGCAGCAAAAGCTACCTGACGCAGTTTCAGGTCAACCAGAACGGCCTTGTGACCAGCATCGCAGACAGAACGCCGACAGGGTTTCCTGCCGATGACAGGAACCTTTGGACGTTTGATGTCACCTACGATTCCGTCGGCGTTACGCCCGGATCTTACATTTTCGCTCACCCCGGCTTGAACCTTGCCGAGATCGACAGCGATGCGACATCCACACTCTACTGGGGTCTCGTCAACGACACCGTCGATCTGATCGCAAACAGCGCACCGGCCGTGTCTGGCGGTGTTGTAAGCCTGTATCCATACACTTTTGTTTATGGCTCAGACGGTTTTGTGGCGTGGAGCGTTGCCAACGATCCAGACGATTGGGCAAGCACAGGCTCCGGTTCTGCTTACGTTACGGCCCAAAAGATCGTGGCTGCGCTGCCGCTTCGCGCGGGCCCCGGCAATGCGCCGGCTGGCTTGTTCTGGTCTTTGGACAGCTTGATCCGCTGCACATTCGTGGGCGGCACGGCTGTCTTCCAGTTCGACACACTGACCACGCAAAGCTCAATCCTGTCGTCGCAGTCGCCCGTTGAATACGACGGCATCTTCTACTGGTGCGGCGTTGATCGCTTCCTCATGTTCAACGGCGTCGTGCGCGAAATTCCGAACCAGCTCAATCAGAACTGGTTCTTCGACAACCTCAACTATGCGCAGCGCCAGAAGGTGTTTGCATACAAGGTTCCGCGCTTCGGCGAGATCTGGTGGTGCTACCCGCGTGGCAATGCTACAGAGTGCACCCACGCCGTGATCTACAATGTGCGAGAGAACACTTGGTATGACACCGAGCTACCTAATAACGGCCGCTCTGCCGCGAAATTCGTCACCGTGTACCAGTACCCGATCACGGCAGGCGTCGTTGAAGACGGCGGCTTCTACAAGCTTTGGCAGATGGAATTCGGCCTTGATGAGATTGATGGGACGCAAATAAATTCCATCCCGTCCTATTTCCAGACGGCCGACATATCTGCCGTTGCCGATCAGCAGCAGCCGAAAAACCGCTCCTTGCGGGTGACCTACATCGAGCCCGACTTCATCCAGAGCGGCGAGATGACGTGCCAAGTCACGGGCCGCGCCAACGCTCGGTCCCCCGAGGTTACCAGCGACGAGCACGCATTCCCAGCTACGGCGAACTCGCCTGAAGAGCAGGTCGTGTTCTTCAAGGAAACCCGGCGCGAAATGCGCTTTATCTTCAAATCCAATGTGGTTGGCGGCAACTACCAGATGGGTCAGTGCATCGCTCACATTGAAACCAGCGACGGGACGCTCCTCGGATGATCGACCCTCGCGGCATGACAGTTACTGACTGGACCGATTCGATGGTCTATAGTCTTGAGAAATATGGGACGATTGGCCGTTTGGACGATCCAGAGAAGTGGCAAAATTGGGCTTTAGGTGTAGTATCGTTCTTCACAGTAGGAGCGCAGAACCCGCCAAACCCCATGAACTATAACGATTGGCAGGAATGGGCATTCGCCTTCACCCGTGCCGTTAACCTCCCCGGTGGCTGAGATGACGACTTACACTGCTGATTATCCCGCCAACTACCAGCCTCTGGCCAACGATGCCGCCGATTCGTCGTTTCGCGGCAACCCAATGGCCATGTTCTACGAAGGTGGCCGCGTAGGGACCAAGCCGGTGCGGATTGTCGTTCCGCGTGAGCCCCAGAATTATGCGAAGGGCGGCCTTGCCGCAGAAGCGCGCCGCGTTCGTGACGCAGGCGTTGGCGGCGACGAACTGATCATCCACATCAATCGAAAAGAATATGACGAGCTGGTCAAGAACTGGGGTGAGCCTACGATCAACCCCCACACCGGCATGCCGCAGTTCACGCCTTTCTGGAAGCAGAAGTGGTTTGCCCCCGTTGCAGCCATTGCCAGCGCGGCCCTTATGGCCACAGGCATCGGGGCACCGCTCGGCGCTGCCTTGCTCCCTACGTCCTTGGCTGGCACCACGATTGCCGGCGCGGCACTTCCCAGCGTCGTCGGCAACGCTCTTATCGGTGCAGGCGTCGGCGGCCTTACGGGCGGCACGAAAGGCGCTTTGCTGGGCAGCGCGCTCGGCGGCTTCGGCACCATTGGCGCGGGTGCGCTTGGTGCCACCGGCGCTGGCGTAACAGGCACAGGATCAGAAGGTTTTTCTGGTTGGTGGAGCCGCATGGGCTCTGGTGATTACTTTGGTGCGGCAGGCACTGGTGGCGCAGCCGAAGCTACCAATGCCGCTTATGCAAAGAGTGGCATGCCTCTTCCTCCTGTTCGCCCCACCGGCGCTGAAGCTGCCGCGCTTGGCATGACCTCTGCCGCACCCGAAGCTGCGGCGAAGGCTGCTGAAACGGGCATTCTGGCAAGTCTTGGCGGTGCAAAAACTGTCATTCCTGCGGCGCTCTTGGCCACCGCTGCGATGGGCGGCAAGCCGCAGGCTCTTCCTGATCAGGCAGGGGCGATTGAATCAACGGACCCCAATCTCACTAAGCGCCTCGATATGGCCCCGCTGTATCGCCCGCAACTGGCTGGGCCGGCGAATTACTACACATACGGATCTGGCCCTGAGAATGTTTTCTTTGGTGCACCCGTAGAGACAGAAGCGCCGACCGTTAAGGCCGCCACAGGTGGCCCTCTGAGCCGCTTCGTGCAGGGTGGCGGCACTGGCCGCTCCGACAGCATTGACGCCCGCCTGTCCGATGGCGAATACGTCATGGATGCTGAAACCGTGTCGATGCTTGGCGACGGATCTTCTAAGGCCGGGGCTCAACGTCTCGACCAGTTCCGTGCTAATATCCGCAAACAGAAGGGCCGCGAACTGGCCAAGGGCAAGTTCAGCCCCAATGCCAAGCGCCCCGAGGAGTACGTCTGATGGCCTTCCTCAACTTCCTGACACAAGGTCAGCCGCTGCCGTCCAAGACCTCGACCCTGACAACGTCGCAGGTTCCGCAGTATCTGTCTGACTACCTATACAACCTGATGTCAGGCGCTTACAGCGCAGCTCAAGAAGAGTACAAGCCCTACACCGGCCCGCGTCTGGCAGACTTTACTGAAGACCAGCTTTCTGCCTTTGACGTTACGCGAGACTCAGCGGGCGCTTACAAGCCGCAGCTTGAGGCCGCTGGCGAAACCGCAGAAACCGCCGCTGGCTTGAGCCCGACGGAAGCCGCACAGCCTTATTTTGAACAGGCCAGCGAAAACCTTCCGGGTGTCGTCGGCGACTACATGAACCCGTACATCGAGAATGTCACCGAACGCATGGGTGACATTGCGGCGCGTCAGATCAAAGAAAAGCTGATGCCGGAACTCGGCGATCAGTTCATTCGCGCCGGTCAGTTTGGCTCGACCCGTCAGCAGGAACTCGCCAACCGTGGTGTGCGCGACATCTCTGAAAACCTTGCCAGCCAGATCGGCGCACAGCTCGCATCTGGGTACACGACCGCTGGGCAGCAGGCGCAGGAAGATCTGCGTCGGCAGGCATCAATCGGTCAGGCTGCAGGCACCCTTACCGGCACCGAAATGCAGAACCTTGCCAACCTTGCAAACGTGCAAGGCGCTCTTGCCCAGAGAGGCCAGTCTCTTGGGTTGCAGGAGGCTGGCGCTCTTGAGACAATCGGGCTGACGCAGCAGCAGCAAAAACAAAAGAACCTTGATCTTGCTTATCAGGATTACATGCGTCAGTCGCAGTACCCGAAAGACCAGATCCGCTTCTTGAATGAAATGGTGCGCGGTCTTCCGTCTGGTGGTGGTACTACGAGTAGCTCAACCAGTGGCGTGGGCCAGCAGTATTCTGCATCGCCGCTCGCGCAGCTCGCCAGTGCTGGCATGAGCGCTGCCGCTATCAGCAATCTTCTGAAGTAGGTCTAAGCCATGGCAAACGGTGTCAATCAGGTTTATGAGGACTTGACCGAGGCGGACATGCCCGCCCCAAATGCTGTCCCGACCAGTGCGGATTTTTCCGTTCCGGGCGCGAGCCCGTTTGCCAACAATCCTGCGCTCAACCGAATTTATGAGCAGATACAAAGAGAATCTGCGGCACGCCGCAAAGCTCTTGAATCGCAAATGGGCATGATTGAACAGCAGGCCCAGCGCTATGGTCAGGAGGGCATGTCGCCCCTCGACAAGGCGTCGATCCTGTTTCAGGCGGCTGGTGCACTGGCTGCGCCCACGCGCTCTGGCGGCCTCATGGAAAGCGTTGGCTCTGCCGGCTCCGCCGTTTCGGGCCCGCTGATGAAAGCTGCGCAGGCCAAGCGCGACCGCGAAGACAAGGTGGCGCAGCTCCAGATGGCGCGTGCCAAACTGGCCGCAGAAATGGGCTCGACAGGCCCGTCTTCTTCTGAACTTCTGCAGCTCTATCGCCTCCAGCAAGAAGGCATCCAGAAGCCGGGCGAGACTGAGCGCTTGATGGAACGCCTGCGCACTGAGAAAGATCCAGAGATTCTTTCAGCAATTCGTAGCCGTCTCGGCATGACGCCGCAGATGGGCGAGACAGAACGCTTAGTGGACCGTCTTCGCACAGAAAAAGACCCCATTGCTATTGAAGCAATTCGAAGCAAGCTTGGCCTTAAAGAAGATGAGGGCAAGCCTGTCACGTTGACGCTGTCAGATGGTTCAACCTTCACTGCGACGTTCAAAGGCGGCAAATATTATAATCCCATCACTGGAAAGCTCTTCAGTGAGGAAGAGACAATGTCAAATCGCCAGCAAGAAATTGCTCGCGATAGGCAGGATCAAGCTCTTGAAACTGGTGTGCCGCTGGATCCTCGCGACCCATTTGCCAGCCTTTCTCCTAGAGAAAGAGAACGGGCGCGCATCAACCGCTTTAATGCAGATACTCGCGTTCTCCAAAAAGAAGCTGACGAAGTGTCTGACGCATCGCTTCGTGGCGAAATTGCTGACTACAGGCGCTTTGTCTTGTTGAACAACGAAAATCCGAACACCGGCGCGTTTTGGGGCAAGACGCCAAACATCACGGCCTCCGCGCAGCAAATGGGCGAAATCGAAGCCAAGCTCAAAATTGCAGCGGGTAAAGATTTGAAGGGCGCTGCGTCTGATAGAGATGTTGCAATGTTTGGTAACGCCGCTCCATCGACCAGCAAAGATCTTAAAGCGAACACGAATATCGCCCGCTTTGGTGTCATGCGCGCACAGACAGAACTTGATCGCCGTGCATTCATGCGCGATTATCTTGCAGTAAATAAAAATCTTCAAAATGCTGAAAGAGCTTGGCAGGAATACCTCAACGCCAATCCATTTTTTGAATACCCAGAGACATTCGATCCGAAAAAACTCAAGGTTGATGATCTGAGGCCCAATACCAAACGCCTGTCTTATCAAGAATACTTCAGGAAAAAGATGCAATCCGGTGCTACACCTGTTCGCAGAAATGCGCAGGGTGAACTTATAGCTGATTAAGGAAACGTATCATGCCTAAGATAGTCGAAGGCTTCAGCTTTCCTGATGACGCAACCGGCGCAGAGATTGATGCTTTTCTCAAAAAAAACAGAAAAGCTCCCGAGCAGAAAGACCCGCTTGCGGGAATGCCTGAAGAACGTCCAGATATGTCTTGGGGCGAGTATGGCAAGGGGCTGGCTCGATCTGCGGCATCTGGCCTGACGTTCAACTGGAGCGACGAAGGCCTTGCTGCTATTCGTGCGCGCGTTGAAGGCATTCCATACGAGCAGGCACTTGCTGACGAACGCACAAAAAAGAAAGCCTTCGAAGAGCAGTACCCCAAGATGGCCATCGGCGCAGAGATTGCCGGCGGTGTGCCAACAATGTTCGTGCCCGGTCTCGGTGTAGCAAAGGTTGCGCAATCGACCATGCAGGCAGGCCGACTTGGTCGCGCAATGGCAGGCCCGGTGGCGCAGGCTACAAAAGCTGGCGCTATCCAAGGCACACTCGCTGGAACAGGCGAATCCGAAAGCACTGATACCTTCAGCGCAGAAGACATTGCACAGCGGCTCAAAGGCGGCGCGCAGGGCGCGGCCGTTGGCGCTGGTGTTGGCGCTGGCATAGGGACGGCTGTCAAAGTTGGAACGCCTATTGTCAGGGGCGTCATGGAGCGTGTTCGCCCCGGAGCAATGGCTGAAGACGTTGCCAAGATGAAGGTTCTGCAGGATCTGCAAAGATCAGGCATGACGCCTGCACAGGCTCAGAGGGAATTTGAATATCTTCTGAGCACGGGCGCTCGCCCAAGCTATTTTGATGTTAGCGGGCCTTTGACATCGCGCGCAGAATCTCTGGTTCAGCGTGAAGGTGCGGCTGGCGAGGGCATCGTCGAAGACATTGCTCAGAGACAGCGTTCACAGCGTGAGCGAATCATGGGTCAGGCGAAGGAGCGTCTTGGCCAAACCAAAGGATACTATGAAACTGCTGATGACGCTGCGCAAGCTTTGCGTACGCAGGCAGAACCTTTTTATAAAAAGGCCTACAAAGCAGAAATCCCAGTCGAATCTCAGTATGACTTGCAGGTCATCGGCAATGATCTCAAGGATGCGTTCCCTGAAGCTTTGACTTATGCTCGCAAGCTGTTTGCTTCCGAACGTCGCTCTGGCGACTTTAAACGTATTGGCACGCGCGAGCTGCCCAGTGGGAATGAAGCCTTTGATATGATCCCGAAGGTTCAGCAATGGGATTATATCATGCGCGGTCTCGGTCAGGTGATTGAGAAAGAAACTGATACAGTCACTGGCAAGGTTACGCAGCTTGGCGGCGGGGCGAAAAAGTTCCGCAGCGAGATTGCCACCATTCTCGATGACGCTGTTCCTGAATTTGGCGCTGCTCGCAGACAGTACAAGGGCGACCTTGAAGTGAAGCAGGCGCTGGAAGATGCTCGCAAGGGTTTTACCCGTGTCGATCCAGAAGAACTGGCAATTAACTGGGGCGCTATGAGCGTTGCCGAAAAAGAAGCCTATCGCGCCGGTGCTCTCAAAAGCATTCGCGACAGTCTTTTCGGATCTGGCGATTACACCGATGCCACCAAGCGCATTGGCCAGACTATCCAAGACCGCCGCGAGGCGCTCAATATCATTATTCCTGAGAAAGCAAGCGCGCGCCTGTTCCAAGACTATCTTGAGGCCGAGGCGCGGATTGCGGCCAATGCTCAGAAGATCAAAGGCGGATCTCAGACAGAGCGCCGTGGGCGTCTGCGCGCTGATCTTGAAGGTGAATCGGATCTTGGTATGCTTGGTGTTGCACGTCAGGCAGCGCAGGGGAACTATTTCTCTGCCTTTGATCGTGTTTTTAATATCATCGCGAAAAACCCGGCAATCCCTGAAAAACGTGTCGAGGCTATTGGCGAGATGCTCCGCAAGAACGACATGAAAGGCGTCGAGCGCTTGACCAAGTCGCTTGAGGCATTCGTTGAAGAGCAGGCCCGCAAACAGGCGAAGGCTGCGCAGGTTACAAAGGCAGTGGCCAGCCGCGCTGGTCGTGTGTCAGGCGGAGAAGCAGCAGAAGGACAGGGCGAGCCGATCCCAGAGCTGACGATCCCCGGCCCCGGCAATATCCGCTAAACCAGACCCCTAAAGAGACGCGCGAATAAAGTGTCGCGCGTTTTCATGTAGGTCTCGTTGACGCCTTCAAGATACCCGGCCCAATAGGTCTCATAGACGTGCAGGGCGTATGGATTGCCCATGCGCTCCGCATGTTCGTCTGCGCGGCCGTCGTCGAACAGATAATTATGCCGCAGATCAAACGGGAAAAACTCCTCCTGCGGGCGCACATCGCACTTGTGGTACTTGTGTATCTCCACAGGCAGGTTCACGGCGTGACTGGCCCACACAGGCCCGACAGCGGCCGGCAACCTGTCCAGCCAAATCTTAATGAACTCCGCGCCGGGCTTCGCGATGATCGGCGACATCGCATAGGAATCGCTACTTTCCCGCGCCAGCACACAGTCAGGCCCAAGCAGCGGGTCCAGTGGCCGCAAGAGCAGCGTGTCGGTGTCGAGATATATCCCGCCATGCTCGTGCATAATCTGAAGCCGCAGGAGGTCTGCCTTGTACTGTATCGGCCAGTCATTGTCTGGCAGATCAATGTGCCGGGTTCTATAATTCTCCCAGTTCGGATTGTTCTTCGGCGGGCTGTTCGACCAAACGACAATCTCGTCTGGGTAGAACTTCTGCGCCGCTCGGATCGCCAGCATATTGATGAAACTGAACGGCCGGCTGCCCGGTTGCGTAAGCCAGATGAAGTGGATCATTTTCGTTCCATGCTCGGGTTTGATTGGGCTCTGATTGACGGGTTCGGCCAACACCAGCATTCGCGCGTGTCGTTTTGAAAGCAGACCCAGATCAAATGATGCTCTGGGCCATAATCAATCCACGCTACGCAAAGCGCCTTGCCCTTCGGCGTGTCCACCGGGATCGGCGGAGACAGTTGATGGATCATGTCACGGTCCTCCGCCTGTATGCCGCCTTCCTTGGAACAGATGCGATGCAGGTATAGTTCTCGCCGATCTCTTCGTCGTGTCGGCAGTCAAGATACAATTGCACTCGATGCTCAGACTTCCTGACGAAGATAAGATCGCCGTCTGGTTCCTCGTAGCAATACATATTGTTTTCATCCATCTCTGGCCGGCGGAGCCAGCCGAAAGACCAATGCCATCCATGTTTCACGAGCCGGTCACTCATCTCTTTCTCTCCGAAACAATGTAGCAGAGTTTAGCATGGGTCTCGCAATACGCTCTACGCGATATCGTGTCCCCGCAAAAAATCGGCTTCGTCATGTCGTCGTTCATGATGTACCGACAGCTATCAATCTTCAGTCGGGTGATTTCATTATCAAACCGAACAGTAGTCGGTTTTTCTTTTTTGATAATTACAGCCGGGCGCTCTCTCACATTCATGCCGTCGCGCCTTGCACGAAAGATGTGGCCAGCGACCGCGCCTCTTGTGATGCCAAGCTCTTTGGCGATCTGGTTCGTTGTGTACTTCTTGTTCCAGAGTTCCAATATTTCTTTGATCATGTTGGTCTCGTTGGCTGGTTGGTTAGAGTGGGGGCTTAAGCCCCCTCCTCCTTCACGACGGGTGCGAACTTCTTCGCGAATTCCGCTATGTCATCTTCTATCGTCGGAATCCTGTTAGAATTTCCATGGCATGCAAACTGCGCCGAGAACGTCATGTAGTTGACGCCGTCGATGTAGTTCTCAGGATTTGCAGGGTCCACACGGCGACGGGCAAGCTTCAGTGCTTCCATGATCACGGTGACGTCGTACTTGTTGTACTCGCGGCCAGTCATCAGCGTGGCAAGCGCAGCCACGGTGTCGAACATGAATGCGATGTCACCATACTGCTTGCCGCGCTCGTTGTAGGTCGAGGCAGCGTGGCGAAGGATGTCTTGGCTGTTCATTTTGTGCTCCATTCTTTGATCTTGCCGATGTACCGGCGGTTAAGTGCTATAATCCCGTGGTTCTCGTACTTGTTTTGCTCGTTTGGGTACCACTCATTCACAATGATAAAGTCTGTCTGATTAAGGTCTTCGACGATATCAGCCATGGATTCCACGGGATATGAACATATGATCCTGTGAACCAAGTTCGTTACAGACTGCTCGTCCTTCTTAGGCCTCACAGGCATATTCATGATGATCTCAAACATCATTTCTGATTCTCCATATTCTAACTACCTCCTCTTGAATGTACGGCCTTATCGAGGCCGGTAACTGTTCCAGCGCTGCCTTTCTCAGCGGCTGGTCTAACTTCAGGATCTCGCATGCGCCCTGATAAATCTGAATGCGACACGCGGACTGAATAGCAGGCTGGGCAAGTTCGTATGGCGCTCGCCCAGACATGATCTGGTTAATCTGTTCGCTTGGACGAGTAGTGTTTGTCCAAATATTGGATGAATGCTTCTTCCGCCGCATCCGCTCCCAACGCCACGCAGGCGAAGCTCCCTAGCTCTTGAGCCGCAAGCAGGTATTCCATTTGGTCCCTCTGCCACACGGACTTCTTGTGATCTCGACGTTTCAGCTCGCACACAAAAGCTGGCGAGCCGGGTATGATGATATCGCACGCGCCGCTGGTCATGCCTTCCGCTTTTTGGTGCGATACCTGAAAGTGACTGCGCTTTCCCTCGTTGCGCGGGTGCAACGCGATGCGTCCCCAAGTGTCGGGGTACTTCTTTCTGATGCGAGCAAAGAACGTAACTTGCTCAACCGCCTCGCTCGGGCAGTCGCCACGATACGCCTGATCACCGAAGATGGGTATGTCATTATGGAGCTTCATCGACCTTCTCGTTGAATGCGTAGACCTTGTAGAACTGGCTGTCGTAATCTTTTTTGTATGTGATCGTGCGCGGCTTTTCGCCGTTCAACCTGTTGAACATGCCGCCCAACGCATGCTGCCACTCAGCGATCCAGAACGGAAACTTGCGATGCGGCGTCACCACATCAACCCTGATCATCGGCTTGCCATTGCGACTGACCGTCGGCTTTGGATACCACGCAATAACCTCGTCACATTGCATCTGTGTCGGGTCTTTCTTCTTGTTCTCAAATGCCAGCCTTAGCTTGTCATTCGGGTCCACAAGCTCGTGATCGCACGCATGACAGTGTCGCGCAGCAATATCGTTTTCGCTTTCACACTGCGGGCACTTCTTGAAAGTCCATCGGCCAGAGCACTGGCGCAGTTCGTTGCCCAACAAGTGAACCGCTGTACAGCGGCGGCCGAAGTGAGCCGGGATAGGGCCGAACTCACCTTCAAGCGTGTTGCCGTCCAGATCGACAAAATAGCCATACCGGCTAATCCCATACCCGTCAGGATTAGGCCGCATACGAAATACGTTGCGCGTTTCGCATGTTGAACAAATGCATTCCAGATTTTCCGCATCGTTTTTACTCTTTTTTGATTCAATCGTAGGGTCGAAGATATCACCATCTGGGCAATGCCGATCAATGTTCTCCGCATAATCAAGCACGAGGCAATTCTCTTTCCCCTCATGCAGGCGCAGCCCGCGCCCTATGATCTGCTGCATCAGGCTGGCCGATTCCGTCGCACGCAGCATGGCGATCACATCAACATGCGTGGCGTCAAAGCCCGTGGTCAAAACCGAGACGTTCACGATGTACTTGATCTCTTGTGCTTTAAACCGGCGCAGAATCTCCTCGCGTTCTTTCTTTGGCGTCTCACCCGTTACGATCGCCGACAGCTCTGGCGGCAGGCTTTCCAAGCATTCATTGGCATGGCGCACAGTCGCCGCGAAGATCAGCACGCCCTTGCGGTCCTGCGACTGAGCCACAATGTCGGCAATGATCCGCGCCGTCTTGCGCCCCTGACCATGATATGCGCGATCCACGTCTTCCTTGTTGAACTGGCCCATGCTGTTGAGCTGCATGTTCTTGGTGCTGTAGGCGTCGGCGTTCAAGCTGCCCACGACCGGGGGCGTCAGGTATCCCTGACCGATCAGCTCATGCGCCGTGATCCTGTACACGCAGCGAGTGAAGAAGGCGTTCTCGCCGGCCTTGCTGCCATCTTCCCACTGTTTGAACACATAGCCACTGCCAAGCCGATAAGGCGTGGCCGACATGCCCACAACCCGCATATTCGGGTTCGGGATTTTACCAATGATCTTACGGATCGTCGGCGTAAAGCCATGGCACTCATCAATGATGATCATGCCAATCTCTTCGCCAAAGCGCTCAATGCTGTTCAAAACAGTCAGCGGCGTGCCAAACACCACTGGGTGCTCGCGGCACTTGATGCCAACGCTGGCTGAGAAAAACGATGCTTCTTCGGGATATTTGCTGTGGTTCTGCTCGACCAGCTCTTTAGAGGGCGCGATGCAAAGCACATGCTTGTTGCTCATCGCCCGCACTGTTCTTGCCAACTCCGCGATGATGTGGCTCTTGCCCGC